>JAABUX010000342.1_pt1 | contig 79179 bp, 72 predicted proteins | sample 5561851 | NCBI WGS metagenome assembly JAABUX01 (sample SAMN10711883, study PRJNA513361) | rock metagenome | isolation source: Antarctica rocks | place: Antarctica: Victoria Land, Richard Nunatak red sandstone | collected 2016-01-03 | reverse complement strand
GTCACGGAGCGTCTGTCGTTCATCGGCGGTGAGGGTGACTTTGAACTTTTTCACGATCGATCTCGGTGAGGAAAACCCCCATAAGAACCGATCCGAGGCTGACTTGCAAATTAAGGGTGGCGAACTACTAGGGTAATTTTGAGTTCTCATACTTCATTCTACGAAGCTCGACCCCCTTGTGGGACAGATTCTAAGACCGATTTTTGATCGGGGCGCAGCATTGGTCTCGATCGGCGGCCGAGGAGAAGCCGCTCGACGGCTTCTCCGAAGGTACCGCCTTCGAAAGCAAAGCCGTCGTCCACCAAACTTAGGCTGAAGCATCGACTTGAGCAATCAATCAACAATGTTTCATGACAGTGGTAGACTTCAGCCACCGTGACAAGGACGGTGCCCAGAAGTTTTTCCCAGACGGCGAGCTCTTGAAGGTAACCCGGACCGAAATCCTGATTGAACAGACCGAAGTAAGGATCACTCTTGGCACACTCTTCACCAGGTCCGGTCTCGCCAACCCTCAGACCACCGAACTGGCTGAGAACCTCGGTAGCGGGATGAGCTCGAGAAATTCCAACATCGACCGCTTGATCACGCGATGAGTGCCAGCCCGCTTTGACGAAAAGAGACAGCACACTGTCAGGGATTTCGATCAAAATGGTGCTCCTACCCCAACAACTGTGAGGCGAAAAGCAAGGATCGTCGAGAGGTTGGACCTGCTCGGCGATCCGCTCGGACTTCGCAACCCGGTCAGATGTGGACCGACTCGCCCATCGACTGGCCGGCGGCTTCCATCACCGCCTCGGAGAAAGTGGGGTGCGGGTGCATGGCGTGGATGATCTCTTCCTCGGTGGCTTCGAGCTTCTTGGCCATGACGAGTTCGGCGATCAACTCGGTGGCCTGCGAGCCGACCATGTGGGCTCCGAGAAGCTCGCCGTGCTTCTTGTCGAAGATCAGCTTGACGAAGCCTTCGGTTTCCCCGGCGGCTTGCGCCCGGCCGCTGGCGACGAAGGGGAACTTGCCGATCCGGAGGTCGTAGCCCGCTTCCCTAGCCCCCTTCTCGGTGTAGCCGACGCTCGCCACTCCGGGGTCGGTGTAGGTGCAGCCGGGGACCGAGGAGTAATCGACCGGGCGCGACTTCTTGCCGCACAGGGTTTCGATGCAGTGGATCGACTCGTGGTGCGCGACGTGGGCGAGCCAGGGGGGGCCGATCACGTCGCCGACGGCGTAGATCCCCGGGACGTTGGTCTTGTAGCCGTTCGTCGGGTCGGCCTTGATGTGGCCTTTGAAGAGCTCGACGCCGAGGCTGTCGGCGAACACCCCCTCGACGTTCCCCAGGACGCCGATCGACACGAGCAAGACGTCGGCCTGCAAGGTCTTCTTGCCACCCGGGGTGTCGACCTCGACCGCGACCCCTTCGGCGGATTTTGTCACCTTGCCCGTCTTCGAACCGGTCAGGATCTCGATCCCGCGCGACTTCAGGCTCCGGGCCAGGACGGCGGACGACTCCTCGTCCTCGCCGGGCAAGATCCGGTCCAGGAGTTCGATCACCGTGACCTTGGTCCCGATCGCGTTGTAGAAGTAGCTGAACTCCAGGCCGATCGGACCGCCGCCGATGACGATCATCGACTTCGGCTGCTTCGGTAGCGTCATCGCTTCCTTGTACGAGAGGATTTGCACCCCGTCGAACTCCGCGCCCGGCAAGGGGCGAGGGCGGACGCCCGTGGCGACGATGATCGACTCGGCGGTGACGGTCTCGGCGCCGATCTGGACCTTGTGAGGCGCCACGACCTTGGCCGAACCGAGCTTGTGCGTGACCTTGTACTTCTTGAAAAGCTGCTCGATCCCCTTGTTCAGGTTGCTGGCGACGCCTCGGCTCCGGCCGATCATCTGGTTGAAGTCCCAGTGGGCCTCGCCGGAGTAGCCGAACTCCTTGCCGTGCCGACCGACCATCTCGACGAGATGGGCATTGGTGAGCAGGGCCTTGGTCGGGATGCACCCCCAGTTCAGGCAGATCCCGCCGAGCTTGTCGCGCTCGACGCAGAGGGCTTTCTTGCCGAGTTGCGCGGCTCGGATCGCCCCGGCGTAGCCTGCGGGGCCTCCGCCGATGACGACGATGTCGTAGTCGTAAGCCATGTTGTTCCTTCAAAGAAAATCGGGCGAAGGGCCTGGTTACGACCCTTCGCCCGTTGGATTTTGTCGTCGCTCGGTATCGTCTGGATATTTTAGGACAGTCCAGCCATCAATTAAAGGAGCATCGACGACGGTTCTTCGAGGAACCCCTTGAGGGTCCGCAAGAACTCGGCGGCCATCGCCCCATCCACCGCCCGGTGGTCGGCGGTGAGGTTGACCGTCATCACGGTCCCGACTTGCAAGCCGGTCCCGACGACGACCGCCCGCTTCTCGGCGGCGCCGACGGCGAGGATTCCCACCTGAGGCAGGTTGAGGATCGCGTCGAACTCGCGGACGCCGTACATCCCCAGGTTGGAGATCGTGAACGTCCCGCCGCTCAGTTGCGGCCCGGTCAGCTTGTTGCCTCGGGCGGCCTTGGCCAGGGTCCCGGTCGCCTGGTTGATCTCCTTGAGGCCGAGGATGTCGGCGTTCTGGATCACCGGGACGATCAGGCCGCCGTCGAGCGCGACGGCGATCCCGACGTTGACGTTGGGGTGCTCGACGATCGCTTCCGGCTCGAACGTCGCGTTGACGCCGGGGTGCTTGCGGAGGCTCAAGGCGACGGCCTTGGTCACGAAGTCGCCGACGGAGAGCTTGACGTTCTCGGCGGCAAGCTGCTTGTTCAACCGCTCGCGGATGGTGACGATCTCATCGACCCGGATGTCGACGGCGACGTGGATCTCGGGGGCCTGCTGCTTGGCCTGGACCATCCGGGCGGCGATCGTCTTCCGCATCGGGGTATGCGGGATGCGCCTGGGCTCGCCGACCGGCGCGGTCCGGCTCGGGGCGCTCGGTACGGGCGAGGTCGCGGTCTTCGGTGCCGTGGCGACACCCCCGGCGGGTCGGCTGCTCAAGAAAGCTTCCACGTCGGCGCGGATGACGCGACCGCCGGGGCCGGTCGGGGCGACCTGGCCGAGGTCGACGTGGCTCGAAGCAGCGATCTTCCGGGCCAGCGGGCTGGACTTGATCCGACCGCCGTTGTGGACCTCGGTCGCCGTGGCGGGTGCGCGGTGCCCCTGGCCGTTGGAAACCTCGGGGTGGGTCGGGCTGCTGGTTTCTTCGCGGTACGGGACGCCCGAGCCTTGCGCCTCGAATTGGGCGACCGGTTCCGGGGTGGGAGCGGAGGCGGGTGCGGGAGCCGGGGCCGATTTCGGGGCCGAGCCGTTGCTCGAACCGGCGGAAGAAGATGCGGCGATCGCCTTGGGGTCTTCGCCTTTGCTCGCGAGGATCAACACCTTGTCGCCGACCGGGACTTCCTCGCCGACCTGGGCGCAAAGGACGGCGACGATCCCTTCGTCGAACGACTCCAGCGGCATCACCGCCTTGTCGGTCTGGATGTCGGCCAGCGTGTCGCCTTCCTTGACCTTGTCGCCGACCTTGACCCGCCACTCGACGATCTGACCGCTCGACATCGTGGGGCTGATCGCCCCCATGGGCACTTCGATCGGCACGAGGCTATTCTCCCGTAAAAGCGAAGAGTTTTAGCCACGGATGGACACGGACGGGACACGGATGAGACAAAATCAAATTGAATTTCTTATCCGTGTCCCATCCGTGTCCATCCGTGGCTAAAGAATTTTTTCGATCAGAGGCGGCTGTACATCACGTCGCGGATCGCCGCCGTGACTCGGTCGACGCTCGGGAGCATTGACGCCTCGAGCGCCCGGTTGTACGGGATCGGCGCGTCCTTGGTTGTCACCCGGCGGATCGGCGCGTCGAGTTCGTCGAATGCCTGCTGCATGATCCGGTCGGAGATCCCGGCGCCGAGGCCGCAGTAGGGCCAGTCCTCCTCGACGATGATCGCGCGGTGGGTCTTGCGGACCGACGTGAGCAGGGTTTCGAGGTCCAGGGGGCGGATCGTCCGGAGGTCGATCACCTCGGCATCGACCCCTTCGCCCGCCAAGGCTTCGGCGGCGGCGAGGCAGGTTTTCAGGGAGCGAGAATAGGTGATGATCGTCACGTCGGCGCCGGGGCGGACGATGTTCGCCTTGCCGATCGGGACGAGGTGCTCGCCGTCGGGGACTTCCCCCTTGTCGCCGTACAAGACCTCGTGCTCGATGAAGACGACGGGGTCGTCGGAGCGGATCGCGGTCTTGAGCAAGCCTTTGGCGTCGGCGGGGGTGGCGGGCATGACGACGGTTAGGCCGGGGACGTGCGCGTACCAGGCTTCGAGCCGGTGCGAGTGGGTGGCGGCCAGGCAGCCGGCCATCCCCGAGGAGCCTCGAAACACGATCGGGACGGCGAATTGGCCACCGCTCATGTAGCGCATGTTGGCGGCGTTGTTGACGATCTGGTCGATGGCGACGAGCGAGAACGAGAAGGTCATGAACTCGATGATCGGTCGCAAGCCCACCATCGCCGAGCCGATCCCGATCCCGCAAAAGCCCTCCTCGGAGATCGGCGAGTCGATCACCCGGCGGGGACCGAAGCGGGCCAGCATCCCCTGACTCACCTTGTAGGCGCCGTCGTACTCGGCGACTTCCTCGCCCATGAGATAAACGCGGTCGTCGCGCTCCATCTCCTCGGACATCGCCTGGTTCAAGGCTTCTCGATAGGCAATGACGGCCATGAATGGTTCGCTTATTCCTGGGGGATGTGGTGCGCCACGGTGATGTCCTGGTAAAGCGCCTCGGGCGGCGTCTGCTCGCTGCGCTCGGCGAAGGCGATCGCCTCGTCGACCTCGATCTTGACCTCGTCGTGCATCCGCTCCAGGGTCTCGTCGTCGACCCAGCCGCGCTCCTTGAGGACGATCTCGTACGAGGTGATCGGGTCGCGCCCCTTGGCGTCTTCGAGTTCTTCCTTGGTCCGGTACTTCGCCGGGTCGCTCATCGAGTGCCCCCGGAACCGGTACGTCTTCATCTCGATGAAGCTCGGCCCGTCACCCGCCCTGGCCCGCTCGACGCACTCCTTGGTCGTCTCGGCGACAAGCTCGATGTCGTTGGCGTCGATCGAGTAGCCCGGCATCCCGTAGGCGGTGGCGTTCCGCATCACGAGGTCCAAGATGCACGAGTGGCGGTGGAGCTGCGTCCCCATCGACATCATGTTGTTCTCGACAACGTAGATGACCGGGAGCTTCCACAAGCTGGCCATGTTGAACGCTTCGTGGAGCGACCCCTGGTTCATGGCGCCGTCGCCGTAGAAGCAGATGCAAACCGAGTCCTTGTCGCGGTACTTGTTGGCGAAGGCGACCCCTGCGGCCAGGGGTAGGTGACTGCCGACAATCGCGTGGCCGCCCAAGAACCCCTTGGCGGCGTCGAAGAAGTGCATCGACCCGCCCTTCCCCTTCGAGCAGCCGGTGTACTTGCCGAGCATCTCGGCCATACCCTCGTTGACGCCCATCCCTCGGGCGATGGCGTGGCCGTGGTCGCGGTAGGCCGTGATGACGAAATCGTCCTCGCGGAGCATCCCGATCGAACCCACGGCGACCGGTTCTTGTCCACTGTAGAGGTGGCAGAAGCCGCCGATCTTGCCGCCCATCTGGTACAGCTTGTACGACTGCTCTTCGAACCGACGGATCAGGAGCATCTGATGCAACCAGCCGATGGCCTGCTCTTTGGAGGCTACCGGTCTGGCTTCGGTCGCTTGCGACATGAAGGCCGACTCCTGAAGGATGCTGACGCCGGGGGTCCGCTTCGAGTCGAACGAGACCGGCGCATCGGAAAGTAGGGGCGTCGAGGAGACGTCAGGGCCACCGCCAAGAGCGGGCGTCCTCGGAGGCCCGAAAAACGAGAGCCGACCGTGGAACCACTCCAAGAATCTCGTCATCTTAACCCAGATCGGGGACGGCAATCAATCCGAACGGATTTCGGACGCGATCGAAGCGAACGACCCGCAAGTCAAAACCACTTTGTAACGCGAATCGGCGGCGCCGAGAAGATTAGGTTCCCGGCGACCGATCGTCCGGAGGAACGACCAAGGCTAGACCCCCGGCGACCGAAGAAGATTCGAACTCCACGACCTCGCGGAGGATGCCCATGATCTTGGGGACGTTGTCGATGTAATACTCCGAGGCGTCCATCGTCACGACCTCGCCCCGCAACCGCAAGAACCTCCAGGCCGCCCCGGTGCTCACGGCCCCGTGGATGGTCCCGATCGAGAGACCAGCCCGATGATTGCTGATCCAAGCCGCATGCATCGCCGCGATGCACTGGCCCAACCCCGAGCGGATCAGGTCGTTCTTGGCCTCGACGATGGCAACAAAAGGGCCTTGGAGGATGTGCTGGCTCGGCCCTCGGCCGATGATGAAGTCGCAATAGCCGTTCAACCCTCGCTCGCGGTCGACCTCCCATTCTACCCCCGAGAACAGGGCGAACTTGGGGTTCAGCGAGCGCCGGAGTTCCAGCAAGACCGGGGCGATGATGAACTCCGACTTGGCCTTCTCCGTGCTGTTCGCCAACGCCAGGGCGGCCCCATCCTTGAGAAACTCGGCGAACTCCGGCCGTACCGGGAACAACGGGGTCGCGGCGAACAGGTCGGCATCCTCAACCCGAAGGCCGAGTTGTTCTTGCACCTGCGGGAAGAGGAAGTCGCGGAATGCCATGATCGCCCCGAATCTCTCGAATCGAGATTACTCCCAATAGCCTAGATGCTTCGCTTGTCTAAGCCAAGTCGTCAGAAGCGTAAAGCCCTCCGACGATCAGCGTCCACCGAAATGCGAGGTTTGACCTGCGGACGTCACGCCAAGAGCTTGTCATATTCCGCGTGCGGTCCAATCCAAAACCATAAAACTCCCTCGGGCTTCGCCATTCCCAGAGCACGATGGTGAGTTCCGACCCGCACCGACCACAACTGCTTCGTACGTCCCACCTTTTTGAAGTGTAACGATGGGTGATAGGGGTCGGCTTTGAGAAGCTCGTAGTTCTTGTCGGCCAGATCTCGCACCGCCTCGGGCAGCATGTGGTACTGCCGCCAGAACCGAGGCAGCGTGAGGTGGTTCATAGAGGCTGACTCAATCCCGCCTCGTACTCGTCGTCAACCTCGGAAAGGAGGTTATCGAGACGTCCTGCTTCCAAGTCGTCCTCGATTTGCTTGTCCCAGACTTGAGCATGATGTTCTTCCAGCCAAGTCATCAACTCGGCCAGATCTCGCGCCGTTAATCGAGTGATGGCGGCTTCGATTTCCCTAATGCTCATAATCGTTAGCATCTCCGAAGGCATCCAATAGGTGTTACCCATCGATGCTCCAGTTTGTTGCGTAAGTCCTCAGCCCTAGCTTTCGTGCCACGGCCAACGACGACTTGTTGTCCCAATCGGTACTGTATAGTGGTATGCGGCCCGATTCTCGGACGGCGATAGCCCAAGCCGACGTGACGCTCGGCGCGTAACCGCGACCTCGAAAAGCCAATGCCGTTTCGAGCCCGGCTTCGGCGGCCACGGTCGACCGGCGAGCACAGCAGCAAACGCTCACCGGATGGCCGTCCACGAACACCGCCATGACCGGAGAAGCCCCAGCTTCGATCTCACCAGCGACCCAGCCCGAGAAGTGCTGTTGCAGCAGGGCCTCATCGTCGATGCCCACCACGCCGATGGCCATGTCAGTCGCCTCGGGAAACTCGAACGCTGGACCCCAACTGACGCGACCTTGCAGCGCAGCTTGGTAACTCCGAGCATGCAGAGGAGGTTGTTCCCACTCGGCGAGTGCTGGTTCCTGTTGCGCGAGACCGTCGAGTTCGTCGGCCACATCGTCGGCGAGATCGGCTCGTACCGCCCATGCGAGTTCTGTTGCACCACGGATCAACATGAACGCTGGACCGGGCGAGTGGCGCGGCTCACGGGTCGACATAATCCGGCCGCGATCGTCAAGCACGAAAAGGGTTTCGAGTTGGAGTTGCGGTGTGGCTGACGACATTTCGCACCAGGATCAGAAGCGTGAAAGAGGGGACGGGTACCGTTTTCCATCAGGCTGACCGTGTTTCACTCAATCCTCGGAGGCGACGATGATGACTCGTGAATGTTCGGTCAAATTGACGCCGGGGTCCAGAGGACGGACCATCCCGTTCTCCACGACACCCGCAACGGCCATCGGGCGACGTCGCGGAGCGAGATGCGATTCCACCGCCGATGCTGTCGTGCCGGGCGGTAGGTCGATCGGCGGGAGCGGCGGTTCGGAGGCGATCTGATCGTCGCGGATGCGACGTTGCGGGCTGCGAAGATCTGGTTCCGGGGCGGTCATGAAATCCTCGATCAGTAAGCGGTGATGACGAAGATGGCCGGCTCATCCAGGTCGCCGAACACGTCCGGAAGCTCATCATCTTCGCGGTCGTACCGCCAGATCACCCAGATCCGGCGGCCGGACGGCACCTCGGCGAACATCTGGAAGGAGCCGTCCCGCCGCTTCTCAAGGCGGAACACACGATCGAATGAGGCTTCGACTTCGCCAGGAGAAAGGGAGTGGGCGTCGATCTTCCGCAAGTTCCACTCGATCCAGGTGAAACGTCGCATGCTTCGGCACCCTTTGAAATTTCACCAGACGTAACAATCTTCCACAAGGGGTCGGATACCATCCTCCGAGCTTCAAAGATGGAGAACCTGTAACCGACCCTTTTGCCCTCAAGAGTGTGCCCTGGCGGTCGCCAACTCGGCGGGGCCGGCGAGGAGTTGGCGTAACACGTAGGGTAAGATGCCGCCGTGCTGGTAGTAGCGGATCTCCTGGGGGGTGTCGATCCGGACCGTCACGGTGAAGCGTTGCTCGTGCCCATCGGCGGAGGTGGCGACCACCGTCACCTCTCGGCCCGACTTGAACTCGCTGGCCAACCCCTCGGCCAGCCCTTCGATCGCGAAGGTTTCCTCGCCGGTCAGGCCGAGTTGCTCGACGTCGTCCCCGGCTCCGAACTGGAGGGGCAAGATCCCCATCCCGACGAGGTTCGAGCGGTGAATTCGCTCGTAGCTCTCGGCGATCACGGCTCGAATCCCGAGGAGCTTCGGCCCCTTGGCGGCCCAGTCGCGCGACGAGCCCGAGCCGTACTCCTTGCCCGCGAGGATCATCAAGGGGACGCCTTCTTCGCGGTACTTCTCGGCGGCGTCGAAGATGCTCATGACTTCGCCGTCGGGGAGGTGCCGGGTCACTCCGCCTTCGGTCCCGGGGGCGAGCTTGTTCTTGAGCCGGATGTTGGCGAAAGTGCCTCGGACCATGACCTCGTGGTTCCCTCGGCGCGACCCGTAGGAGTTGAAGTCGGCGATGGCGACGCCGTGCTCGATCAGGTAGCGACCGGCGGGGCCTTGGACCTTGATCGAACCGGCGGGCGAGATGTGGTCGGTGGTGATGCTGTCGCCGAGGACGGCCAAGGCCCGGGCTCCGGTGATCTCGACGACGGGGGCGGGCTGGGGCGGCATCCCGACGAAGTAGGGCGGGTTCTTGACGTAGGTCGACTCGTCGTCCCACTCGTAGAGGTCGCCTTGCGGGACCGGGAGCAAGTTCCAGCGCTCGTCGCCCTCGAACACCGCGCCGTATTCTTTGCGGAACATCTCGGGGCGGACCGAACCCCAGACGACCTCGGCGACCTCTTTTTGGGTCGGCCAGATGTCCCGGAGGAAAACGTCGTGGCCATCTTTGTCGTGGCCGAGAGGTTCGGTGGTCAGGTCGATGTCCATCGTCCCGGCGATCGCGTAGGCGACGACCAAAGGCGGCGAGGCGAGGTAGTTGGCCCGGACGTCGGAGTTGATCCGCCCCTCGAAGTTCCGGTTCCCGCTCAGGACGGCGACGGTCACGAGGTCGTCGTCCTGGATCGCCTTGGAGATCTCCGACGAGAGCGGACCCGAGTTGCCGATGCAGGTCGTGCAGCCGTAGCCGACGAGGTTGAACCGAAGCTGATCGAGGTAGGGGGTCAAGCCGGCGTCATTGAGGTACTCGGTGACGACCTTCGAACCGGGGGCGAGGCTGGCCTTGACCCAGGGTTGGGTCATCAAGCCATGCTCGACGGCTTTCTTGGCGACCAAGCCTGCGGCGACCATGACCGAGGGGTTCGAGGTGTTGGTGCAACTGGTGATTGCTGCGATGACGACCGATCCATGCTCGACGTAGCCATGCTTGAGCGGGCGATCCGCCGCCGCCGGGGCGGTCGGGTCTTCGGAGCCGACGGCGGTCCCGCCGCCACCTTCGCCTTCGAGGCGGGTCTCGCTCTTGACGTCGGTGGTGGCCGAGGCCGCCGCGCCGACGGAGCCTTTGGGGACCGAGATTGGCTTGCTCGACTCGGTCATCACCTTGAGCGCCTTGCGGAACGACGCCTGGGCGTCGCCGAGGTTGACCCGGTCTTGCGGTCGCTTGGGACCGGCCAGGCTCGGCTCGACGGTCGAGAGGTCGAGTTCCAAGGTGTCGGAATAGGTCGCCTCGGGCTTGCCGACGTAGTTGAACAGCCCTTGCTCCTTGGCGTAGGCTTCGACGAGGTGGATCAGGCTGCGAGGTCGCCCCGACAGTTCGAGGAAGCGGATGGTTTCCTTGTCGATCGGGAAGATCCCGCAGGTCGCGCCGTATTCGGGGGCCATGTTGGCGATGGTCGCCCGGTCGGCCAGGGGGAGCTTGGCCAGGCCGTCGCCGAAGAACTCGACGAACTTGCCAACGACGCCTTTGCGGCGAAGCTGCTCGGTGACGGTCAGGACGAGGTCGGTCGCGGTTGCCCCTTCGGCAAGCTCGCCGGTGAATTTGAAGCCGACCACCTGGGGCACCAGCATCGAAACCGGCTGGCCGAGCATCGCCGCCTCGGCCTCGATCCCGCCGACGCCCCAGCCCAGGACGCCCAGGCCGTTGATCATCGTCGTGTGCGAGTCGGTCCCGACCAGGGTATCGGGGTAGGCGATCGGGTTTTCCGGGGCGACGTGCCCATCGCCGTTGCCGTTCACTTTGGCCTCAATATCGGCGGAGGTGAAGACGACGCGGGCGAGGTATTCGAGGTTGACCTGGTGGACGATCCCGGTATCGGGCGGGACGACCCGGAAGTTGCCGAAGCCGTCCTGGCCCCATCGGAGGAAGGCGTACCGCTCGCGGTTCCGGTTGAACTCGAGCTCGGCGTTGGTGAAGAACGAGCCGGGGGTGCCCGCCTCGTCGACCTGGACCGAGTGGTCGATCACGAGCTCGACGGGTTGCAAGGGGTTGATCTTCCTCGGGTCGCCCCCCATCCGCTTCATGGCGTCGCGCATCGCGGCGAGGTCGACCACGGCGGGGACACCGGTGAAGTCCTGCAACAAGACCCGGCTCGGGCGGAACGCGATCTCCCGGCTGGGGATCGCCTTGGCGTCCCACTGGGCGAGGCCGAGGATGTCGTCTCGCGTGACGGTGAGGTCGTCCTCGTTCCTGAGCAGGTTTTCGAGGAGGATCTTGAGCGAGAACGGCAAGCGGTCGAGGTCGGCCCCGACGGTTTTCAGGGCGTCGAGCTTGAAGATCCGAAAAGTCTGACCGTCGACGACGAGATCGCTCAAAGACTGAAAGCTATTGGCCATGCGCTGCGACCTCTCCATTACCTGGCGACACGATCCATCCTTCGGCGACCCGATTGTTTCCCGTTTCCATCATAACCAAAACCCCGACCGAGCGTGTAGACCTCCGAGCATGGAGGAAGCTGGGGGATTTCCTGGTTTCGGCACCCTTCGAGGTCAAGGGGTCGGAGCATCAACGCCCGCGCCGCCGAGATCGTCCTTAACCGACGAAATCGACTTCCACGGGTGGGATCAGGCCGGCCTTGGCGGCTTCCTGGAGGAGGAGCCGGACGGCTTCTCGACCTCGGGGGCCGTAGTCGACGGTCCACTCGTTGACGTACATCCCGACGAAGCGGTCGGCGAGGCCGGGGTCGAGGTCTCGGGCGTAGTTGAGGGCGTAGTCGAGGGCTTCCTGGCGGTGGCTCAAGGCATACTCGATGCTCCCCCTGATCAGGCGAGCCACCTCGGTGATGGTCGGTTCGCCCAGATCCTTGCGGACGACGTTGCCGCCCAGGGGAAGTGGCAGGCCGGTCTTCGCTTGCCACCACTGGCCGAGGTCGACGATCTGGCGCAACCCCTTGTCCTGGTAGAACAACTGCCCTTCGTGGATGATCAAGCCGACCTCGGCGCGACCTTCGGCGACGGCGGGCAGGATCTGGTCGAACGGCATCACCTCGACCTGGACGTCTTTGCCCAGGCAGAGTTGCAAGGTCAGGTACGCCGTCGTCAGCTTGCCGGGGATGGCGATCGTCTTCCCCTTGAGGTCGTCCAGGGTCATCGGCTCGCGGGCGATCAGCTTGGGTCCGTAGTTGTCGCCCATGCTGCAACCCGACGCGAGCAAGGCGTAGCGGTCGGCGAGGTAGGCGAAAGCGTGGATGCTGATCGCCGAGACTTCCAGCTCCCCCTGCAAGGCCCGACGGTTGAGGGTCTCGATGTCTTCGAGCTGGTGGACGAACCGCAAGTCGCCGTTGTCGAGCTTGTCGTGGGTCAAGGCGTAGAACATGAAGGCGTCGTCGGAGTCGGGGCTGTGGCCGACCCGGATAGTCCGGCCGGTCGCGGTGGTCGTGGCTGCGGTCGTCATGGTGGGGTCTCGATCGAAGGGCCGAGTTTCGGCGGGATCAGCTTCTATCCCTGCTTATGGTAGGCGGAACGAGACCAAAGGACCAAGGACCGGGACTTAGAAAACGAATTTAAGGACAAACCGTTTGGCGACTAACAGTTAGAATGTGCCAAGACCATGACATTTCGATAGACGCGACTAATTTTTTGTTTCTAATCCTTCTTTGTGCTTGTGTTTCGATCTTGTGATTGGTAATTTAACACCCTGCATGCGGTATCAACGATAAAAACAATCGGGGCGACCAATGCGACCATATCTTAAGTACATAGTGATTATAGCTGGATTCGGGGCTATCTTGGCCGCAATCGGCTGGAAATATCAATCACCCCGTCCCCCGGGTCATTTGGTGGCCAAGGAACCTCTGATCCTTTGGCAAAGCCCAATCGTCGAACTCGGACACCCGCTTATTGACGCCAAAGCCAAGTTTCAATTAGCGAATACGGGCGGTCGGTTAGTGAATATTGTGTCTGTCGAGAGCGGGTGTGGATGCACCAAGCCTGTCCCAAGCGCGACAGCCATCGGCCCAGGTCGCTCTATCTCGCTCGACGTCGAGGGCAGTCCTTTCATCATCGGCGACCGGACGGTTCCGATCACTGTGTACACCGATTCGGCCGAGACGCCAACGATTGACCTTAGATTGAGGATGATCGGCTCGCGGAAACCTCCTTTCTTACTCGACGCCTCCGGCGAACTTGCGTTCCTCAATGTTGAGCGTCCCAAGCTCAACTCGACGGGAGAAACTCGAAAATTCGTCGTTCGGATGGTCGAACTCGAGTCTGCCGAGAAGGTGCCTTCCTTCCGGTTGACTCCTGCTTCACTCGTGGTTGAGAAGGTCTCCTCCGAGACTAAGCCCTACATCACCCCGGGCAGCGTGGTCAGGACTCATATTTATCAAGTGTCGTTCGCCGAGCCCCCGGACGATAATCGAATCGCCGGGACCGTCTCGGTTGTCGATCCGTGGTTCGAGGACCACGTCACTGATCTCAAAGTTTACGCCGAAATCCGATCCCGCATCAAAGCGGTTCCATCGCGGGTTGAACTGTCCGGGGCCGGAGGGATGGAGGCATCCGCCGAGTTTCTGGTTCTTAACAACGGAACCGAACTGATCACCGCCGATCAGTATCACATCGACGCCGAAAAGCCCTTGAGCGTTGAGCCGATCATGGCAAATGGAGGCGTCGCGAAATTTCGTGTCACTTCCACACTCCCAACTAGCTCGGATGAAGTCACGAGAAAAGCAACCGTTCGGATCTCGTCGATCGCCAGCGAATCGGTCGTTGTCACCGTCACGGCCAGGAGAGCCAAGCAATGACTTCGACGCTCAATGGCCGGAGTCCTCAGCGTGGCTTCACCCTGATCGAACTCTTGGTCGTCATCGGGATCGTCGCGATCCTCATCGGTTTGGTGCTACCAGCGGTTCAAGCCGCCCGTGAGGCGGCTCGCCGCGCTTCTTGTACTAGCAACCTCCGCCAAATCGGCTTGGCACTCCATAATTACGCTGGTGTCTGGGGCGACTTTCCGCCCGCATTCACGAGTGGTCCCGCTGCTGGCCCAATCAAAGGCATAACACACTTCTCCCCGCACAGTTTAATCTTGTCTCAACTTGAGAACCAAGATGTCTATAACTCGATCAACTTCCAGCTGTCCGGAACCACGATCCAGTCAATGAGTCTCGGGAACATCACTGCGGCGTCTTTCCGCGTGGCAGGTTTCCTCTGCCCATCCGACTCCGCTGGCCAGACAACACCGCTTGGGAGTACGAACTATCGTGCCAATGCTGGCACAGGGCTCCTCATTCGGTCGGGGCGACCAGGTTCTTTCCGTACGAATCTCGATGGGACGTTCGGGAATGCGGGAAATCTGAACGCGATTATGGACGGTCTCTCGAATACGCTCTGCTTCTCCGAGAAGCTGATCAGTCCGGATGCCATTGGTGGTTTCCATCCGCAAGCGGATTGGATCAAGTCACAGTCAGGTCGGCCCGAGTCGTCAACCGGATGGGTCCAACTCTGTTCCAATCTGCCAAATGCGGACTTCGCACAGCACAATGCCGGGTGGACTTGGCTAATCCCGGGTGCGATCTTCACGCATTTCCAAGCGATTGTGCCACCTAACAGTCCAATTCCTGATTGCGGAGAGTCGCTTGCTAATGGTAACGGCCTCTTCACGCCTCGGAGTAATCACCCGTGTGGTGTCAACGCTTCGCTTGCCGACGGCTCTGTCCGATGGTTCTCCTCCTCGATAAATCAATCGGTGTGGAAAGCACTCGCGACGCGAGCCGGCGGCGAATTGTCACTTGATCGCCAATGACATCCGGCTTCGAGTCTCATCCCTTTTTAGCACAGGAGGTTCCCGATGTTCACAAATCTCAAAGCCCGTGCGTTTCAGCTTGTTTTTGCACTGGCCCTCTTTACCCTTGGAGCGATCAGCTTCTTTGCACTTTCCACCTCGGTTTCGCATGCTCAGTCCCCTCCCACGCCCACGCCTAATCTGACATGCGGTTCCCATTCATCCAGCTGTAGCACTTGTAGCAGTAGCGGTGGCCAGTGGTATTGCCAGGGATCAGTCGCGCCGTCAGCTGGATTCACGGTCGGCGACTGCTTCAACTACTTGAAGGGGTCACAGTGCGCTGATTACACCAACGTCAGTTGCGGTGCTCAGATTCGTTGCGGTGATGGAGTGAAATTCAACACTTGTGCTGGCACCGATGATTATTGTCAATAATCGTAACGACGAAGTGGTCTACAAAGACATCTATTAGCACAATTCCCATGCAAGTGACTCACCTTGCCCCGTTCCGGTGGGGTAAGGTGATTGCCTCACTTGATTTGCGCGGACGAGGAGAGCCGATCATGTCGGATGTACGCGTCGATGAGGCTGCGCGACTTGCCACGGAATGGGCAACTCTAGGTTCTGTCGAATTCGTCGTCAATCAAGAACACACGCTCCTTCCATCATGGGCGAAGAATGAGGGTGATGCATTCCGTTGGGTCGACACTCACTACATCGAGACACCTGCTAGACAGCGGTTTTCAGACGAATCGATGAAGAATAAGGACGGGAAGGTTGTGCGACACACGACGTCTCGCACCGATGGCCAGCGTTACTCGATTGTCGAGTACCAGAAAGATGAGCCGGACATCCCGAAATCTCTTTTCATCGGGACGTCGTTCGACAACGAAGCGACAAGCGGCGGTTCGTCACGTCCGGAACCGCTACGGTATTACTTCATTGACAAGACTCCCCTTCACGAAGCCTTGCCATCATCAACCTACTTAGGCACTGACAAATTCCAAGGCAAACCGTCCCACGTATTCCTATTCAAAGATATGTTATGGGGTCAACTGCGTCAGAGCTTAGTACTCCATTTGGCTAAGGACGGCATCTTCCCCCACTTGATGATCTTCTACAAAAGCGAAGAGGACCGCCTCAACGACAGGCCACTTTGGACTTGGAGTGCCAGCACCATAGAGTCAGTCCGAGGGAAACCCATCCCAATCAAGTCACGCCACACCTACTATAATCCTGACCGTCCGGGATTAGAAACGTCCGTCACTGAGATAATTGTTCGGAAGGTCGATTTTGGCGAGTCGTTCCCTAAATCGACCTTTTGGCGCGAGGGTGATACCAAAACCACCGTGTTCGACGCCGTTAAAGGCAAGATTACCCCACCAAGTGTCCAACCGACCGAAGCGAAGACGGTTGTCAACAATCTGGTTCGCGTCGCCCCGGAGACGGATTATTCGAGCTACTTGGCCACTGGCGGTCTGACGCTCGGAGCTGCCGCCCTCATTGCAGGTCTAGTCCTTTGGTTTCGTCGCCCTTAAGAACACAACGACTTGTAATCTAGGGCTTCGCTCCAGAGTCATCCGAGCCCAGGGGGAGCAGACCGGGTTGCGGTCCGCTCCCCTCGTTTTCATCGGGCCTTGGGCTTGGAGCCCGAGTTCCTCGACGTGCTGTCGAGCATTTCGAGGGCGTCGAATGGGTCCTTGCTCACGTCGCCCTCGTAGGCCTTGAGGAGATCCTGGAACGGCGCGTCCTTGGGCAAGTCAACCTGCGACTGCTGGCAGGCCCGGGCGTACCGCTTCATGACAAGGCCGGTGTCCTTCTTGTTCAGGTCGTCGTTCCGGTACTGCTGGTGACGGTCGAGCAGTTCTTTCCAGACGTTCAAGCCTTCGCGGAACTTCTCGACGGCGACCGGGAAGTCGGCCGACTTGTACGCCTTGGTCCCCTCGTAGAACAAGCGGCGGGCCTTGGTCCCGTCGGGTTCCATCTCGGCCATGCACCGGTCTTTCCAGTATGGGTAGTTCATCTGGTCGGCCCAGCGATCCGACCAGTATTGTTGGTTCTTGAGGAGTTCTTTCTTCCCCTCGGCGCTGGCGTTGGGGTAGTCGTTGAGGAGCCTTTCGTAAGTCCCAGCGCCGTTGCTCACGGTGTCTTCGAGGCGGATCTTCTGGGTGACCCGAACCCCGTCGACCGGGATCTGCACGGGAGAATCCCAGATGTAGCTGCCGAACTCGACCCACTCGTTGAGCGACTTCCGCCACTCGTTCATGGCCCGGGGGCCGAAGGTGGCCTCAAGCCCCTTGATGCTCTCTTTTTCGAGGCCGATGGCGTATCGAGTCTGGGCATGCGCCGGCATCGACCGGAACGGCAAGTCGCCGGGTCGGCCCTTCCTCTGCTGGGGGGCGTCGACGAACTCGGTCAGGGATTCCGACGAACCGACCCCCTGGCGCTGTTCGCCCTGGTCGACCAGGCGGACGGCCTTGGTGAACCAGTCGTGGCCGAGCTGGAAGTTGTCGTGGTAGATCGTGTTGCCCTCGATCGGGCTTCGTTTGAAGCTTTCATCGGAGTCGTCGTCTCGGAACAACCGACGGAGGATGATCGATTCGTCGGAGAAGCCGAGCTTGTGGTAGTAGTACCAGGCGGTGTCCCAGACCAGGTCGGGCGACTTCTGGTTCTTGCTGACGCCGTCCTGGACGAACTTGATCCCACGCTTGATCCACTCGTACTTGTCTTCGGGGGCGTCCCACTCGACGGACACGTTGTAGGTCAGGTTCCAGCTCTGGAAGGTCCAGATCGCCAGGAAGTGCGGCTGGAGCTTGGTGATCATGTCGACCGTCACCTTGAGGCGGTCCCACTCCTGGACCTTCTGGAAGTCGATGGCCCGGGTCCAGAGGACGTTGGCCGCCATCCCCCGGAACCCGCCCAGGAGGAACAGCTTGAGCACGAAGCTCCCGGTGTCGACCTCGCCGATGGTCGCCTCGCCGAGGTCTTTCTTCTGGGCTTCGGCCTTGAGCCAGGTCTTGTACGGGTAGATTCCCGCGAACAAGAGGAGAATCCCGACGGCGAAGACGATCTTGCGCTGCTGGTTGCTGAGGTAACTCAAGCCGCCACCTCCCGATTCTTGAGGATGAAGTAACCAAAGATGGAGAACGGAACGACGTACGCCAGGGCGATCATCGAGTTTTGCAGGACCAAAGGGCCGGTGACGGCGAACCCTTCGGCAACGGTGTTGCTGACGTCGAGCGAGGCGAGGTTGGGGATCAAGTAGACCATCCTCGACATCACCGGCATGACCACCGCGTCAAGGGTCTTGGCGACCACCACGCCGGGCGTCCCGGCCAGCTCGGTCATCTGGTTGTCGTGGGTCAGGAGGCGGATCAAGGACTCGAACGGCCCGCCGCCGACTACCGTTTGCAAGAAGAAGTCCCGCAAGACGGCGAACGCCGCGTGCCCCGCGACGAAGAACGCGATCGTGAACAGGAGGGCGACCGGCCAACTGAGGAACGTCCCGGCGAAGACGCCGATGGTGGTCAGGACGCTGGCTTGGAGCCAGATCCCCAAGAGACCCTTGAAGAAGTTGGTCCCGAAGTTGCCCGCGTCGGCCAGGAGATAGAAGTCGCTTTCGGCCATCCCCAGATACTGGGTCGGGCTCTTGCAGCGGATCGTCACCCGGAGGTCGCCGAGCGAACCGACGAGGTAGGACGACGGGAGGTTCCGCTTGTTCGTGTAGTATTCGCGGATCGGGAACGTGGTCCGGAACTTGGGGGTGTTGGTCCGGGGGTTCTCGACCTCGACCTCGGCGTAGACCGGCTCGCCGACCCGCCCCTTGGTGGTCCGGTAGATGGTGAACGTCATCTCCATCGGGACCGGCGGCGAGTGCAAGGCCGCGGCCTGGCGACGGAGGTCGTCGGCCTCTTCGGGCTTCTTGGCGGCGTCGGCGACCTTGGCCTTGGCGAACAGGTCGTCGAACTCGGCCGTCTTCTTCTGCGACTCGGCGCGAAGTTGCTGGATCTGGGTCGCCGCCTGGGTGGATTCGGTCGCGATCCTCGCCCCCTCGGCGGCCGAGACGTTCGAGTCCTTCGACCGACGCTCGCCGAAGTTGATGCTGTACTGCAAGATCGCGGCCTGATTCTCGATCGCCTCGATCGTGCCGGGCTTCAGGAGCGAATCGACCGGGATCTGCCGGTTGAGCCTGAGCTTGGGGTCGATCGGGTCGACCACCGATCCGCCGAAGGTCCAGATCGCCGCCGCTTCGGTCGCCCCTTCGATGTGCGACCGGAACTCCAGCTCCTGGCCAACGTCGATCCCCTTGATCTGCGGGGTCCCCCGCGAATCCACGAACGTCAGCGACCCTTTGACCGGCAATCGGGCCGACATCCGGGTCCGCAACTGGTCGGCCTGCTCGCTGAGGACCCGGGCACGGTCGGGGTCGGTTTCCTGGATCTTCGAAGCCTGGGCCTCGATCTCGTTGATCGTCCCGCCGATATTCCGGCTGAGGTAAAGCAGGCTGACCCCGCCGAAGACCAGTGTCAGGGCCGAGACGATCGCCATGTAGCCGATGATCCGGCCAAGGATCAATTCCAACCGCCGGACCGGCTTGGAGACGACCGTGTAGATCGTCTGCATCTGGATGTCTTGCGGCAGGCTCAAGGGGGCCAGGACCGTGACCATGACCGTGAGCAAGAGCATGCAAAGCAGGGTCAAAGTCCCGACGTAGATCCGGCCCAGTTCCGCCGGCCTCTGCTGCGAGGCGGGCAAGAACCAGTGGGTGAACGCCAGGATCACGGCGAACAGGACGATGACGACCCAAGGCGCCCACATCCGCCGGGTCGCCTCGGTGACGCTCTGCTTGGCGATGGCGTAGAGCCGTCGGCTTCGCATCGCGAAAACTTCGGGGATCAGGAGCCAGAGGACCTTGAAGAGGACCACGAACCCCATGTAGGTCGCGCCGAGGCGAACCCCCTGCGTGAGCATGACCGGGACGTTCAACCGGCCGAACGTCTTGCCGTCGGGGGAACTGGTCGAGGCCGTGAGGACCCCCGCAACGACCAGGCCGAGCAGGATCGCCAGGTGGATACCACCCAGGACGAAGGCGTCGGACGCTCGACCGATCCGGCGGATCGACGTCCAGAGCGCCCGCTCGGTCCAGATCAGGACCACGGCACCGCAAGCTAGGGCGATGATCGTCGGGACCGAGACCCCCCGAACGGCGAGGGTTTTGAGCTGGCCCGTCGTCTGGAGGACGTTGAGCACGACCGCCAGGAGACTACCCAGCAAGGCGACGATGGCGGCGATGTCGAGGACGTCGGCCTTGGCTCGTTCTCGGGTCCGGAACGCCGCGACGACCCACGATAGCAACCAGCCTATGAAGGCGAACAACCCGACGACCTTCAGCCAGGTGATGAACCCGCCGAGGGTGTCGTTGGTCGAGACCGCCGGCTCTCCGAGCACAAACAACCACTTCAAGGCGGGGACCAGCCACGCGGGCAGTCCCGGGATCGAAGAAACTTGGGGCATCTTGGGTGATCCTCGATCGCCGAACCGGGATGATCGTGATGAACGACCGATCGATTGCGAGCAAAGCCGGGTGAAAACCCCAGCCCGTCGCGCCGAAGCGGGACGGGTGGGATCGTTGTTCAAACACTCATGTTAATCTCAAGGAAGCATTCCAAATCGCACATTGCAACAGGGCGGAAGGAACGCTTTTGGAATGTTCAACCTCGGCGAAACGTCACAGATCGCAAACAAATCCGAGGAGATACTTTTCAATCTGCAATCCTGCAATTCGCCATGCGGCAGACGACCGGGAGCGCTGTCCGAGGAGACGACCCGAACCGGGTCCGATCAGTTCCGGTCGGCGGTGACGGCTTCGGCGGTCGAGACCGGGATGGCGGTGGCGTCGCCCGGCTTGTCGCCGACCCGTCGACGACCCGGGTGGAGGTCGCTTTCGCGGACGATCCGCAAGAACAACTCTTCGAGCGTCGTGGTCGGGTGGTCGACCGACAGCAACTCGGACCCGTGCCGCTTGATCACGGCCTGGATTTCCTGGATCGCCGCCTCGGGCAGGTCTCGCGTCTTGATCTGGGTGATGTCCTGGACGGTGAGCAGGTCGCTGACCTTGCCCATCTCCTTGAGTTCCCCCCGGTGCAAGATGGCGATCCGGTCGCAGATGTCCTGCATGTCGGCGAGCAAGTGCCCCGACAGGACGACTGTCTTGCCTTGGGCCTTGAGGTCGCGGATCAGCTCTTTGATCTCGGCGGTCCCGATCGGGTCAAGCCCCGAGGTCGGCTCGTCGAGCAAGATCAGTTCGGGGTTGTTGATGAGCGCCTGGGCCAGGCCGATCCGACGCTGCATCCCCTTGGAATATTCCCGGAGCTGGCGATGCTTGGCGGCGTTGAGGCCGACCATGTCGATCAGGCGACCGACCCGCTTGGTCCGTTCGGCCTTGGAGATCTTGAACAGTCGCCCGTAGAAGTGGAGTGTTTCCTCGGCGTTCAAGAACTTGTAGAGGTACGACTCTTCGGGGAGGTAGCCGATCCGCTCGTTCTTGGCGACGTTGGTCGTCGGCTCGCCGAAGATGAAGGCGTCCCCCTCGGTCGGGAACAGGAGTCCGAGCAAGAGCTTGATCGTCGTGGTCTTTCCCGAACCGTTAGGCCCGAGCACGCCGAAAATCTCGCCTCGGTGGACTTGAAGGTCGAGCGCCTTGAGCGCCTGGACTTTGGGACGGCCCCAGAAGTCGCGGTAAACCTTGGTCAGGTTCCGAGTTTCAATAATGACGTCTCGGCTCATCACGAAGGTGCCTTTTGATCAATGGAGGGAAAAGGTGGGGTTGTCACCAGGGACCCCACCCTGTGTGGAGAAGATCCCGAGCAAGAGGGTCGCTAGCCTACGTCGCTGGTGCCAGGCTGCCGACATTCTTGCGGAGATCCCGAGCAATCGACGGGTGATATCCCTTAGGAAGATCCAATCCGTTTCACCAGGACCGCCCAGCTCACACCGCCCGTTGATCGAAATCAAAGGCAATCTGGCGGAGGGCCTGGAAAGTCGAGCGAAACGTGACTAATAAGAATGAGGTCGAGCGAGGGATCTTCCCAAGAAACGCTTCCTTGCGGTCGCTACGTCGCGGACTGACCGGAGGTTCGATTGGATCTTCAAAAATCCGGTCCGATCGTCTCGACGTTCTACGAATCAACCCGCCCGGTCACCAGTGACCGGAATGAATTCCATCCTAGACGCAAGGCGATAATCTTGGCAAGCAAGGCAACCAAGATTAGCCCCGATCGTCTCGTCGCGATCGGAGCAGCCTGGATGGTTTACCCGATCGATCGTTGGATCAAGGGCGAAGGCCGGACGACCCAGGGTTGACCGGAGGAGCTTCGACTCGCCCGGTGAACGCCGGAGCGGTCGCCGTTTGCGGGGCGTTGTTCAAGGTGCTTGTATAAGGATGCACGGGTTCCTCGGCGGACTGCTTCGGCTGGCCGCTCATCGGGTGAGGCCCGCCGCAACCAGCATTCGGGATGAAGCGCTGACCTCGCGAGATATACGGGTTATAATAACCCGGGAAGAAAAGCTGGGTGGCCGGAATTACGTTGTAGCGTCGGAAGAAGTAATCCGGGGTGCGGTCCGCCGTCAAGGGGATTCGATCGTTGATGTCAACCCAACCATAGCCGTCGGGATTACCGTTAGCGAACCCAGCCCCGTAGCCCGGTTGGGGGGGGAGGACCTTGAAATTCGGGTCGCGTTTGAACAACACCCCGGTCGTCGATCCGACCGCCACCCACAAAGTCATCGAGCCGATCAAGGAGACCATCGCGTCACCTCCGTGTTCAACGTTTGAGTTTGCCAAGATCGAGACAAATTACAGATTAACCGCGCTTTTCCGATCACGCCGACTATTGCCGCCCGATTCCCTTCCGACCGTCGCGATTATCGGTTAAAGTGGGCTTGAAGCGGTCGCGGAGACGGTGTCGGCCCGATCCAACGGGCGGGATGGGATAACGCGTGGGCCCCCGATGATCGTCCTGATCGACAACTACGACTCGTTCACCTACAACCTGGTCCAGCGGCTCGGCGAGATCAACCCGAACCTCGACATCCTCGTCGTCCGCAACGACGAGATCGCGCTCGACGAAATCGCCGCCAAGAACCCGACGCACCTGATCGTCTCGCCCGGCCCCTGCACGCCGAACGAGGCGGGAATCTCCGGCGCCGCGATCGAGCGGTTCGCGCCTTCGATCCCCGTCCTCGGCGTTTGCCTCGGCCACCAGTGCATCGGGCAAGTTTACGGCGCCCGGATCGTCAGGGCCGACCGGATCATGCACGGCAAGACTTCGATGATCTTCCACGATGGCCTCGGGGTCTACCGAGGAATGACCAATCCGTTCCAGGCCACCCGATATCACAGCCTGATCATCGAGCCGGGCACCCTGCCCGCCAACATCCAGGTCGTGGCCCAAACCGACCAGGCCGAGATCATGGGCGTCCGCCACGACTCATACAAGCTCGAAGGCGTCCAGTACCACCCGGAGAGCTTCCTGACGCTCGAAGGGACCAAGCTCCTGAAGAACTTCGTCGAGCAATGACCGGCCCCGCCCTCTTGACCGTCGCCCAAGCCGTCGCCCTCGTCCTGGCGCGGTCGCAAGCGTTGGCCCCTCGCCTGGTGCCTCTCGCCGACGCCTTGGGGCTGATCCTGGCCGAAACGGTGGTCGCCGACGTCGACCTCCCGCCATTCACCAAAGCCTTGATGGATGGATACGCCGTCCGGGCGAGCGACTTGACCGAAGCGGGCGAGCATCCCCTCCGGGTCGTCGACGAGATCAGCGCCGGGCGAACCTCGACGCGGTCGATCGAACCCGGCGAGGCCGCCCGGATCATGACGGGCGCCCCGCTCCCCTCGGGGTCCGACGCCGTGGTCAACGTCGAGCGGACCCGGCCCGACCCCGCCGACCCCACCCTGGTTTGGATCACCACGACCGGGCCGATTGCCCCCGGGATGCACCGGCTTGACCGGGGGCGCGAGATGCGGCGGGGGGAAGTCCTCCTCGAACCAGGCATGATGATCCGACCGGGCACAGTCGGCCTGATCGCGTCGGCGGGGCGAGGGTCGGTCGAAGCGACCCCCAGGCCGAGCGTCGCGGTGGTCCCGACCGGCGACGAGTTGGTCCCGGCTGAGCAGGTCCCCGGCCTCGGGCAGATCCGCAACACGAACGGGCCGATCCTGGGGGCCTTGGCCCGGGGCTGGGGCGCGAGCGTGGTCGTCGAGCACCCGAGCATCCCCGACGATCCGGACAGATTAATCGAAATGTTCCGACGGGAATTGGGCGAAAGCGACGTCTTACTCATCAGCGGGGGGGTATCGGTCGGGATCAAGGATCATGTCCCCTCGGCGCTTCTTGCCGCAGGGGCCGAGCCGGTGTTCCACAAGGTCGCCGTCAAGCCGGGCAAACCGATCTGGTTCGGGGTCGGCCCCCCTCGGTCCGACGGGCGACCAGGGACCCTCGTCTTCGGCCTGCCCGGCAACCCCGCCAGCGCGTTGGTCGGCTTCCTCCTGTTCGTTCGCCCCGCGCTCGACGCCCTGTCGGGCCGAGGGTCGAACCCCATCCCGGTCGAAGTGGCCAAACTCGGCGCGAGCTTCGAGCACCGAGGCGACCGCCCGACTTACCACCCGGTTCGGGTCGAAGGAGACCGGGTCTTCCCGCTAGACTGGGCCGGTTCCGCCGACCTCCGGACCGTCGCGCTGGCCGACGGCTTCGCCGCGTTTGCCCCGGGCGACCACGACCACCGGGCCGGCGATCCGGTGAAGTGGCTCCGATTTCCTTGAATGGTCCGGCTCGATTCGCGAACTGATCGCGGGTGGGAAATTTTTCGAGATCCGCGTACAGTGCGTTCGGGTCGAGTTCGGGGAGATCTCCAAGGGGCAGGCGCATGGCGACTTCGATGGCGGAACCGATCCCTCCGGGCGTCCAAGGCCGCACCAAGCCCGCCCCTTCGGGCCGGGTGCCCGGGTTCCTCAGGCACCCGATGTCGCTCTCGCTCGTGTCCGCCGCCCTGCTCTGGTTGTCGTTCCCCCCCGCCGAGTGGCACGGCTCGGCGTGGCTCGCCTTGGTCCCTTTGTTCCTGTTGGTGAGCGACCCCCAACCTCGAAAGTCGATCTACCTCGCCGCCTGGCTCGGCGGGTTCGCCTTCTGGCTCTTGGCGGTCCAGTGGCTCCTGGTGATCGACCAGACCGCCTGGCTCGGCTGGCTGGCGATGGCCCTGGCGCTTTCTTTCTGGTGGATTGGGTTCGTTTGGGCGACTCGGATCGTGACCCGCCGGTTGGTCTGGCCGATCACCGTGGTCGCCCCGGTCGTCTGGGTGGCCCTGGAGTATGTCCGGGCCTATGCCGTGACCGGCTTCCCCTGGTACTACCTGGCGCACAGCCAGTTCCGCCAGATCTACTGGACCCAAATCGCCGACTTCTCGAGTTCGCTCGGGTTGAGCCTCCTGATCGCCCTCGTCAACGCGGCGGTCGCCGAGTTGTTGGCTCCTCGGTTTTATGGTTTTGACCCCGCTCCAAAATCAAGCCCCACAACGGGTTGGCGACGATTGGCGACTTGGCGTTGGGTTCGTTTGGGATTGGTGGTCCTTGGTGCGTTGGCGACCTTGGGCTATGGCGCGTTCCGAATCCAGACGGCGCAATTCCGGCCCGGCCCCCGGGTGGCGATGCTTCAGTCGGGCGAGGTCCAGGAATACAACTCGGACCAGACGAAGTCGGCCCAAGCGCTTTATCAGCTCTACTCGAACATGGTCGAGACCGCGATCAGCCGTCGCCCCAAGCCCGACCTGATCGTCTGGCCGGAAACCTCCTATCCGTTCGGCCACGTCAACATCGACCCGAATCTCGACCCCAAGGCGTTCGACGAGCAGGTCAAGTCGTTCCTCCCCGAAGCCATCGGCGCCGACTTCACCCGGAAGCGTGACGCCAACACCTGGGAGTTCAAGAGGGTGTTGGAGCGGACCCGAACTCCCATGATGATCGGGGCCTCGACCTACGACTTCCGGACGTCGGGCTACTCGAAATACAATTCGGCCATCCTCTTCCAGCACGGCCTTGAGTTGCAGGCTTACAACAAGATGCACTTGGTCCCGTTCGGCGAATACGTCCCCATGATCGACGTCTTCCCCTGGCTGACCGCGTTGACCCCCTATCGCGGGACCCGGACTAAATTCCTCGATTTCGGCGATCGCCCCACATGGTTCGAGATGGGGGAATACCGGCTTGCGTCGGCGATCTGCTTCGAGGATACCTTGCCCCACGTCGTCCGCCGCTTCTTCGCCGAGGCCCCCGGCGGCAAGCAACCCGACCTGCTCGTCAACCTCTCCAACGACGGCTGGTTTCATGAGACCTCCGAGCACGAGATGCACCTGGCCGTCGCCACGTTCCGGTGCGTCGAAAACCGGGTCCCGATGGCCCGGGCCGTCAACACCGGGGTGTCGGCGATGATTGACGGCAACGGTCGGATCGTCGATTCAAGGCCGAAGACCTCCGTCGACGTCCTCGACGCCGTCGCCCCCCTCGACGATCGGACCTCGTTCTATTCCCGGTGGGGCGACTGGCTCGGCCAGGCATCGCTCGCGGCGACGGTCGGGTTCCTCCTCTTGTCCTGGTTCAACCCGAAACGCCCTCGGCTTGAAGCTTGATCGAGATTCTCCATTTCCGCCAGACTTCCGTGCTTGTCCATTGCCCGGGCGTGGTGTAAGTTTAGGTCGAGTTCCCGATCGGTGGCGAATCCGGCTCGATCAATGGGTCGCTCGAAAGTTGAGCGGCGACGGACTTGCCCGGTCGAGTCGCGGGGCGTTATCTTGAATGGAACGCCTGGTCTGGGCGAGTCGGCTTCGCTTTGTCTCGGTCAAGCTGAATTTTCGGGAATCCCAACGGTCCGAGCATCTTCATCCGTCCCGACTCGGCGTGTCGGGTCCGTCGATGACCGGCCGTCTGACCTTACACTGATTGGTGGGATGGGACCATGACGTTCGTCGGCAAGATCCTCGTCATCCTGATCATGGCGTTTTCGCTGGTATTCCTCGGCGTCTCGACCGTGGTGTTCACCACCGCGACGAACTGGAAGACCCGATCCGAAACGCAAAAGGCCGAGCTGGCCAAGCTGCAAACCAAGGCCGGCGACTCCGAGAACCGGGCCAAGACGGCGGACGCTGGTCTCAACAACGCCAGGGCCGAACACACCAAAGTGGTGATCGAGCGCGAGAACCGGATCAAGGAACTCGAAAAGAAGGTCACCGACGCCGAGACCCAGGAAACCGCCGCGAGGAGCCAGCTCGAAACCGCTCAGAAAAACGCGGGAGTGGCACTGGCTGAGGCGACCGCCCGCAAGGGGGAAACCGACACCCTGGCCGAGACCCTGACCAAAGCCCAGAACCAGGCCAATCAGTTCAACACCCAGAACCTCGACCTGACCGACCGGATTCGGATCTTGGAGCGCGAGAAGGCGACGGCCGAGCAGAACGCCAAGGACCTCCGGAACTTCAAGGCCAAGACGCTCGCCTTCTTGCAATCCAAAGGGATCTCGGCCGACAAGATCAACGAGGCCGATGCAGGCTCGGCGGTCCCTCAGGTCGAAGGGCGAGTCAACCAGGTCGACGCCGCCAACAAGTCGATGGAAATCTCCATCGGGTCGAACGACGGCTTGGCCACCGGCCAGGAGTTTTTCCTATATCGGACCCAGCCTCGTCAAGAGTTTCTCAGCAAGGTCAAGATCGTTGCCGTTTATCCCAACAAAGCCGTCGCCGACGTCATCGGCCAGACGGTCAACCGCAAGAAAATCCTGGAGGGTGACATTGTCGCGTCTACGCTCAACGCCCGCTAAAGCGGCCCTCGCGAAGGGGAAAGCCGCTCCGGCCAAGAAGACCACCTCTCGGACCCCTGGTCGGCCCGGCGTGTATGTTGCGACCCCGAAAAGCGATATCTATGTCGCCCTCCTCGGCGTGTCGCTCGGCTCGATGGTCCTGGCCACCTTGTTGTTGACCTTGATCTTGGGTGGCTACGACTTTAAGGTCAGCGTTTGATTTGTCCTGACACGTCAGAGAACAATTCAATCAATTTGTTCAGTGATCGCTTGATCACTGAACAAATCTTAAGTATGATCGAACCACTCGCCGGACCCTGTCGTAATGACCGGGTCGGGTGAGTGGTTTTTTCGTCCGCTCGCCGAGGGCGTTCGCGGTCCTGACACCTTGGGTTTTGGCATCGACCGGTTTGGCCGTCGCGGACACGCTTGGGCCAAGGATCGGAGGGGTACGAACATGACTCAGTTCCCTGAGCTTTTTTCCGCGATGGGTGCCTCGTTCGAGCAGCACGAGGTCCGGGTCCGCTCGCAGGCGGGGCGGCAACTGTCTTACATCACGGCCCGGACCGCGATGAACCGGCTTGACAGCGTGCTCGGCCCCGAAAACTGGTGGGACGAATATGTCCCCGGCGAGACCTCGGTGGTCTGCAAGCTCACCGTCCGCCTCCCGGACGGTGCGACCTTGACCAAGTCCGACGCGGGCGGCTACGCCGGGATGGCCGACCAGGGCGACGACGACAAGAGCGGCTTCTCCGACGCCTTCAAGCGAGCGGCGGTGAAGTTCGGCGTCGGCCGCTACCTCTACCGCGACGGCGTCCCCTCGTTTGTCCGCGACCAGGACCCGACCACAGCCTCCCCTGCCTCGGCCCCCTCGGCGGAACCATCCCCCGCGCCTCCCGAGGCTCCTCCGGCCAATGGTGCCCGGAACTCGGCCTCGCCGGGTGCGCCTCCTCGGTCGGGCCGGGCCTTGTTCGCCTGGACCAAGGACCAGGAGCAGAAGCATCAGGTCGGCCTCTTGAAGTACCTCAACGGCTGGGCCAAGCTCCAGGACTACCCCGGACGGATGGTCGACTGGGACCACGACCAGGTAAACCACGCCTACGGTGAAGCCTGCCGGAAGTTGCAGGCTCACTCGTCCAACCACGCCGAAGAGTACGAAGAAGCCCTGGCCAACTGATCCTCGATCGATCGCTCAAGCTGGTGTTGATCCAAGCCTACCCTCCTCGACAGGGTGGGCTTTTTTCGTCCCCGAGAGGTGTTCGGGAAACACGGCGATCGAGCCAAAGTCGTGCGTTGGGCGTTTGAAAATGGTACGCTCGAACCGCTTCGAGGTCGGCGAGCGGCGACGGTCACCGCTTCATCCACCAGGGGTTGCGAGGGGTTTGCGATGCCGGAACTGCGGAAAGACCCGATCGTCGGGCGCTGGGTCATCATCGCGATCGAACGGGCCAAGCGACCGCACGACTTCAAGCACCAGGAGCAGTCGCTCGTCGAATCCGGGGCCTGCCCGTTCTGCGAGGGGAACGAAGACAAGACGCCCCCCGAGGTCGTCGCCTACCGCGACCGAGGGGGTCGGCCCAACGGACCGGGGTGGCGGGTCCGGGTCATCCCCAACAAGTTCCCCGCGCTCACCATCGAGGGGAACCTCAACAAGCGAGGCGAGGGGATGTACGACCTCATGGCGGGCGTCGGCGCCCACGAGGTCATCGTCGAGAGCCCGCACCACCACCTCAGCATGGCGAGCCTCCCCGAGAGCAACATCCGCGAAGTCTTGTGGGTTTACCGCGACCGCCTGATCGACTTGAAGAAAGACAACCGCCTCGTCCACGGCCTGATCTTCAAGAACGTCGGACCCGCCGCCGGGGCCAGCCTCGAACACACCCACAGCCAGTTGATCGTCACGCCGACGGTCCCGATCTCCGTCGCCGAGGAGATGGCCGGGGGGCTCGAATTCTATAATTATCGGGGCCGTTGCATCTATTGCGACATGATCCAGCAGGAACTCGCCACCGAGTCCCGGATCGTGTTCGACTCGCCGCACTTCACCGCGTTCTGCCCATTCGCCAGCCGGTTTCCGTTCGAGACCTGGATCGTCCCCAAAGGCCACTCCAGCCACTTCGAGAACATCCCCAAGCAAGGCGTCGACGACCTCGGAGGGGTGATTCGCCAGGTCTTGGGTCGGCTCGAACAGGCCCTCGACAACCCCCCTTATAACTACATCATCCACACCGCGTCGTTCGACCGGGCCGAGATGCCGCACTACCACTGGCACATCGAGATCATCCCCAGGCTGACCAAGGTCGCCGGTTTCGAGTGGGGCTCGGGGTTCTACATCAACCCCACCCCGCCCGAAGACGCCGCCCGCTTCCTCCGCGAAGTGACCCTCGACCGCGTCCAGACACCGCCGACGCATTAAACTCGACCGACACGGTTCGCAGGGGTTCCAAGCATGGCAAATTGCAGGATTGCAGATTGCAAAGCAATGCTCGGATTTGGCTTGCTATTGCGGGATTACCAATGTTGAATCATTGTGCGATTAGGGTTTCCTTTGCAATCTGCGATTTTCGATTTGCAATGGATTACTTGGATCCGAATCCGATCACCCGACGATAACACTGATCCCGGAGATTCATTGCATATTTCAAATTGCAGGTTGCAAACGGTTCATCTCCAAGGTTTTACGATTTGCGATCTGCAATTTGAAATGTGCAATCTATTTCTGGGATTGGTATAACGCCCGAATTCGACCGTCCTTCGAGGATTCGCCCCATGCCCGGCGTCCGCTTCATCCTGGCGCTGCACGACCACCAGCCGGTGGGCAACTTCGACGACGTGTTCGCGTCGTCCTACCGCGACGGGTATTTGCCTTTCCTCGAGGTGATGGAAGCCTACCCGACGATCCCGTTCTCGCTCCACACGTCGGGGCCTTTGCTCGAATGGCTGGTCGAGAACCGGCCCGAGTACGTCGCCCGCGTCCGCGCGTTGGTCGAGTCGGGCCGGGTCGAGATCCTCGGCGGCGGGTTCTTCGAGCCGATCCTGACGATGATTCCCCACCGCGACCGCGTCGGCCAGATCCGCGACTACACCCGCTTCCTCGGCGAAACCTTCGGGACCGAGGTCCGAGGCGCCTGGCTCGCCGAGCGGGTCTGGGAGCAGCAACTCGTCTCGGCCTTGGTCGAGGCGGGGGTCGAATATACCGTCCTTGACGACTTCCACTTCGAGCGCGCGGGCATCGACGAGCGCGAGCTTCGGGGGTATTATCTGACCGAGGACGACGGCAAGCTCCTCAAGGTCTTCCCGATCTCCGAGCGGCTCCGCTACTTTATCCCATTCCAGGAGCCGCACTCGACCTACGAGTTCCTTCGCCAAGTCGCGCAAGAACGCCCCAACTCGACGGTGGTCTTCGCCGACGACGGCGAGAAGTTCGGCGCCTGGCCAGAAACTTTCAATCATGTCTACAAAAACGGCTGGCTCCGCCGGTTCTGCGACATGATTGTCGCCAACAGCGACTGGCTCCAGGCGACCACCTTCGCTCAGGCCCTCGACTCGACCCTCCCCTTGGGCAAAGTCTACCTCCCCGACTCGTCCTACCGCGAGATGACCGAGTGGGTCTTGCCCCCCCAGAAGCTCGTCGAGTTCCAGAGTGCCACCCAACCGCTCGTCGGCGACGACCAGACCACCCACCGGCTCAAACCGTTCGTCAGGGCGGGTGGGAACTGGCGGAACTTCAAATCCAAGTACCCCGAAACCGACGAGATGTACGCCAGGATGCTCGGCGTGTCGAACCGGCTCGACGAGCTGGCCCGATCCGAAGCCGCCGACCCCGACTACCTCGAAGCGGCCCGGCTCGACCTCTACCGAGGCCAGTGCAACTGCCCCTACTGGCACGGGGCGTTCGGCGGGTTGTATCTCCCCCACCTCCGGAACGCCGTCTATCAGCACCTGATCTCCGCCCACAACGCGCTCGACGAGGCCGAAGGGTTGACCGGCCCTCGGGTTGCGCTCGAAGTCGCCGACTTCAACCTCGACGCTCGCCAGGAAGTTCGGATCGAGAATGACCGCCTGATCGCCTTCATCCGACCGGCTCAGGGGGGGCAGATCTACGAGCTTGACGTCCGCCACGCCAAAGCCAACCTCCTCGCCACGCTCGACCGCCGCCCCGAGGCGTACCACGGCACGGTGATCGCCGCCGCCTCGACCCGCTCGGACACCGACTACAACTCGCCGAGCGTCATGGATCGGGTCGTCCTCAAGCAAGAAAACCTCGATCAGCGCTTGGTTTACGACCGGTACCCGCGCAAGGCCCTGATCGACCACTTCTTCGCTCCGGGGACGACCCTGGACGACCTCGTCGCCTGCCGCGACGTCGACCTCGGCGACTTCTTGAACGGGACGTACCTGTCTCGAATCCATCGGTCGGCCGACCGGGTTTGCCTGGTCATGGAGCGGCCCGGTCGCGCCGAGGGCCACTCGATCCAGGTCAAGAAGACGATCACCTGCGAGGCGGGGAGTGGGACTTTGGACGTCCATTACATCCTCGAAGACCTGCCCGAAGGCGTGCCGTTGATCTTCGCGGTCGAGATCAACCTGGCCGCGATGGCCGGGCACGCCCACGATCGCTACTATGCCGACCCGACCGGCCTTCGCCTGGGGATGCTCGACGCCCGGCTTGACCTCCCGAGGGCCGAGGGGGTGACCTTGGTCGACGAGTGGCTCGACGTTGCGGTGGGGCTTCGATGGTCGGAAGTCGGCTCGCTCTGGTGCTTTCCGATCGAGACGGTCAGCCAGAGCGAAGGAGGTTTCGAGGGGGTCTACCAGAGTTCGGCCGTGATCCCGCGCTGGAAGATCATCGCCAACACATCAAGGCGGTGGGAGGTCCGGATTCGGTGGTCGGTCGAACCGGCGAGGGTCGAGGAGCCTCCGGGACTGGTCGAGCCGATCGAGCCGGGCTTGTCGGTGCTTGATGGCTGAGAAGCGCCCGCCCGAGAAGCGGACCTTGACGATCCGCTGGCCGTTCCACGTCCTCAGCCCCGCCGAGGCCGAGTTGCCCGCTCGGGTCGACGTGGCGGCGATCCTCCGCAAGGTCCGTCGGCTCCGGTTCCGGGTCCGACGCGGGGTGGTGGCCGACCTGGTTGGGGCCTACGCGGGTGCCCGGGCCGGGTCGGGCCTGACGTTCGCCGACCTCCGCCCCTACGAGCCGGGCGACGACGCCCGCCACCTCGACTGGAACGTGACGGCCCGTCAGGATCGCCCGTACGTCCGGACTTTCATCGAGGAACGGGCTCTGACCGTCTGGCTCCTGGTCGACGTGTCGGCCAGCCTCCGGTTCGGCCCCGAAGGGCAAACCAAGGCCGACCTCGCCGTCCAGGCCGCGGCGCTGCTGGCCACGGCGGCGGTCCGGGCCGGCGACCGCGTCGGCCTGGCCCTGGTCAGCGACCGCGTCGAGGCCGAGATCCCGCCGTCGAGCGGCTCGGGTCACCTGGCCCGCTTGATCCGGGCGCTGGTGGCCACGCCGTCGAGGTCGAGGCGGACGGCCCTCGAAGTTGGCCTCCGGGGGCTGGCCCGGTCGAGGCGTCGGGCGCTCCTGGTCGTCTTCAGCGACTTCCTGACCGTCGAAGGCCCATCGACCTGGAAAGTCGCCGCGCGTCGGCACGATGTCATCGCGGTTCGGGTGGTCGAACCTCGGGAGCAAGCCATCCCCCCCGCCGGGCTGGTCGACCTCGCCGACGCCGAGTCCGGCGCGAAGCGGACGGTCGACTTCGGGTCGAAGAAGGTTCGAGCCGCCTACGCCCTTGCCGCCGAGGGCCGCGACCGCGAATTTCGACGCTGGTGCGCGACCTCGGGCGTCCTTGGGGTCGACCTCCCGACGACGAGCGACCCGATCTCCCCCTTGATCCGCTTCTTCGCCGACCGAGGCAGGAAGCGAAACCTCCCTTGAGCCGGAGGGACGACCCCAAGCCGCCCTTCGAACCGGCGCAACTGGTCCTCCCCCGCCCCAACCTCGGCCCCGAACCCTGGTCCGATCCGAGGCCAACGTCATGGCCGGTTGGGCTGCTCCTCGGGGCGACCCTGGCGATCTTCGCCTTGGCCCTGGCGCTCCGGGGCTGGCGGCATCGGCGGTCGATTCGGGGGACGAAGGCCGATCGCACCGACGCGGCAGGCTCGAACCTCGAAGCGGAGTTGACCCCGAGCCGTCGGCTGATCGCGTCGTCGCAAGCCGTCCGCATCGCCTTGATCGCCGAGTTCGGCCCAGCCTGGGGTTCGAGGACGACCGAGGAGATCGCCGACGACCCGACCCTCTGCGACCGGCTCGGACCCGATCAAGCCGAGGCCGTCGTCGCCTATCTTCGAAGAGTCGACCGGGCCAAGTTCGCCGGGGAAGAGTTCGAGTATGTCGATGATTCGATCATCACGGCCCAGGCGTTCCTAAACCGAACCAAAAAGAAAGGGCCAATCGGTTGAGCCTGATGATTCAAAGGTATATATATTTGATTAATTGAAATTGAACTCTTGTTCGTGTCCCGTCCGTGTCCATCCGTGGCTAAAATCAGCTTCTCTTTGGTCAAGGTTTGGGAGCCCCCGGAAGCCGGACTCCCACCACGGCGGTCGAGGTGAGGCCGGTCCTGAGCTTGATCCGCCATATCCCCGGGGTCCGCTCGAGGTCGTTGGGGGCGTTGGCCCCGGTGGCGAAGATCACCTCGCGGGACTCGCCGGGCCGGAGGTCGGCAAAACTCTGGCCAACCAACGAAAGCTCGCTGTCGACCGCCAACGGGTCGGGGTAGATCTTTCGTCCGTCGGACGTTTCCAGGAACGTCTCGTAGACGTCGTCGCCTCGACCTCGAACGAAGCCCGGATCGACCGGGGCGAACACCTGATCGGTCGCCTGGTTGACGATCCGAACGCGAAGCACCATCGCCCGCTTGCCGCCGTCGCGACGCTCGGCCCGACCGGCCAGGCTCAAACGCTCCAGAGTCAAGTTCTCGCGTCGGAGGACCAAGGGCTCGACTCGCAAGGAGTCCACCACAATTGACTTGCCTAAATCCACCATCCGATCGATCGGGACGGGCTGAGCGGCCGGGACTACCTTCGACCGGTCAGCGAGTCGGCCCGGGTTGGTCCGGTCAACCGCCTCGGCGATCGGCGTGACCGGCTCGACCGAGGCCTGCGGAACCGCGACGATCAACCGTTGATCCGCACGTTTTTGGTAGAGCGTCCAAAGCAAAAACAAGGTCACAAGGCTGGCGTAGGTGAAGAGGAGGACGTTGCTCCAGGACGAAACGGCGACCTCTTCGCCATTTTCGCCGCGACGAGTTGGGGACTGGTTCGCGATCGAGGGACCGGAAAGGTTGAGGTTGAGGCTCGAAAGGTCGGGCTTGGGGGTGTCGGCGAGCCTGGCGAACGGCGAGCTGTCGTCGGAACCCGACCCCGATCCCGACCCCGAAGCCGATGAGGTCCCGGTCAGGTTGGCAATGGTGGGGTTGGTCAGGATCGCGTCGTCCGAGCCGATCAGGCGACTCTGGGCGACCAGGACGTTGGTGCCCGAGTCGGTGGAGCCGCCCCCCAGCCGGAGCCGAGGGGTTTGCGCCAGGTCGACCCAGTTCCCCGCCTCGGGGGCGACCGGAGCCACTCCGCTGGAGCTGGGATTGAAGGCCCAGTCGGCCAGGATCGCGATGGCAGGGAGCCGGGCGGCCAGTTCTTCGGCGTTGGACTCTTCGGCGAGCGAGTCGTCGGACTGGAAGGGGGCATTGAGGATGACCCCCGCAACCCGCAGCCCACGCGAACCGGCGGCTTCCACCGTGAGCAAGGTGTGGTTGAGCGTCCCCAGGCCGCGCCTGGCGACGATCAGGAGCGGATAGTCGAGGTGGATCGCCAGGTCGGCCACGGTCCAACCGGCCTCGGCGATCGGGCAGAGCAAGCCACCAACCCCCTCGATCACCAGGAGTTCCGCCTTGCCGACCTCGGACCACCACCGGATCGACGACTCGGTCGCCCGGATCACGTCGGTCGGCTCGAGCGGAGTGCCGGACCTCCGGGCGGCGACCGGGGGGGCGAGGGGAAGCTCATAGACCAGGGGGCCAACCTGATCGAAGGGGGGAGGAGGGTACGGCGACTTCTTGCTCGTGATCGAGGCGATCAGCGCGGCGACGTCGGCGGATCGGAGCTTGCCGTCAACCAGCCGGGCGCCGGTGCTGACCGGCTTGATGACGCCGACCCGGCGCCCGAGCGTCATCCAGGTCCGGGCGACCGAGGCGGCCACTCGCGTCTTACCGACCCCGGTGTCGGTCCCGACGACGAAGATTCCAGGGGGCCAGGGGATGCTCATGGCGGCGACTCCGGAGAGGGCAAGGTCGCGAGGATGCTCGCGACGATCGCGTCGAGCATCGCGTCGAGTTCGTCGATCGTCGTGATCAAGGGGGGCATCACCACGATGACGTCGCCGAGCGGCCGAATCAACAACCCCAAGGCCCGGGCGTGCCGACAAACCGAAGCCCCCACCTGCCGGTCGTAAGGGAACGGGGCCTTGGTCGCCTTGTCGCTCACCAGTTCGATCCCGGCCAGGAACCCTTTCTGGCGGACGTTCCCAACCTGAGGCAGGGCCGAGACTTCGGCCAACCGCTCGGCCAGCCGGGCGATCTTCGGTCGGAGTTGCTCCAAGGTCCGCTCATCGTCGAAGATCGCCAGGTTCGCCAGCCCCAAGGCACAGCCGAGCGGGTTGCCCGCATAGGTATGACCGTGGAAGAAGGTCTTGCCGTCCCGAGCGTCGCCCCGGAACGCCGAGGCGACGGCTTCGGTCGTCAAGGTCGCCGCGAGTGGCAGGTAACCCCCGGTCAAACCCTTGGCGATGCAGAGAAAGTCGGGGCTGACCCCTTCGCGCTCGGAGGCGAACATGGTCCCGGTCCGACCGAAGCCGACGGCCACCTCGTCGAGGATCAGCAAGGTGTCGTGCTTTCGGGTGATCTCGCGGAGGCCGCTCAGGTAGCCTTCGGGGTGGACGATCATCCCCGCCGCCCCCTGAACCAGCGGCTCGACGATCACGGCGGCCACCTCGCCGGGGTGGCGTTCGAGGAGTTTTTCCACTTCGCTGAGACAGGCCATCGCGCAACCTGGGCGCTCCAGGTGGAGCGGGCAGCGGTAGCAATGAGGAATAGGTGCCCGGAGCGAAGGGAACAGCAAAGGGGCGAACATGGCATGGAACCGCTCGACCCCTCCGACGCTGACGTCGCCCAAGGTATCGCCGTGGTAGGCCCCTCCGAGCGCGAGGAAGCGGTTCCGACCCGGCTCGGGGTCGGGCTTTTGCCTCCAATACTGGAACGCCATCTTGAGCGCGACCTCGACGGCGGTCGCCCCGTCGTCGGAGTAGAATACCCGGGTCAAGCCTTCGGGCGTGATCTCGACCAGCTTGCGGGCAAGCTCGATCGCCGAGGGATGGGTGACGCCGAGCAACGTCGAGTGCGCGACCTTGTCGATCTGGTCTCGCAAAGCTTGGTCGAGCGTCGGGTGTCGATGGCCGTGGACGTTGCACCAGAGCGAGCTGACGCCGTCGAAGTAGCGGTTCCCGTCGACGTCGAATAGGTAGGCCCCTTCCCCTCGCTCGATGATCAAGGGGTCCGACGCTTCCCACATCGCCAGGGGTGTGAACGGGTGCCAGACGTGGTCGCGGTCCCAGGCTCGGAGCTGGTCGAGGTCGGGGCCGGTGGTGGCTTGAGCGGTCATGGTGCGAAATTCCGAACGAACCCAATTTCTCCGAACTGACTTCTCAACAACACTTTACGCCCGATGATTGTCCCGGAACCGACGTCTGGTGGAACGAAGCCAACCGTTGGGTTCGTTTTGGAAATCAACCCAAATCACCCACAGATCGGGAGTTTTCCGGGTGGCAGGGGTCTGAAGATCCCTGCCATTCGGACACGCGGAACGAAGCCAACCATTGGGTTCGTTTTGGAGAAAAAGGTTGGATGCGCTCCCATCGACCCTGGCACCTGAGACGACCCGGTTGCCCTCTTAATTAATAAGGTCCTTTTTCGCGGAGGCTTCGAACACACAAATCCGCCCGACCTCGATTTACTTCGAGGCCGCGAACCGTGCCGTGATCTTCGACGAGATCCCGCCACGGGGGGTCCACTGGCCGACGATGGTCATCGACCGGGGGGCGACCGCCTTGACGAGGTCGTCGAGGATGGTGTTGATCGAGTGCTCGTAGAAGATCCCCCGGTTCCGGTACTCGAAGAGGTACATCTTGAGCGACTTCAACTCGACGATCTTGTCGCCCGGTGTGTAGGTGATGAAGATCGTCGCGAAGTCGGGCTGGCCGGTCTTCGGGCAAACGGCGGTGAACTCGGGGCAGGTGATCTCGATCTCATAGTCGCGGTCGGGGAACTGGTTTGGGAACGTTTCCAAGGTCGACATCGAATGCGTTTCCTGATCTTAAATCCGGCAAGAGAACGGCGGGCGGCCTCGGCTTCTCGTCCACTCAGCTTACCAAAACGGGCCGGCCCTGGAAACGGATCGAGTTCGGGCGAGCGACGTTGGGTCAGGACCAGCCGCTTTCCGAAGGGCTGGACTTCTCCTATAATTTTCGTCGAGGGGTTGGGTGGGTTGGATGACCGCTCGGGCGCTTTCTTGGAGTCTTGGCAGCAAGGCTTCGGAGGGGCCATGCCCGGGAGGAAAGTCTGGACTCCACAGGGCGTGGTGGTGGGTAACGCCCACCGCCCGGACTTGTCCGGGTAGGGACAGTGCCACAGAAAACAAACCGCCTTGGCTTCGGTCGAGGTAAGGGTGAAACGGTGAGGTAAGAGCTCACCAGCAGGTCGGGTGACCGGCCTGGCTCGGTAAACCCCACCGGGAGCAAGACCAAATAAGGGAGCAGCCTTTTGGTTTTTGGCCTGTCAAACGGCCCGGGATCGAGGGGCACGAGTCGGCCCGGCTCGGTACGACTTCCGGGTAGGTCGCTCGAGGCGTCGGGAAACCGAGGTCCCAGAGAAATGGTCATCCGGGGGGCCTACAAAGCCCCTCGACAGAATCCGGCTTATGAACCCACCCGCCCCTTCCTCGCCGATTTCCTTCGTTTAGTGATTCGAGTCACGAATTCTCCACAATCGTCCTTGCGTTGAAGCCCGATCGGTAGTACGATGCATGCACGGGGGTCGAGTGGGCGATGGCCGACTTTGACCGGAACCGATCCGATGAGTTGCGTCATGTTCCGAATCGCGGGGAGTGCCGATCCATGAACCCCGACCTGGAAATCACCGGAGCCATCATCGACTCCTGGGTCGAGCGTGCCAAGTCCCCCCGCGACGGCTCTCGCTTGGTCTTGCAAGTCGCCCCGTCGGGTCGCCCCAAAGACCTCTTGATCGTCGAGGCCGAGGCATCCCTGGTCAATGATCGAGGCTGGCTCGAAGACCTCGGCGAGAACCTGTGCCACGGTAGCCCCGTCGCCGCCGTCGGCCGCCTCGGCCTGACCGGCCTGATGTGGGCAACCCAGCTTCGACTGGCCCGCTGATCCGCCTCAAAGCCCGTAAAGCGGCGCGTATTTGTCGCGGAGCGAGCGGATCAGGGGGCGGTGGTCGAGCGGCGTTCCGGTCGCCTTTTCGATCAGGGTGGCGGCCGGGTAGCGCTGGCCTTGATGGTGGATCTTGGCCCGGAGCCATTCGAGGAGCGGGGCGAAGTCGCCTCGGGCGATCTGGAGGTCGAGGCCCCCAAGGTCGAGGTCGGCCCGGTCTCGGAGCTGGGCGGCGTAGATGTTGCCCAGGGTGTAGGTGGGGAAATAGCCGAGGAGGCCGGCGGCCCAGTGGATGTCCTGGAGGCAGCCTCGGGCGTTGTCGGGCGGGGTGATCCCGAGCGCTTCGCGGTACTTCGCGTTCCAGGCTTCGGGGAGGTCGGCGCCGGCGAGCTCACGGGACATCAGGGATTGCTCAAGCTCGAACCTAATGAGGATGTGAAGGTTGTACGTTGCCTCATCGGCCTGGACGCGGATCAGCGAAGGTCGGACACGGTTGATCCCGGCGTAGAAGGTGTCCAGTTGCGCGGCGTGGAGCGGCTCGCGGAAGATCCGGCGGGCGAAGGGGAGCCAGTGTTCCCAGAAGGCCCGGCTCCGGCCGACCCCGTTTTCCCAGAACCTCGACTGCGACTCGTGGACCCCGAGCGACACGGCCTCGCCCATCGGCGTCCCGGCATGTTCCGCGAGGACGCCTTGCTCGTAGAGGCCGTGGCCGACTTCGTGGAGGATGCTGTAGAAGCCGTCGAGGAAGTCCGAGGGGTCGAACCGGGTGGTGATCCGGCAATCGCCGGGGCCGATCCCGCTGCAAAACGGGTGCGCGGTGGTGTCGAGCCGCCCCCGGTCGAAGTCGAAACCAATCGCCGAGGCGACGGTCTCGCCGAAGATTTGTTGGGTCGGCACCGGGTAGTCGCCGGGGTAACATTGCGGTTGAGGGCGGTTCGACCCGGCGATAGCCTGGACGAGCGGGACCAGTTCGGCTCGGAGCGACTCGAACAGGGTGGTCAGGTCTCGGGTTTTCGCCCCCGGCTCGTATTCGTCGAGCAAGGCGTCGTAGGGGTCTCCGCCCGGGTCAGCCAGGGCTTCGCCTTCCTGCCGCTTGAGGGCGACGACCGTTTCGAGCGAAGGTCGAAACGCCTCGAAGTCGTCGAGCCGCCGGGCTTCGACCCAGACGCCTTGCGCCAGCGTGGTGACGCGGGCAAGCTCTTCGACCAAGGCCCGAGGCATCCGGCTCAAGCGGTTGAAGCTTCGACGCCACTGGCGGACGTTGGCGGCTTCGGGCGAGTCGGGGTCGGCCAAGATGTCGGAGCCTTCGGCCAACGCAAGGAGGTCGGCCAGGGTCGGGTCGGTCGCCCGTTCGTGGTGCAGACCGGCCAGGAGCGCCATCTGGTCCCCTCGGTAGCTCGCCCCGCCTCGGGGGATATAGGTCTGCTCATCCCAGCTCAAGAGGGCCGAGCAGGACGCGAGCATCGCTCGCTCGCGTGAACGCTGGGCGAGGGCGTTGTAAGCGTCTTGGGAGGTCATGAAGACGGTCCTCGGCGGGAATGTCCCTCCACCCGCCAATTTCGGGGCGGCAGGGCTGGTAGACTGTTGACTCGGGTCGATTCGCGTTTAAGATGGTCCCGTGGTTCGACGAAAGGGCGCATAGCTCAGTTGGCTAGAGCGCACCCCTGATAAGGGTGAGGTCCGAGGTTCAAATCCTCGTGCGCCCATTCTCGTCCGCCTTGCCCGTCCATCTCATTTCGACTTCAATCGTCGTCGTCTTCTTCCTCGACTTCATCCTCGTCCTCGTCTTCGATCTCTTCTTCATCCTCGATCGCCGCGTCGGCCAATTTGGCCGCGACGGGTTCGGCTATGGCGATAGGTCGGGGGATCGACGCTCCCAGGCCGGGCGCATTGTCGGGCATGGGTTCCTTCGTCTTCTGGACGAAGTGGTTCCCTTTGCCCTTGGCGGTCAACTCGGCGGCCCGGGCCTCGGCGGCTTCTTTCTGGTTGAAATCGAAGGTCCCGACGGCCTTGAAGGCGTCGTTCATGACGGTCCAGACGATCCGCATCCGCGCCGAGGGTTTGACGGCCTTGACGGCTTTCACTTTGGGCTTGGCGGCGGCTTTCCGCTTTTTTGGCTTGCGTTCTTCCTCGTCGTCGGCATCGACCACCTCGACGGCGTCTTCTTCCATCGGGTCGACCGGCTCGGCGGCGTCGTACTGCTTGCGCAGTTCTCGGCGATTTTGGGGTTTTCCTGCCATGCGACCGTCCTCCTTTGGGGGCGGGCTTGCTTCGTGTCGATTCGATTCAGCCAATCGAGAGCGGCCTCGGGTCGAACCCGGTTCCTATCGAACCAGCCGGGTTTCGACCGATGCCCCATCTTAGTTCAAGCCAGGTCGATTGACCAGCGAGCGGCGGCCCTTCGAGGGGTCAATCGCTCAGGCGGAACCGGTGGAACCCGCCAGGGCGACGGGACTTTGGGGCCGAGGCTCGACGGGCCTTGCCAGTTCCTGGCGGATGTGCGCGAGCAGGCTTTCGGGGTGGTACGGCTTGGTCAGGTAGTGGTCGACGCCGACTTCGCGGAGCGCGTCTTCATGCTCTCGGCTGATCGCGGCGCTGCAGACTATCAACCGCTGCTCGGGGTGGCTTCGCTTGACCCTCCGGCAGACCTCGACCCCCGAGAGCACCGGCATCTTGAGGTCGACCAGGAGGAGGTCGAACGGGCCGTCCTGGAGGAACTGACGGACGCCTTCGCCGCCGTCCTCGGCCTCCTGCACCTCGTATCCCTCGTTGCGAAGAAACTGGGCGACGAGCGTCCGGAGAACCGCTTCGTCTTCCACGAGGAGGAGCGAACCTCGCCGTTCCATCGGCCACCACCTTGTCTATCGATAGAGGTGTCTCTCAAGACGCGATTCGGCGTCGATTGTTCCGTTTTGGCGTCGGACGGAACTTCAAGCTCACCCTACCAAATCACGACCAGAGCGCCCATCGACAAATGAGATGGAAGCGTTGGCCATGACCCAGCCTGCGCGGAAACCTCGACAATCGACGAAGTGGATCAATCCACTTGGCCGATCGATCTCGATTGCGGGAACGTCATTCGATGGGGAAGAAAGATGGGGAGTGGTCAGGGAGGGAATCGAACCCACGACACTGCGATTTTCAGTCGCATGCTCTACCAACTGAGCTACCTGACCTCGATCGACGGCGATCGGGAAGGCTCTAAACTACGGTTTGGACCGAAGGTTGTCAACGATTTGAACCACGGGGAAGCTCGGAAATCTCGCGATCGTTCATTTGAAGGACGAGTCGCCCGTCGAGGGCGTCGGCGCGTCGAGGATTTCGAGGTCGGCGCTCGTCGGAAGCTTGGGGCCGATCAACGGGTTCGGGCGAGCGACGACTTCGTTGGGGAGTCGAACGTGGTAGGGCGAGAACTCGACCCTCGCCTCGGGGAAGTCGGTGCTGATGAATTGCGCCCCGCTGCTCAGGGCTTTTTCGCGCCGGAGTGGATCGTTCCGGCGGGCCTGGATGGTGTCGGCATCCGCTCGGGTCCGGACGAGGAAGCCGCTCCGGACCAGAGTTTGGATCTTGTCGAAGTCCTTGACCGGGTCGTTGAGGATCATCCAGGCGGCGGCGGGGTGCTCGGGCGGGACGGGGACGAACATCGCCCGACCGGCCAGCGCGGGGTGGTTTTCGAGGTAGAGGTCCAAGGTCGGCCCCTCGACATCGAGCGCGAAGAGGACCCGGCCTCGCGACTCGCCCAGGAGGGGCCAGCCTCGGCTCTGGATCGCTTCGGGTAAGCTGGCGGATTCGCCTCGGACGTCGTCGGGGGTCAGCAACGCCCGGGCCGGGAAAGCCGCCCGGATCTCCCGATCCACCGCGTCGAGTCCCTCCCGACCGAACCGGGATGGCCGGGTGGGCAAGCCGAGGACCGGGTCTTCCTTCAACTCCACCTGGACCATGATCGGGACGTGGTTGGGGTGGGCCTCCGACCAGCTTCGGATCTGCCGGAGGGCTTCGCCGAAGGTCGCGACGGTGGACCGGAAGTCCATGTCCTGGATGTGGAGGATCTTGGGACCAGGGGCCAGGAGCCGTCCCCCTTCGTTGGGGTCGGGGCCGGGGTCTCGTCCCATCGTCTTCAAGATCAAGCGACCGGCGGGCTGGCTGTACCGCCTCCCCTCGGGGTCGGCAAAGAGGTCGAGTTCGACCTGGCGAATCCCCAGGAGGCTGAACTGCTCGGGCAAGGGGCGGTGGTTGTAGTCGAGCGCCTTGCCGATCTCCGGGCCTCGGCGGCCGATCAGGCCCAAAACATCGCGCGACGGGGCGAGGTGGTACGAGTTGTGGGTGCCCACCACCTGGATCTGGTTGAGCCGAACCGGCTCGGACGCGGTGACAATTTGCGAGCAGAAAATCACCGCGAGCCAACCAGAACCGGGGCGGGGAAGCATGGGCGTCTCCGAAGCGACTCGCCGACCGACCTCGACCAGGCCGAGGCAAGGTTCAGCGGAACCCTTGTCGGCCAAAGGGTTCCGCGAAATGGAAAGACCCGCCATCCTGCCACGCTGGGCCGAACGCTGTCCACCCGGACCTTCGGTGGGTCAAGAATCAGGCCGCGTTGAGATGCGTTGAAGTCAAGGATTCGAAGGGACGGTCGCGCTGGCCTTGGAGACGTTGTCGTCTTTGACCTTGACATCGGCAGTTAGTGTCTTCTTTTCTTCAAGTTTGCCTTCCGAAGATTTCTCTTTCCGAGGATCTTTGCCACCTTCGAGCTTCTTGGCCATCAGGAGCGCTTCTTCATCGACCTTCCGGGTGATCTCGTTGGGGTCGAGGTACAAGCTCGGCGCCTGGTTGGCCAGGCTAGCGAAACCGTCGGCACCGGTCGACTTGCCGTCCCTTTTGCGGTGGTAGATGATCCGGCTATCGGTGATGTGGGTGGTGTCCTTTTCGGCCAGGCTTGACCTTCGGACCAGCTTGCCGATCTTGATCATCTGGTTGAAGGCGTTCAAGCCCGGCTCGGTTTCCAGCTCTTTCTCGATCGCGGTGTCGAGCGTCCGCTCGCCTTCGACCACCTCCTCGGCCCTGACGACCTCGAACCCGTCGGGGAAGTGGCGGGTCATCAGCTCCCGGGCTTGGACGTCATATTTCTTCATACCTTAGGGGGAGTTCCAGGGAATCCCGATCACGCCGAATTCGCCGTCCTGGTAGACATACCGGGCATCGGGCGACGACATGCACCCTTCGACAAACCCCAGGCCCACCAGGACCAGCGCCGTGATTCCCCGCTTCGTTCGACCCCGTTTTCCGTCCGAAACCATCGATCCTCCTAACTCCTGGATCGAACCGATACCCTTCGCTTCAGAACCGGATCAGGTCGCGCGAGTTGTAGAACGACGGAGATTCTCCGCCAATCCCAGTCAACGCGGGGAGGATGCGAACGTGTCCTCGTTTGATCTCAACTTGCACCGGCTCCGTTCTCTGAAAACTGGAGCAGAATTCCAATCTTACCAAGGCTAGACCGGCCCGTTTTATGCTAAAACGGTGTGCGAGCCCTGGGTAATTGAGAGCCGCGAAGATTGATCCCTTAGCGTCGTCGATCGGCCGAAAACATAAACATTGAGGTAATCAAGCGCGAGCGACACTCGCTTGTTCTTACATTTCTCTCTGGTATAAAGTGATTTTGTCTTCGGACAGAATCAGACGACATGAATTTGATGCCGGCATATTCGGGGAGATCCTCGATCGCAAAGTTTGGCCGGACCGCTTTCAAGTAGGGCTTGACCGGGGCCGGATTATCGACGTTCCTTTCCCACCGAAGTCGAGGAGTTCCGTCAATTGAATCGATCCAATCTCGTCGTCAAGATCACCTTCGGGTTGATCGTCGGAGCGGTCGGCGGTTGCGGTCCCGGCGCGGCCAATGAATCTGGAGGCCCCAACCCCTCTAAGCAGAAAGCCATCGACGTTACAAATCCCGCCTTCGAGAAGGTCGAGGGGAAAGGGGCGAAACCTTGATTTCAGGTTGGCCTCGTCAAGCCCGCAAGAATCGTGGATTGAAGGGATTCGCCGCCAATCGGGCCGCTTTTTATTCCCTCGCTCCGTCAAACCCTTCCGGAATCGACTTCCCTGTTCGGCCCGCCATGATCTTTTTACCTCACGAAGCCTCGTGTCGCTCATCAAACCGATTTCGGAGTCAGCCTGCTATGCGCTCTTCCAATCGTCGCGGATTCACATTGATTGAGTTACTGGTGGTGATTGCCATCATTGCCGTCTTGATCGCGCTGTTGCTTCCCGCCGTTCAAGCGGCGCGAGAGGCTGCGAGGCGGACTCAGTGCGTCAACAACCTCAAGCAGCTCGGCTTGGCTTCACAAAATTACCACGATACTTATCTTTGCTTGCCTCCCGCCCTCAGGGTCTGTGGCGAGGTGAATACCAGTAATCCTTGCAGTGATTATGGCGTCAGCCCACTCGTAGGTCTCCTCCAGTTCATCGAACAGGGCAACATGTTCAACTTCTACAATGTTGCCCAAGGCACGGGTCATGATCCCGGTCAGCCGAACTCGTCGGTTTTCCGGAACATCGTCCAGGCATTCCTTTGCCCATCGGACGCTCCCGAAATCTCGCCGTCTTACCTCAACTACTTCGGCAATATCGGCGGCCCTTACTTGTTTCAGAAATACAGTGGGACGATTGTTTTCGACTCGGGGAGCGTCGCAAACCCGTCACATATCGTCGGGCTTCGAGATGTTACGGACGGCACCAGCAACACCGCGATCTGGAGCGAGTCGGTCAGCGGCCTGCCGCAAGGGAGCAGCGGTATCCCCGCCAATGGCAGTCCCAAAGAAAGACGGGTTCACTTCTTGCCGACGACCGGGGCTGGCAACCAGACCGGCGACATCAACACAATCCAAGCTTTCATCGCGGGTTGCAACTCCATCCCTAGCTCCACCATGTCGTCAAACACGACATCGCGAGGCACCAACTGGCAGCTTGCTTATCGGTTGTATCTCACGGTCGCAGTTTACAACCATCTCATGCCTCCCAATGGGAGAAATTGCATCAGCGTCGATCTGTCCTATCAGCAGGAAAACGTTGACGTGTTCGGCACGGCTGGTCCTAGCAGCAATCATCCCGGTGGTGTGAATGTGGCGATGACCGATGGCTCAGTTAAGTTCATCAAGAGCACGATCAGCTTGCCGACCTGGTGGGCCTTGGGCACCCGGGCCGGTGGCGAAGTGATCAGCGCAGACTCTTATTGACCGATCGAACCTGGTCATGAGTCCAAGGGTGCACTCGACTTCCCGCCCGTGGCCGCCGCGATGAAACCGCGTCACGGCTGTCGGGCGGTGGTCGTTTCGATCCGGCGGGCGCGGATGTTTCGGAAGGCGACGGGGCCGTGGTCGGCCTGGAGGAGAAGCGGGCCGGTCGGTTTTTCTTTGTCTCGGTAGGCGGAGCCGGTCGGGGTTTCGACCTTGAGGTTGTCCTGGACCTTCCGGCCGTTGAGGGTGGCGGTGATCCGGGCGTCGGCGACCTTGTTCCCCTCGGCGTCGAACCGGGGGGCGAGGAACACGGCGTCGAGGGTTTGCCATTGCCCGGCGGGGAGCGCGGCGTTGACCATCGGCGGGTGGCCGCCGTCGATGTGGTGGTACTTCGGCTTGTCCTCGGACCTGGGGTAGACCCCGCCCGAGTCGGTCCCTTTGGGCACCTTGACGCCGTGGCTGTCGATGAGCTGGATCTCGTAAACCCCCTGGAATTTGATCCCCGAGTTCGAACCCTTGGGCAAGAAGAATTCGAGGTGGACCTCGACGTCGCCGAAGTCTTCTACGGTGACGAGGTTGGGCACCTTCCCGGTCGGGCCGTTGCAGATCACGCCCGAACCCCCCTCGGCCGCCAGCCGCTTGGGGTCCTTGATGTCGAGCTTGGCGTTGCCCACCGTCGACCAGCCCTGGGTCGACCCTTTCCAGGCGGAGAGCTTCGAGAGGTCAACCCAACCCTCGTCGGGGCCGTCGGCGGACGCTCGCTCGAAGATCAAAACCAAGGAGGCGAAGAGCGCCAGGGTCGAGGCGAGTCGAAGGGTTGGGCGCATCGAAGGGTCTCCCACCGAAAGGCGTCGCGGGTCGGTCGAAAGGTTTTCAAGAGGCGAATCAACCTCTTTTAACCGACCCGGGCCTCCGGAGGAATCTCCTCGTCGCCCAAAGGTTTCGATGAGCCTCGATCAGTCGTCGTCGTCGAGCCGGGGGAGGTCCGACTCGCTCAGGCCGAGCGACCCGGCGACCTCGCTCAACTTCTGGCGGACGGCGTGCATGCTCTGGGGGCGTCGCTTGGGGCTGAGCTGCAAGCAGGCCAGAATCAGCGTGTCCAAGGTGCTGGGGATCTTGGGGTTGATCTGCTTGGGGGGGACGAGGACGACTTGGGCGGCGTTGTCGATCCGGGGGCCTTTGGGGTTGGCGTAGCGGCCGGTGAACATCCGGTACATTGTCGCGCCGAAGTTGTACATCTCGGTCCGCTCGTCGACCACCTTCTCGGTGACCTGCTCGGGGGCGATATACTGCGGGGTCCCTTGAATCCGGCCCTTTTCTTCCCCCTTGAGCCAGGCTGTCCCGAAGTCGATCAATTTGACCCTGCCTTCGGAGGAGACCATGATGTTCGACGGTTTCAGGTCGGCATGGTACACCCCCCGGCGGTGCATGTGGACCAAGGCGTCGGCGACCTGGGCGAAGATCAGGACGAGTTGGCTGACCGTGGGCGGGTCGATCTCATCGAGGGTCTTGCCGTCGACCATCTCGATCAGGAGTTCAACCCCCGTCACCTTCCGGAAGATCGTTCGCTTCGTCCGGCAGTCGTAGATCCGGGCGATATTCGGGTGGTTGAGCTTCTGGGCGGCCTTGAACTCGGTGAGCGCCTGGGTAATGTAAATGTCGTCATCCGAATCCTGGCGCTTGACCACCTTGAGGGCGAACCGCTTGCCCCCTCGGTTCTTGTCGGCAATTTGGAGGATCGTGCTCCCGGCCCCATTGCCGAGGGGGCCGACCACCCGATATTCCATCCCGCTGATCTTCGGTTCCAAATCCGTCATGCGACCCCCGAACAGCCAGTCGACAAAAACAACGCGAAGCCGATCGGGCGATCGTCGCCCCGGTCAACTTCAATTTATCAAGCTAAACTAAGCGCTGCCATCTTTAATGGTTCAGATTCGAGGCTCGTGGTGGATTTCAAATCGATGGTCGAGTGGCTGTCGGCGAGGTCCGCCCCTCTAGATCACATCGGAAAAATCTGCCTAAAGTCCAGGAAATATTGTCGATCGTCGCGACAGAACGTCGCCCTTCGAACAGTAGCTTAGGACAACAAACTCGACAATCCCCTCAAAATTCGGCGGCGGGCTTCGGGTCGGTTTCCCATCTCGATTCGACGCGACAAGGTCTCGCGGTTTGATTACACTTCGCCCTGGTCGGAACAATGGACCGGAATGGGTTGAGTTTGACTGGGATCGCCCGGCGAACTCGACGGGAACTTGGACGGAAGGATCGACGGTCATGAAGATCCGATGGTTGGCAGCGGGAATCGCGGCGCTCCTCGTCACGGGAGGGAGCGCGATGGTCGCCCAGCGGGTCATCACCCAGATGACGCGAGGGGTCTTGCCCGAGAAGAACGACTCGGCGCACCCGGATTCACGCCCGATCAGCAAACCCACCCCAAGCCCCTCGCCCTCGCCGAAAGCCTCCCTGTTGGTTCAGGCTTCGACCGGAAGACCGGTCAGCCCGGCCATCGAACCCGACCTACCCGCCGACGTGGGACCGGGCCTCCCCGCGCCTGGGTCTTACGCCACCGAGGAGGCAGGGTTGACACCGAACACCATCGAACCGGTTGCCTCGCCGGTCGTCATCGCCAACGAAGTCACCGAAGTGCAACCGCCGGTCGCCCTTGCCTCGACCGCCGTGGCGATCGCCACGGCGTCGGCCCCAGTGTTGCCGGAAACTCGGATGGTCGCGACGGAGGCCGAGCCGGCCCAGGACGTCCCGGGCAAGCTCGACCCGGTCGACTCGGTGGAATCCTTCGTCGAGCGGAACCGTAAGGAGGCCGAGTCGGCGATCCAGACGTTGACTCTTGAGGCCGAGACCTTGAAGGCCCGACTCGTCAAGGTGGAAACCGCCCTGACCCGCTGGCAAAGTTTCTCCCGCGCCCTCAACGCCGATCAACCCGCTTCTCAACCGGCCGTCGGACCCGGCTCGAAACTCCGGTGGGAGCGGCCCTGGCCGGAAGGTTCGCCACGACCGTCCAAGATCGCCCCGAGCGGACCACTCGCCGAGGAGCCCGGCCCCGACCTGGCCCCACTGGATAAACACTCCGAACCTTCGACCAGCTCATCAGTTCCAACCCCCACCGAGCCGCCCCTCGGCTCTCAGGTCGACCCCAAGCCGACCGACTTTCCCGCGACCGACCCGCCCAGCCCGACGGTCTCGACGCCCCCTTCGGCCCGAAACGAGGATTAATCGCGATCCGCCGTCCGGATACCGATGAACAGGTGGCAAGCGATTTGCTTTGCCAATTCTTCATCACCTTCCTCGGTATCCTGGGTCTGATGGATCGGAGTTGGATAATGAGTCAAGCCATGCGGATCAACCCGCAGTCGGGCGTCGCGGACCTCCACAAACGCTTGAGCGAACGCTTCGGATTCCAGAGGTTCCGACCCGGCCAGGCGCAGGCGGTCCAGGCCGCGATCGACGGCAAGGATTCGATCGTCATCATGCCCACCGGGTCGGGCAAGAGCCTCTGCTTCCAGTTCCCGGCGCTCGAACTCGTCGGCACCACCGTGGTCGTCAGCCCCTTGATCGCCTTGATGAAGGACCAGGCCGACGACCTCCGAGAGCGGGGGATCAGCGTCGCCGTGATCAACAGCTCGCTCAAGGCCAAGGAAGAACGCGAGGCCCTCGAAGCGATCGCCGCCGGCACCGTCGAGTTCATCTACACCACGCCCGAGCGGCTGGCCACCGCCGAGTTCCGGGCGCTCCTCAAGACGGTGACGATCGACCTGTTCGTCGTCGACGAGGCCCACTGCGTCAGCCACTGGGGGCACGACTTCCGCCCCGACTATCAGGTCCTCGGCGAGGTGATCGCCGAACTCGGCCATCCGACCGTCCTGGCCCTCACCGCGACCGCCACCGCCGACGTGATCGACGACATCCGCCGCCAGTTGCGCATCCCCGACGCCAACGTCGTCCACATGGGGATCAAGCGGCCCAACCTCCACGTCAAGATCCACAGGGCCGAGGGGGAAGACTCGAAGCGGCAAGAGATTTTACGCCTCGTCCGGTCGCTCGAAGGCTCGGGGATCATCTACACCGCGACGGTCAAGGCCGTCCGAGACCTGACCGCCTTCCTCCAGGACGAAGGGATCAACGTCGACGCCTATCACGGACAGATGGCGATCAAGACCCGGAACCGGAACCAGGGCCGGTTCATGACGGGCGAGCTCGATTGGATCGTCGCGACCAACGCCTTCGGCCTCGGGATCGACAAGCCCGACATCCGCCACGTCATCCACCACCATACCCCAGGCACGATCGAAGCCTACTACCAGGAAGCCGGTCGAGCCGGTCGGGACGGCCAACCCGCTCAGTGCATCCTGCTCCACGACCCGTCCGACAAGGGCCTGCATCGGTTCTTCCAGAGCAACCGCTATCCGACCGGCGAAGAAATCGTCAACGCCCACCACGCCCTCAAGCGGCTGGCCGAAGACCCCACCGTCCCGGCCACCTTCGACCGCCTCCGAGCCCTGTCCCCCGTCCCGAAAACCCGGCTCAAGCAGGCGATCCACTTGTTCAAGACCCGAGGGGTCGTCCGAGAAGTCGACGGCCTCCTGGAACTCAAGCTCCCCGACCTCACGATGCATGAGCTTCAGAGGATGGCGGGCGACTACCGCGAGCGCGACGAACGCGATCAGAGGAAGCAACAGTTGATGCAAGAGTTCGCCCAGACTCGAAATTGCCGGTGGTCCTACCTCATCGACTATTTCGGCCGAGACGACGACGGGTCGGACCCGGCCTGCGGCCACTGCGACAACTGCGTAGCTTGATCGGACTACGAACTTTCCTCGCCCCCGGAAAATCAAGTCGTGGTCTAGCTCTTGTTGGCGGGGCTTCGTAAGATCCGTGGACCGAGCGGGTACTTCGCAGGATGCGATTCCGGCCTTCCGGGCAGGTGAACGGTGATCCACGCATGAAATCGGGGTTAACTGGTGGCGTCCGCAACCGCTTGAGGTCACTCATGAAACCGCAAATCGAGCGAATGTACCGATCGATGTACTGGGCGAACCGGGAGGTCCTCCGGTCGTTGCGAGACTCCCCCGCCGCCTGGGAAGTCGCCCTCCCGTTGATGTCTCATATCGTCGTGGTTGAGCAGTTCTGGTTGTCCCGGCTCAAGCGGGAACGGGCGAGTGGGTCGGTCTGGCCGCAACTGACGCTCGACGAGTGCGAGGCCCTCGCCGCCGAGAGCGTCGAGAACTACACGGCGTTCTTCCAAGAGCTGGGCGAGAGCGACCTCGACGAGACCGTCCGCTTTCAGGACAGCAAGGGGACGGAATATACGATGGCGACCGTCGATATCCTGATCCACGTCGTGACCCACGGCACCTACCACCGAGGCCAGGTGGCCACCGCCGTGGCCCGAAGCGGAGGCCAGAGCGTGAACACCGACTACATCAACTTCGCCCGGGTCGTCGAACCGATCGAGAAGTAACTGTTAACTACGGATGGAACACGATTGGGAAACAGAAAAAGGTCTGATCCGTACTCCATCCCTGGCTAAAATTAACCGAGTAACGATGATAAATCTGATCCAATGATCGGCCCGAACCCGATGAGCGACCCGCAGGCCCCTCGACGAGCCGACGACCCGAACCCGCTCGTCGGCGTGGTGATGGGGAGCCGATCCGACTGGGACACGATGCGGGGGGCGGTCGAGATCCTCCAGAAGCTTGGCGTTCCCGTCGAGGCGCGGGTCGTCTCGGCGCACCGGACCCCGGACCGGATGTTCGAGTATGCCCGGACCGCCGAGGCTCGGGGGTTGCACCTGATCATCGCCGGGGCCGGGGGAGCCGCCCACTTGCCGGGGATGCTCGCCGCTTTGACGATCCTCCCCGTCCTCGGCGTTCCGGTCGAAAGCAAGACGCTCCGGGGGGTCGACTCGCTCCTCTCGATCGTCCAGATGCCCCGAGGGGTTCCGGTGGGAACCCTGGCGATCGGACCTGCGGGCGCGAGCAATGCCGGACTCCTCGCCGCGTCGATCCTGGCTCGCCACGACCCGGGCCTCCGCGACCGCCTCGCCGCGTTCCGGGCCGAGCAGACCGCCAACGTCGAAGAGTCGCCGCGATGATCCACCCGTCGACCCCACTCCATCCCCCCGCCTCGCTCGGCGTCATCGGAGGCGGCCAGCTTGGTCGGATGTTCATCCAGGCCGCTCAGAGGATGGGCTACCGCGCCGGGGTCCTCGGGGAGATCGCCGAGGGGCCGGGGCCTCAGGTCGCGCACTGGTCGGTGATCGGCCCGCCCGACCAGCTCATCGCCCTCCGAGCCTTCGCGGGTCAGGCGCAGGCGGCAACCGTCGAGTTCGAGAACGTGTCGGCCCCCGCGCTCCGATGGTTGGCCAGGCGGATGCCGGTCCGACCGGGCTGGCGGACCGTCTGGGTCAGTCAGAACCGGTTCCGGGAAAAGTCGTTCCTGAGCGAGCGCGGGTTCCCGATCGCCCCCTGGCGGTCGGTGACGACCCTTGAAGAGCTGCAAGCCGCCGTGGTCGCGCTCGGTTGCCCGACGATCTTGAAGACCGCCGCGTCGGGGTACGACGGCAAGGGGCAGGTCCGCATCGACGACCCGGCTCAGGCGGTCGCGGCGTGGTCGCAACTCGGCAAGGTGGCGTGCGTGGCCGAAGGGTGGGTGACGTTCGCCGCCGAGGTCTCGGTGGTCGTCGCCCGAGGGGTCGACGGCGAGGCCCGGACCTTCCCCGTCGCGTTGAACCACCACGAGCGGCACATCCTCGATGCTTCGAGCATGCCCGCCCCCATCGGGCCGATCGTCACCCAGACCGCTCGGGAACTGGCGTTGGCGGTCGCCCAGGCTTTGGGGACCGTCGGCGTCCTGACCGTCGAATTCTTCCTGGGTGCGGACGGGGGTTTGTTGATCAACGAGATCGCCCCGAGGCCGCACAACTCGGGGCACCCGACGATCGAAGCGGGCCAGTCGAGCCAATTCGAGCAGCAGGTTCGGGCTTTGTGCGGGCTTCCGCTCGGGGGTTCGGACCTCGCCAGCCCCGCCGCGATGGTCAACCTCCTGGGCGACCTCTGGAACTCCGGCGAACCTCGTTGGGAAGCCATGCTCCGCCACGACCCTGGAGTCCGGCTCCACCTCTACGGCAAGCGGACCCCCGCCCCCGGCCGGAAGATGGGCCACCTGACCGTGCTCGACCCCAACCGGGAAACCGCCCTGGCGCGAGCCCTCGAAGCCCGACACCTGCTCACCGCTCGGTCGGCCCCGCCAGGAAGACCACCTTGAGGTTCGGGTCGATCCGTGGGACGATCCCTTCCGCCTTGGCCCGATGGTGTCAACGGGGGCTCCCGACGCTCTGGAGCACCATCGACCCTGCGGCGCGGGCGGCCTTGTCGAGGTTGCCGAGGTAATCTTCATTGGCGTTGCCGTCGGCCCGGTCGCAGACCGCCCTGACGGCGATGAACGGGACCTTTTGCTGCCAGCAGACCTGGGCGACCGCAGCGCTCTCCATGTCCACGGCATCGGCCCGGCAGCGTCCTCGGAGCTCGGCCTTCTTGTCCCGAGAGGCCAGGAAGGCGTCGCCGGTGGCAATCACCCCCCGGACGATCCGCTGCCCGGGAGCGGGTTTGTCGAGGTCGTAAGCCTTGAGAAGCTCGGGGTCGGCCGGGAGGAAGACCGGATCGTCCGCCGCGTCGGTCGGCCGCTTGAACCGCCTCGGCTCCCAACCTCGATCACTCAGAACCCCGACATCATGCAAGGTCGTTTCCACGCCGATCACGACATCCCCCGGCGTGAGATTGTCGGCGATCGCCCCGGCCACCCCCACCATCGTCACCGAGACAGGCTGGTATTCGACAAGGAGGAGCGTCACGGCCGATGCGGCGTTGATCTTGCCGACCCCCGTGTTGCAGATGACGACCCTTTGCCCGCCGAGCGAGCCGGTCACGAATCGGTAGCCCTGCCGGACGTGCTCGGAACTCTCGGTCAACGAGCCTTCGATCAAGGCCGACTCGCGCCGGTCCGAGCTCACGATGGCCAACGGCCGGGGTGAGTCGGCCGCCGACAGCCCTAAGTCCACCCAGACGCACCCGAGGCCAACAATCGCGATCGCCCAATATTTGGCCGACAATCTCATCTTATGCTCGCAAGCGTGGTGTGATCCGAAGCTCTGCCCGTGCTAAGCCGGAGTTGTCCTTCGTCCTTCTGATAAAGTGTCCGCCCGACCGTCGACGGTCGACACTTTCCGGGTCGAGCGGCAGGATTCGCGTCATCATCGACCGAGTCCGGTTGAAATCAATGATCCGGCGAGGCTTCTCGATCAAGATAGGTATGAAGTGGCAATTTGGGGGCGAAGCGATGTCGACAGCCAACCCAACACGAGAGTAGGCTCGGCTCACGCATCGAGACGCCCCGAAACTCGACCACCCCGCCCGAACCCGATTCCCCGCTCTCGCCCCCACCAATAGCCGATCACGACGTTGACCGCCATCACGAGCAACGTCAACGGCGGGAGTTGATAAAGGTGGAGAACGTAGTCGCCGAGCGAACCATCGAACTCGAAGGGCGGATTGAACAGCTTCCACTGGGCGTAAACGATCAAGATCGAGACGATCACGGCCATCACGACGCCGCGCCTCCTCGAATAAACCGAGGAAAGCTGCCCGCAAGCCAGCCCGGCGAACGCCCCCGGCAGGATCGGGACCCAAATGTTGTTTGAACGGATCAGGTAGGCGACCAAGAGGTACCCGCCGATCCCGCCGGCGACTCCCGCGACCAGGCCGGGAACGAACTCCAGCAGTCGAGCACGCATCATCAGCCCCTTTGAGCTTACCCAGAGACATCTCAGGTCGGCCTGGATCATACCAATCCCGGGCGTCCCCGGCCATTGACAAAGATCAGATCGCCAATCCCCAATCCATCACGCCCGGGCGAGCGGGTGGGTCCGGGAGCCTATAATCCTCCGTTCAACGGCGGGTCACCGGGCCGGCGGGGGTGGGGAGCTGGACCAGGTGGGGGTCGTTGCCGCTTCGGGGGATGATGGCGGCGCTGGCGGTCGCGGTGGTGGCCTGGACGGCCTGGACGCGCGCCGGGGCGTTCTCCAAAGCGACGGACTCTTTTTGCCAGGTGTGCCACGACCGCCAGGCCCGGTCGAGTTCCACCAGCCCGGCCAGGCCGTAGTGGGTCCTCGATGCGCCGTCCCAGCCGTTCTTCGAGCCGTCGCGGACGAACTGGAGGAAGCGGGGGCGGCCTCCCATCTCGACCAGGAACCGAGACACCGAGTATCCCTGGCCATAGAAGCCCATCAGGTCGCTGGGGTATTCCTCGGCGACGAACAGGCGATCGAGCGGGAAGTTCCCCCGGCGGGCGAGCAGGTCCTCGACGATCTGGTCGTGCCTCTGGAACTCGCGGAGGTCTTCGCTCAGGAGCGACGCCCCCTCATCCGCCCAGCGCGGCATCGGCCCGCCGAAGTAGGCGGCGAAGACCGTGTGGGTCACCTCATGCGGCAAGCTCGACGCCAAGATCCGGTCGAGCCGCCCTTCGACGCTCATCGACTGGTCGGAAACTTTCCCTCGGTGGAAGCCGAACGACGTCAGACCCCCCGCTTCGCCCCGGGTCAGCTTGACCCGGACCGGGCAAGGGGTCGTCCAAGGGGGCAACTCGCGGCCCAGCCACGACTTGGCGATCGAGGTCCGGCAAACCTCGGCGCGGTCGGCAACCTGTCGGGCGGCGTCCGCCGTCGGCGCCTCGACCACGAAGTTGGCCGTCCGGTAGGAGGCCCCGGTCAGGCAAGGCAAGCAAAAACCGACGATAAAGATGAGGGCGAGAGCGGAGCGCGGATGCGCAGGGGTGAATCGGCGAGCAACCATGCTCGGGTGTCCTCCATGACGACTTCGGCGTCGGAAACTCTTCGAGCGGTCTCGACCCGCGTCGGTCGACGACCAGAAGCGCTTCGGCCCGACGATCAAGAGGGGAGCCGGGTCGATCCTCGAAGCCGGACCCCTCGGCGGGCGACCGGACCATATCCGAACTTCGGCGGATTGTCGCCCCCGGATCAGCAAAAATGATGAAAATCAGGCAATCGATTTTAGCCACGGAGGGAACACGGATCAAAAAATTCTTACTTAATCGCTTTACCCGTGTTCCCTCCGTGGCTAAAATTCGTACTGGTGTTCGTCCGTGGGTCAATTTGGTTGCGGGACGACCCCGAGGAGTTCGGCGACGTCGACGATCCTCCGGGCGGTTTCGGGGTCGAGGGACTGGAGCGGGGGTGGGAGCATCCTCTCGACGAACCCTCGGTGGCGGCAGAGGACTTCCACGCAGGTGAGCATCGGGCCGAAGCCGACCACCCTGACGAATTGGCTCAGTTGGACCTGGAGGCGGAACGCTCGGGAGTGGTCGTCGAGTTTCGCGGCATCCCAGAGGGCGACGCAAAGCTCGGGGAGCGGGTTGCTCATCGCCGAAACGAAGCCATCGGCGCCGAAGGTGGTCGAGAGGGCGAGCTGGTCGTTGCCGTGGAGGTAGGCGAAGTTCATCCGACGACGCTCGGCGACGGGGCAATCGAGGGTCCGGCTCAGGCTTGGGCTCATGTCCTTGCAGCCGACGATCCGGGGGTGTTCGGCCAGTTGCTGGAGCTGGGAAAAGGGGAGTTGATTGCAGATCCAGGGGGCGTTGTAGATGATCAGCGGGCGAGGTAACTTGTCGGCTAGGGTCTGGAAGTAGTCGGTCACTTCAGCCTTGGTCATAGGCTGATACCAAGGGGGGGGGGGCGCCACGAGGTAGTCGTACAGGAGGCGCTTGGTACGACCTTACTATCACGCGACCGGCTTCGCCCCGCAACCTGGTGGAGTCTGATGATCCGAGAAAGTCTGACTTCGAAAAAACGATCATCTTCACACTTTCAACCCTTGAGCCAAAAAAATCCATCCGGTCGAGACGGTTTTGGCTGATGCTCCAGCTTGGGGTTGTCCGATGTCATAATTGTCGGAAAGTCGCGCCGGGACGAGTGAATCAGCGACCGAGCCGGTCGTCCTGCGATAACCCTCCGGGTACTACGGCACCGACGCCTCTCGGTCGTCCCTTTGCCAGTCAAAGCCGTCCAACGACTCAAGGGCGTCGCTCCGCAATCGAAGCGTTCCTCGTCCGTCGAAGCTCGATCGTCACGACTCGTGGCGTGTCGCCAAGACGGACCGCCCGGATAAGGAGATCCCCAATGGCCACCGCTCGACTCCGCGTGTTCCCCCCCGTCGCCGAAGAGACCATCGATGAATTTCGGTCCCCGACGATGCCGATCCGGCTCTCCGACCTTTACCCGCTCCTGTCCCAGGCGTTTCGCGACAATTACAATTGGCTCCGCGACTTCGAGAACGATGAGGTGATGGTCAGCGGCGATCTCTATGAAGTCGTCCGGGCCTTCGCCAACATTCGCCCTTCGGCTTGACGCATTCAGGCCATTCGACACAATGCCGCTGACGTCCACTGGCCCGCTCGCCAAGGATTGGCTCTCGGGGTGGCCGTCGGTCAGATCGTTGGATCAGAAACCGCATCGGTCATTCGTGGCCTGATGTGGGCTGAATCGAAAACGACGCCCACCGGCCCGCTTGCCACGGATGGCTCTCGGGGTGGTCGTCGTTTTCGTTTTTTGATCAGCGACCGCCGACCACCGAAAACTCAGCAGACGAGCCGTCAACCCGAATGACTTCGACCCGGATTGACCTGGCCAGTTTGGGTTTGTTCTTGGAGTCGTACCGGACGGTCAATCGCCTAGTCCCGGTGGAAAGGGCGACCGGCGCCGACCCGTCTGCTTCGATCGCGATCGGTTGATCGTCCACCCAGGCCTTGACCTCGGGTCGAGACCCCGAGCCAAAGCGGAACCGGACCGATCCGGCGGCCGAGACCGTGACTTCCCCCTGCACGACCGCGACCGAAGCTCCCCCCGGTTCGAACAGGTCGTCGGCGGGCAGATCGCCCGAGGTCCAGGCGTAGACTGGGGCCCAGCGCGACGAGTCGGCTTCGAGGATCTCGGACTGGATCACCGAGGGGGACGGCGAGTCGGATTCAACCAAGGGCGGCGGAACCGGTCGGAGTTCCCTCCAGCGCTGGATCGTGGGCGTGGCCCGGATCGCGTAGGGGCCGGGGCGACCCAACTCGGATAGGTAGCGGACCAGGTCGACGAACTCGCCTCGGGTCAGGATGCCGACCAAGCCCTTCGGCATCAACGAACCCCCCTTCTTGCTCTCCTCGATCGACGACGTGGGGATCACCCGGCGCTCGCCGAGGGCATCCTTGAGGACCACGCTGTGGTCGTTCTCCTCCAGGACGATCCCTTGCAAGACCCGGCCATCGTCGGTCAATACGACTCGGGTTTCGTACTCTTCCTTGATCGCCTGGTCGGGGATCAGGATCGAGTTGACGATGTAGTCGACCGGCGAGCTGAGGCCCAATGCGGACAACTCGGGGCCGACGCCCCCGGCCGCCCCGGCGATCGCGTGGCACTTCATGCAGTTGATCTCGGCCCGACGGAACACCCGCTCGCCCCGGACGGGGTCCCCTTTCCTGGCGACGTCGGCGATCAAGGTGGCCATCTCCGAGGGGGTCGGCGGCTTGGGATCGCCTTCGATCCCGGCGATCTTGTTCAAGGCGGCGACCAAGGGCTCGTCGGATCGCCCGAGCGCGGAGATTGCCCGGAGCGCGAGCTTGGCGGCGTCGCTCGAAGGGGGGCGGCGATTGAGCGCGGCGAGGAGTTTGTCGGAACCCCCTTGGCGGTCCAGGAAGGCCGAAACCAGGGGGGCCAGGTCCTGATTCGGGCTTGCGGCGGCGATCGCCTCGGCGGCGAGGTCGGCGGCGGCGTCGATGTCGACCCGGGCGAGGGCGGCAACGGCGAGGCGGCGGACTTCGGGTGAAGCCGACGGCCCGGCGAACCGTTCGAGCGCGGCGCGGGCCGGGTCGGTCCCGATCGTCGCCAAGGCGTTGAACGCTTCGATGCGAGCGGCGGGATCAACCCCAGCTTTCGCCCCGCCGACCCCGACCAAGGCGGCGACCGAAGAAGGCGACCGCCAGACGCCGGCCAGTCGGATCGAGGCGAGCCGGGAAGCCGCGTCGACCTCGGGGCCGACCGCGATCAACCGGTTCAAACCTTCCTGGCCGCTCGATGGCTTAATGTTCCGGGTCGAAGCAGCGTCGGCGAGGGCTTCAAGCGCCAGCCTCCGAGGCGTGCCGGAGAAGCCCGACGGGGCGCTCGCGATGGTCCGCTGGAGGAGGTACGTCAGGTCGTTGGCGTCGCCTCGCTTGCCGATCACCTCGATGATCGTCCCCAGCCGGGACTCCGGGGCCTTCTTCAACAGCTTGACGTAGTTGCTGTCCGCCGCCGCTGCGGACGAAGGAGCGGTCTCGGTCTGCGACCACGCCCGCCCCCCAATCAGCCAAGCTGCTGCGAATACGACCGAAGCCGTCAAAACCCGTCCGAATCCGATCTGACTCATCGATAACCCTCGGTCAAAGCGTTGATCGTCGCTGGATGACGGCCTGGAAGTCCGACCCCGACTCACTTCTTGGCCAGGACTTTGGCCCGCTTGTCGAGCGTCTTGTTGGTTTCTTCCAAGGCGTACTTGAGGTACTGATCTTGATCCTGGAGTAACGATTCGTTGGCGATCTCCTGGGCCTTGGCCAGGTTGGCCCCGTCGAAGAAGCTCAAAGCCCGGACGGCTTCGAGGCGGACGCGGGGGTGCTCGTCGGCCACTTGCTTCTGGAGGAGCGCCAGCGGGTTCTCGACCCGGTCGCGCCAATAGCACAAGACCCGGGTGGCGGCGGCTCGGGCTTTGGGCTCGGGGCAGGTCAACACCTGGTTGAGCATGGCCTGATCCACGGAGTCGAGGCTTTGCTTGAGCCAGAGGGCTTCGAGCCGGTGGTGCCAAACCTCGGGATCATCTTTGTAGAGACCAGCGACCCACTTGTCGAGTTCCGCCAGGACGGTGGCCGGGGGTTGGTCGCGCAAGGCCCGACGAGCCCGGTAGCGGGTCCGATCTTCGTAAGCCTTGAGGAGTTCGAGCAGTTCGGGAACGCTGGCCCCGGCAACCTTGGCCTTCTCAACCAGGGGGCGCTTCTTGTACATGATCCGCCAGATCCGACCATGCTCGACGTCGCGGTTCGGGTCGCGGAGGGAGTGCTGCATGTGGCCGATCAGGGGGTTGTACCAGTCGACCAGGTACAAGGCCCCTTCGGGGCCGAACTCGAGGTCGACCGGGCGGAAGTTGCCGTCGGTGGCCCGGAGCAGCGGCTCGACCGGGTCGGCATGGAAGCCGGAGCCTTCTTCCTTGACCCGGTAGCGCAAGACCCCCTGGAAGCCGATCACGTTGTTGAGCAGGTAGTCCCCTTGGGTGTCCTCGGGGAAGTTCCGGCTCGACACCATCTCGCAGCCCGAGGTCGGCCGCCACTGCATCTTGAGGAACTGCGGCATGCTCTTGTGCTTGTCGGGATAATCCACCTGACCGGAGAACGCCGTGGCGAAATAATTCGCCCCGCCCGAGGCGTCGGCGACGAAATCTTGCCCCCACTTGTCGAAGGTGTGGCCCCAGGGGTTGGCGAACCGGTATGACACGAACACCTCGAACTTGGCCGTCTTCGGCTCGTGGCGGAACACCCCGGCGTCGAGGACGCGCTGGGGGCCATAGGGGGTCTCGACCTGCGTCCGGTGGAATGTCCCCTCTTGCCAGTAGAGTGCCCCGCCCGGGTCCCAGGTGAAGGCGTGCATCGCGTGGTGCGAGTCGGCGGTGTCGAAGCCGTGGAGGATCAAGGTCCGACGGTCGGCCTTGTCATCGCCGTCGGTGTCCTTGAGGAACATCAGGTTCGGCTGCTGCGAGACGTAGACCCCGCCGTCGCCGAGCTCGATCCCGGTAGGGACGTGGAGCTTGTCGGCGAACACGGTCTGCTTGTCGGCCCGGCCGTCGCCGTCGGTGTCCTCGAAGATCAGGATCTTGTCGTCGACCGGTCGACCGGGGAGGTACATCGGGTACGACGCCATCGTGGTCACCCACAACCGCCCCCGGGCGTCGAAGGTCATCTGCACCGGCTTGCGGAGGTCGGGAAATTCGGCCTCGGACGCGAACAGGTTGATCTCGTACCCCTCGGGCAAGGTGAAGGTTTGCTTCGACTCCTCGGGCGAGGTGATGACGATCTCGCGCTTGGCGTTGGTGACGACTCGGGCCATCTCGCCGGTGTCGGAGTCGTCGACCTCGGCGGGGACCGGCTCCCCTTTGGCGACGGCCCAGACCCGGGCTTCTCGCTTGACGATCATCTTGCGGAGCTTGGCGAACTCCTCGGGGAAGTTGATCACGCCGAACGGGGCTTTCCGACCGCCGTAGATGTAGAAACCGTTGATCGCCCGGTAGTCATAGAAGAACTGGAGGTTCTTCTCCTGGATCTCGGCCTTGAGCTTGGCCAGGTCCGCCTTGATGGTGGCGGGCCGGGGGCCGAACAGGGCTTCGTCGAGCATCTTGGCGACGATCGCGTCGCCCTCTTCGTTCAGGTGGATGCCGTTGATGGTAAGCTTGGAGGCGGTGGCGGGCCGCTCGGCCATCAGCTTGGCAGTCGGGTGGAAGAGGTCGACGCAAGGGAGCTTGTGGTCCTTGGCCGCCTCGACGATCGCGGCGGAATAGAGTTCGAGGTTGGCGTTGTTGGCGACCCCGTCGGTGATGTGCGGGTCGCCGAGGTTTTCGTGGGCGATCGGCGTCCAAAGGATCAAGGTGGGCGGGTTCTTCCCGTTATATTTCGTGGTGGTCGTGGTATTGATGAACTTTTCGAGTTCCGAGCGGAACTTGCCCAGGCCGCCCGGACCGTCGAACGACTCGTTGAAGCCGAAGGCGGCGATCACGACGTCGGGCTTCTCGTCTTCGAGCTGGTGACCGTGGTCGTTGAAGCTTTGCGAACGGGGGCGCAACTCCAACTCGTCGGCCGACCAGCCGAGGTTGTGAAACACGAGGTTCTTGTCGGGAAACCGGCTCTGGAGCAAGGTCTCGAAGTTCCCGAAATACTGCATCCGCTCGGCCAGGGTGTTGCCGATCAGGATGATCCGGTCGCCGGATTTCGGCTCGTACCGGGTCGAGTCGTCGGCACCGGCTCCACGCCCCAACCCGCCCAACGCCAGAACAGCCCAGGCGGACCAACAGATCGACATCGAGGAACCCTTGATCATCGTCGTGATCCCTTCGGAACGGGTGCGAGAGACGGGGCGGAACCGAGCCAGGACGGCTCAAGGAGCGGAGTTCTGCGGGAGCGGATTCGACGACGAGGAGGCGATCTGCCTGACTCGATTTTCGCTCGATTGCAATATCTTAACAGGCGATCGAGCCGTGAAGCAATTCCACCGTTGTCGACCACCCCAGAATTTCCGGAGGTCCCCTGGGAGGCGACCCATTGACAGTCCGGGCGGTTTCGGGTTTGATTAAGTCCTGCCAAGGTAAGGTGCTCGTAGCTCAACTGGATAGAGCGTCGCCCTCCGAAGGCGAAGGTTGCTGGTTCGACTCCAGCCGAGCACATCGTCGAGCCGACCGCTTGTTTCGAGCGGTCGGCTCGATTCGTTTCGAACGCAGGCGATCGGCGAGGAAACGCCCCGTACCCAGAACTTGTAACCAAATCGTGGCCAGAATGTTTCCGCGAAAAGCTCGCCAACGGAGGGTGGGTCGATAGCCAGGCCCAACAAGCCTCGTTTCGAACGGGAGGCGACGAGATCGGCCAGGTCGATCGACCTGGCCTGATTCAACCGCGTCGCGTCGAAATCACGGCACCATCGACGGGTCGACTCGTGTTTCATCGGACACGAGTCGTTCGACGATCCCGAGTCGCTCCTCGAGTTCCGCCCTGTCGTCGTCGGGGAAGCCCGCTTCGCAAGCCACCGCGAGCCGACGGGCCTGATCTCGGATCGCGACGGAGTAGGGACCATGCTCCGATGCCTCGGCCAACTCGCCCAGGACGCGCATCAGACGCAGGGGGACCGCCACGTCCGTCTTGCCGTAGTGGCGAATCTGGCTGAAGGCGACTTCGAGGAGGCGTGGGAAGGACGTGCGGCGGAGCACGACCCGGGCCGAGCCGTCGGGATCGCGAAGCACGGATTCCGGCGGCGACCGCAACGACGCCCGCAGCAGGATGCGGCCCAGTTGGTCGACGCATGTCGTCGCCGTGGTCGGGTCGTTGACGGCCGGCGAGATCGCCTTCAGGGCGATGTCGACGATTTGCAGGACCCCAAATTCGACATCTTGCTCCATCGTCCGGACCGGCCCGATGTCGAAGGCCCGAAGGCAGGCCGCTTCGAGGGTCGCCGCCATGACGCCCGAGGCCGCAACATCGACGATCGACGCACCCGTCGAAACGAAGTGTCCGATCGAGCGCGTCACTCGCAACGTCACGCCGTGCGCCCGGGCCGTCGCCTGGAGATCCGCCTCGTCGACGGCCCGGATGTAGCCGCACGAGGATGACCGGATTTGGGCTTGGGAAGGCGACCCCTCGATCTCGATGTCCGGCGGGAGGACGCTCCCGAGAGGTCGAGGGAAGATTTGGTCGATCGTCTGCTCGGTTTCGCGAGCGATCCGGTCGACGATGTGGCCAGGCTGGATCGACTTGGCGATGTGGTGGATGAAATAAAGCAGGAAGCCCATGCAGACCATCGCCAGCGCCATCGCCCCGATGACCGCGATCGAGGGGACGAACGGGTTCGTCCCGCCTCGGACGGCCGGCAGGGTCAGCAGGCAATACGCGAAGGTCCCGACGAAGATGCCGAGCGTCGACTGGCTGACCTTGTCCTCGACGAAGGCGACCAGGACCCGAGGCGAGAATTGGGCCGAGGTGAACGTCAGGGCGACCAGGAGGATCGAGTAGACGACCGAGACGACGGTGATCATCGAACCGGCGATCGTCCCGAGGACGACCCGCGCCGCCTCGGGTTCGGGCGGGAAGATCCGATCGAGCAGGTCGCTCCACACCTTGACCTTCGTGACCCGCTCCTCCGCCTCGGCAAGCCCGACGGCCGCAAGCGCCAAGGTCATCGCAATCAGGCCCGGCCAAAGGACGAAGCCGCCATGAAGTCCACGAAAAGCCGGCCGCCGCGTGGGTTGAGGTTTCGAAGACACCCGATCCTCCGAACGGCCAGACCATTCCCGCCCCGATCACGTTCGAGACCCGCCATCCGGCCGCCTTGGGCTGTCGAGGCTCATTGAACCTCCCTCGGCTTGGATCGGGGTCGGATCGACCTTGGCGTACCTCTCGCGTCCAACCAATCAATGACGGCTCTCGCATTCCATTTGCACTGTAACCATTCGCAACCAAAACCAACAAGGACCGGCCTGACCGAACGGCGACGAGGCTTGACCCGGAAGAGATCGTTTACTATAAATCATCGCATGAAAGCGGTTTCCGCAGTGCTTGTCTCGGCCGATCGTTTTCGATTAAGGATGTACCGGCTTCGCCTCGACCCGAGGATGGGTTGCATCTCCCTCATGACCAGGATTTGCATCGTCGGCCCCGGCACCCCAAACCGAAGCGGAGAATTTGCCATGTCGCTCTTGTTGGCCCCGGCATTCAAACCGCTCGCCCAGACCGCTTCGCCGGTCGAACCGATCCGGGTCACGCTTTATACCCGGGCCTTGTGCTGCTGCTGCCACACGGCCCGCGAGGTCCTCGACGAATACCGCGAAGCGTTCGGGATCGAGGTCGAGGAGGTCGACGCGAGCGACCCGGCGCTCGAACCCTTGATCGGCCCGACGGTCCCGGTGATCGCCGTCGACGGCAAGGTCCGGTTCCGGGGCGAGGTCAACCGGGTCCTGATGGATCGCCTGGTCGCCGCCCGGACCGATCGGGGTTGAGGTCGAATCCTCGGCGAGGTTTGGAGCTTGGCGACCCGCTCGACATTTCCCGTCGCCACTCGCTGGTCACCTGCAACGCCCGAATCCGAGCGTGCCGGTTGTGCCACCAGGCGGGCTACCTTTCCGGCCCCGAGTCGACCCCGGCGGTGTTCGACCCCGAGGTTGACGCTCCCATCCCCCGAATCTTGCTGATCGGCCAAGCCCCCGGGCTCAAGGGGAACCAGATTGCCCACCCCTTCGAGGGGCCGTCGGGCGACAAGCTTCGGGTCTGGCTCGAAGCCGGGGGGATCGCCCGAGAGGACTTCTGGAAGAAGATCCACTTCACCGCCGTCACTCGGTGCTACCCCGGACGCCTCACCGAAGCCAAGGGGGACCGGCTCCCCTCGCCGACCGAGCGGCGGTTGTGCCGCCCCTGGCTCGACGAGGTCCGAGGCTTGGTCGACCCCGAGGTCGTCCTGCTCCTGGGCCTCCTCGCCATCCGGACCGTCCTCGGCCCGGTCGCCTCGCTCTCGAGCGTGGTGGGTTCGAGTCGGGAGGTCGACGGCGTCCGCTATCTCCCCCTCCCCCACCCGTCCGGGGTTAGTCGATGGCTGAACGAAGCCAACAACCTCGAAGCGGTCGCCCGGGCGATGATCGAGTTGAGGCGGTGGGTGGACGAACTGGAAATCTGAGCCAGATCGACCAGGATTTGTCGCTCAACAAAACGAACCCATCGGGCACAAGTACTCGGCCTCAATCGCCTTATCACGGACATCACGGCAAGGTCGGGGTGCCACCGGCCGACCAGGCATCAGCCCTGATCGGGCGGCGAGGCTTGCGGACTCAGTTCTTCTTGCGGTCTAGGGTCATGAGGATGGTCGGCGAACCGACGTCGCTGGACTCGAACTTGATCGGGCGTTCGCTGCCGGGGCTGCCGTTGCAGATGGCGATCCTATCACCTTCGATCCGATAAAGGCCGAGCCGATCCTTGATCAGCTCGCCCGAGGCGTCCTTGAAGTCGGAGAAGTCGACGGTTCGGGGCCTTGCCTGCTCGTTGAGCCGCAACTCGCCTCGAATATCAACCTCGGTCCCATCGCTCTTAGACCACTTGGCGGTGACGGCCTTGCCTTTGATCTCCATGCTGATCAGGAGTCCGGACTTCTCGACCTTGGCCGTCCAGGACCCTTGGAACTTGGCGAGATCGTTGCGGGAGAGGTGCATGAGGGTCGCCGGTCCGTCGTCCTTGAACTCGGTCGGTCGGTCGGCCCCGGGGCCTCCGGTGCAGATGTCGATGTTCTCGCCGTCGATCTTGTAGATGGCGAGCCTGTCCTGGATCTTATCGCCCGAGGCGTCCTTGGTGTTGATGAAGTCGACGTTTCGGGGACTTGTTCGATCCGATAGCCGGATCTCGCTCCGGGTCTCGACCTTGGTGCCGTCGGACTTGGTCCATCGCGCGGTCATGGCCTTGCCGTCGATTTCCAGGCTGATCACGAGCCCGGATTCTTCGATTTTCGCGGTCCAGGAGCCTTGGAAATTGGCCAGATCCCCCTGAGGCTCGTCGGCGGCCGGGGCCGGCGCGACGAGCAGGCCAAAGGCGAGCAAGGCGATGGTGATCGAGAGGGTTTTCATGGATGGACTCCGTGGGGTGAAGGTTAATCAGAGGTGGTCGATGGCCGACGGAATTCCGCCCGAGTCGCTCAGTACGAATCCGCGCTGAGGACTTCGCCCGAGGCGATCGTGTTGAGGCCGATCCAGATTTGGGGGTTGATCGTGTTCTTGACGAAACGAACCGATCCGTCGCCGAAACCGACATTGATGCCGCCGGGGTGGCGGCTCCGCGAGCCTGCGAACGAGGTGACGTCGTTCGCCCCGGCGGTGAAGCAGGGGAGTTGCAGCACCGGCTCGCTGGTGCATTGGAGTCCGGGTTTGTCGTGGAGGAGGTCGCCGCCACTGTTGAGGTTGAGGTAGTCGTTGAGCCCGTTTGGGGTGAATCGGGTCATGAAGGACGAACCCCCCGCGATGATCGACCACATCGAACCCCGGATGTCGTTGATCGACCCCTGGAGCACCTCGCCGACGTAGACCGTGTTGCTCGTCCCGTCGGTGATCGAGGCGATCTTGATGGTTCCGTCGTGGCCGAACGCGGATTTCAGATACTGGGCGGAAAGGCTGGACGAGTACTGGGCACCCCAATTCGTGTTCCCCCAGCTCGCCGCATAATTGCCCTTCGTCAGGATCGGCCCGCTGAAGGCGCCTCCCGCCAGGCTCGAAATCACTTCATATTGCTGCTGTCGATCGCTCGGGCACTGGAACGACGAGATTTTCGTGGCCGTGACGGTGGAGTTGTTGAAAAATCCGGCGGCGACCGCCAAGCCGGGTCCCGGGTATCCCTCGCTGCCCAGGTCGAAGTTGAACGCATTGAATAGGTTCGTCTGCTCGATCATCGGGAGGATCATCACAAACCAGGTCGTATTCTGGGCCCCTTGGAAGACCCCCGGGAAGTCGTTCGCCCCCTGGCCCGGCCTCGGCGCCCAGATCCGCCCTGGCGGGAGATTATTATGGATGTCGTGGTAATTTTGCAGGGCCAATCCAAGCTGTTTCAGGTTGTTGACGCACTGGACCCGTCGAGCGGCCTCTCGGGCCGCCTGGACCGCAGGCAGCAACAGGGCGATCAGGACCGCGATGATTGAGATGACGACAAGGAGCTCGATCAAGGTAAACGCCCGGCTCGACGTTCGCATTATTTCCGCTTTCGTGGGTAGGGATGAATAAAAGACCAGGAGATTCCCCCAGGAACGGTGGAGAAACGGCATCCCACCAATCCGCCCTCTTGGAACAAGGGCTTGATCCGGAACGTTTCTCCAACTCGGAGAGGAGCCTTGGGCGTCGGCCGGCGGGGAAGGCAGACGCCCAGGCTGTTGTTCACTTCTTCTTGAGGACTAGGAGCCAGGGATACCGCTCGGCGCCGGCCTTGAACTCGGCGGGACGGTCGGTCCCGGGCCGAGCGAGGCAGAGCTTGACGCCGTCCTTCTCGATGGCGTAGATCGCGGCGGTATCCTTGACCACCTCGCCGGTGGACTTGACCTGGCGGACGAAGTCGACCCGCTTCGGCTCGGCCTTCTCGTCGAGCCGAATCTCCCCCTCGATCTCGTAGTTGATGGTGCCATCCTTCGGCCAGATCGTCTTATACGAGCGGCCCTTGATCGTCATCGACACGTCCCAGGTGCCGTCGGGCCCGGTCTTGGCGGACCAACTCCCCTGGAGGGCGGCGAGGTCGCCTTCGGGAGGGGCCGGCTCGGGCTTCAGGAGGAGCAGAGAGGGATACCGCTCCTCGGTGCTCCCCTTGAACTCGGCCGGGGCCGTTTCGCCGGGCTTGGCGATGCAGAGCGTAATGCCGTCCTTCTCGATCGCGTAGATCGCGGCGGAGTCCTCGACACCGCCGCCGTTGGCCTTGCGGAGCTTGATGAAGTCGAGCCGCTTCGGTTCGGCCTTCTCGTCGACCTTCACCTCGCTCGTCAGCTCGAGGGTCGTCGCGATGTCGGTCGGCCAAGAGATCTTCGCCTCGTTGCCCTTGAACGTCATCCGCACGGTCCAGGCATCGCTTGGCCCGGTCTTGGCGGCCCAACTCCCCTGGAGCCGGGACAGGTCTCCCTTCGGCTCGTCGGCGACGACGGCGGTCGTGACGCTCGACCCGAGGACGGCGGCGATGATCAGGCGGAGGCTTGCGTTGGCTTTCATCTCGGGAGATTCCTCATGGTGCGTGGGGCTGGACTTCGAGATCGAGATCGAGGGGCGTGCATTGCGGCGACGGAGGAGCACGATCAGAGGGCGTCTGCCGAGATCACCTCGCCGCCGGCGATCGTGCCGAGGGCTCGCCAGGTCTGGCCGTTGATGCTGTTCTTGAGGAACCGGACCGAGCCGTCGCCGAGCAGGCAATTGACGCCGCCGGGGTGGTAGCTGTCGGCGGCCAGGGCGGCATAAACCGGCCCGCCTTGGTTCTCGTCCGCCGTCACCAGGTCGGCGGCCTGATTGGTCCCGGGGACAAATACGGTTGTGTTGGGGGTTAATGCGGTCGAGACCCCGCTCTCGAACACCGCGCCGTAGGTCCAGGCCTGGTGGTTGAAGTTCCCGCTCCCGCTGGCGGGGCACGAGGGCGCGATCCGGGCGATCAGGGCGGCCGAGTTGGCCGTGTCCGGGAAGTTGGTGTAGGTCAGCCCGGCGAGGTTGGTGCAAGGGTGGAAGATGAAGTGATCCACCTTCGATTCGGAATACATGAGCGTGTTGCTCAGGCCGTCGGTGAACTGCGAGATCCGCTTCGTCACGTTCGGGCTGAAGGCGACCCGGTTGATCGGCCCGAGTTCCTCCCAGACATACCAGTCGCCGACCACGGTCCCGTAGCTGGTCACGGCCGACGTCCCGGTGTTGGTGTTGGGCTGAGGAGTCTGGGTCACCTCGCTCGGGCAGATGAACAAAGCAACCGTCGTCCGGGAAACGGTGAAGTTGGCGGCCTCGCTCGGCTTGAAGTTGAAGTTGATCGAGTTGGCGATGGCCGACTGTTCGAGGAACGGGGCGAGTCGGGCCAGGGCGCTGAAGTTGGACTTGTAGAACGGTGCTTTGCTCCCCGGCTCGACCCCGGTGAGGATCGACGTCGGCGGGAAGCCTCCGATCGCGCTTTCATAATTCATCAACGCCAAGCCAATCTGCTTCAGGTTGTTGACACATTGGGTCCGTCGGGCGGCCTCGCGAGCCGCCTGCACGGCCGGCAGGAGGAGGGCGATCAAGACCGCGATGATCGCGATCACCACCAAGAGTTCGATCAGCGTGAAGCCACGACGTTTCATCAAGGTTTCCTTGTGTGACAGCCAGATCAAGAAGAGGGGACCCACGAAGCGGCGCGAACCATGCGATTTATCATATATTTTTATGTTTTTCTCGGGCGCGATGTGCCGGGCCGAGCGTCGCATCGATTGGATCGAGGGCCGCCGGACTACCTTCCAAGTGGCGGACGACTTCGCCCTCCACCAACCTCAAGGTGCCAAGGATGGCCGGCTCCCGCTTACGAAGAGCCTATCGGAGTGGTCCGTAGGGGAGTTCCATAAGGGGAGGGTCAGGAACCCTCCGGAAATCCGCCACATCGCGTGGCGAAATGAGTGAATCTCCCGAATTCTTAATCAATCGTTAAAATGATCAGCCATCCAGTCTTCACAAAACGCCCGAAAGGCCGCCTCAAACCGAGTGGACGCTAGATGAGAGTACAACTAACTTGGCACCATGCTTGATTGATCAGAACGACTTTTGACCCACTGCCATCAACAGGAAACAGCGATCCCGACGCGCAGCGCACCCAGGCGTGAAGATATTGCGAATGAGGATTACTCAACGACCGGGATTCCGCTCGACCTCCGACTCGCCGATCATTGCTCTTGGTTCAAGAAACGACGGACAGGTCCAGGGTCGTGGTCATGAATTTAAACCCGCGTTGATCATGCGTTTACGACTCAACGTGTCGTCAATCCAAGGGGGCATCGCGACTGGCAGTCTTGATTTTCGAGGGTCCACAAGTCTTAATCCCCCTGGATAGCATAGAGATATGGCCGAGGCAGCTACAAAATTTCTTCATGGGATACCCAGGAGAAAATACTTTTTCGGTTGCCGGTCAGTGATGGGCGTCCTCGGATCGAGTCCCTGCGGAGAGAAATCGATGGCATGGACGAAGGTAACCGCATGTTGACCAGAACTGCCCTGTCCAGCGATCCCGAGGAGTTGATTGCCGAGGCGAAGACGAGCGCAGGCTTGATGCTCGGCGATCTATTTGCCCGGTATACGAATTACCTCACGCTCCTCGCCCGAGTTCAGATTGGTCGTCGGCTCCAAGGGAAACTCGACCCGTCCGACGTCGTCCAGGAGACCTTCCTCCAAGCCCACAGCCATTTCGCCGATTTCCGGGGTTCGTCCGAGGCCGAGTTCACCGCTTGGTTGCGACGCATCTTGGCTTGCGTCCTGTCCAACGTCGTCCAGCATTACCTGGGCACTCGTGCTCGCGACCCTCGGATGGAGCGGGAGATCGAGGCTGTCCTGGGCCAATCGTCGGTCGAACTGGGCCGACAACTGGCCGCCTCCGACACCAGCCCGAGCGAAGCCGCCTCGCGACGGGAGCAGGCGGTCCTCCTCGCCGATGCCATCGGGATGCTCCCGCCCGACTATCGCGAGGTCATCCTCCTGCGGTTCGCGGAGGGGCTTCCGTTCGCCCAGGTCGCCCAGCGAATGGGCCGGACGTTGAGCAGCGTCGAGAAGTTGTGGCTTCGAGCGATCGGCAGGCTGCGGCAGACGATGGGAGCCGACTGATGAGAATCTCCAGCAACGGTGCCGCGACCTCCGAGATCGATGCTGGGGATGATCCCCTCGTCCTGGAACTGGTCAATGAGTACCAGGCCGAGTGGGAACTTGGAAGCCGGCCCGACCGCGATCGTTATCTCGCGGACCACAAGGAGATCGTTCCCGAATTGGAAGCGTACTTCGACGGACTGGATCTGCTCTATCAGCAGATGACGAACCTGAAACGCCTCGATGGCCCGGCGGCTCCGTTGGATACGGGCCTGAATCGCGGCGGCCGGGTCGGCGAGTTCGTGATCATCCGAGAGGTCGGCCGGGGCGGTATGGGGATCGTGTACGAATGCCGACAACCATCCCTCAACCGCCGGGTCGCCTTGAAAGTCCTCCCAACATTGCTCGCCGCTAACAGCAATCGGCTGCGACGATTCGAGGTCGAGGCTCAGGCCGCCGCCGCGCTGGACCACCCCCATATTGTCCCGGTCTATGAGGTCGGCGAAGGCGGCGGGCTTCCCTATTACGCCATGCGTTTCGTGGACGGGCCTTCGCTCGACGTCCTGGTGGCGGAGATCGGCTGCAACTCGGCGCCGCGATCATCTCAGCCCCAAAAGTCTTCGTGCGGCGACGTGGTCCCGACGCCCGAGCAACTGATCGACCAGGGCCGATCGGATCGCCCGGCCTTCTACCGCGCCGTCGCTCGGATCGGCAGAGCGGTCGCCCAGGCCCTGGACCATGCGCACGAGAATGGGGTCGTCCATCGCGACATCAAGCCCGCCAACCTCTTGCTCGACCGGAAGGGGCACGTCTGGGTGACCGACTTCGGGCTGGCTCGGCTTGCCGTGGCGGCGACCGTCACCCTGTCCGGGACGACCATCGGCACCTTTCGTTACATGAGTCCGGAGCAAGCCGGTGGCGACACCCGTCGGCTCGATCACCGGACCGACATCTACTCGTTGGCCGGGACCCTATACGAACTCCTCTGCGGCCGACCCCCCTTCTCGTCCGAGGAGCCGGCGGTCTTGCTGCGTCAGATCGCCGAGGATGAGCCGCCCGCGCCTCGTCGGACGGACAAGGCGATCCCCGCCGACCTGGAGACGATCCTGCTCTCGGGACTCGCGAAAGACCCGCACGACAGGTATCCGACGGCCGCCGCGTTCGCCGACGACCTCCAACGCTTCCTCGACGGGCGACCGATCCTCGCGCGGCGACCGCACCTCGGCGAGCGGGCCAGGAAGTGGGCCTTGCGGCATCCGGCGACGACGGCGGGGATCGTCTCCACGCTGATCTTCCTGGTCGTCGTGTTCGGGACGATCACCGCACTCACCGAGCGTGCTTACCGGGCCGAGCGCGACCGGGCGGACGAGGCCGAACGGCGGTTTCAAAGCTCGAAAAACCTCAGCGACCTGATGATCCGGATCACCGAAGAAGAGGTCGGAGCGAACGCTCCGCTTCAAGGGGCTCACCACCGATTGCTCCTGGCCGCCCTCGACAACTACCGGGGACTCCTGGAGAGCAGCCCCGACGATCCCCAGGTCCGGGCCGACCTCGACCGGGTGAAAGCCCGGATCGAAGCGATGCTCGTCGAGGAAGAAGCCGCCCGCGAATCGTGGCGGGTCTGCCTGCTCTGGTTCCCATCGATCCGGGCCGAACTGGTGCTGACCACCAACCAGGATGAAACCGCTCGGCGGACCTTCGAGGCCCACGGCTTGCCCCCGACAGCGGACCCGAGATCACGCCCCTCGTATGCCGACACCATCGTCATAGAAACCATTCAGCATGCCATGTCCGACCCGACTGTGCGTCAGGAATGCCTCAGGCTCCTGACCGCCCCCCAGCGAAAACGTCTCGGAGAGCTTTTCCTCCAGTTCCTCGGGCCGATGGCGTTCAACGTGCCGGAAGTGGTCGAAATCGTCGACTTGACTCCCCCACAGCGCCAGCAAATCCGGCTGCTCCAGCCCGTGGGGTCGCGCGAGATTATCTCGCCATCGATCCCACCAAGTGGACCGGGATATCCAGGCCGAGAAACGAAAGGACTCGATGACCCGCCCGCGCGGGTCATCGAGCGGATCGAATCCGTTCTCGCTCGCGATCAGCGAGAACGTTGGCATACCCTGATCGGCAGGCGGTTCGATTTCCCTTGATGAAGATCCGGCGAGCGATCAAAACACGATCGGCATCGCTTCCTTGCGGCGGATGGCGACGAACTGGCCGGTGTGCATCAAGGCATGCAGCCCGGTCAGGTTGAACATCGTCCCGACGGTGGGGCACATCTGACGGGTCTTCTCGTTCGGGCAAGGGGCGTCGAGTTCGGCGTCGGTCATCCCATCCAGGACGCTCCGGGTCGCGGCCCGCTGGGCCTTCCACAGGGCGAGATATTCGTCCTTGCTCAGGAAGTTCGAAGGGTCGTCGACGCCGTGCTGGTCCATCGCGTGCTTGGTATCGAACCCTTCGGGCAGAGCGGGGCTGGCTCCGGGCTTGATCGCCTCGATCATCTTCCGCTCGTTCAAGAGGAGGTGGCCAATCTGCCAGGCGACATGGTTCATCCCGGCGATGGGTCGGGCGAGGAACGCCTCGGGGGTGAGGTCGGTGAGGTACTTGTTCATGAGCATGTCGCTGACATCGATCGTGTGCTGGATCGTGATCTTGTTGCTCATCGGGCGGCCCTTTTCAGGAAGATGAATGAGTGATGCTCGACAAATCCGGTCAACTCACTGGTCGACCGCCAACGGCTGGCCAAGCTGAAAATCGGCGAGGAACAGTTGGCTCTTCTTGTCCGAGGTCCGGCCCGATGAGGTCCACATCAGTTGGCTCCCGTCGGGCGAGAACACGGGGAGGCCGTCGAACCCTTCGCGGTAGGTGATCCGCTCCTCGGCGCCCGACTCGGTGTCGACCAGCATCAGGTCGTAGTTCGTGTGGCCGAACCGGCTGGTAGCGTAGATGACGTGGCGGTTGTCCGGGTGCCACGACGGACCCCAGTTGACGTGCTCGTCGCTGGTCAAGGCCCGCTCGGCGGTCCCTTCCAGGTTGTTCATGTAGACCTGAAGCAGGTCGTTCCCCTTCCGGTCGCTCCGGTAGAGCAGCTTCTTGCCGTCCGGGGAGAAGAACGGGCCGCCGTCGTACCCCTTGGCGTGGGTGATCCGTTTGGGATTCTTGCCGTCGGCGTCCATGATGTAGATCTCGGCGTCGCCGTCGCGGAACGAGGTGAAGACGATCGACTTGCCGTCGGGCGAGTACGTCCCCTCGGCGTCGTAACCGGGCGTGTCGGTCAAGCGGACCAGGTTCGACCCGTCCAAGTCGGCCCGGAAGATGTCCATCGCCGGCTCGAAATCCCACCGATAGTTCTTGCCGACCCGGTTGTAAGCGGGGCCTTTCGGCTCGGCCTCGGCCTTCGACTCGGACGACAAGGCGGGGTCGAGGTGCGACGACGCGAAGAGGATCGACTTGCCGTCGGGGTGGTAGTACGAGCAAGTGCATTTTCCCTTGCCGGTGCTGACCATCCTGGCGGGCGAGCCGGGGGCGAGGTCCTGGGTGAAGATCTGGTAATCCTCGGTCTCGGGGCGGACGGCCTGATAGATGATCGTCTTGCCATCGGGCCGGAAATACCCCTCGCCCGCCTTGAGCAACCCCGAGGTCACCTGGCGGATGTTCTTGAGGTGCTTGGCCTCGGCGGCGGCCGGGTCGCCCGCCGCTTGGGCCAACAAGACCGACGCCAGCGCGAGTGATCCGACCATGACTGGAAGCTCCTTGGGGTGCGAGATCCCGACCTGTCCGAGATCGATCAACCGGGGGTCGGGTCGAACAACCGTGCTTTCCGATGCCCCTCGACGCGGCTAGTATATGTCCGAGCCGACCCCTTCGCCAGTCCTCAAAGTAGGCTGACCTCGACCGGGTTTGGCCTTGGAGACGACCCGACCTTGAAGATCTACACGAAAACCGGCGACGACGGCACGACGGGGCTGCTCGGCTCGGGGCGAGTCCTCAAGTTCGACCCCCGGATCGAGTCTTACGGGACCGTCGACGAGCTGAACGCCGTGCTTGGGGTCGCCCGCGCCGAGAGGCTTGACGCCGACGCCGACTCGGTCGTCGCCCGGCTCCAGGACGACCTGTTCGCCGTCGGCGCCGCGCTGGCCGACCCCAACCCGTCCGGCAAGTTCCACAACGCCGTGGCCCCCGAACTCGCCGCCCGGCTGGAAGCCGAGATCGACCGCCTCGAAGCCGACTTGCCGCCGCTCTCGCAGTTTATCCTGCCAGGCGGGACCACGGCGGCGGCGCAGCTCCACCTCGCCCGGACGATCTGCCGACGCGCCGAGCGGATGGTGGTCCGCCTCGACCACACCCCCGAAGGCTTGGTCCCGCCCAACCTCGTGATGTACCTCAACCGCCTGAGCGACCTCCTGTTCGTCCTGGCAAGGGCCGTCAACCACCGTGCCGGGCGGGGCGACATCCCCTGGACGGGGCTTTAAGGTGGACCTGGCGGGGAAAGTTGTCCTCGTCACCGGCGGGCGTCGGGTCGGCGGCAAGCTGGCGCTCGACCTCGCCGACCGAGGGGCCAAGGTCGCCTTGACCTATCTTACCAGCCGAGAGGCGATCGAGCGCACCGTCTCCGAGGTCGAAGCTCGTGGGGCCGAAGGGCTTGCCGTCGCCGCCGACCTGTCCCGAGGCGACCAGGCCGAGGCCGCCGTCTCGCGGGTCGTCGAACAATTCGGTCGGATCGATGCCCTGATCAACATGGCGAGCACCTACACCCGGACGCCGTTCGAGTCGCTCGCCCCCGCCGATTTCGACGCCATGATCGCCGCCAACCTCGCCGCCCCCTACCACGTCTCGGTCGCCGCGAGCCGTCGGATGCTGGCCCAGCCCCCCTTCAAGGCCGACAGCCCACTCCGGGGCAAGATCGTCACCGTGGGCGACTGGGCCACCGACCGGCCTTATCGCCACTACCTCCCCTACCTCGTCGCCAAGGGGGCCTTGACGACGATGACCCTCGCCCTGGCGACCGAACTGGCACCCTACGTCGCGGTGAACCTCGTCCAACCCGCGATGATCGACCCACCTCCGGACCTGTCCGAACCCGACCGCCAGGCCATCATCGCCGCCACCCCCCTCACCACCGCCGGGACCGCCGACGACGCCAACCGGATGATCCTCTACTTCCTCGAAGGCACCGACTTCGCCACCGGCACCTGCGTCCGGGTCGACGGCGGTCGATTCCTGGGTTTAAGCTCCGAATAGTCCAAGACGAAGTCAAGTCAGCTGCCCCAACCCTATCAACCCTCGGACGCGACGCGGGCGATTGGGCAATTCCCATGTTGCAAAGACGCGACGGACTTCGGCTCCTCGCCAAGCCCTGCGGGCCAATCGCGAGTAATTTTGGTTGGCAGGCGAAGATTTCACTTGAAATCGTTTCGCTCTCCATGCAAGATCCGATCGATCGTTCTAGGTTTTTATTAATTTTTCTAATACTGAAAATTAGGGTCGCCTTATTTTCAAGGCATCTTATCGGTCGACCCTGGGTGGATGCATTCTCGCCGTGGAGGGATGCGTCTCGGACTTCGGGTCGACTTGATCTGCCCCATTTTCAGGTTGATCAATATCTTCCCCGGCCGATCGGCAGTAAGCTCGGCCCATCCCCTTGTCGGCGGTCACGTCGGAGTTTTGTTCATGCGCATGCCTCCTCGTCGCGGCGGTTTCACCCTCATCGAGCTGCTCGTCGTCATCGCCATCATCGCCGTCCTGATCGCCCTGCTCTTGCCCGCCGTCCAGGCCGCCCGCGAGGCCGCCCGTCGCGCCCAATGCACCAACAACCTCAAACAGCTTGGTTTGGCGGCGGCCAACTTCGAGTCGACCAACAGTTATTATCCACCTGGGTATGGCCCGTTTCCGGTCAATCTGTTGTTAAACAACTGCACTCCCCCGAGTCCTCCCACCGTGGGTGGTCGCCTTAATGTCCTGGGGCAACTCCTCCAATATATGGAGCAAGGCAGCCTCTACACTGCATTCAACACCTCGTTCGCGATCACCGACTACACAAATTCTTCGACCGCCCCTATCGTGCCGAACTTCACCGCACAAACGACACTGATAAACTCCTACACCTGCCCATCCGACCCAGCCCAGGAACGGGTGGGGTATAACCTCGCTTACTGCAACTACTTCGCTTCCCTGGGTGGCACTCAAGCGCAGGAAGCGGGGACAGCCTACAGCAACATGGAACCGAACTCGAACATGCTCGGCATTTACAACGCTGCCGTCAACTATTCGTCGCCACCTTGCACGAGTACTACGGGGAGCGCGACCCCAACACCGAACCCAGATTACCAAAAACTTGCCCCCGTCACGGTCGCGGCGGTCGTCGATGGCACGAGCAACACCGCAGCTTTCGCCGAGGGAAAACGCGGCCACGAGGTGGGGAAGACGACACCTCCATTTGATAGTAATTGTGCCGCGCTCTTCGCTTCCAACATCGACAACAATGCCATGCCGATGTGCGATCCCACCGCCCGGACGACCAGCTATCGCTACCGAGGCCAGGAGTATTATCGAGCCTTCGGACCGACCGCGTTTTATACCCACACGTTGACACCTAACTCGCAGTACATCGACTGCGGGACGGTTTCGGACACCTCCGCAGCCAATAATTACTCGCGGACCCACCTGGCGGCTCGCAGTTACCACCCTGGGGGTGTCAACGTCGCGATGGCCGACGGGTCGGTCCGATTCGCCAAAAGCACGGTCGCCTTCACCGTTTGGCGAGCTTTGGGGACTCGTTCGGGCGGTGAGGTGATCAGCGCCGATAGTTATTGAGACCTGCGGTTTAAGGACCAGTCGAAAATTCGCTTCCGGAAATCAATGGAACGCATACCGAAGCTTGCCTCGATCGTTTACCTGCTTTGCGTCGTCACTCTCGGATGTGGTAGGCCCAACGGACCTCCCACGCCCGACGAGGCGGACAACGGCACTCTCCTCGAAATCGGCGAAATGTATCGGTCTTATCAGGCCGTGAAGAACCGTCCCCCCGCAAATTTGAGCGAGCTTGGTTCGATGAAGGCGGTTTCTAGCAATGCCTACGAAGCGGTCCGCAGGGGCGATATCATCCTCCGTTATGGAGCAACCATGACCGATCTCAAGGAGGAATCAGGGCCGCCAACTTCTGGCGAGATCCTTGCCTACCAGAAAGAAGTCCCCGAGAAGGGCGGTAAGGTCTTGATGCTTGACCGGAACGTCAAGTCGATGACCGCCGACGAATTCACAGCCGCCAAGAAGATCAGAAAAAATTGAGGAAGGCCGACGCCGACATTGTCGATGCAGATTCTTATTGATCACCGTTTCAAAACAGTAAATTTGGTGGCTCATGTTGGCCATTCGGTGCCGGGGTATTTACAGTCAGCCTGAGTTGAATCATCCTTGAAGATCATGAGTCGAGCCAAGGTTTCTCCCAAGCCGGCGAGGTCGTCATGGACTTTCCCATTGAA
>JAABUX010000341.1_pt1 | contig 79204 bp, 75 predicted proteins | sample 5561851 | NCBI WGS metagenome assembly JAABUX01 (sample SAMN10711883, study PRJNA513361) | rock metagenome | isolation source: Antarctica rocks | place: Antarctica: Victoria Land, Richard Nunatak red sandstone | collected 2016-01-03 | reverse complement strand
CACTGTCGTTGACTCATACCTGGTGGAAATACACTTCGGCAGGAGTCTGGTAATCAAGTGCTTGATGCAAGCGTTCCTGGTTATAAAAGGTAAAATAACGGGTTACTGCTTGACGTGCCTCTCGCGGCGAGAGGTACTGGTGAAGATACACTTCCTCGTATTTCACCGCGCGCCACAAGCGTTCGGTGAAAATATTGTCCAAGGCTCGTCCCTTGCCATCCATGCTGATTTGCACGTGAGCGGTTTGTAACAGGGCGAGATACTGCGGACTGGTGAAATGGCTTCCTTGATCACTATTCCAAATCAGTGGAACGGCTTGGCCCAAAGCTCGTTGTACTGCCGAGAAGACAAATGGCAGTTCGAGCGTCTGATCCAGTTCCCAGCTGAGCACATACCGAGAATACCAATCCAGAAGAGCAACGAGGTACATCCAGCCGCCTGACAAGCGGATGTACGTGATGTCAATCCCCCAAATATGAGTGGGATAGGCACTGGTGATGTGACGTAATAAATACGGATAGACTCCTTCCTTTTGAGTGCGTTTGCTCACATTCGGGCCTGGATAGATGGCGGCAATGCCCATTTCCTGCATATAGCGGCCCACCGTTTTTCGATTGATGCCCATGCCTTCTCGCTGTAACTGTGCTGCACTCTTGCGAGCCCCATAAAAAGGCGACTGCGTGTATATCTCATCAATACGATGCTTGAGCTGCACTTCCTCCGCACGAGCAGGACGTGGCTGGGAATACAAGCTTGATCGGTTCAGACTGAGTAACTCGGTTTGCATGGTGAGCGGAAGTTCGCCCTCTGCTCGTTCAATGAAGGCAACTCGTTCCTCTCTGCTCAGAGTGGTCACTTTTTTTTCAACCAGGTGATCTGGGTGGTCAGCTTCCCAATTTCGGCATAGAGGTCCGTCAGTTGCTCTTCATGAGTCGCTTTTAGCTCTGCTGTACTGTCATGTTTCTCAAAAAGACTGGGCAATCCTTCGACCGCTCGTGCTCGCCACTCTTTTAATTGAGTTGGGTGAACTTCATAGTCGGTAGCGATTTGCGCCAAGGTCTTCTCTTCTTTGAGAAGTTCCTGAACGACTTTGGCCTTGAAAGCTGCTGTCTAGTGTTTTCTCATCATGCTCTGAGTCTATCTTCGTTCAACCCACTTTTGTGTTCAGATTTCTAGGGCCATTATATTAGATACCTCTCACGCTTTTATGTCATCTATTGATATGCAAACCTTCGATGCTGTCGATATCTATATCCCGATGTAAATATTCTTCGAGGATTCTGACCAATTTTACAACAGTAACCCTTGTTGTAGATTTGCCACCACCTATACGAATGATGGTTGCGACATCAACTCCACTTTTATCTGCTAGTTCTTTCTTTCTAAGTCCCGCCTCTGTAATAAGATCATTGAGTGTTGCCATTTTTTTGCTCCTTACGCAGTACAAGGCCAATAACTGCATGTTTCTTGTTGCTAATAGTACCAAATGTGTTACTCCTTGTCAATAAATAGGCATGAATACCAAAGCAATAATAAATATGTCATTGAAAACATTGACTTTCAATGACTTATAGTTTATTATATTGGTATGCCGTGAAATTTATAGAGAGAAAGCTACAGTGAGTGTTGCCAATAACGCATGTTAGCCCATTGAAAAATTTCACGGCACATCTTGACCTGAATTATTTAGAAGGTGCTTACTACAACAAATATCAGGTTACAGATAGCTTGTACATTGACTTAAACAAATGTACAAGCTCACTAGGAAAGTAGTAACCACATGAAACAAGACTTAGAAAGGAGACAACTAAAAAACTAGTCTTGTGGAACAGACAAGGCTAGCAGAATCAGGACTGATGTGAACCCTTTTAGTCAAGTCTACACGGCCCCATGCCATTCTATCATGGGAGGCCAATGAATGAGTCAAAGCATGAAAGGCTAAGACCATGAGCGAACCGCTCAAAATTGGCGATATCACAATTACCGTTGCCGATGATGAATTTGCCAACGCATTTCAAACCGGATACCTTCGCTACAAAGTTGACGATCAGAACAAACTGTTGACCGATATGGACCTTTACGCATTCTATGTAGGAACCATGATTGGTGTTCAACACGCTGGCCGTTACAACGCTGGCTATCTCACTGGATGGGTTGCTGCACTTCTCGAACGCAAGCAACCTACCGTTCTTGTTGTTTCTTTTACACCATCTCTCACGCTCAGAGACGTGGAGGTGACGGTATGGGTCGTACCCAACAACGTTGGACAACCATTCGCAAAAAGCAGCCGACCGCCGAGCGCAAAGCCGCCGCACACGAACACGCTCTGCTCAATTGTCAACAGGGGAGGCACGACACAACGCCTACGTTTCGACATGGGGAAACAGTGTATACGACCTGTGGTTTGGTGGTCTACTGTTCCCTCTGTCTGGACGAGAATCACCTTGTGTTTCCTTCATCTCATGCTCATCCGCTCACTTGTTCCATGCATCGACAAGCAGAAGTGCAGGTGTCATAAGCAGGCATAGGGAATGCAAGGAAACGCAGCAGTTCTTGACGAACTGACCAACAACATAGGAAAGGAGCAATACCCTTGGTGGAAGAAAGCACGGCTCACAACGTCGCAAGCTATGAGCCGCAACACGAAAACCTGTACCAACGTTCGATTAGCTTTCAGTTTTCACTCCAAATTCTAACACGCGAAGGGTTCAGCGTGAAAGGAGAAGTATTCATGGGCAAGACCTCGACAAGTGTACCACCGCGTACATCACGGCAACCTGTGCCCGACATCGACCAAGAATATGACGATGATAGCGTTGCACACATGCCACGGAGCGCGGTACGTTACCGCTCAACGCAACCGCATCAACAACCAGCAGTGCCATTACAGGGACCGATTGTGACACCTCTTGTCACGCATCGGGTCAGTGGGAGGACAAGAGCCTTGCTTTGGCTCGTACTCGTGTTGTGCTTTGCATTCGTGTTCAACGGTATCGTCTGGCCTGCACTGGTCGATGTTGACAATCAACTCACGTATGGCAATGACCGCATTGCTTCGTTCGACCTTGACAGTCACCACTTCATCACACAAGAGACACACAGCAAGGTTCGCATCATTGTCACTAGCGCAGATGGTCAACACACCCAAGTCTTGACCACTGCCGTAACTGGTGCAGGAGACCATGCACTGGTGACGCTCACACAAAACGATGCGATTATCGATGTCACGGTCAATGGGGCATACGTAACGTCCCTTGTGCCTGATACTCATGGCATGTACAAATGGAAGGAGGTGTCGTGATGGATATGAGCCTTGCCGGAAACATCGTGACCATCCATATCCAGGTCGTGTGGGTGATTGCGCTGGTGGTGCTAGTCGGCTTGCTGCTCCTGTATGCTGGGCAAGCGAGAAAAAACTGATGACGAGAGACACCCAGAGAATGCAAACCCGTTGAGTTTTCATCACGCTCAAAAAAGAGGAGAAGGATGAGCGTATGCTACGGGATACGCTCACTTCTCTCGATTGCAAAGGAGAAGGACATCATGCCCACGTCGTTTCCATTGGTAAAATGTCTGTCCTGGTTGAAGACGAGGATTTAGTGCAAGCTTACGATGCCGGATACGAGGCGTATAATCGTTATCATCGTCAAGACGACGTGATTGACGCGTCTCTCTTGCTGTTTCAATTAAGAAACGGATGGAACAGTGAATGCTCAGATATGTGGAATACGGGCTACCTCATGGGTTGGCTGGCTGGATTCTACGAACAGGAGCAGGGCGTACTTGCCCTATGTATGGCCGTGACTCAACTAGGTGAGGATGTGGCATGAATACCGTCAGAATCTACTCCCTCACGCATCTGTCTTCGACACAATACCAACGCTTGCGCGAGGCTCAAATGGAAGCGGCGCAGGTGTGGAACGAGTGTATGCACATGCACAGGGATGCTCGGTTACAGCACGAAGCATGGCCTGGACGCAACGAGTTACAGAAGGCAACCAAAGGCCGTTTCGCGTTGCACAGTCAATCGGTGCAGATGGTTGTACATGCCTTCCTTGCCAATGTCGAGACCACGCAGCAACTCAGGCTCACCCATCCTCAGATGCGAATGCGTTACCCCTACAAAGACAAGCGATTCTATCCAGTGATGTGGCCCGCACAAGCGGTCTCACGAGAACGAGGACGCGTGGTGCTACCAATGGGCAGAGGGCGTCAATCACTGGTCTTGCCCCTTGCCCTTCCTGAGAATAGTGGTTCGTGTACTTTAGTCTGGAACAATGGCTTTGAACTGCATGTCTGTGTGGAAGTACCACAAGCCGACAACGCACCTGGGGACAAACATGCAACGGTCGATTTGGGAGAAATCCACCTTGCGGCAGCCACGACCAATACTGGAAAAGCCATGATTGTGACAGGACGTGGCATTCGTTCGCTCAAACGCCAACGCACGATGCAGCTACGAAGCATCACCAAGAAGCAGAGCAAGTGTAAGAAATACTCACGGCGTTGGAAGAAGTTGCAACGTGCGAAAAACAAACAGTGCCGACGTGCTGAACGCCGTATTCGCAACCAACGCCACCAAGCCACACGCAAAGTGATCAATTTCTGTATTGAGCGAAAGGTAGGTACCCTCTTCATTGGTAATCCGCATGGGGTTCGCAACCAGAACAAGGGGCGGCACCACAACCAACGCATGGCCTTGTGGGAATATGGGCGTGATATTGACTACCTGACGCACAAAAGCAAACAAGCTCACATGGTGTGCTTCACTGGCTCGGAACGAGGAACAAGTAGCCAGTGTCCTACATGTGGGCACAAGCACAAGCCGAGAAATAGGCAGTGGACCTGCAAGCAGTGTGAGTTCAAGGGACACCGAGACTTAGTAGGCTCTATCAATATGCATAAACTTGCCTTTAGTGAGCAAGTGACCTTTCCTCGTTCCTTCACGTATCTCCGTCCTAGCGTGCTAGGGTAAGGAGTAGTCGGGTAGACACGCCCCAATGTTGTCTCAGTTCGTGTGCAGGTCAACCACGTCTTCTAAGAGACGGTTCCTTCGGGAATGGGCCACACTGCACATAGGCTTAGAAACTTATCCCCTACAAGGGGATGAGAGTGTCACGAGAATGTAAATTACGTTCTCATAGCATTTTGTGGGCTTCTTATACTAGTAAGAGACGACAAGTGTGTCGTTTGCTTTAGGAATATAGCAAATGCTGCGACCGATAATATATACTCATTTGGGCGCGGTAGAAAAGGAATTTATGATGGCTTCATCTCGCACAGAAAATATAGATGCATTACAGAAGGGTGCATTACGTCGGCAGTTTCTTCGTCGCTCGGCCAGCGGTGTAGCGGTCGCGGCCTCGGTTGGACTGCTTGCAGCTTGTGGTGGGCAAACGACCACCACAGGTAGTAGCAACCCGACGGCGACGACGGCGACGACGGCAAGTAACACGCCTACATCTACTACAGCACCGATGGCCCTGGCAATGCCTGCACTTTCCGATACCAAAGCAGCGTTCACCGAGATTATGAATGACGAGACCGCTCACGTCACATTCCTACAGGGAGCGTTGAAAAAGGCTGGTGCTACTGTTCGTCCTAAACCAACCTTCAAGGGATTGGCACAAACAGACATGGACTCTTTCGCGAAGCTCTCACAAGTTTTCGAGAATGTCGGTGTTGGTGCCTACTTGATGGCTGCCCCTGCGATCTCTTCAAAGGCATACCTTGCGGCGGCTGGCTCGATTCTAACCATCGAGGCACGACACGCAGGCTTTCTTGATGTATTGCTGAACATGCCAGTAAGTGCTAACGGTGCATTCGACAAGCCGATTACACAGGCGGACATCGTGAAAGACGTTTCGCCCTTCATCGATAGCTTGAACGGTGGGTCAGACCCTTCCGGTGCGCTCAAGAATGACGCGGACATCCTGAACTTTGCCTTGCTCCTGGAATTCCTTGAGGCCGAGTTCTACACCACGAACGTCCCGAATCTGTTCAAATAAATGAGAGAGAACGAACACAACGGACACCTCCAAAGGAGGTGTCCGTTGTGTTCGTTCTCTGTGTTAGCGTGCTGTGCGGCGTCCGTAGGCCGTGACCGCGAGCGGGACGAACACAATCAAAATGCCTATGCACCATGCCAGTGCCTGCCATATGGTCGTGGCATCTGGCTTGTTGAAGAGTAGGCCGCGTACTGCGTTGACAACCAGCGTCACAGGTTGATGTTCCGCGAAGACACGCAACCAGGTTGGCATCGTACTCGTCTGTACGAACGCGCTACTGGCAAAGGTCAACGGGAAGAGCCAGATGAAGCCAGCGGACTGTGCTGCCTCGACGCTACTCACCGCCAGACCGATCGTTGCCGATATCCACGAAAAGGCGAAGCTCACCAGTAACAGCATGCCCACACCTGCCAGCAGGTACAGGAAGCCGCCATCAGGTCGAAAATCAACGAGCAACCCGACAATCCACATTACCGCGACCACAATGACGTTACGTACCAGATCGGAAAGCGTGCGTCCTGTAAGAACGGCTGATTTCGCCATTGGCAGCGAGCGGAAGCGATCAACCAGGCCCTTTTGTATATCGTTGGCGAGGCCGATGCCGGTGGTCGTCGAGCCAAAGATGACCGTTTGTGTAAAGATGCCCGCCATCAGGTAGTTGGCGTAGCTTGTGCCATTGACAGCAATGGCACCTCCGAATACATAGCGGAAGAGTAGAACAAAGATGATTGGTTGAATAGTCGAGAAAATCAACTCTTCGGGAATACGTGGAATTTGTGTCAGGTTACGCCGTGCCAGGACAAGCGCATCGGCGAATGTCCAGTAGAGGGCTGGACGTGACTCTGGCACTAATGTTTCATTTATAGGTATATTGCGGCTCATCGTACACTCCTTGCCAGGGGCTGAGCGATCTTATCATCGGTGGATGGTGCATCCTCTTCAGTGGCGGCACGTCCAGTCAGCGTAAGGAAGACATCATCGAGTGTTGGGCGACGTAGTGACAGGTCGTCCAGAGGAATGTTTGCGCTGTCGAGGTCACGGACAACGGCGGCAAGCTGTTGGGCACCGCGTGCCACTGGTAGCACAATACGGCGCGTCGCCTTATCGACTTGCGCCTCGCCCAGACTGTAGGGACGCAGTGTTTGTAGGGCGGTATCCAGGTTGCCTCCCTGCGCCACCGTTAACTCAATGCGCTCACCACCAACCTGCTCTTTCAACTGATCGGCTGTACCCTTGGCAATGACTCGCCCACGATCAATGACCGCGATCTGGTTGGCGAGTGAATCGGCCTCTTCCAGGTATTGGGTTGTCAGCAAGACCGTTGTGCCCTCGGCGACAAGTCCACTGATAACATCCCACATTGCGAGACGACCGCGTGGGTCAAGCCCCGTTGTCGGCTCGTCCAGGAAAATCACGGGCGGTGTCATAATCAGACTGGCCGCGAGGTCGAGGCGACGACGCATACCACCGGAGTACGTTTTTACCGTTCGTCCGGCGGCCTCGACCAGATCGAAACGTTTGAGTAGTTCTTTGGCGCGTTGTTTCGATACCGCCCCCGACAGGTGGTAGAGTTGCCCAAACATCTTCAAGTTTTCGTACCCAGTGAGGTATTCATCAACGGCTGCATATTGACCGGCCAGACCAATCCGTGAGCGTAGGGCGTCGGCATTCTTCACCACATCAAGTCCTGCCACCTCTGCATGGCCTGCATCAGGCTGTAAGAGCGTGGTCAAGATGCGTACCGCAGTTGTCTTGCCTGCGCCATTGGGTCCGAGTACCCCGAGAACGGTTCCCTCTTCGGCAACTAAATCAAGCCCGGCCAGAGCCTGTGTTTTTCCATAGTGTTTTTGAAGTCCCTCGGCTATGATCGCCGGTCTATTCGGCATGGTATACTTCCTCTCATAAAGTTCCCAAAAGTTGCAGTAAAGGCACTCATGTACCTATTCTTTCTTTGGAGGTGTATGGCGGCAATTTCTTGACCCGCATGACACGATATGCTACAATAGCTATGTGGACATATGTCCACATAGCTATTGTAGCGGACAGGTGTCCGTTTTGTCAAGGGAAAAAGCAGAGTGACAAAAGAAACTCATGGTAGCTCATGGTCTGCCAATATGCCAAAGATGCTTGGCACACATCCACGTCATGAGCGGCGCGATGCAATGGAGCATCGGCAACGCATTCTACAGGTTGCACAACACCTTTTTGCTCTCCATGGAGTTGGTGCCGTGAGCATGCATCAGATCGCAAAGGCCGCTGGCATTGGGCAGGGTACGCTCTATCGACGTTATGCCCACAAAGGCGAACTTTGCATGGACCTTCTTTGTGAGCGTCATGAGCGACTGGTCGAAGATATTGCAGCACTGTTCGAGAAGACAAAAAACTCTCCTATTCTTGAGCGTTTAGAGGGTGTAATGGCGCAGTGTATTGCCTTTCTTGAAGAACAAGGAGCCTTGCTTGGCCCCGTTGCGTTCATCGAAATGCAAGAGACGTTGTGTTCTGATGTCCCCTCTAGGTTACAGGATACACCCTTCTATGTCTGGCTACACCAGTTGTTCGCTGAACTCCTAACGGAGGCGGTAGAGCGCGGAGAACTTGTTGATCTCGATATTACGTTTACAGCAGACGCTATTCTCGCAACCCTCAATCCCATGTTCTATCGTTTACAGCGACAAGAGCGCGGCCTTTCTCCAGAGCGCATCTTGCAAGGGCTTCGCCGCATTTATATTAAGGGTGTCAATACATGGTGAGGCTCTGTCAAAAGGAATGGGTGTCGAAGAGATTATGCCTCCTTTATGTTGACGGTACAAAATAGCACCATGAGTAAGATTTTAAGCTTTACTAGCAAATAGTCCTATAATGTCTCCTTCCTCGACAATCTGATGTATAGTTATAGAGAGTTACATTTTTCGGATAAGCACTACGTATGGTGACGTTTATACGTGGTGCATTTATGCGTGGTAAGTAATGATATTTGTCGATGCGCTTGGTCACATGGCAGGGAAATGAACAATAGTAGATAGAACGCGTTGTATTCGTAACCTGTATTGTCTCTAAATATTCAGGTGGGTCATATGCAACCACAACGCCAAACAATGACCAATCGTCTCGCCGATGTTATCCATATCGTTCAATTCGGCAATAAGAGCGGTGTGCTCACCGCTGAGCGCGGCGATGGTGTCACAAGAGAAGAAGGATACATTACGTTTGTTGCTGGACGTGTTGTCGAGGCAAGGGTAGGTCAACAAAGTGGGCTTGCCGCCTTCAATTATCTCACGACATGGCAGGCATGCCTTTTTACGCTGGTAAATCACAACGGAAATGGAGTTGCACGCGCCCAACTTCCAGCTCCTAAAGGGACTATGCCTGAAAGTACACCGGTTACGCGTACTCCTGTGGTGTATAATCCGAGCATACAAAACAACCGTAACGGGACGGGAGCGCGACCGTATCCACCTCAGCGGCTGCAACGTGGTGAAGAAACAATATTGTATCCAGAACAAAGGCAACTTTCGCGCGTTCATCGACGTTTGCTCATGTTGATCGATGGGCAACGGGGTTTAGATGATCTGGCACGTCTCCTGGGGCGTAGCCGCGACGAAGTGCAGGAGTTGCTCAATAATCTGGTACGCGAAGGTTTCATTCGGCAGTAGTCTGTGTATAGAATGCACAGGGGGAAATACGTTATGTCTATAGCACGACCTACACAACGCACACGTAGAGTCTTTACGCTTACCGTAAAAGTTTCTGTCTTACTTGTGCTTGCCGTTGTGATTCCATTGATTATCACGGTCATTGGGAGTGAACTCATCTTACGCCCAACGTTACTTTCGCAAGCCGAAACAGAGATGGGGAATGATGCTCAATCCCATGCCCAGACGATAGATTCGATGCTGATTTCACGCATGCAGAATGTCAGCCTTCTGGGACAATACTATGCCATTCAACGATATCTTGGTGGAGATATAGCCTTCAGACAGCAAGCCAGAGACGAATTAGCTCTGGGCTATCGTCTTGATCCAAATTATAGCACCTGGACGCTCTTCGATACACAGGGCAATGTACGCCTATCGTATCCGGCGTTGCCAGGTTCACGTGGCAAATATATGGTGGCACCGGAACTTATAGCCCAGATGCGTGGCGTCAATAGAACGCGCATCTCCGATGTCTATCTCGATCAGGCAACTCATATTGCGTTCGTTGACATCTACACGTCGATCACCGCACCCAATCACACGTTGCTAGGGTTTGGACGTTCGACGCTCAAACTCAGCGACATGTGGACTGCTGTGAATAACGAGACGAACGCCGCCACTGGTAGCTACGCCATGGTTCTTGATGGTCACGGTGTGCGGATTGCCTACACGAACAATGATGCTACGCTTTTGACATTGCCCCCTGCACTCTTCAAAGCGGTTGCACCCCTATCGTCGCAGCTACAAAAGCGCATCAACGACGAAAATCTCTATGGCAATACTCAGACTGCTGTCGGTGTGTTGCCCGATGCACCGCTTGCAGACGTGATACGAAAGACGCAGACGACGAACGCCTTTCAATTGACGCCTGCGCTACAGCAACAACCTTTTCAGGCATATGGTGTAAAGTGCCAAGTTGTGCCATGGACATATCTTGTGTTGCGACCTGTAAACACGATTACGGGTGCCGCAAACCAGCAGAACCTGTATCTTATTTCGATTGCGGCGGTCGTCACTCTGATCGCAGCTATTGTCGGTCTCCTGGTTGGACGGAGTATCACCGTCCCTATTCTGCAATCGGTGTCGTCGCTACGAAAGAGCAGTCAGTCGTTGAATGAGCTTGCATCGCGTGAGCAGGTAACAACCACGGAACAACGCTGGATTGTCGAAACCTCTCAGACAGGCTTACAGGCGGTGCAGTATTATGCCGAGGCCACCAGTGTTGCCGCACGTAGTCTGGGTGATGTGGGCAACGAACTGGTGCATAATGTGGAACGTTATGAACCCTGGCGGATGAAGCAACGTTTGGACCAGATTGTCACGACGGCGAACTATATCGAAAATGCCGCCGCTCATCAGGAGCGAAGTAGCCAGAGCCTCTCTACTGCCATACGTGTCACCATGCAGGTATCAGAGCAACTAGTGTCGGGTGCCACCTCTGCTGCTGAAGCATCGACGCAATTAGAGGGTGTTATTGAGCAACTACAACAGGTGGTTGGTGAGTGATTTCTGCGGAAGGATACGCAATCATGAAACTTTTTGGCCGCGCAGAGCGTGAAGGTCCAATTGCTCATTTAGGCATCTTACTTCCTATCGTAATGGGAATCCTACTACTCTCCGCCTGTGATAGTACTATTGGCGCAAGTGGCACTCTTCCTATTGGTAATGGGGGTAAGGGCTGTACAAAGGTCGGCATTCTGCTCCCTGAGACTGCTTCATCAGACCGTTGGGAGACAAAGGATCATCCTTTGTTGATACAGGCGGTCAAGGCAGCTATTCCAAACGTGCAGATTGATTACACGAATGCTCATGATAGTTCTGCTACACAACTGAGTCAGGCTGAGGCAGACCTGGCAAATGGTGATTGTATGTTGGTGGTTGGTGCCCATGATAGTGTGGCGGCAGCGGCCATTGTAACGAAGGCGAAGGCGCAAAATGTTCCTGTGATTGCCTATGACCGCCTCATCCAGTCAAAAGATGTAAGTTACTATGTCTCTTTCGATAACGTGAAGGTTGGTCAGCTTCAAGCACAATACGTTGCCGACCATTATCAACAGTACCAGAGAACGGGTCCAGTGAGCATGGTGATGATTAGCGGCTCCCAGACGGACTTCAATGCATTGCTTTTCAGCAAGGGTGCCCACTCGGTCCTCGACCCCTTATTCGCGGCTGGCACCCTCAAAAATGTCTACGAGAACTTCACGCCCGACTGGAACAACAGCACCGCCCAATCCGAAATGGAGGCAGCACTATCTGATCAGACAAACAACATTCAGATTGCCTATGCGGCGAATGATGGTTTGGCGAATAGCGTGATTACTGCATTGAATGCAGTCAATCTAGGCGGCAAGGTGCTTGTTACCGGGCAAGATGCAACGGTTACAGGTATACATAATATCCTGGCAGGTCAGCAAAACATGACGGTCTATAAGCCAATTGCAAAAGAGGCGCAAACAGTGGGCTTGCTTGTCAAGGCTATCTATAACGGAACTTCTACCACCTCATTGACGCAAGGGGCGACAACTGACACGTTTGATGGCGGCAATATCCCATCTATCCTCGATACACCCATCGCGGTTGATCGCGCCAACATCGCGACAACCGTCATTGCCGATGGCTTTATCAAGAAGGGTGATGTGTGCGAGGGTATTCCGGCGGGCACAGATGGTGTGTGCTAAATATAGATGATGGCAAGGAGACTACGATAGTCTCCTTGCATCATCTATGCCCTGTCTATAATCGCCCGACCAACTGTGCAAGGCGCGTTTGTTCTGCCGCAGGGTCGGTAACGGCGATGGACATAACGAGTATTTCGTCCAGACCGGAGGCTAAGAGTTCAGTCAGACGGGCCGTGACATTGGCCTCGTTCCCAGACACGGCAAGGCTGTCGATGAGATCATCCGACATGGTGCCATCGGAGGAGACAGGAAAACCTGCCTCGGCAAACATGCTGGCGTAGAAGGGGAGGCGTCCATAGCGACCAATCTGCTTTCGTGCCGCCGATACCACAGCCTGACGGTCCTCGCTAAGCGCGACCGGAATATGGGCAATCAAAGGTGGCACAGGACGCTGACTTTTTACTGCTCCCATGTGTAATGCTGGTAGTGCTTTATTGAGAAGATATGGTACAGGACTGACCCAGGAGATCGCACCATCCGCAACCTCGCCTGCCAGTTCATATGCCCCTTCGCGCAGTGCCGAGATCAGAATAGGTGTGCGTGTTGTGCGTGGAAAATTAGATTTGATGGTGTAGAACGTCCCTGTATGGTCTATCTTGCCATTCCATAGCAATGCTCGCAAAATATCTACATATTCTCGCGTGTGTTCCATGGGTTTCGTCAGAGGAATGCCATAGACGCCTTCAATGACGGGACGATGGCTCGGTCCAATGCCGAGCCGTATTCTATTGGGTGTCAGGTCATTGAGTGCTAAAACTTGCTGGGCTAAAGCGAGCGGATGACGTGGATATGTTGGTATAATTGCTGTTCCCAAACGTACTGTGTGTGTTTGTACTGCCGCCGCTGCGAAGATCGTTAGAGTATCAGGTGTTGGCGTACTTTGTGTCATCCATATTTGTTGCACTCCTGCCGTATCTGCCGCTACAATGTCTGCTACTGCCGCCTGTGCATCTACACCGGATACAACCAGACCGACGCGCTCTCGCGCTATACGTGGTGTTGCTATTTCTCTTGCTCTCGCGTTTGTATTATCTTGTTGCATTGTATTTCCTCTGGTAAATAAGTGTTGCGTTCTCGTCTGAACATACCATGCTGTGTTTCGTGATGTCAAACGAAGAGCATGCGATTCCGCTATGCTTTTGTTATAATGGTTCATTAATGCTTATACAATCGTTCGTTGTAGGGGCCATTATTTATAACGCCCTGATACGTATACATTTGGGACAAGGGCGTTATAAATAATGGCCTACGATATCCATATACAATCCGTATACAGGAGATAAATGTATGCCCATCCCATTCAGTTATTTAACGCATCTTGAATGCGCTCGTTGTCATATTTCGTATGATGCTGCTTCACGCGCTCAGCTTTGTACGTGTGGGTCGCCACTGCTGGCACAATATGACCTCGATGCGGTACGAGGACATCTGCGTAAAGAGATGTTGCAAGCTCGCGAGCCGTCTTTATGGCGTTATCACGAGTTGCTGCCTGTGCTATCACCTGACAATGTTGTGACGCTCGGTGAGGGTATGACGCCGCTGCTACCTGTGCAACGGATTGGCGCGAAACTAGGTATGAAGCACCTGTTTGTAAAGGATGAGGGCGTGATACCAACTGGCAGTTTCAAAGCACGAGGTGCTGCGGTCGGCGTTTCGCGTGCGAAAGAATTGGGCGTGAAGACGTTTGCTATGCCGACCAATGGTAACGCGGGTGGAGCGTGGGCGACCTATGCGGCACGTGCTGGTATCGAGGCTGTGGTGGTGATGCCAGAGGCAGCCCCATCCATTACGCGCAACGAGTGTGCAATTAACGGAGCGCGGCTATTTCTGGTGAATGGATTGATCAGCGATGCCGGGGCGATTGTTGGTCGCGCTATCAAGCAATATTCCTGGTACGACGCCTCGACCCTTAAAGAACCCTACCGTATCGAGGGCAAAAAGACGATGGGCTACGAGCTTGCCGAACAATTTCAATGGAATGTGCCGGACGTAATTGTCTACCCAACGGGTGGCGGCGTTGGCATCATTGGCATCTATAAAGCCCTGCGCGAATTGCAAACTATTGGCTGGATTGGCGAACGTTTGCCACGTCTTGTCGCGGTACAGGCAATCGGCTGCGATCCGATTGTGCAGGCGTGGCGCGATGGCAAGTCCGAGTCACAGTTCAAGAAGGATTCTACGACCATCGCTTTCGGTATCAATGTGCCGAAAGCACTTGGTGACTTCCTCATCTTAGATGCCATTCGTGCCACTCATGGCTGTGCCATAACTGTTAGCGACGATGAACTATTACAGGCCCAGGCGTTGCTCGCGACGAACGAGGGACTCTTTGTCTGTCCCGAAGGTGCTGCCACCCTTGCTGCCGCCGAAAAACTACGCCAGGAGAATTGGATTCAAGAGGACGAGCGCGTCGTGTTGCTCAACACTGGGACGGGCCTCAAATATCCTGACACCGTGCATGTAACTGTTCCGATGCTGCAACCACAGGATAATATTGATATGTGATTGGTAGAATCGCAATCTCATGACGGGCGACCACAAGGGATCGCCCCTACTATACGCATTTTCCAGATTGCACTTGCTGATATAGTAGGGGCGATCCCTTGTGGTCGCCCGTTCGTCTCTTTTTTGACGACATTCTCAAATACTGACCTGCCACACGCGAGCAACTTTATCGTAGTTGCCCGTTACGATGCGTGTATCATCGGGCGACCACGACTGGCTATACGTGACACCTGTTGGAATATGTTGAACCACCTGGAGCGTTTGTGCATCCAGGATATAGAGAATGCCATCGCCACCGTAGACGGCGATGTAGTGGTCGCTATGTGACCAGATTGCCTCGCCGATGGGCGCACCACCGGGTTCGTGATAGACAAGGGCAGCCTGCTTGTTTGTAATATCCCAGACGCGAGCAGTTCCGTCAGAGGAGGTCGAGACGATGTGCTTGCTGTCATGCGACCAGGAGACCGTCATCACTGAATCAGTATGGCCTTTACAGATAAGGACTGTCTTTCCGCTCAGTGGCTCCCAGATGCGAACGGTGGTATCTTCGGAGGCTGAGGCGACAAGCGTACCGTCAGGCGACCATGCGACCGCTTTGACGCTATTGGTGTGGTCTGAAAAGGTTGTCACCACATTCCACGATGGATAGGCATAAATAATTACAGTGTTGTCGGTGCGACCAGCCGCGATATACTGTCCGCTGGGTGCCCATGAGACAACGCTCAGGGGCGATGGCGATTGACCAAATGAGGAGAGACGTTGACTGGTGTTGACATCGAGCGTTTGAATCGTGCCATCAACAAAGGAGACCGCGAGTTGTGCGACATCCTTCTTAGGGCACCAATCGACCGACCATACGTAGTCATCGCTAATAGGGGGCTGAACCGTACTAGTTGCCGACATGCTTGTCTTGCCATCGCTCGCGGACCACACGAGAACGGTGCCATCAAAGCCGCCAGAAGCGATAAACGCACCATCAGGCGACCAACGTACAAACATGACCAATCCGTCATGACCTGTTAGAGTGAGGATGGGAGTGCTTGTCTGCGTATTCGGTATACCTCCCGTCTGCTTTATTGCCTTCGAGAGCGTTGAGGTAAGCGATGGTGTGCTAGTGTGCGAGAGTAGCGACCAGACTGCGATACCGCCAACGGCAGCCGCGCCAAGCATGCCGCCGCCAACGAGAAACGCACGTCGCGAGAGACTGCCGCTTTTTCGCTCTTGATAAAGTGGCGCACTCATTGGCGGTGGGGGAGCTTGTAGTGGATAGTTCTGTTGCCACTGTGCAGGCATACTCGATGGTGTTGCGTATGGATATGATGGTGAGGGATTATAGTGTCCCTGACTGAACGATTGTGGCATTTGAGCGGTCGCGAACTGGGCGGCATAGGCCGAAGAATTTGTTGGGCCAGGATACTGTGATTGTGGTAACGGTGCTGATGCAGGCTTGACAAATGTCGCTATAGAACCCTGTGCCGCTTGCTCAAGAGCTTGAGCAAATGCGAGCATGGTGGGAAAACGACGGTTGGGGTCTTTTTGCAGTGCGGTCATCACCACCTGCTCAACCACTGGTGAGATGTCAGGGACAAACGAGCGCAACGGCGGTGGTAACGTGACAGTCTGCTTCACGGCTATTTCGGTGTAGGACCCCTCGAAGGGGCGCGTGCCACACAGCCATTCATATAACACAATGCCGAGGGCATATTGATCGCTAGCGGGACATGGGTGCGCCTGAATCTGTTCTGGTGCCATATACGAGATTGTGCCCGCGATATTCTGTGTGCTATAGAGGCGTGAACTTTGCAACACCAGCGCGATACCAAAATCGCTCAATAGGACTTCATTATTACGCCCCAGTAGCAGATTCTCCGGCTTGACATCACGGTGAATTAGTGGTTGCCTGTGGGCGTATTGTAGAGCTTCGGCGATCTGGTGAATCAACGTCACGGCGGTTGGCACAGGCACTCGACTGCCACGCGGAAATTTGCTCCGCAACGTGCCGTTGGGGGCATAGTCCATCACAAGGTAGGGGGAACCTTGCTCCACACCAAAATCGAGGACGCGCACAATATGTGGATGTAGCAAGCGTGCCAGCGTCTGTGCTTCTTGCCGGAACTGCTGCACATCGTCATCTGTCAGTCGTGTATGCAGAATTTTCACGGCGGCCAGCGTCTTGAGGTGAATATGTTCTCCCAGATAGACCTCCGCGAAGCCGCCCTGTCCTAGTAAGCGCACAAGTCGATAATGTCCTAATTGTTGGTTGACGCGAAGCTGCTGTTGTGCCATAATCCTCCCCTACTGCGATAAAATTCCATCCCATCATAGGACATTTCTTGTGTGCTGTGCAGTGGAGTAGGACTATTGGAGGGTGCAATTATTTAAAGGTCTGTTCGAGAGTATCGACGGGCGACCACAAGGGATCGCCCCTACTATACGACGATACGTTTCCCATATGAAAAGGATATGGTAGGGGCGATCCCTTGTGGTCGCCCGTTTGTCTGAACAACTAGCAACTCTGAATATCGCGAAGAGACTACTGTAGTGCCGTACCCGACTGGAAGCGAGCTAGCGAAAACGGTTGCATGAGAAGGGGTACTTCTCCTGTGGTTATCATCTCGGCGACGCATTGTCCTGTAATGGCACTCAAGATAATCCCTACACTATTATGGCCTGCCGCCACAATCACGTTTTCCCAGGGAAAAAGAAAATCTATGATGGGATGACTATCGGGCGTTTTTGGGCGCAAGCCAGACCAGGAGTGTTGAATAGGACTCCCAACAAGTGCTGGAACTAATCTTGTTGCGGTTGTATATAACCACGTTGTTCCTTGCTCTGTGACTGTCTGGTCAAACCCCATCTCTTCTTTTGTTGCTCCAACAAGAATGATGTTTCCGCGTGGAACCAGATAGCCCGCGTCACCGAACACGATATGTTTCAGGGGTGCTGATGGCTGGAAAAGGGAAAGCAGTTGACCATGTAACGGGTACACAGGCAATGTAACCTGTAACCACCTTTCACAATGCGCTGCCCACGCACCGGAGGCAAGAATGACGGAGTTACAGCGAATCACTGCTCCTTGCTTCGTGTGTACTTCCGTAACCTTTGTCCCATGTTTTACGAGATGATATACCTCTTGCTGTGGACGAATATCCGCTCCCAGGTGATGGGCTGCACGAGCGAAGGCTTGCACAACACATGATGCCTGGATTTGCGATTCTTCTGGCACGTAAACCGCGCCACAAACGTCGGAGGCTAACAATGGTTCGCGCTGTCGTGCCTCTTCTCCGTTCAGCCAGTGAAGTTGTAATCCAAGAGATTGCCATCGCTCCATTCTTTTTTGTAAGTGGGCAACGCGTTTGGGATTTCTCACGACTCTCAATGCTCCTGTTTGCTCGAAGCCCATGTGTAGTCCACTGACCTCCTCTAGTTCAGGTACTAAAGAGGAGAGGCGAGAAAAACCAGCGAGGACGAGATCGGCAAATGGGCCGGGGCCAGAGAGTGGGCCGAGGGGAGCAAGTAATCCTGCGGCTGCCCCTGATGCTTTCCCTCCTATTTCATTCCGCTCTAAAAGCACGACATCAACCTGCAATTTGCGGAGAAAGTACGCAATGGCACATCCGACCACTCCACCGCCAATGATAACGGCATCTGTTGTTTCCATGAACTTCTTTCTCTAAAGGTGCGAGCAACAATTCTGTATATTCGGATGCTCTTGCTTCATCATTGTGACATTGCATCTTGAAATACGGAAGATGCTATAACCGCAAAGATATCTGCATCAACTTCTTGTTCCCACACAGGGATATCTACCCAATTGCTGACATACGACGGCTTAGGGTTGGGAATATGCCTGTATATTTGCCCAACCCACGCAATACGCACTAATTGACTCCCTTGCTTCCTTCTTCTAAATACCTCTCAGAAGAAATTTAATTTCCTTTATTGTATCCAAATTTTATATAGGTGAACAAGTTATAAATGGGTATTTGCGAAGAAAGACTGTCCGATATAACTCTGATGGGTGTGACCGAGAGAGGCAACCTGTACCATGCCTCGTTTTCTCCCGATAGACATGAGATGCTACAACGCCGCTTCTTGTATGACCACTCTGTCAAATACGTAGAGCGCGAACGAGGACGTGAAGACATCCTGAGAGCCTTTTTTCGCGGTGTCGAACTCGAAGGCAATCCGATTGAGACACTAACCGTGCGGCGCGTTCTGGACCAGCCCGACTATCAGAGCGTTCGGCTCACCACCCGTGACGATGAGATGGTGCTACGCTTTCTGCCTACCTGGACGTTCGGGCAAGAGCAGTTGTTGCCTGTTCCGCCTCCGCATGACGAACAGGGACTGCAACAGGAAATTGCACTCTTGCTTTCCTATATTCGAGATGGTGTGTTGACGCTCCGTGAGGCGGTACATATCGTCGATGAGCGGCTTTCTGTGCGGCCGCAGCGAAGGTCATTGGTATAGAGTTATTTCCTGAGATGTATGTGTCGGGCATGGTATAGTATGTGCAAGAGAAAACCGCGAGCGTTTTCCAGACTTCACCGATGCACACAACTAGCGAGCCAATAGGAGACACAAGCACATGCAACGCACGCTCTTTACCGAGGAACACACCTTGTTTCGTGACACATTTCGACACTTCGTGGAAAAGGAAATTGTGCCCTACAATCAGCAGTGGGAGAAGGACGGCATCGTCTCTCGCGAACTGTGGTTGAAGGCAGGCGAGCAGGGCTTTCTGGGACTAGTGGTACCGGAAGAGTACGGTGGGGCAGGTGTTAATGACTATATTTACAGCATGATTATCTCCGAAGAAACGGCGCGTGTCTATGCCTCAAGTGCTGGTGCTGGTATCGGCCTACATAATGATATCGTTTTGCCATACCTTATGGCCTACGCCGACGAGGAGCAGAAACGACGCTGGCTACCCGATATGTGCGCTGGTCGGACGATTACGGCTATCGCGATGACTGAACCCGATACTGGCAGCGATCTTGCCGCGGTTCGTACCACCGCTATTCGTCACGGCGACAAATACCTGCTCAACGGGCAGAAGACGTTTATCACGAACGGTATTCTGAGCGATGCTGTGATCGTGGTGGCAAAGACTGAGCCAGAGAAGCGGCACAAGGGCATCAGTCTACTAATGGTCGAACGCGGCATGGAGGGCTTCACGCGTGGGCGCAAACTGGAAAAGATGGGTTTCAAGGCGCAAGACACGGCGGAACTCTCGTTCGAGAATGTCGAGGTGCCCGTGTGCAACCTACTCGGCGAAGAGGAACAGGGCTTCTACTATCTCATGCGTCAACTCGCTCAGGAGCGTCTGAATGTTGCGGTCAGTGCTGTTGCCGCTTGCGAGGTCGCGCTGGACACTACACTGACATATTGCAAGGAACGCAAAGCCTTTGGACAGGCAATAGGTAGCTTCCAAAACTCGCGCTTCAAGCTAGCCGAGATGAAGACCGAGATCGAGATTGCGCGTGTCTTTGTTGATCGTTGTGTCGAAGAACTCAATGCACACACTCTGACACCTGAGACGGCGGCGATGGCGAAGTGGTGGACCTCGGAACTGCAAAAGAAGGTCGTGGACCAGTGTGTCCAACTACATGGTGGCTATGGCTACATGTTGGAATATCCTATTGCCCGTGCCTATCTCGACGCGCGTGTACAAAGCATTTACGCAGGTACCAACGAGATCATGAAAGAGATTATCGGTCGCTCGATGGGGGTGTAAGTTGTTATCATGGTGCGAAACATAAGAACTCATTTGAATACTCTTATAAGCAATTTACCAGAAATTGAGGTTTTCGAGTGTTGTAGTAAGATCGGCGACAAACTGTTTGTAAGAAGGCAAATGGCGAAGACGTTCAAGACTAATTCTGATACCTAACGGTTCGTAGAGCTTATTTAAACGAGCGCGTCTATGTCTACGTTGGCGTTCAGCGTAAGCTCTTTGTACGATTTCTTGTAATCTCTCTTTAGGTTTTGCTATCGACTCTACCTGAATTGCCTTTTCTGGTATTCTCAAATTTCGGTTACTCAAATGAGTACCAATCTCTTCACGTAGTAGTTGGTGGTCAGCAAGCATCCAGGCTTCGATTGCTTGTATAGGAATAATTGGTAGCAAGTTTTTACAAACCTGTTTTTGTTTTTGAACAAGGTCAAATCCTGGTTGAATACGATATCGTAGAGCCTCTTCTGCACTTGGAGCATCGGCATCCGAATGTACAATAAGAGCCTGATATCTTATAGCTTTCTGAGCCGCGATTACAATACATTCATCGCGTCCTAAATCTCTCTTATCTATCTCTATCACTTCGATTGGTTCTACGGTAACTTCTTGCTGTGCATGCTGAGCAAGAATGTATTGGGCTGTTCGTACAATAACAGGCGGCAAAAATAGTTGGTCGGTACTTCCTTCTGCATAAAGTGCTAACTCTAATTTCTTCACCAACAATTACCTCTTCTCTAATGTCGCACGTGCTGCATTGAGCAAGTTACCATCAAGGTATTTTTTTATTTGATCGAGTGAGTAAGCACTTATAGCAGTAGCGTTATCGTTTTCTATAACAGAGGCTATCTCGGTTACTTGCATTGTTGGTTTGCCAGAGGAACTTGGCTCAACCCTTGTTACCATGTGCGCGAATAGTAATGAGTTGAGTATTTCAGGTAAACTGATGAAAGTGGGTGAATGTGTAGTTATCAGGACTTGACGTAATGGCTCGTCTCCTTGCTCTGAATCAGTGAAATCCGTTGCTAATTCTTTGAGTAGATGAGCAATTCTTTTGAGGTACAGAGAGTCTACACTGTTCTCTGGTTCCTCAAGGCAAAGTATGCCGTGAAATTCAGGATCATTTGTAATTGTTGCCAGTGCTAAGAGACAAAGCGTTCCATCAGACATTGTGTACGATGAAATGGAAGGAGCATCCGAATAGTTAGCCCAGATGCTATATTCGTTGCGAATATCATCTCTTTTTAATTCAATCGTAGTCAGGTTAGGTACTAAGTTAGCTATATCAAGCGAGACATCAGTGAGGGCGAATTCGTTCTCGGCTTGCATACGAGCTAGCACCGTCGGTAAGTTGCCTCCATCTGCTGTTAAGTGCGAGGGATTTGATACAGCACTTGGTTGTCGTAAATTTTCTGGATTAAGATGCAACAGTTGTAATAAATGCAATTCTTCACGAACAGCTATTGCGTGTAGTGATAAAGTTAATGCACTGCTACTTAGCATTGTTCGTTTAACTCTTTGAGGGTTAAAAGGGTGAGTCTCATCAACGATGCGTACATTATCTCCTATTTTCCCATCTCCATCCAAATAATGTACGTCGAGCCATGCGATCTTTGAGTTTTTCTGTTCAAAAGAAAAGAATGTGTGTCCATCGCCTTCATTTTTGGTGAGTAAATATTTTGATGAAGCGAGATTGTATCTTTTACTCCATATATCAGTTTCTTGTGGAATGACTTCCAAATTTTCGTAAGTGATATATAATTGATCTGGTGTGTTTGCATCTTTATTCAGAGCTATTTCGATTACGTAACGTAAACGAGTAAATACAAGTTCAGCAATCCTTCCTAAGTCGTCTTCCAAATTACGGTTAACCAGCATCTCCACCGCAAAGCGCATTTTATCGACTCTTTTGCCATCGGGATATTTCGTGAACTGATCATCGGCACTACCGCGTAATCCTTGAAACGCAGTCAATAAATCATACTCTGCAAGCCTTGACAATAGGTGAAGCGCGTCGAAGAGGTTGCTTTTGCCCGATCCGTTTGGGCCGACAAGCACCTGGAAGGGAGCTAATTCAACTTTGAAATCGCTGAACGTTTTGAAGCCATCGATCTCTATTTGTGTAATCATGGGTTTGCCTCTTTTTGGCTCATGCGTATTCTCATTGTTTGTTGTGAGTATACCATAGGTATACGCTGGATAAGATAACTCTTCCGCTCGTTCGTGTACAGTATCATCATAGGTATGATATGCTTTTGATGAGCAGGAGGTGCGACTAGAGTTGTTTTAATAAGACCGCTTTTTACTCGAGTGGCTCCAGTGCTTGTAGCACCTTGAACCTCGTGTTGCCACCAACCTCCTCCACCTCTTTGAAATTCGCCTTGAGCGTGTGTTCGTATTTCAGGAAGCGGTTCGCGACAAGATAGAAGCGTCCCTGCGGACGTAGCACCTGCGCTGCACCACGTATAAAGTCCTCAGCAATCGTTGTCGTCTGGAGGCTGCCCTGATGAAACGGTGGATTTGTGGCGACGAGATCGAAGCGTTGCGTTTGTACCGCCTGTATGCCATTGCTTGGCAAGACTCGTACATGAGTCAGGCCACTTTCCTCAATCGCATGTTGTGAGGTTGCGACAGCCGCGAGGCTTGCATCGACCATCGTTACCTGTCCTTTTTGGGCAAGACGCGCGATGTGTAAGCCGACAAAGCCCGCGCCACAGCCAATGTCCAGCGCATCATCAGTGACACGGACCTCTATCGCCTCCAACAACAAACGTGTCCCTTCATCAAGCTTGCTATCCGCGAACACTGTAGGGGCCTGATGTATCACGCCCTCTTGCGATGCTGAGGGAACATTCTTTATATGCGAACACAGCACACGATGCCCTTTGCTGATGACAAGCGTCTCAACATTGCCGAATAGCTCCTGCATATGCTTGCCAATGGAGAGAATACCACGATCTTTGGCACCCGTGACATAGAGTCGCCCGCCCTGTTTCAATACATGAGCGGCTATTTGAAGGCTATACAGTACCCACGCTTTGCTTGGTTGGTAGAGCAAGTTCAGTACTGCAACATCCGCCGAGGTCGCAGAAGAGTGTAAGATATAGTCGTGAAAGGCGACGGGTCGTATGTTCGTTGCCTGTGTGTATGGTGGAAGCGCAGTGATGTTATCTTCGGCAAGAATGACTTCACCACTACGAAGTCGTTGGTGTGCGAAGGCTACAAACGGGTCCGCCGCCGAGTTGAGTACAAGTACGGTGTCGTTCGTGGCAAGCTGTACAGTATCGCAGAGTAAACAAGATTGGAGCATAATTATGGCCCTTTACGTTGATAGCGCATTTCTCAGTGACATTATTCCCGTTGCACAAACCATTCCACTAGCAGGTGTCACCACCAACCCAAGTATTCTGCTCGCGGCACAGGAGCGCGGCCAAAAGCTCGATACGCTGAGCTTGATACGTGAGTTACAACGTATAGTAGAAGGTTTTATCTTTGTGCAGCCGGGTGCGGCAACGGAGGAAGAGATGCTGAAAGAGGTGGTGTCCTATATCGAGATTGATCCTCTACGCGTCGTTCCCAAGTTGCCCATGACGCAGATCGGCATGCGTGTCGCACTTCGTCTGCGGAAGTCGCATCGCCAACGCATCGCATTTACGGCGGTGACATCGCTTGCCCAGGCGTACAGCGCGGCAATGGCTGGTGCCGACTTCATTATACCGTATTATAATCGTTTGGAGCGTGCAGGGATAGATGCCAGCGAACGGGTGTCGCAGATGGCAGAACTATTGCACAATCAGCAACTTACTTCGCGTTTGTTAGCGGCAAGCATCAAAACTTCGAGTGAGGCAGCAAGTGCGCTTATGGCTGGCGCACACGACCTCACTATTGCGCCATCGGTGTTGCTAGAGATGGTGCAGGACCCCCAGAGTGAGCAGGCGATAGAGAAATTTGGACAGGATTGGCAGAAGATGAAGAATCTGTAATCAAACTTTTTTCGTTTTCGTACCCAAGAATGAAAATTTTTTCAGGAAGTTTGCCGCACGTTTCACTTCAATTTCATACGTCTATGGTACATTATCCCAGTCAGAGAAAAAGGTACAGCAACAAATCAATCTCTCGTAGTGAAGAATAATGTGGTATGGATGAGGCAAGGATACAAGAGAGGATAGCGTCACAAACCGAGGGTGGCTATGTGGTAGTGAGGTGAAGTGACGCACTGGCAAATAGGGGTGGGGGTGGTAGTGAGGAGTGATGACGCGCTGGTATGGGTGGAAGTCTGGAAGGCGCGAAGCATCAGGGTTATGTGGTAGTGATTGTGGAGTGGTTATATTGTTTTTTGTAAACGTGGTGGTGGCTGTTATGTGGTAAGGGTAGCATACGAGACGATACAGTGTGGGGGTCAAGTAGCAGGAGAGATGGAGACGTATCGAGGAGAAGGGAAGATATGTGGGGGAAGTAGCAAGGGATGAATGGCAAGGAAGCATATCTTCAGGCGCGAGTTCTTTGTTGGGATGTGGTTATGTGGTAGAGGTGTAAGAATTCGTGGCGTAACAGGCAGGATATCAGGGAAAGTGAGTTTTGGTTTCGTGGTGGCAACGTGGTAAGGGGAGAAACGAACTCACAACACAAACAAGAGATGGGTGGGCGCATAAGACAACGAGGGATGGAGCATGCTCCGTCCCTCGTTGTCTTATGCGCCTGTTTTGTGTATCGTATAATAGAATTGTTAAGAGGCTGTTGTTACACCTTGCTTGCTAAAACGTATTCTAAGTATATAGAGGATTGAAGGAGTACGATTTCATGGCACAACTACTTGCTGTCGGCTTTATCGCCCTCGGCCTTATTTTTGTGGCACTTATTTTTATCGTAGCTAGAGAAAAACCAGCACAACTGAGTACGTCTAAAGCAAAGAAATCCACGCGTTCAACGACTAAGCCCATCCCCCCTCCCCAGGCTTCTTCCGCACAAACGCAAGAGACAAACGACGCAACGACTCCTTCTCACAACGCAAATAAGGTGGCGACTACCTCAACCGCCATCGTGTCACAGGCGCAACCATTAGAGAGTGTCGCGAAGGATGATGTACCAGCAGTTGTTGAGCAAGCAAAGCCTACGTCAATCGCGCCAAACAACCAGCTTTTACCTGCATGGTGGCATGAACAGTTCCAATCTTTAACGGTCCAACTACAATATCTGCGTGAACACGCCAAAGATGTGGAGCAGCAAATCGCCATTCTCAGTGAAATCGCTCGCCTCGCCGCTGAACTAGAGGCAATCCAGAGCAAGCATGTTGTGCTATCAGAAGACAAACCGCTGCAATTTCCACATCGTGTCAGCCGCGAGACAATGGATGGCGCGTATCTCACCGATAAGCGACCAGCAGTGCGTAAATATACGATTAAGGCGATGTGAGAACAATTTTTGTAGGGGCTTTTATTCATAACGCCCTTGCCGCATACATTTGAGACGAGGGCGTTATGAATAAAAGCCCCTACATTCTTGTCATGCCGACCAATGTTTCTTATATTGCTTCTACACCTGCCGATTCCCGATATGCAATACCACCAGGAGTACCACAATTACAATCAAGACGCCGAGCGCACTGGTAGCGATGATGTCGGCTCTGGATATCTGATGTTCGTGCAATGCAGTGCGTTTTGGTTTGGCACCGAAGGCGCGGGCGTCAGCGACCATTGCCATAACCGAGGTTGAGCGCAACGAGTCGATCAGGAGCGGCACCGTTACGATAGGGATACAGGCGAATACACGTCCGATGTAGCCCGGCCATGCGGCAAACTGCCACCAGCGGGGCACCGTCAAATCGTAGCCGCGTACCTGCATTGCCTGTAACAACACTGTCATGCGTTCGGCTAGCTGTGGTACGAAGCGTAGAGCCGCTGTGAACGCGAGACCGACGGCGGCGGGCATACGAAATTTGTAGAAGGCCCAGACGATCTCGGATGTCTTCGTCGTGAACAATAGAATGAACGTTGCTGACCCGCCCACGATCACACGCACCGCCTGCTCCACGCCATAGAGTAAGCCCGTCGAGGAGAGGCCAGGAGAGCCAAACCAGGAAATCGTCGGTGGAAACGCAAAGATGAGATGATGCAATACATCCCCTCGCGTGTAAAATAAGCCTTGCGACCAGATAAGACCAAGGGCAGGCGTCAGCATCATGGTCAACACCACACGTAGACGCTGTGCCGAGGTACGCATCAATATCCAGGGAATGATCGTAAAAAGCAGCAAGAAGAAGACAAAATTCCAGTTCAGGAAGACGCTCAACGTCGTAATCATCAAGGGATAGAGTATCTTCAGCCGTGGATCCAATCTGTGAATGATGGATTCCTTTGGCTCATACGAGAACAGGTTGCGTAAACCCTGAATGCCCACCAGCCTGACGAATATCACAGGCAACATCAGTGGTACAACGAACATCAGCAGATAGCCCAGTACAGTACGCCCCACGATGTTTTGTAGGAAAATTTGTCCTAATAGGTTCATATGCGTACCTCCACAACTGGCTCTAGCATCCGTAAAAAGCTTGGTACATCGAGAGCCACCTGTCCCACTCCTTCGCCATATAAGCGTGCATGCAACAAGGCGATAGGCGGCGGGAGAATATTGCTCTCAGCAAGCAGGTCTACATGAGCGAAAACATTTTCAGGAGGTCCATCCAGGGCTATATGTCCCTCACGCAACACAACGACACGTGTTGCATATTTCGCCACGGCCTGCATGTCGTGCGAAATCATGATATAGGTAAAGTTTTTGTTCTGCCGTAACTCTTCAAGAAATTGCAGAAAGGCGTGTGCATGTCCTTCGTCCTGACCCGTTGTGGGTTCATCGAGAATCAGCACATCGGGATAGCGCGTGAGCAAGACGCCAATTGCCAGACGTTTGCGTTGCCCGTGACTCAATTGAAAAGGGTTGTTCTGGCGATGTGCCACCAGATCGACAGTCTCCAAAAGTGTATCAACGGAAAAAAGCACCTTGTCCTTATGTTTGCGCCGATTTTTAACGCTGAATAGAAATTCTTTCTCGACCGTCGAACTGAACAACATCGTGTCGGCGGCCTGGAAGAGGTAGGCCATGCTCTCGGCCTGTTTTGAAATGCTACCCGCCTTGACGGGTTTGCCATTATGACGCACAATGCCGCTTGTTGGCAACTGGAAGCCCATTGCAAGTGAGGCCATCGACGTTTTGCCTGATCCATTGGGTCCAATAATCGCGACCCACTCTTCAGGCGACACACTCACACTGATATCCTTGAGTACCTGCTTAGGGCCATATGCTAAACCGACATTTTCCCAGGATACAACAGGTTGTGCCGTATTTTGCATGGGAATGTTCAATGTGACTGCATCCATGTTTTGTATGCTGTTGTTGCGCTCACGTAGATACTGTGCGAGCGATGTCGTGGCAAGGGCATTATAGGCTTCATCGACGGTAAGCGGCGTTGTACCTTTAAATACATCAGGGATACTTCTGGCGAGGCGCACCATTTGTGGGACCGAGACGCCCAATGCATCCCACAATGGAATATCGTCGAAGGCGTTACGCGGTGGCTCATCGACAACGATACGCCCCTTGTTCATCAACAATACACGATCAACCCAAGGGATAACCTCATCGACCTTGTGTTCGATTAAGACTATGGTCATGCCGTACTGCTTGTTGAGTGTGCGTAGTACGCTTAATACTTCCTGCGTCCCAACTGGATCAAGGTCGGACGTAGGCTCGTCAAGTACCAAGATACTAGGGCGCATGGCAAGGGTTGCTGAGATTGCCACACGTTGCTTTTGTCCCCCGGACAGCGCGAAGATTTCTTGCCGCGCCAACAAGTTCATACGTGTGTAGGCAAGTGATTGTTCGACCCTCTCAACAATCTCTGCATGAGGAAGAGCCAGGTTTTCAGGCCCGAACGCGACCTCTGACTCCACATCAATTTGAATGAGTTGGTTGTCTGGATTCTGAAACACCATGCCAATATATTGCGAGACTTCGTTAATCTCCATCTTACTAATGCGTTTATCGTCCAGGTAAATTTCACCTTCTATATCCCCTGCAATACGTGTCGGAATCAGGCCAGACAGGGCGAGTGCGAGCGTAGATTTGCCACACCCAGAGGGGCCTACCAGCAGTACAAATTGACCGGAGGGAATTGCAAGGTCGATACCCCTGAGAACTGGCTCAGGAGTATCAAGATATGAGAAGGAGAGGCGATCTATACGTAGATCATGCATACTACCCCTTGACTTCTGGTTCTACCTCGGTACGTTGTACCTCGGATGTTGTATCGTCTGTTGAAGTTGCTTCGGGAACTGGCACGATTCCTTCACGATTGGCGGCTCGAGTAGACATAATGAAGGCGACAATAGTAATCACAAGCAGGATTCCAGCTGCAATGAGGACGGTTGCGCCATCGTGCAGACCAAAGTTCTGTGTTTCATCGCCGTTGTAGTGCGACGCCAACATATAGATGCCATCAATACCTACGAGAACGGTCAGCACACCTGCGATAATCGCGAGCAGTCGTAAGTTCATGATACCCTCCCTTCGCTTGTTGCTGGAACAACGCGGTCATCTGCGACAGGTACATCTCGATCAATTGGAGCAGTTCTACGTGCCGATGGATTGACCGATTGAGCAATACGAATGGCGAGCGGTGCCGCGATTGCGGCCTCTACACCATTACCGATCAAATTGAAGAGCGTGTAGAAGAAAATGTAGCCAAGCGTTCGTGTCTCACCGGAGAGCAAAGGACTTTGAATGGCGGATTGATAGGTATCAGCAGGGAAGGCACGTAAAGCACCCATGATGAAGCCGTCGATGATAACCTGTCTACCACCACGTGCGAAGACCTGATTGCCGCGCAAAATGAAGTAGAGGTCCACGAAGAGTCCCTGTAAGATACCGTAAGGCCAATCCAAAACGTTAACACCTTGACCACTGTAGAACAACTGCATCAACAAGAAATTCAGAAACACCATTGCCGTTGCTGCTCCAGGCTTGCGTATCATCGCGATACCAACCATGAGCAGGAACATATATGGCAGGTCGTTGAGGGCGAAGGCATGGCCGAAGGGAATGATGTTGATGATCGGGGTGATAAATTGGTCGCCGATTAGGTTGTCATAGACCTCAAGCAAGACACCCATCATTGCCAGGATTAAGATATCTTGCGTTGTCCAACGCACAAATCCCAATGCTTTACCTCGCCGCCAGATAAAGAAGAGTCCAGCAAGCGCAATAATCCACACAATAACGTAGATGGTAACGTTCACGGCAAAAGGGAATTGCACCGTTGTCGTACCAACCCAGGACTTAGGAAACATAGTGGCACCTCCATAATTGCTGAGTAATACTGGAAAAACTTATGTATTACATAAGAATTATAGCAATCATATGTGAAATCCTCTTTAAGAGGAGACGAATAATGTAATATTTATGTTAAGTAGGTGTTATACGCCTTGTTCCCGTATATTTGTCCAACTATGAGTACAGCTATCCGTATCCTATACATAGAAGTTGTTACCATTCAACAAAAGAACTATTGGAGTGACGATACATATCATGGCAACATCGAAAAGTATGCAGGGCAAAATTTGCCTTGTGACGGGCGCAACATCGGGCATGGGCAAAGAGACCGCCCTCGGCCTTGCGAGATTGGGAGCAACGGTTGTACTTGTGGCTCGCAATAAGCAGAAGGGCGAAGAAACGCTCAGGGAGATTCAGCGGCAAAGCGACGGTGAAAATGTTTATTTGCTACTGGCCGACCTCTCCTCTCAGCAAGAGGTTCGTAAACTCGCCGCCGAATTCAAGGCAAAATATCAGCACCTACATGTACTGGTCAATAACGCAGGAGCCGTCTTCACAAAACGTCAAACATCAGTGGATGGTTTGGAAATGACCTTCGCGCTCGACCACCTGGCGTATTTCCTGCTCACCAACCTGTTGCTCGATACGCTCGAAGCCAGCGCACCCGCGCGTATCATCAATATCAGTTCGCAGGCACAGGGGGTCGGTAAGATTTATTTCGACGACCTACAAAGAGAGAAGAGCTATGGTTCGTTCGGCTTTACAGCCTATTCACAGGCCAAACTTGCTAACGTTATGTTTACCTATGAGTTAGCGCGACGTTTGCAGGGAACAGGCGTTACCGTCAACGCGGTTGGCCCTGGTCTTGTCGCAACGAACTTTGGCATGAGTAACGGTGGCATCTTTGCCAGGTTCACTGCGTTAGTATCGCGTTCCGGTAAAACACCCGCGGACGCCGCGAAGACTGCAATTCGTCTTGCATCGGCACCAGAACTTGAGGGCGAGACAGGGAAGTTTTATTACAACGAGCGCGAAATTCATTCCTCCAAACTGTCCCATAATGTCGCAACCCAGAAGCGATTATGGGATGTGAGCGAGGAACTCACAAAGGCACCAGTAACAGTGTAGCTAAAAAAGAATTAGTGATGAAGACGCCGCAGAGAAAACATGTTTTCTCTGCGGCGTCTTCATCACTAATTCTTTTTTATCAATGCGGCATCCACAGCGTTATAGCATACTCAATGTGCCAGAGGGTGAGACCTAGAGTGGCAATGGCGATACAGATGTGCAGGATACGCCAGTAGCGAATGATGTAGCGGAAAAACTGCTCGCGCTGTAACGCCTGTTGCACGTCTTGCAGGGCAGCCATTTGTGCCTGTGCTCCTGGAATGAGGGCACCGGGTTCGGCTAACGCACTTTTCCTGTCTGGTACAAAGCGGTGGTGCTGTTCGCCCCGACTCAACTCCTGCGGCGTCTCTTCCAGTGAGATGTAAGCGAGATCCCACGAAGTTGAACTGCCTTGAAAAGTTGTGCCCTGCTTGCCTGTACGCGGCTTTACAAAGGGAAGGTCCTGTGGTGGCTGCTGTGGGTTGAATGGTTGTGCCTCTTGTGTGTTGTAGACAACGATGTCCTGTAGCTTGCGCGAGATGGTCGCGATGCGGTCGTCGCCTTGTGCCGTCAATGCCTTCTGCACCTCTTGCGTAATCAGGCGCGGCATGAAGTGGTCGAGCGCACGTCCGATAAAGCCACTGATGACCATTGCGATCATGCCATAGAGCGCATACGTACCGGTACGTGGGTTGAAATTGCCGAACGAATGCATGAAGAGCAGCGCAATAGCGATCACTGCGAAGGCCATATGCCACTGCAATGCTCCATTCAATTGACCAATGGCACGTTTACGGGCGCGTTTGCGTAGCGAAAAAAGCACACCAGCCATTACAAAGAAGATCGTACCAATAGTCGCGAAGGTCAAACCTACTATACTATCAGGGGATGGATCGCTTCCATTACGGCTATACCAGAGATAGAAGCCACCAGATACACCAATGATGGCAAGCGCGACAAGTATGCTTTTCACACGCGCACTTGTGAAGTATGAAAAGAACCACGGATAGCCTGTCTCCTGTTTTTTACTATTGTCCTCGAAATCGGTACTCTCGAATGAGTCAATATGCATAGGTTACTCCTCTTGCCCAGATTGCAGTAGACGTACCTTGAGCCACATCATCATTGCGTCACGGTGGAGACCAACAGGACAGGGGGCAACACACGCACCACATTGATAGCAAGAACGCGTGAATCGTGCTACCGCTGGCGATATCTGTCCCGAAACTGTTTCACGATTGAGTACATCAATCGTAATTGGTTCCGCAATTGCAGGGCAAACAACCAAACATTCATTGCAACCGATGCAGGCACGAACCTCTTGTACGACTTGTGGACCTGTTTTGTGTAAAAGCGTGTGTTTGAACATCTAACGTCCCTTCTTCTGATTCCCTTTATTGCTGTATGACCACAAATTGTCCGATGGTCGCGACTTCTGCTCTTGAGCAGGCTGCGCCGCTGCTTCGTTAGTATAGGACCAGAGTTTTCCTGATGGTGTATGTTCTTCGTTCAGAAAGTTGGACTCGACGACGTTATTAGTGGGCGTAGGTAAGTGACCCGTAAATGGGCTAAGCTCCTCTTCGATGATTTCGGGCGTTGGCCGCATCGCCGCGTTATGCTGTATTGATCCGGTCTGACGTAGTGGTTGTTGCCGCAACGCATCGGTGTTACGTTCGATTTGCGGCAATGGGTCTGTCTGTACCATTGCTGGCTGCTGTGGTGGTAAGACGCGTGTCGAGTTACTATTGATGGCACCTGCAATACGTGTGGATTGCCGTTGAGCCACGGAACTGCCAGTTGTGGTGAGGATGCCGGGGAGGGAAGGCAACCCTCTTGTATTCAACATACCCTGCGCGGCTCGCGTGTGTTGCTGTGAGAGATACTTGCGTGCGTCAAAGGTACCTTTGAGCAAGGCTTTTGTGAGTGAGCGCACTGAGTGACCTTCGTCGATGATGCGCTTGATGGCAAGGCTATCGGGCTGCCGTGCCCCAAGCGAGAGATAGCCAATGAGTCGATCATCGACAATTGCCATACGACGATAACCACCTCCTGTATCGGTCAGCGTCGTTATTCTTTCATGTTGTGTCAACGGGCTACCAACTGTGAGCATGGAGAGTTCACCCAGATGTGTTGCGCGCCATTGTACTCCAAAGGGTTCGCTGGCAAGTTCATCGTGCCCTGTCATTACTGCTGCAACTATACGTCCTTGCGAAACGGCGGCGTACCACTGCGCTCGCGTTTCATAGGCACCCGTCAATGGATTTTTGAGGGCTGCAACATCGCCTGCTGCATAAATATCACGGACACTGGTATGTAACTGGTCGTCAACGAGAATGCCGCGCTTCTGACGCATCGGGAGCGTACAACGTTGCGCCAGGTCCATCACCGGTTGCGTACCCGTGCAGGAAAGCACGAGTTGGCAAGGAATCATCTCTTGATGATTGGTGATGACGCCCACAACACCGCCAACACGTCCCACAACACCTACTATCTCTGTTTCTGCCGAGATTGATACACCAGCGCGTTGCAGGCGTGCAAGGACTATCTGCGAGGCGGCTGCGTCGAGGAGGTTCGACATGAAGGTTTTACTACGAATAAGCCAGTTTACATGAATGCCCCAGTGCAACAAACCCATCACCGTCTCGATAGCGTGGGCACCGCCGCCGATGACGACCGCCTCGCTTACTTCAGAGAGACGCCGCCGCAGGTTGAGGTAGTCTTGTAAGCGGTGCAACGTCATCACGCCATCGAAATTACGTCCAGGTAGGTCTTCGCTGAGTCTAGTAGATGTACTACCCGTTGCGATGAGTAGCGAAGAATAGCCAAAGCCAGTACCGCCTGTCAGCGTGACATATTTGCTCTGTGCATGTATCTCTTCGACATGCCCTGAAACAATATGGATGCGCTCTGCACGTTCGGTTCCGGCTGGGTACGCTAGCAGTTGCTCACGGGTCAACTTGCCTACCGCGAACTGTTTGAGGGCAGGCGTGTTGATAGTGGGATGAATTTGATCCGTGATAATGGCGATGCGTTTGTCCGGCGCAAGGCTACGTGCCTCTAATGCAGCGGTCAAGCCAGCGATTCCATTCCCTATAACAACAATATCGGCATTATCCAGATACGGTCGTTGTATTGAAAGTCCTCTATCACTCTTGTTTATCACAGTGTTCCTCTATTCTCAACAGTTTCCTGGTTTAGTATCGTAGTGTATCGCAATTAGTCCACGTCCAATGCTAAGAAAGTATTGCCATGCTCCGCTACAAAATACACGTCGGTATGCGCCTTCTCAAGTTCGTGACGGTGCATATGGCCGAGTTCAGTACGGCAATGGTTTGAGCATTGGAAATGCACAAGTTTATGGTCAGCAGTTAGCAAGGTAAAGCTCTTATCCGAATTAATTTGTTTGATCACGCCCGCATCGTGTAATGCTGTCTCACTATGTGTCAGCAACGGCCTAACAAAAATCACGCTTCCGACTCCTATCAGAGTAAAACACCCTATTAAGAGGAGTACAAAAATGGCGGCGGTTATGCGAGGAAAGCCCATTGTTGCTATTATCCTGTCTATCTGTTAATTTATCTGAAACGCATACGTGTGGCTATATTATGTGATGCACATCTGCGTCATTGGCTAACTGATGCTATTGTATATCAATCTGTATCTATTCTCTTGACGTAGGACGAAAATTAGCCTAAATGTCTCATGAAAGCAAACAGAACCATAACCTATACGGTTTATTATTGGCTTGCTTTAGAGATTTCCGCTTTTTGTATGCGAGAAAGAATATGTATTATAGAAGCCACAAAAAACAAATGATATAGGGCTTATCTCTTCTTGGCGCAACGGGGTAGACCGAGAGGAAAAAATTAGCAGTAAAGTGAGGGGTATTCATGATCGATCTGAGTGACCCTACCAACCCGCTTACACAGGAGCAGCTTCGACGTAAGACTGCCGAAGGTCGTTATGAAATACATGAAATCGAGCTTGTGAAGGCTATTCGCACGCTCTATGCAAAGAGTAATACTACTGGTGCAAAAATCCTTGCGGAGGTGTTACTGCTGCGCTGTATACCTGCATTTCAAAAGCATTCACAGGGCTTGCGACACCGACCAGACTTGCGCGAGGAGGCCATTGCGAATATGAGTGAACATTTGTTACGTGAGGCTCTCGATACCAGAGAAGTGTTCATGACGCAGAATTTTGTACATTATTTACGTTGTCTCTGTGCCGATGAGTTCAACCGCGTGTTGCGACAAGAGGGATTATACTATCGGCGCGATGAGGAGGGCCGTCCATCGGGACGACCACAGCATGTGCCACAGGCATTGATCGACCCGATACGTCCCGTATCGCCCGACGATGATAGCTTCTCGAATGCCGACGTTGCCGATCCGACCGACGAATACGAGCAGTTGCACGCCGAACACGAGAGCCAGCGCATCCTGACCTATTTGTCAGACCCACTTGATCGCACCATCATGGTGTTGCGTGCGATTGAGGGTATGAAGTGGGATGACATCGCCATTGTGTGTAAACGTACTGAGCGCACAGTACGCACACGCTACGAGCGGGCACGGCGCTATCTGAGCGAGTGTATTGTCAAAGAACAGCAGCGAATATATATACCTGTAGTGCAACCGCAGTAGTGTGGAAGAAGCAGTGCAGCAACATAGAAAGGCATCGTGTATTATGGCTGAATTACAACACTTGAAAATGGCATGGCTGGCTGCTAAAGAAGCTGGCGATACACAGGCACAGTTACGCTTGTTACAGGAGCATCCTGCGGAGCAGAACGATCTCATCACCTTTATCGCCGCTTATTCCGCAACAGATGGACGGGACGAAGAGCAACCATTAGCCCTGACACAACACGCTATGCAGGCGGCATTGGAACGTGTGTTTGTGGCACCACAGGTCGCGACACTTGCAGAACTACGCCAGCAGCGCAAACTCTCGAAGGCTGCCCTGGCAAAGGCTCTACGTTTGAGCATCGACGTATGGCAACTGTTCGAGGATGGCACCATTGAGCTGGTTAGCTTGAGTCAGCACCAACTCAATCGCCTCTCCCAATTTTTTCAGGTGACGGGCGAACAGTTTGGTACTCTGCTCGCCAACAGTCAGCCCTCACTTGGTCTTAATCGGCGTCAAACCAAAGTCGGCTCACAACAAGAGGCGAAAAAAATCAGTTTCAAGCAGGCCATGACGCATAGCAATATGTCAAAAGAAGATAAAAAGTTCTGGAATGAATAAAATAAGAGCATGTGGCACCGCCGATGGCAGTACCACATGCTCTTATTTTATTGCATAGCCGATGTAAGAAACACTCTTAAACCAGCCGGGACCGAGTATCAAACGTCCATTTTTGAAACTGCGCGGCATAAAACCAGTTATTTCGCCGATAAACAGACCGTTCGCTATAAGTGCATTGCGTAACTCGTCAGGCTTGATAAATTTCTGATAGTCGTGTATCCCTGGCGTGAGGCCATTGACTGGAATGCCTTCACCGATCCAGATAAGAGCGAGACGTGCTAAAAACGTGCGGTTGATGGTATCGAAAATAAAGATGCCACCAGGAGCGAGGACACGCGTGATCTCTTTGAGCGTTGCCTGTAGGTCGCGTACATGCTCCAACACATCCAGACACACGATGACGGAAAAGCTACCATCAGCGTAGGGGAGCGACTCGGCATATCCCTGCTCGAAATAAGCACTTTGTCCCAGCCCATTCTCCTGTACTTTTGTGCGTGCTATTGCTAGTGCGTTTGATGAGGGGTCGATACCAATCATTAACGCACCACGCTGGGCCAGTTCATTAGCAATCAAACCACCACCACAGCCAACCTCTAATACCTCTTGCTGACGCAACGCGTTCTTGCCAAACACGCGGTTGACACGCGACTCTATATAATCGCAGCGTTCATCATTGATTTGAAAGAGCAGGCAGCCCTTGTCCCACCACTGATAATGCTGAAAAATCTCTTCCTGTGACTGCTTTGCTGGCTGAAGTTTTTTCGACATATATAAGCCTCTCACAATGTAATTATTTTGATGATACCATATTTTCAAGAAGTGGTAGAGAACATGATAGAGCCAGCATGACAGGGGCAAGCCCTGTCACTACTATACACGGACTTATGTGGCAAGCCACAATGTGGCGTAAAGTATAGTAGTGACAGGGCTTGCCCCTGTCATGCCAACTCCCACGTTGCTCTTAGTAGGCTTGTTTCGCTATACAAAAAGCTTTGCAGCTTGTACATCTTCAAGGGCTGGTACGATAAGCGATGGTAGTGTCTGCTCACCGCTATAAACACCGAGCGACTTATATGTTTTGCCCTCTAAAATCAGTATTTCAATGGTGTATGCTAACGGGTCCACAAACCAATATTCGCGCACACCTGCCCCTTCATACGCTTTTTGTTTGATGGAACGATCATGTCCAACCGTTCCGGGCGAGGAGACTTCAATCACTAGATCAGGCACGCCCTGAATGCGCTTCTCCATAATTTTTGCTGGATTTGCCTTTAAGAGAATAAAGACATCGGGCTGTACAACTGTTTTGGGGGCAATCTCTACATCAAGCGGAGAAATGAAGACCTCACCCAGGTCGGCGTCGTCAACGTATGGTGATAGACGTTTCGCGATGCGAAAACCGACGCGCTGATGCTGTGGTGTGGGAGCAGGTGGTGGCATAGTGAAAAGCACTCCATCAATAATTTCGTAGCGTTGTCCATCATCAGGTAGGGCTGCATAGGAGTCGTAGGTCCATGCACCCTGCTCTTGACCCACTACCCAATCTGCTGCTGTAACCACTGTCGGTTGTTTGCTTGTTGTTGTCATCGTTGGTTGCCCCGCCTTTCGTGTATGAGGTTCGCTAATTGAATGATATCATACTTATATTGACGCTATCGAAGAACACGTTATAATCTGTAGAGAAAATAAAGAGTTTGAGGAGAAGAGCAATATTTATGGCAGCCTCGAAATCCCTCTCTAAAATGCGTATTGCTAGTAGGTTGTGTAAACTTGGAGCGTGGGTTATTGCCGCAATGGGACTCGTTGCGGCAGGTCTTTATGTATCTACTCTTATTCAACTTCTTTCTGGTCTTAGGCAGGACCAAGCATCGCCTTACGCCTACTTATCCTATGGAAGCGTAGTTTCTGCGCTGTTTCTTATTACTGTGCCAACTCTTTTCTTCGCTATTATTCTTTATGCAATGGGAACGCTTATGGATTTTATGAGTGCTGAGGCGAAGCGTGAACCTAAGCTGCTAGAAAGCGAGATGGAGGAAGAGAGGGATGATGAAGGCATAGAAATTGTTCCTCTACCAGATATGCGGTAAATGTCTGTACTTTTCGTCAATATATCTCCATATAACAAGAATGAAGAACGATGAGATACGTCAGGTCAAGCGCGGTTTCTATGCGCTAGTAGAAAATCAGTAACGTTGTAACGTTTGTCTTATAAAGCGTTTTGTGGTGCGGCTTGAGGGAGTAATAGCAACGTTACTCCCTCTCTATTTTTGTAGTAACGTTGTAACGTTAGAGGCTAGAATGCACCTCCAACGTTACAACATTACACTTTTATAAAAGAGATTGTAACGTTATAAAACGCTATGAAATGGCTTGTAGAGCCGTCCGAGGGAAAACGTTACAACGTTACCAATAATTGGGGGTTTGGGCAAGGTGTACGTCCCTCAATCCTTGCCCACGTTGTAGGTGGGGCAGAGGGCGTCATGAGTGAGGCCCGTACTCCGTTCCCCCCTCATAGAGTGTCGCAATGAAAAGAAACGAACGACCCTTGTGGTCGCCCGTCGGTTCTTGTGGTCGCCCGTTCCTAGATTAAAAATTTAAAGAGCATAATCAGGCCCCTACATCCATATTCCCATATTCAGTTCAGGCCAGATGTTCGCCGAAGAAGGTTAGCACACGGCCCCACGAGTCCTGCGCGGCCTCGGCATTGTAGCTTTTGATGGTGTCGTTGAAGAAGGAGTGCATGGCATTGGGGTAGATTTTGATATCGTGGACGATGTTATTCTTGGTGAGTTCGACATCCAGTTTGTGACCCGCTTCTGTCGTGAAATCTTTTCCGGGATAGGAGCCGACGACGGGGCAGGAACGCTTGACCGCCTCCAGTGGACGGGGATTGGCACCGTAATAGGGCGCGATGGCCTGTAAACGGTTGTCGGTACAGGCCCACGCAATGGCGAGACCACCACCCATACAGTAGCCAATCGCACCGACACGCGCACCATCTACGCCGGGCTGTTCGCCAAGGTAGGTCAGGGCACTCTTCAGTTCGCGAATGTTGCCGTTTTCGAGTGGGCTGAACAATTGACTACGTAGAACGTTGAAGATGCAGATAGCGCGATTGCGTTCTCCGAATAGGTCAATCGCCAGCGCGACGTAGCCCTCGTTGGCGAAGCGTTCCGCGATGTCTTTGATATTGTCGTTGAGGCCAAATATTTCGTGAATAACCAGAACGCCAGGGAATGGTCCATCACCATCGGGACGGGCAAGATAAGCGGGTCTTTGCTCCGTGCCAAAGGGAAACTTGACCATCTGTGCTTGTGTCATGTGTAACTCCTCTAAACAAACAAAAGGAAAGCATGTTTTCCTTACGTAATGAATGATACGGAGGGAATTAGCGTTTGTCAAATCCTCAATGGATGAGACCCCTACAGAGTTCGGTCGGCTATCACTGTGATATTGTCGGCTAAGCGACGCAGCGCGTCACGCAATTCCGGTGGATTGCGAATGAGCATTGGGCAGCTTAGGCCAGCTAGCACATATGCAATCCAATCGAGATTGGAGACGTAGGAACGGAACGTAACACCATGTTCTTCCTGCTCAAGCATGGCAACCGCCGAGGGAACCATCGCCTGTGCCTCGTCTAGTGTCGTTTCAAGCAGGACATCGACTAGCCACTTCGCAGGGACCATTGGCAGTGAACGCGTCACAAATTCCAGGCAGTCGAAATCAAGTGGTGGCGTGAATATTTCGTTGTGCATCTCGACGGAGAGAATGCGGTCAAGGCGAAACGAGCGCAGGTCTTGTCGTAGATGACAAAAGCCCACCGTGTACCAGAAGCCTGCACGACAGACAATACCGTATGAGTCATGGCCGCGCGTCGTTGTCTCACCATTCCACGCTCGATATTGCATTCCAACGCGCCTGTGTTGCAACGCCACCATGCACAGCGTCGTCACAATTTCACTCGAAGGTGCATTACGCGCTGGATTGAAGTCGAATACTAGCGTCTCCTGTACTGCTCGTACATGCTCTTTGAGTGTCAGCGGCAACACGCGCTCGATTTTGGCAAGTACGCTTTCAACGGCGGGTGCGGCAACCGCGAGACCCAGCTTGCGGGCAGTAATTAGCCCGATGGTCAGCGCGAACGCTTCATCGTCACGAAACATCAATGGGGGTAGTTTGAAGCCGGGTCGCAGACAATAGGCACCATAGCGGCCCCTTTTTGACTCCACCGGAATACCCATATCTTGCAGCATCGTCACATAGCGCCGCACAGTTCGTGTATCTACCTCAAGGCGTTGCGCTAACTCGATACCGCTCATTTGTTGGCGCGACTGTAGCAGTTCTAGCACTGTCAGGACGCGCGTCGTTGGAAAATACATATCTCTATTGTACACGAAGAAAACCTTTGCATGTGGTTCAATATCAAAATGGGGAAGAGGCTCCCATTTTATACCAACTATAGATGAGCAGAATAAAGAGGAGTGAAAATGACAGTATTCATAATCCTGTTTCGCGGCATTAATGTAGGAGGTCATCAAAAGGTACGAATGGATGAACTCAAGGCGTTGCTTGTAGCTTTGGGATTCAGGGATGTCGTATCCTATATACAGAGTGGGAACATCGTATGTAGCAGTGACGATGCAGACGCAGCACACGTCCAGAAGTGTATTGAGGAGAGCTTTGAAAAGAAATTTGGCTTTTCCGTCGCTGTGGTCGTTCGCACTTCAGACGAGTTAAGAGCGATTATTGAGAAGAATCCGTTTCAGGATCAGCCTGACAAAGAGTTAAAATGGATTGTGGTGATGTTTCTTATAACGCATCCTGACACGACGGCACGGGAAGTTCTGCTCAAGACGTATAGCGGTCCAGAGGAAATCTTCGTACTCGGTCAAGAAGTCTATATCTACTATGCCGATGGGATTGGACGCTCAAAACTTTCTAACAGCTTGCTTGAGAAGAGGCTGAAAACGGTGGGCACCGCACGAAACTGGAATACAATTATGAAATTGCAGGAGCTGGTACAGGCATAGTTTCGGGTAATGCATGTAACTCATCGCATGAAGAAGACAAATGTGATGCTAATCAGAGGTCCGTACAAAAAAGTCCTTCTGTATAAGCGACTCACCAATTTGCTCGCGAAGGGCTTGCGCTCTCCCACGAGAAGTGGGTAAGATAAAAAGCACAACCACCGTCTACAAAAGGAGCATTGCACGGATGAATAGCACACAACTTTTCCCAGGTATCACACAGCAGAGTGTCAAGACAGACCGCTTAGAGATCGCCTATCTGCAAACGGGAACAGGAAGGACTCCCCTCGTTTTCGTCCATGGCAACACCTCTTCGTCTCTCTTCTATCAAGACTTCATGCTTGCATTAGCCTCGACTCACGATTACACCATTTACGCACCCGATCTGCGTGGCTTCGGAGACACTCAGACTCTTCCCATGGACGCCAGACGGGGTGTACGCGATTTTTCTGATGACCTTTTCGCCTTGACACAAGCTCTTGGCTTGACAAGCTTCCATCTGTTCGGGTGGTCGATGGGCGGTAATGTCTGCATCCAGTTCGCCATCGACCATCCCGAACAGCTTCGCACCCTCACCTTGCAGTCTCCAGGCTCTCCTTTTGGTTTTGGTGGTACAAAGGGAGCCGAGGGAATTCCTATCTGGCCCGATTTCGCTGGAAGTGGGGGTGGAACCGCCAATCCTGAGTTTGTGCAGCGCATCGGGCAGGGAGATCGCGGCAGTGAGCCACTTTCACCACGCACCGTCATGAACGCCTTTTATTTCAAGCCACCATTTCGTGTCGCCCCGGATCGCGAAGAGGTCTATGTCTCTTCCATGCTCTCCAGCAAAGTGAACGAGGGTATCTATCCAGGGGACATGACAGCCTCGGATAATTGGCCTAACGTCGCGCCAGGAGTGCAGGGACCGAATAATACTCTCTCTCCCAAATATCTGAATCAGGACGCACTCGCCACTATCCAGCCGAAACCACCTATTCTGTGGGTACGTGGAGCCGATGACCAGATCGTCTCGGACTCCTCTCTCTTCGACCTCGGCTTGCTTGGGCAACTGGGCGCGGTTCCAGGCTGGCCGGGAGCGGACATCTATCCGCCGCAACCGATGATCGCACAGGTACGCACGGTGCTGACAGCCTATCAAGCCAACGGCGGTGAGGTGCAGGAGGTTGTTCTGCCCGAATGTGGGCATTCGCCTCATATCGAAAAGCAAAATGATGTGTTGAAGCTCTTAACCGACTTCGTAGAGCGTCACTAGTTGCTGCATCATTGCCTATGTGTAGTTGTCAATCTCTTTCCATCGCTTGCTTCCGAGAAAGTGAAGTGGGAAGAACAATATCTCTTCCCAGGAACAGTGTCGCGCTTTGTCATCAAGAACGATACCGTTCCTGGTGCATCGCCCCATGTTCGACCGTCGCTTTTATTGCACTGGACGCTGCTGTTGATTTTTAACAGCGTAGTCGAGCAGTGTCATAAATACGTAGAAATTGGGGATATGGGCAACGCCGATGCTTGACCAGTTCAGCCACTTGCCTTCCTTTTTGACGGAGACAATGCCGCGTCGGACCTGCATATCTTTGTACTGGCTCCAGGGCAGCATCTCTTTACTGTTGCTGATGCCTTGCTTGTTGATGCTCAATGGACCGAAGGTAACGGTGCTGCCAGCATTATACGCATGGATGAACTTGGGGAGCAGGACGCGTGTCACCTCGCGCTGTACGGCATTGCCAAGTGCTTCAACCTTATTGATGGTGTCATTGAACTTGAATACTACTCCATCAGTACGCCTTAATGTATAGAGGTGCGTTGTACCCGAATAGATGCCGTTATAATAGCGTTTTGTTACCGCTTGCCAGAACGCTTCAACCTGATCCCAACGCACGATCTCAACCTTGCTGTCCCTTGTTCGCAAAATCCCCTCTGTACACAGCAGCACACGCAAGTTCAGGTTCCTGAACATATCGACTAGTGATGCTATGCCAAACGCGAGTAGAACAAGTCCAAAGATGACAAACCACCAGAAACCGCCACTGGTGTCTACATCGGAAAAATCTATACTTGACAAAGAAATATGCTCACTTATAAAAATAAATGCAATACATCCGATGCCAAGAACGAGTGTGAGTAAACCTGTGATAAGAGTACGTGCCACCTTAAAACCATATTCTTGCTGTGGCGTTCCAAGTTGATACGCCGCCGCAAGCTGTTGCATATCAGAAGATATTGCCTGTGCCATAGAGATACCTCATAGTTAATAAATATTGACGGACGTTTTTTGTAGGGGCTTTTATTTATAACGCCCTCGTTCGAGTGGTCAATGTGACGAGGGCGTTATAAATAAAAGCCCCTACAGAACTTACACGTTATGCTATAAAATCCACATCACAAACTATAATCGTTGCAAAGCTTGTTGACAATAACCGTGGTACTTTTTGATATATGCCTACGTTCTTGCTTTATCTGGAAGATTGCAATCCTCTATTCCACTGCCACAATCGGTTTACTTTAGAGGCAATATATGCCCCTTATCGTAGTAGTACCGCTCTCCCCATCCATTGTGGAGGTGTGAGAGCCAGGAAAGGATTTGAATGATGCGGAAATTTTTCGCCTCACATACCTTTATTAAAAAAGGACTTTTGTGCGTGAGTGTCCTCGGCCTCCTGTTTGTCCTCTCAGGCGGCTTTATACGTTTTTTTGAGCCGTCGCACCCGTCACATGCAGTCAATGCACAATCCTCTAATGCAAGTGTACGACCTATATTCAATTTGTTTGGCGATGCAACGGCAACCGACACACCTGTTGCGACGCCTAGTATTACTCCTGGCATGACGCCCAGTCCCAGTGTGACGGTAGGTGCGACACCAAGTGTTACGCCAAGCACAACGCCAACACCATCAGCACTCCCACACTACGATCATGTCGTTGTGGTGATCGAAGAGAACAAGGGCTACTCCGAGGTTATCGGCAATAGTGCGGCACCCTACATCAACGGCCTTGCGGCACAAGGTATGTCGTTTACCGATTCACACGCCGTTACTCATCCAAGCCAGCCCAACTATCTCGATCTCTACTCAGGTTCAGATCAGGGCGTTTTTGGTGATATATGTCCTTCGAGTGCCTTCCAGGGACCAGACCTCGGCGGTCAGCTTCTCAGCGCAAATTTGAGCTTCGCTGGCTACTCCGAAGGGTTGCCAGCAGCAGGTGCGCTGAATTGCACCAATTCGGCCACCAGTTATGCACGTAAGCACAATCCCTGGGCAGATTTCGATGATACCAGTGGAGCGTCTACGAATCTCCCGTATACCAGTTTTCCGACGACTACCGCAGGGTATAGTGCATTGCCAACGGTCTCTTTTGTCGTTCCCAACCTCAATAACGATATGCACGACGGCACAGTTCAGCAGGGCGATACATGGCTTCAGCAGAATATGGATGCTTATGCACAATGGGCAAAGGCAAATAATAGCTTGCTGATCGTTACATGGGACGAGGAGGATGTGACAAACTCGAACAACACCAATCAGATTGCCACAATCTTTGTGGGGCAGCACGTTCAGGTTGGTACCAACAATACCACCATCAATCATTACAACGTATTGCGTACCCTCGAAGATATGTACGGTCTCTCAGCAGCCAATAATGCCGCGAATGCCTCAGATATTCTCGGTGTTTGGAATTAGTAATAACAACAAAACATATGGCTGGGCACATGCGCCCAACCATATGTTTTGTTGCCATTATTTAGTAGGTTCGTCCTGTACGCGCATAATTGACCATGCTTATGAACACAAGCACATTCGGGACCTTTGCGATGTTGACATTTGCCCAGCTAAAGGTCTTGCCGACTCTTTTGACAAGTACCTTGCCATTTTTTATATCCACGCTTTGTATCTCATTCCAGGGCAACACCTCGCGCCCATTGCCCAACCCTTGTTGACTGAGGACAAACGTCCCAAAGGTAACAGGGCTTCCTGCATCATAGGCAACCATCGCTCTCGGCATATGCGCCTGTGTCACGGAGCCTTGAATCGTCTGAATGAGTTGGACGACATGCTGTACGGTACCGCTGAACTTGAACTTTGCACCATCGGTTCGTTGCACAATGATACTATGTGGCGTACCCTTACTTGTGAATGCCGCACCAATAATACCACCCCATGCATAGCCGTAGCCTCTGCTCCTCACGTTTTGTATCACAAAGGCGACCTGATCCCAGCGTATAACATCTAGCTTCTCGCCTTTGGCACGAACGAGACCATTAGCAAACTGATAGATACGCAGATTGCAGTCAACCAAGGCATAAATACCATAGATAACCGCGATAATAGGGATCGCGATAAGAATGTAGAAGATGTAACCTGTTACAGCAGTTATAATATACAGGAGGATAATATCCGCAATAATAACGGCCACCATCATTCCGATAACCGCCAGTACGTTGGGTAACAGGGGTTTATATGTCGTACCTTGCGCTCCTAGCTGATACGCGGTTGCCTGGGCATAGACGTTCTGCGGCGTGTCGTTGTGGGCTTGAACTTCTTGCTGTTGAATCATAAAAATGGCTCCTTTAATAAATAAATGCTTGGTCCCTACCTATACTTGCAAAACGTATCAAAACCAAATCCGTATCATGAGGATAGAATCTTCATTCCACTGCAACAGCTTTATGCTTGCTTGTCTTGCAACACGTAGTCTACAAGCCCTTTAAGGAGTGGTGCATCGGTTATTATTCGCATAGGAAAAACGTCCCATTCGTCCTGACCCCAGACTGAACTCGGCCTCTTAATCATAACCTCTTGTTCCCCTACGCCAATACCACTTATCTCACTCCATGCGAGGGTCTTTTTACCGATATCGACACCACGCCGACTGATTGTGATAGTGCCGAAGTGAATGGCGAAACCAGAGTTATAAGCGGCAATCATACGTAGCAGTGGTGCCTTATCATGTTCCTGTCGCGCATAGGCAATCAATCGTCTAAGAACGGCAACATTAGGAATGTCCGCAACGGGTAGTGTGACCCAATCCCAATATTCGCCTTTCTTGTAAATACTCACGACCTGCTGGTTGATACCCACATGTTCAACGTCGTCCCACAGCAAAGGTATACCTTTATGTTTCACACGCAAACCTTGCGTAGCAATTGCAATTTCGTTGAAGGGAACTAGCGCACCTTTATCGTATAGTGCGATGGCTTCTGGTAGAAGATGTTGTGCCACCTCATGCTCTATGCGCTGCCCAAGTTGCTCTACCGCGTCAATATCTTGTAGAAAGAGAAATGTCGAGTTATTTTTACATTGCACTTTACATTTGTAGGAGGTATGGCCTTTATTATCGGTCTGCACATCCTTCCAAAAGTGTGTGATCGTATCCCAGAGGATTGCCTCTTTCTTACGTCCGATATATAACAAACCATGTGGACAAACGGCTACACGCACTTTACGACGAAATAAGGGGGCAAGCGTAAACCACAGACCAACAATTATCCAGAGGGTACCAACAAGTGGAATGAAAGCTGCTTGCCACCATAGCCACCAGTTGAAGAGGATTTGCATGTAGAGCAGGAATGAGCCGATGATGAGTACACCAACAAGGATACAGAAGGGGCCAAGAGCTTGTGCTAGCAAAGGTACTTTTGCAGGTGTATACACTCTATACGGCATCCCTAGCTTTGCTAGGAGCGGTTGTACACCACGTATACCGCGCAACGCTCGTGGTAACTGTTGTGAAGGTGAACCTTGCCGCATGGAATGCTCCTGAAACTGTAAGGGTTTTAATTTATGATGCCTCGTCCTCTATATGCGCCCATGATGGCGTCATCATGCTGTTTGACGCCTTAATCTGTAACGGGCGACCAACAAGGGTCGCCCCTACCATACCACCTCTGCGAAGCCCTGCATCATGTATAGTAGGGGCGACCCTTGTGGTCGCCCGTTGGTTTCTGGGCCAGTACGTTCCTAATAAATCACGATTTGCGTATTGTAATCAGTATTCGCGTATACCCAAGCAGCTTGATCGAGTTGCATGTTGATGCAGCCATGACTACCGTTCGATGCGCTCACATCACCCGTTGAGTCTTCGTGTGGGAACTGTGTACCAGTGCCGTAATCTGCACGCCACCAGGAGTCATGAACGAAGTAGCCACCCCAATGATAATTGATAGCATAGTGAATCGGTGTCGGATCATAGTAGTACGGCGACCCCTTGGGATAGGGCGACTTGAATGTCGTTGGTGAGAGCCGATTCAGCACAGACCAGACGCCCGGTACGATGGGTAATTCGACTCGGCCAACTGTCACAATAAACGATCTTATCAGCTTACCGTCCTGATAAAGACGTAATGCTGACTCCGGCTGCGAGATCATCAGCACAGTGCCTTTTTGTAGCTTGTAGTGAGCGAGCATCTGTTGATCGGTCGAGTGCGCCTGATTATATGGCGTCTTGTCGCTATAATCGGCCTCCATCATGTGCAGATTGAAAAGCTCGTTGTTCACTTGATCGACAACTCCCTGAAAGTCGTCTGGCGTTGCGGCATAATAAAGAGCGTTATCAAGATCGTCTCCAACACCGGGCTGAAGATAGCCAGCGTCCAGGGGATACTTCTGTCCATCGCTCTTATCGAGGTAAAGATTAGCCTGACCCCAGTCAGTTGCTTCTTTGTGAAACTGCTTCACAAGATAGCCAGCTTCACCTCGAATATAATCGTTATGCATTGCCGCCATGTCGTTGTCGATTTGCTTCGAGAAGGCTTCGTATGCTTGAATGTTCTGCGTTTTCCCCATCAGTGCTTTATCGGCATCGAGTCGTTTCTGATAGGGTGTGCTATCAATACCAAAGGTCTTGAGTTGGTTGACCTGCGTCTCGAAAATGCTGATTTTCGCCTTTGTCACAAAAGGTAACGCTTGAATCGAATTGACGACCGCTTGCTGATATTGCCCATTCACAAAGGTACTGATATTTTTGAAGTCAGCAGGTGTGGAGGCAGCGGCAAGTGCTTGCTGATCGTTCTGGTACTGAACTGTCATCGCGGTTACGTCGATTTGCGCGACTTGCATCTGTGTAATAGTCGCTTGAAAGACGGTTAATTGCGCTGAAACCGACTGCAAAAGGTTGAGAGATTGAATGCTTGTCTGGGCATTTTTTGTAACCAGAGCATAATCTTTGGGATATTTTGCGGTAGAGAGAAGTTGTTGATTTTGAGCAAATTGCTGCACGAATTGTTGTACAGGCAGTCCCTGAGCGCGTCTCTGTGAGAGCACTGTTTGGAAGTTCTGTACAGTGCGCTGTGCCAGTGTCTGTGCTTGGTCGGTACCGCTTGCAATAATACCCTGTGTCTGTACATTCAGTTGGGCATAACGTTGAGCGAGATTATGATAATAGTCGGTATCAGGTTGGTCATTAAAAGGATTGAAAGGTGCATTGGTAGTGTTGATTTGCTGTTCTTGCTTCTGCACAGAGGCGAGAAGCGACGAAGGAACACCTATCTTTTGGGCATATTGTAAGGATGAATCAAGGCTTGCTTTATTCGTATTGGCCTGTTGTTGTGTATGTGCGTCTCCGCCGCAGGCACTCATCAATAACATGAGTCCTAGCAGAAGCAAGGCGAATACTCCTCGCGTCGTAGCGGCCACACGGCCTCTTGAGCCGTGCGACCGCTGGTGCGAGAAGATGTGGGACGCGGGACGTAGAACATTCATGCGTGTTGTTATCTCCTGCCACTTTTGGCTTTCTGTTTGCGTTTCGCTTTACGTGCCGCCTTGCCTGTCTTCTTCCCCCCATTAGAAGGCGAACGTTGGGGCATCCCAATCTCACCCATATCTGGCATTCCTGGTAGACCACCGCCACCACCAGCAAACTGCTTCGCCATCTGTGCCCAGGGACCTTTGCCACTGGTAATCTGACGCATCATTGTACGCATCTCGACAAACTGCTTGAGCAACTGGTTCAGCTCTTCGACAGTGGTACCACTACCCTTCGCGATACGTTTACGTCTACTACTATTTATAATATCAGGATTGCGCCGCTCTTCCAAAGTCATTGAGAGAATCATAGCCTCAATGTACTTGAGTTGGTCGCCTTCGAGGGCCTCGTCCATCTCTGGCATCGCCGCCAGCTTATTGAAACCTGGCATCATCTCCATCACACCACGCAATGGTCCCATACGCTTGAGTTGGCGCATCGAGTTGAGGAAATCTTCAAAGTCGAACTTCCCCTGCTTGAGCTTTTTCTGCGTCTCAAGTGCCTCTTCCTCGCTGATGTTCTCCTGTGCCTGCTCGATGAGCGAGACGACATCACCCATGCCCAGTATACGCGAGGCCAAACGTTCGGGGTAGAAGGGTTGCAGTGCGTCGATCTTTTCGCCCGTTGCCATGAACTTGATCGTCACACCAGTTACGGAGCGGATAGAAAGGGCGGCACCACCTCTGGCATCGCCATCCATCTTAGTCAAAATCATGCCTGTGAGCGATACGGCCTTGTTGAAGTCGTCCGCCACGCGCACCGCCTCTTGACCCGTCATGGCGTCGGCGATCAGCAGGGTCTCTTGTGGATGCACACGGTCGCGAATGTTCACGACCTCTTGCATCATGCGCTCGTCAATACTAAGACGACCCGCCGTGTCAAGAATAACAACCGAACAAGCTTGCTCACGTGCATAGTCGAGTGAGTGTAAACAAATGTCTACCGGGTCCGCTCCTGCTGGCTCTGAGTAGACTGGAATACCGATCTGTTTGCCCAGCGTCTTGAGCTGGTTCACGGCGGCGGGACGATACATGTCTGCCGCAACCAGAAGGGGACGTTGCCCTTGCTTTTTGAGATAGTTCGCAAGTTTTGCAGCGGTCGTCGTTTTACCGGAGCCTTGCAGACCCACAAGCATAATAGTATTTGGAGGTGGACCACCAAGATCGAGTTGATTATTGTTGCCAGTGCCACCGAGCATCTCGATCAACTCTTCGTTGACGATACCCAGTACCTGTTGCGCCGGTGACAGGCTTCCCATCACATCGGCACCGATGGCCTTTTGCTTCACACGATCCACGAAGCCTCGTGCCACGCGCAGGTTTACGTCGGCCTCGATGAGAGCGATACGCACCTCTTTGAGGGCCGCGTTTACGTCATCTTCGGTCAGCTTGCCTTGCCCACTTAAATTGTCGAATATACCATCAAGCCTTTTTGTTAAGCTATCGAACATTGCCATATATGTGCGTTTTCCTCTCCATCAATCATCAATAATAGCCCTTATTATACCACTACGCTTTTCTGCTGTCTGTAGTTCTGTGATGAATTGGCATTTTGTAAATATGTAACGATAAAACTTCTGTGAATGAATAGCACGGAAGGTATCACAAGCTTTATGGCAAGTATACTCATACTTACTGTCCTCAATGCACCAAAGCGCGACTCAACAAGTTGCGTTTTTTGGCGATATGAATTATAGTTAGGATGAGTAACTTTAGTTGAGAAAGGGCATACAGCGATGAGTCTTTCCCCTCCGACTTCTTACACAATTAACACCCTACCTCAAGGACGCTCCCTTACATGCCCACTAGAAGTGAGCATTGCATATGATGATGGAGAGGTTATAGTGAGTGAGCCACATTTTCATATCCATGCAGTTGGCACCACAGTAGCCGGAGCTTTGGCAGAATTTAAGCTTACCCTCTTAGAGGAGTTAGATGAACTTGCATCGGATGAGAATGAATTAGGGCCACGTTTGCAGGCAAAGCTTCAATATCTTCGTGGTCTCATTAGAACGGCGTAGAAGGAATGGCTGGACTCGAATCGAATAAAGTGGAGAAGGCACTTCTCGGCAAGATGCGTGCTGAACGTCGAGAAGGTAGGGGTTGGCAGTATATCATTTATAATGATCAACAAAAGCAAGTCGCTAGAACGCGTCTTTCTAAAGGTGCTAAGCACTCATTAGGCCCTAACCGTGTGAATGAGATGGCCCATCAGTTAGGATTAGAAACTTCTCAGCAACTTCATGACTTGGTTCATTGTACACTCAGTCGTGAGAAGGCTCTGGAAATTATTGAGCGAAACTCACCGAAACTGTAGTAGTTTAACTTATCTTTGTGCTTGCTAAAGCTACAATCTGATTATAGCCTTAGCAAGTTCTTTCATTTATACCTTGATACCTTAACAAAGAAGTTTTAGGAGTAGGTGTTAAAAATAATCGAAATTTTCGAGATATTCAAGGTCAATGGTGTCAAAGTCTATTTCGTCGAGATCTTCTCGGTCGCGATTTAATCACGAATTTACTCTATTGGCAAGTCTTAAAAATTGCCGTCAAAAATAAATTTCTTAGTTGTGGTAGGATCTAAATGTAGATATAGAGAGGAATGAAGAACATTATAGTCACTAGATATAGTGTTAGCCCTCCCTTATTATATCACTACGCTTGTTCCCTGCTGTAATTCGGCTATGTTCATGTTTGGAAAAAAGCAAAGAGAGAGTCTTCTCATCTAAGACGAGAAGGCTCCCTCCTTGTAACACAACGAAGCTTTACTTATTTAGCAGTGTCGCTCGTTAGTGTTATGCGAACTATGAGCAAGAAGCTACTGCATAAGGGGTGCGGTACACTACGCCGCCGCCACCAACAGGAACCTGCTCGTAGGTGAAGTGGTTGCCGTTGACAGGGCTGAGGTATCCTGCCTTGGCGACGAGTGCAGGAGCATCACCAACCTTACCAATCAAGACAGGTGTGAAGGCCCAGTTGTCAGCAGGGATGAGGCCACCGATAGCACGGCCAAGCGCACGATGCTCAGACTCAATACATGCAACCTGCGCTGCGATTTGTGACAGATCAGGTCTCCCTTGTAGTGCGAACTCTTTCACGGCGGCAAGGAAGGCAGAGTCGAAGACACCTTCGAGCTGCTGCTGTGTAGCAATGAAAGTAGCCAGGTCCTCAAAGGTCTTTGGACCTTCTGGGAAACTGAAGGTGCTAGCAAGGTAACCACCGCCAGCACTGGCGAAGAAGAGTTCGTGAATCTGCTCTTCAATCAAGGCGGCGCGGATGTATGCTCTGTCAGCACCTGTGATGCCAAGCTTGTCCGCATTGTTCAGGCCGTGTGTGTAGAATGTGACGGCTAGACGCTCGGCGGTACGAGCAATGGTGAAAATATCCTTAATAGGTGTGACGCAATTTGCGCCACCTGATGCATGTGCGTTGCTATGAGTGTAGAGTGCTCCACCGGCGACGGCGAGTCCTGTAACACCGGCTGCTCCTACAACAGCATTTCTCAAGAGATTACGACGTGATGTGCCTTTTGCTTCTTCGTTGACTAAAGGTGTTGAATTCTGATTTTCCATTGTTTACAATGATCCTTTCATACAATAAATCCTACATGTTGAGTATGGGCACCCACATGTTGAGTAATCAACATGTTCTCTACATCTGCCCTATAAGTAGTTCAGGTATATGAACATGAGAAGTTTTACTTACACATGTAGTCATTTACCAGGATATATAACTTAATCGCTATACATCTTTGCTTCTCGCTTTATACTACGCAAAGCAGGTGAATTTGGATTGCATGAATATTTTGACTTGCATACAGTCTTTTTGTGCGTTTGGGATGGCACTCTATACAATTCTCTTAGTACATGCTTCCTGTAGATAACTATACAAGAAAGCGATAGTATTCAGGTTAAGATCGTGTTGAGATTGTGTAAAGGAATCGCCAAAATACCACTATATTTGTATTATTTTTGATACGGATACTGTTTGTAGCGGTAATATGATAAATCTTTCCTGTGTTAGCGATGTCAATTAAGAATTTTTACGACTATAATAAAACAGTCATCAATCATGCGTTAGAGTACTATTACGTTAGTCTACTTTGGTTATTTCTTCTAATAATGAGGTCTGTTGTACTTTTCGGGCTTTCCGAATTTTCGATAGCAATGGTACAGTATCCGAAATAGTAGGAGGTGTATAATTCAAGATAACAACTTCCTTGTTCGTGATACGTGTACTATCATTCTTGTTTGTATTCATCCCTGACTTAGACTCTAATGGAATAATGGTATGTTCCGCAAATAAATCCCGGATAAATGGTGTATCATAAGAGGATAGAATCCATTGACATTGTGCTTGATTAAGCTTGGCTGCTAACATCTCATGATCGCCCTGTTCACGCATATTGTGTACATAATTGCAGCCGTTTTCAGGATAAGGGGGGTCGATATACATTAGCACACCAGGGCGATTATATCGATCAAAACACTTTTGCCAGTCAAGATTTTCGACAATCACAGTTTGTAGGCGTTCGTGTACGGGCTTGATGCGTTTTTCAAGTGTTTGCAAAGCACCGAAAAGTCTGTTACCATGTCCACCATCTATGACACTTGTTTGGAAACGAGGGTAGTGAAATTCACCACCCCAACTAGCCATGATAAGATAGTAGAAACGATGGGCACGTTGTACATCTGTAAGCTCTGATACATCTAATTTGGCGAGCCGTTCAAACTCTGCACGAGACACAAGTTCCCACTCAAAGGAGACAATTAACTCTGTGGATTTTTCTTTGACGACGCGAAAGAAATTGATCAAATCTTGATCTATGTCATTTAGTATTTCAACATCACTAGGCTGCTTGCCAAATAAAATCCACGCGGCACCTGCGAAAAGTTCTACGTAACAAGTGTGTTGAGGAAATAAGTTTATGATTTGCTTACGTAAGCGTGATTTACCTCCTACCCACTTGAAAGGACTATTTATCATTTGATGTTCATTATCTGGCCTACTTACTGTCATAAATACCTCTTGCCTTCAAATAAGTGTTTGAATATGTCTCTGATAGAGACAATTTATCATAAGCGGAAATAATTGTCAAGCTTTATGAGCGAGCATACCACACACATACGAAGCATAACACGCTTTGGAGAAAAACTAAATAGATTGAGGACACAGAACAAACTATCAATGCAAAGTTTAGCTCGGTTAATGGGTCATACGGCCCACGGATATATCAGCGAATTGGAGAATGGGAAAAAACTTCCCTCTGTAGAGTTTGTTCTTCGTTTAGCCCGACTATTCAACATAACTACTGATGAACTTTTGAAGGACGAATTAGAATTGGAAATTGATGATGGAAGAATCAACGAAGGCTAATCCCTCAAATGCTGTTGGTTCTGTATTTCCAACAGCATCTCAAGTAGCAAAACTAAGGCTTATTCTAAGCAGTTATCAAGATGGAACAGGTCAATTATCAGCATCTGATGGAACGACATTACCTGGTTGGCGAGATTTTGAGAGGGCAGTTGCCGCCGCCTTTGATGGTCAAGCACAAGAAAGTAAGCATGTCTTTGATGTAATCGTAAAATCAACAGAAAATAATGGTGCCTATGGCATATCTTGCAAAATGCGAGGAGAATTAGCCAAATCCGTAGATAGAATAGATAAAAGAGGCCGTTCGTTAAAAGGTCGTATTTCAATGGAGCTTTCAAACTCCGCAAAATATTTTTGGAGTCAACTTAAAGCCAGAGGCATTGATGAGTTTAATTATAGAAACAGGCCAGAGGAGACAGGTATAGCTTTAGTAGAGCTTGTCAAATCATGGCATGACGTAGTAAGTATTGAGAATGGTGGCAAGATAAACCTTCACAGGAGTTTTTATCTCATTCTATCGTGGGATACTAAGGGTTCATATCAACTACATCAATTTGTTCTTGATTTACCTTACCCTCGAACTTTGCATTGGTACTTTCCAATGAAAGTTGGGAAAAATAAAGAGGACCAGCCAGCAGTACGCCTTTCTGGTGATGATGAGTTTGGCACTGTTTTTGAATGGTACGGTGACTCAGGAGGACAGCTAAAATACTATCCACTAGCTCAAAGTGCGATATGGATGTCTGATGTTTTTCAACTTGAACCGTTACCTACTTTAGATGAATTAGAATATGGAATTATAGCCAAGACAAGAACATACTTTCCCGATCAATGGGAAACAGCATCAAAACACGGCAACTCTAGCACCAAACAATAGTAATGGAAAATGTCGAGGTAATCACTCTTGGGTATTCTACTGGGCTTGACTGCAGCCGTATGCTGGGGGGCAGCCGATTTTTTTGCGCGTTACGCAACACGGCTCGTCGGAACCTATCGCACACTGTTCTTTATGCAGTTTCTTGGCTTTGTCGGCTTGAGCATTTATCTTGGCATATCTGGTTCGTGGCGGCACCTTCTTTTCAATGTTGGCTGGCAGACGTGGCTCTGGACGTTACTTGCAATTTTCCTCAATATTGTCAGTTCACTGGCACTATACCACGCGTTTGAAGTTGGAGTCATAACTATCGTTTCGCCAATTGCGGCAAGTTATGCGGCCCTGACGGTGTTGCTGGCGGTGCTGACGGGCGAAGTCATCAGTCGGACGCACGGCATTGGCATAGCGGCTTCGCTGCTTGGCGTGGTGTTGGCCGCCACACCGATTACCTGGAAACTGGGAGCGCGAGCAATTGTAAATGCAACTACCGCACCTCGCACCTTGCGGTTCACAGGTGGTGTAGGTCTGGCGATGCTGGCATCGGTGGGCTATGGTATCGCGTTCTGGCTCTTTGGTTTTCGTGTAACTCCCGTTCTCGGCGGCATTCTTCCTGTCTGGCTTGTCCGTCTTATCACACTATGCGTGCTGGCAATCTTCGCGCCCATCACACGACAGAGTATACGTATTCCATGTGGACGTGTATGGTGGTACATTGCTGGCGTAGGCATACTTGATACCGCTGCATTTGTCGCCGCCACCGTTGGTTATACAACCGCGCAGGTCTCTATCGTCAGTGTACTGGCCTCACTTTTCAGTGCTGTAACAGTGCTGCTCGCCTGGATTTTCTTACGTGAGCGACTGCAATGGAATCAGTGGCTTGGCGTAGGTATCATTTTCATCGGTGTGACGCTCGTCAACCTTTAACCTTCACTCGATGATAGTGTTCATAAAGGCTACAATTTGGTACGACATCGTACACATTTTTTGTTATACTGTGTTCTATAACGATTAATCAGACCACGCTATATGCGAGAAAGAAGTCCGTATGGCTAGCATAACGCAACAGCGCAAGAGCCATTTTCTTTTATCTGCTATAACAACGTTGGCGTTCTGGCAGGTGCGTCGTACACGGTTTTTGCTGTTATTTACTACACTTGGCATGACTTTTGCCGTTATTCTTGCCAGTGCCATTCCCCTGCTTTCTGACACAATGACGACGGCTGGTATTCGTAGCATCTTGCGTGCGACACCATATAGCTCTGATATTACACTCAGTATACAAACAAACGGTCTATCCTCGTCGGTTGTACATGACATACACGGTCAGTTTGACTCGCTATTCCATCAGTATTTAGGCAATGCCATCATGCCCACACAAGCCTCTATCACCAACAACGACTTTACCTTCTTGCCACCGCAAAGTAATTCGTCGTTGACGATGTATGGAACATCTATGCAGCAGGCTGCTCCTCATCTTCATGTGCTACAAGGACAACTTGCCAGCGTGAACAACACGACAACAGCGAATGGAGTTGCAGTGATGATGACTCCTGATACCGCACTGAGTCTACACTTGAACGTTGGCTCAGTCTTTCACCTTTTGATGCAATATATAGTGATACCGCCCACTACTGATATTACTGGTAGCCAACCGCTACAAAACTCAGTCGAGGTTACGGCATACGTAGCTGGCATTTTTTCTATTCCTTCAACCAGTGCTGCTTACTGGCAAGGAGAAGATTTCAAAATCGTGCGCTATGCTGTTGAAGGGGCGGCACCAGTCTCGCAGTACACACTACTCGTGCCTGATGCTGGACTACTAGCCCTTCTCGACCATTTACGCTCGCTCAATCACGTCGATGCAATTCACGCGGTAAATTATAGTAGTTATGGCTTAACATGGCACTATGCCCTGGATGCATCACGTCTTACCCCAGGTTCGCTCAATATGTTTATTGACCAACTTTCGCAGTTGCAGGCTACCGTGTATAGTTCATACGGTGACATACAAAATAATTCATCAACCAACAATTTGCTTCCATATCCTTTTCTTACACAGGTCGATCTCTCAGGTCAACTACTCAGTTCTAACAGCTTGCAGCAATTTAGAAGCCGTATCGCGGTGGCACAAATTCCGTCTGGCATCTTCACACTGCTTATTCTATCGCTAATTCTTTTCTTCGTAAGCCTGTTAGCAACATTGTTTGTGGAACGCCAGAGCGAGGCCATTGCGATTGTACGCAGTCGTGGTGCCAGTGGGAGTCAAGTTTTTGGTGCCTTACTGTTACAGAGTGCCATACTAGGAATTGTTGCGCTCCTTCTTGGTATTCCTATCGCTATTGGCATCGTTTTTCTTTATGCACAGCGCACACTTCCATCGACAGTACTGGATTCCCTTGATACTATTACACATAATCCTTTGCAGACAATCACAAGCATACTCTGGTATGCGGTAGCTGTCGTGCTGGTAGCAATCTTTACGATGAGCATTTCGCTCTTCTTTGCCGCACGCATGAATGTCCTTTCGTTGCGTCAGGAAGCGACTCGTAGTAGCAAGCGACCGTTATGGCAACGGCTCAATCTCGATATCATTGCGGGGGTCATTGCGCTTGTAGGCTATGGAATTTCCTTGTATATAACGAGCGTTGGAGCAGTGTTACAAGGTGATGCAAAGGTACTCATCGCTACACCGCTATCGCTTATCGCTCCCTTGTTTCTTATCTTAGGTTGCATGTTTCTGTTCCTACGTGTCTTCCCACTGCTCTTGACGTTGGGAACGCGTCTGGCTACAAGGGGACGAGGTGCAGTTTCGCTGCTGGCAATTGCCCAGATTGCGCGTTCACCGCGTCAGTCACTACGCATGACGATGTTGCTAGCTCTCGCAATTGCCTTTGTCCTCTTCACGCTCATCTATGGCGCAACAGAGTCCGAGCACATTCAAGAGATTGTTGCCTATCAGACAGGGGCGGACTTTAGCGGGCAACTTTCCTCTGCTAGACCTTCGGCGACACCAATAATCAACCAGTATCGCTCGATTCCTGGTGTTCTCGCGGCGAGCGTTGGCTATACAGATGTAGGTGCTGGAGGGGCTGCAGGGCTTTCAATGGAGGTGCGAGCAGTCGATGTAGCGAGCTTTGGTTCTGCTGTGCTATGGCCCTCGCCAGATGCATATAAAACCGCTCGTCCGCTTCTGGCAAGCCTTATTTCTGCACCGCAAGAGACGACAAGCATTACTGTGCCAGCAATTGTCGATTCAACAACACTGCATCAATTGCTGCTACATGTCGGCTCATCTTTTAATGTGAAGCTGAATGGTACATATCCCAGCGATATGCAATGTCTCATTATCGGGGTGCTAGACTCTATCCCGACAATCAACAACCGCATCGCTGTTAGTAGTGGAGCAGGCACTACTACTAGTGGTGTACTAGTGGATTATCAAACATATGCCAGAGCCTTCGCACAAGAGGTCAAGCAGGATAAAAAAAGTCTTGAGGGTCCGGTCAGTTCACCACTATTGAATCATGTTTGGCTTCACACAAGGGATGATGTTACATCTCTAACAGGTATCCGTTCGGCTCTCAATAGTAGCAAGTTTCGTCTTTCTTCGCTTGTAGATCGACGTTTACTGCTTGTCACGTTACAAACCGATCCACTGTATCTCATTCTCACTAGCGTACTCACGCTTGGAACTGCCACTGCACTGCTGTTGGCAGTGATTGGCAACCTGCTTGCGTCGTGGTTGAGAGCCTATACGCGCTTGACGAATTTCGCGACCTTGCGTGCTATCGGTACCACAGGTCGTCAGGTGATAAGCATATTAACGTGGGAGCAAGCCATTATCTACATAACTGGTTTTCTGCTTGGTGGCCTATTTGGTACTTTCCTCGCACTATCAATGATACCTGCGCTGACGTTCACCGATGTAAACTCGAACCTTAGCGATAAACAACTCTTCGCCCTGCAATCTGCATTAGCGACACACCTTGTCGTACCACCAACTTTGCCTCTTGTGCTACTTGCGGTTGTAGGCATCTTTGCAGTGGCGTTACTCCTCATGATGCGTGTAGTTTCGCAACCAGCACTTAGCCAGACCCTCCGTTTGAACGAGGATTAAAAGGACTTTTGCGCCCCATTTTAAGGACTTTGGTAAATATCGCTGTGCCCAGAATCTCTCTACACTGAAAGTATGGAATGTAGGGATATGTAGTGAGGAGGATTGAGGTAAATCCATATCGTAGAGAGAGAAGGATAAGTGTATGGCATTAGCGAGTACAACGATTGACGATACATGGGTGGAGTTTGTTACAACGAAGCACTCTACATTACGTGATGAGCTAATTGTGCATTACGCTCCGTTAGTCCGTTTCGTAGTCAGTAGATTGGGTATTCCACCAACGAGTATGCTAGAAGCGGAAGATCTGGTGAGTTATGGCACAATTGGCCTCATTAACGCGGTTGACCGTTATGATCCAGGACGCGGTGTGCGCTTCGAGGCATTTGCCACCGCACGTATTCGTGGAGCGGTAATCGACCAGTTACGCGCACTCAATTGGCTACCACGCTCGGCAGTGTCGCGTGTGAAACAGGTCGAGACTGCATTAGCTGCTTTAGAACAGCGTTTGGGACGACCAGCGAAAGAGGATGAGGCAGCGCGGGAACTGGGTGTGACCTCCGAACGGTACCGCCAGATGCTCGTCGAAGCGGGTCTTTCCATCTTATCACTTGATGCTCCGTTATCCATGTTCGGACAGGACGACGAGATGATGACATTAGGTGACATGATAGAAGATGCTACGACACCGGGTCCCACCGATGCAACAGAGAAAAAGGAGTTACTAACAATGCTAAGTTCTGCAATTGACCACTTGCCAGAACGTGAACGTATTTTGCTCTCCCTTTATTATACTGAGGAATTGACGATGAAGGAGATTAGCAAAGTCATGGATGTTTCTGAGTCTCGTGTGTGCCAATTGCATACGCAAGCGTTGGTACGCCTACGGGTAGCCTTTGCAAATCCTAGTCTGGAAGGCGCACCAAAGAAGCTAAAAGCAACAGTCAGTAGTACGAGCAAAAGCGCAAGAGGCCGACGCGTTGGAAAGGCCGCTTCATAGATAATTATACGAATTTTTTGTATTTGTAATTTGTACTATCATTTCCCCTATTGAGTTGCGCCATAGTGTCGATAAGAAGAAGTAAGGTGGTCGCAGGGTATAGGAATGATTGATGAATAGTATCATCTTATGCATTGGGAGGGTTTTTCTGTGAAAGGTAACACGGGCACTCAGCTTCAGGCGGATAATATGAAGTTCGTAGCTAGATCAAGGAAGCATACAAAGGTGGAAGAAACTACCTCTACAGCGCGTCTGGAGTCTATATTCAATACTGGACGCAATGTACGTGCCATGCAAGAGAGCCGCATCGCTCGCGTAGAGGCACTCAAGGCACAGGTGCGTGCAGGAACCTATCGGGTTGATAGCTTGCAACTGGCACACTGTATCTTGGAGAATAAAAGCCATTTTATGGAAAGTGCCAAAGGCTGAATGTACCCACTCTGTATTGTTACTGCGTCTATGTATGAACACAATTCGACATTCGCTGCTACATCTTCTCAAATCCACGCCCCTCTACAGGCACAAGCAATGAGAAGTGGCTCTACAGACATTGTTGCAGCGCAAGGACGCTTTAGGACACGCTTCTTATAAAGGAGGCCACACATGCTTGTACTACGACGAAAAATCGGTGAAAGTATTATACTTGATGGCGTAATCAATATCTCTGTATTAGCCGTGGAAGGTGAACGTGTGAAGATTGGGATTAGTGCGCCGCCCGATGTCACGATTGTACGCGAGGAGCTACTACGTATAGTGGGCGAGGCAGTGAATAATCCCACCTCCATTCAACAACGATAATTCACAATAGTAGTTGTATGAAATGCTGTGGCGGCAACGGACATGTCCGTTGCCGCCACAGCATTTCATACAACTACTACGCCTGTTCTGTTACGGTCTCTTTTTTGTGACCGTTGAGGCTGACGGGAGCATCATTGTCGATAAATGATTCGGTCATTTCGTGCGCGATGTCATCGGTATACTGTATTGGTGGTGACTTCATGAGGTAGGCACTTGGACCTTCCAGCGTGCCGCTCAATCCACGGTCGCACGCGATCTTGACGAGACGTACTGCGTCAATGACCACACCCGCCGAATTGGGCGAGTCCCACACCTCTAGCTTCAGTTCGACATTCAAGGGTACGTCGCCAAAAGTCGTACCTTCGAGACGAATGTATGCCCACTTGCGATCCGACAACCACTCGACGTAATCCGATGGTCCGATATGCACATTCTCGGCACCAATATCGTAGTCAAGCTGGCTGGTGACAGCGTTGGTTTTGCTGATCTTTTTCGATTCAAGGCGCTCTCGTTCGAGCATATTGTAGAAGTCGGTGTTGCCGCCGACGTTCAACTGCATAGTGCGTTCGAGCTTGACGCCACGTTCGCGGAAGAGGCGTGTCAGCACACGATGCACAATCGTCGCGCCAACCTGACTCTTGATATCATCGCCAATCATCGGCAAGCCTGCCTCGACGAAACGCTGTTGCCAGTAGTTCTCGCGTGCGATGAAGACGGGAATACAGTTGACGAAACCCACGCCCGCTTTGAGTATCTGCTCGACATACCATTTGGTCGCAGTCTCGGAGCCAACGGGCAGATAGTTGATAACTACATCTGTTCCCGTATCCTTGAGAATACGTACAATATCGTCGGTCTGCCCCGGTGCCTTTTGAATAATCTGTGAGAGGTATTTGCCGAGTCCGTCGTGCGTCATGCCACGATGCACCTTTGTATTGAGCATAGGTACATCGGCGAAACGATAGGTATTGTTCGGCTTTGTATAAATAGCCTCGCTCAGGTCTTTGCCAACCTTGTTAGCGTCTATATCGAAGGCCGCCGAAAACTCAATATCGTTGATGTGATAGCCGCCCAGATTGACGTGCATCAAGCCTGGGACCAGATCCTCCTCCTTCACTTTTTGATAATAGTGAACGCCCTGTACTAATGAACTGGCGCAGTTGCCGACCCCGATGATCGCCACACGCACCTTGTTACCACTTGCCATTGTTATTGTTCTCTTTCGTTGTGTTCGTTTGTTGGGTACCCACTCTGCGTGAGTACAATTAACTTGTTAAACATGCCTATATCATACTTCTATTCCTGCTAGGTTGCCATGTTGAAGTGCTATACTACAATTAAAGAGTTCGTTGGGCATTGGGGAGAGCAAGGGTGCCCGCAAGGGGCCATGTATGGGAGGGGCGGCCTCTTGCGGGCACCCTGGTTTTTCTCTGTGAAAACACATTCACTATTATATTGAAAGGTTCCTATTTTATGACCCGGCAAAAAAAAGTGCTGGTGATCGGGCTGGATTGTGCCGCACCAGAGCTTGTTTTTGAGCAATGGCGCGACGAGCTACCGAACTTCAAGCGCGTCATAGAGAATGGCGTGTGGGGCAAGTTGGAAAGCTGCATCCCTGCCATCACTGTGCCTGCGTGGAGTTCGATGATGTCGAGCAAAGACCCTGGCACGCTTGGCTTCTACGGCTTTCGCAATCGTGGTGATCATTCCTATGGCAAAAACACGATGGCGAACGCTAATTCCGTCAAAACTGACCGCGTATGGGATATTCTTTCACGCGCAGGCAAGAGAGTTATTACCGTTGGTGTGCCGCAAACGTATCCACCAAAACCCGTCAATGGTATTCAGGTCGGCTGCTTCCTCTCGCCCTCGACCAGAAATCCTGACCGACCCTATACCTATCCTGTATCTGCAATGAAGGAGATCGAGGCAGCCGTGGGCGAATATCTTGTCGATGTGCCGAACTTTCGCACCGAGGATAAAGACTACCTGCTGCGCCAGATTTATCTGATGACGGAACGTCGTTTCAAACTGGTCAAAAAGTGGATTGCCGAAAAAGAGTGGGATTTCTTTATGTTTGTCGAGATGGGTGTGGATCGCATTCATCATGGCCTATGGAAATATCATGACCCGACACACCCGAAATACGAGATCAATCCCAAATATAATAATAGTATTCGCGACTACTATCACTATATCGACAACGAAATTGGGCAGATACTCGATCTGCTCGACGACGATACCACCGTCTTTATTGTGTCCGATCATGGCGCGAAGAAGATGGAGGGTGGTATCTGCATCAACGAGTGGTTGATACGCGAGGGTTATTTGACGTTGAAGTCACACCCAACGACGCTGACAGCGATCGACAAATGCGATATTGATTGGAGTAAGACAAGAGTATGGGGTGATGGTGGCTACTACGCACGTATCTTCCTCAATGTCGAGGGTCGCGAGCCGCAGGGGATCGTCAAACCAGATGAAGTGGAGGCACTACGCGCGGAACTCAAGGCGAAGTTCGAGGCGTTGACAGACCCCGATGGCGTCAATATCGGCACCACCGTCTACAAGCCAGAAGAGGTCTACGAAGAGGTCAACGGGGTCGCACCAGATCTCATCGTGTATTTCGGCGATCTCTTCTGGCGTTCGGTGGGTACTATCGGCCATGATGCTATCTATACCTTCGAGAACGATACCGGACCCGACGACTGCAACCATGCACAGTTTGGCATTGTCATTCGCCACGATCCAGAGACACTTGAGGGCAACGGGGGGCGCGAATTGACGGGTCTGCAACTCATGGACATGGCTCCCACCATTTTAGAGCAATTCGACATACCTGCACCCGCGGATATGCAGGGGAAGGCGTTTTAAGGAGATTTTTGTAAAGCATGGTACAGCAAGGTTTTACTCTCTGGTTTACTGGCCTTTCAGGTGCGGGCAAAAGCACCCTTTCGCAGGCCATCGAGCAGCGTTTCAAGGAGCAGGGGCGCAACGTAGAGGTTCTCGATGGCGACATTGTACGCACGAATCTCAGTAAGGGACTGGGATTCAGCCGCGAAGACCGCGACACCAACATCAAGCGCATCGCCTTTGTGTGCAAACTCCTAACCCGTAACGGTGTTGCATGCGTCTCTGCCGCTATATCGCCTTACGCCGAGGCTCGCGCATGGGCACGGGAGGAGATCGGTAATTTCGTCGAGGTCTACCTGAAATGTCCCATCGACGTATGTCGGCAGCGCGACGTGAAGGGACTCTACAAGCTCGCCGACGAGGGCAAGATTCAGGGCTTCACAGGCGTAGATGACCCATACGAGGAGCCGCAGCAGCCCGAACTCGTAATCGAGACAGACAAGGAGATGATTGAAGAGAGCGTGGCGCGTATCTTCGCGAAGTTGGAAGAGCTGGGTTACATCAAGGTGAGCCAAAAGGACGGGCGACCACAAGGGATCGCCCCTACCATATTCCATTAGCACAACACGACATCAAGTATAGTAGGGGCGGTCCCTTGTGGTCGCCCGTTGGTATCAATGAACATAAAAGAAACGAGAGACACACTTATAATGATGGATCAGTTAATTCTCCCACATGGGGGAACGTTGGTAATCAACATGGCGAGTGAGGCCGAGCGTGCAGAACTACAAGAACGTGCTAAGAGCTTGCCACACCTCACGATAGGTTCGCGACAACTGGCAGACCTTGAGATGCTGGCAATTGGAGCGTATAGCCCGTTGCGTGGCTTCATGAAGCAGAGCGACTACCTTGGCGTGGTCAATACTATGCATTTGAGTAACGGCCTGCCGTGGTCGGTGCCGATTACGCTTGCAACGACACAGCAACAGGCCAACGAGTTACACCTAGGTTCAGAACTTGCGCTGGTGAACGAGCAAGGGGTATTGCAGGCGGTGATGACTCTCGAAGACAAGTTCGACTACGACAAACAGCATGAGACGCGACAGGTATACCGCACTGAAGACGAGGCACATCTTGGCGTCGCAGTTGTCTATCGGCAGGGCGATGTCTTGCTCGGTGGCCCAGTACGCGTTGTGGCTTTGCAGCAGCAGGTATTTCCAGAGCAGCGCCTTACCCCAACACAGTCTCGCGCTCAATTTGCTGAACGTGGCTGGAAGCGAGTTGTAGGCTTTCAGACACGTAATCCTGTTCATCGGGCACACGAATATATTCAGAAGTGTGCGTTAGAGACGGTCGACGGCCTGTTCTTGCATCCACTGGTCGGCGATACCAAAGGTGACGATATTCCTGCTGATGTACGGATGCGCTGCTACAAAGTATTGCTGGAAAATTATTATCCCGCGAACCGCGTTGTGCTGGGTGTATTGCCTGCCGCGATGCGTTATGCTGGACCCCGCGAGGCCATCTTTCACGCGCTGATGCGAAAGAACTATGGCTGCTCACACTTTATTGTCGGGCGCGACCACGCGGGCGTTGGCAATTACTACGGAACCTACGACGCGCATCACATCTTCGCCGAGTTCGATGCCGGAGAGCTAGGTATCACGCCCATGTTTTTCGACCACACCTTCTTCTGCCGCGCCTGTGAAGGAATGGCATCGAGCAAAACCTGCCCACATGGTAATGAGCAACACGTCACTCTGAGCGGCACCAGAGTACGGCAGATGCTGCAAGCGGGCGAGATTCCACCACGCGAATTTTCGCGGCCAGAGGTGGCGAAGGTCCTGATTGAAGCGATGCGCCGCCTATAGCGTGATACTAGGTGGGTCATAATGCTACCACTGGGAAAAATATTTTGGCAGCTTCATTTTAAGTACCACAATCTCGTCCCCATTCTGCCACACCATTGAGAGGAATAATAACATATGTTAATTGCACGCGCACCTATGCGTATCAGCTTTGGTGGTGGTGGCACCGACCTGGAGGCGTATTATGCGAAGTATGGCGGTGTTGTGATCAGTACTGCCATCGACAAATATTTTTATGCGATACTCACGACCGATGAGGCGGACGAGCTACAGGTAATCTCGGCGGACTATCGTGCTATGTTCCGCCATTCGTCGCAAAATGACTTGACGTGGGATGGGGACCTTGCGTTACCAAAGGCAGTGTTGCATCACTTTGGTATTCGGCGCGGAGTGAACCTGTTTACGGCGAGCGAGGTGCCGCCCGGCACTGGCCTGGGTTCGTCGAGTGCCGCCGCCGTGACGATAGTACGCGCCATCTCGACGCTTATAGAGCAACCAATGACGAAACAGCAAGTGGCAGAACTCGCCTCAACCATCGAAATTACAAAGATCGGTATGCCCATTGGCAAGCAGGATCAGTATGCTGCTGCCTTCGGTGGCTTCAACAAAATTACCTTTACCTGTGATGGTGTCACTGTCGAGCCGCTCAACATCGCTCCTGGTGTACAGCAGACATTAGAGCGGCGGCTGATGCTGTTTTTCACAGGTAGTTCACGCGAGTCAACTTCGATTCTGAAACACCAGCGCAAATCGACGCAAGATAGCGACGAAGCAGTCTTACAGGCACTCCACAATATCAAACAGGTTGCGCTTGACGTACAGGCATGCCTGGAGGCGGGTGATCTCGACGAATTTGCGCGTCTACTGCACTACTCGTGGCAAGAAAAGCGAAGGCTAGCTCCTGGCCTTTCAAATGGCCTCATTGATGAATATTATGGCCTTGCACTCGAACATGGCGCAACGGCTGGCAAAATTACAGGTGCGGGCGGTGGAGGCTTCATGTTGCTGTACTGCCCTGAAGAGGCACAGCAGCGCGTGACCAATGTATTAGAAGAACATGGTCTGAAACGCATGAACTTCCGCTTTGACGCTCAAGGTGCAACGGTGCTGCTCAATCTGGCACAGTTCAATCGGGCGTGGGTTGAACCGTATGGTGATAGGTAGTACAACGAGCGACCATAGATATTTTTCAACGGGCGACCACAAGGGTCGCCCCTACTATATACGATTGGGATGGCGAGAACGTGTAACGTATAGTAGGGGCGACCCTTGTGGTCGCCCGTTGGTATACTCAGTTACCCGTACCCGTTGGTATACACATCCAATCACTGTACCCATTGGTTGCACAAATTGTCATACCCATTGTGTATATATCAATACATGTACAACAATCTATGTAGAGCAGAGGAATAGCCATGAACGAAATCGCCACCTATTTTACCGAACTTGAGCAGATGATGCGCTCTATCTCGCAGGAGAACTTGCAAAATGTTCTCCGTTTGTTGGAAGATTGCTACCATCATGGGCGGCGCGTCTTCATTATGGGCAACGGTGGCAGCGCGGCCACCTCGTCGCATTTCGCACTCGACCTTGCCAAGAACACGATTATGCCGCAGGTGCCCCGGCTCAAAGCTATTTCGCTGACCGATCATGTGCCTCTGATTACCGCGTGGAGCAACGATACCGCCTACGAGCATATTTTCGCGGAACAACTCGCCAACCTCATCGAGCCGGGAGACGTGGTAATCGGTATCAGTGCCAGTGGCAACTCGCTTAACGTCGTCAATGCCCTTATGCTCGCCAGACAATCCCACGCCTTCACCGTCGGCATCCTGGGCGCAACAGGCGGAAAAATTAAAGATATTGTCGATGCCTATGTCCTTGCCCCAGGTCAGAATATCGAGCAAGAAGAGGACGCACACCTGATTATCGCACACGTCATCACGCGTCATATGCGCGTCGTTGTGCGTCTCTATGCGGAAACATTGGCACTCGTGGGAACGGATTGAGATTATCCTTCTATCAATTGCTCGAATTGTGCAATATCCTGACGGATAATGTCGAAGCTAGCACGCCAGAAAGCTTCGTTGCGTAAATCTATGCCGAATTGTGCGGCAAGGGTTGCTGCGTCGGCAAGTCCTGTTGACGAGAGCAAGGTATCGTACCCCTGCTTGAAGGTTTCAGGGTCTTGCTGATAACGCGCATAGAGACCGAGGCCGAAGAGCAGCCCGAACATATATGGGTAGTTGTAGAAAGAGCGTCCGGTACTGTAGTAGTGCCCCTTGACCGCCCACATGTAGGGATGCAATTGCGTGTCGTCGAGGCCATCGCCATAGGTTTCGCGCTGCGTCTCTAGCATGATTTCCTTTAATTCGTCAATCGACAATTCGCGTTTCTCACGTCGCTCGAAGATGCGTTGCTCAAACAGGAAGCGACTGGTGATATCGACAACGACCTGACACGCCCCCTGTATCGACTCCTCTAAGATAGCGATCTGCTCCTGTTTACTCGCGTCTTTGAGCGCAGCATGCGTGATGATGGTTTCGCAAAAGATGCTCGCGGTTTCGGCCAGTGTCATAGGCAGTGAGCGTTGTAGCGGTGTGCGCTGAGCGAGGTTCAGGTTGTGATAGCCATGTCCTAGCTCATGAGCGAGTGTGCTGACACCACCGAATGCCGGCTTGAAATTCGCGAAGACACGCGACTCATCGCCCCGTAGTGATGTACAGTATGCACCATCGCGTTTGCCGTCTCGTGGTTCGGCGTCGATCCAATGTTCACGAAAGGCGCGTGCCGCGAAGTCCGAGAGGCGTGATGAGTAGGTGCCGAATTGCTGCACAATAAATGCGTTGGCCTCATCGAACGTCCACACCTTCTCGCTTGCACCCACAGGGGCAAAGAGGTCGTACCACGCCAGTTTTGTAATGCCGAGGGTGCGAGCCTTTGCGTGCAGATAGCGACGAAAATCTGGAAACGACTCGCGGGCTGCACTCATCATGGCGTCAAGCGTTTGCTGGTCGATACTGTTATCGAAGAGTGACTCCGCTAATGGCGACTCCCATTGACGATGACCTGCCACGACATTGACCTCACCCTTGATGCTGTTCAGGGCTGCCGCCAGAGGTAATGCCACCTGCTGCCAGCCAGCTAGCTCAGCTTCGTAAGCGCGGCGACGCACTTCACGATGAGCGTCAAAGGCAAAATTGCGTATCTCACTCATGGGAAGGTTTTGTACCTCTCCATTGGCTTCAAAGGGGACACTCAACTGCGACGTAATGTTGCCATGCAGCTTACCCCATGCGGAACCGCCTGTTGTATTTAGTTCAGAGGCCAATATCTCCTCTTTTGGTGACATAAGGTGTGTCGCCTCAGTTTTTGCCCTGCGTAGAGCATAAGCATGATCGTGTGCAATTGATGATTGCGCGATAAGAGCCTCTACATCAAGCGAGCCAATCCACGCCGTGAAACGTGTCCCCAGTTGCGAGAAGACGACAAGCGATTGACGTAGTTCGCTCATCTTAGCCTGGGCAAGATCATTGCGCGAATTGGTCGTGACAAAGCAGCTAATATACGCACCTAACGTGCGAACCTCATCAGCGGTAGCATTATAGCGCGTGACAATAGTCTCAAAGGTATGTACGACTGAGGCGTCAACCATCAGGGCTGGTTGCTCTTGAATGGAATGCTTATCAAATAGGTGGCTCAGATCGTTTATGTCGTCAACGACGTGTGTAAAGCCCTGAGCAAATTCGGGTGCTTCGAGGCTAGGGTAAATAACGCTCATGTCCCAATGAGGTAGCGTTTGGATAGTGGTCATAATAGTACGTTTCTCCCCCTTAGTAGATGTTTGTGTCTATTGTAACATGAAGTGATAGAGAATGGATGTACTTTTGCATCTGTATGTGTAGGGTCGTGCGTGTTATAGCATGCTACAGGTAAATGCTATGTCAGGGGGGAACAAAGCAATGGTCAAGTGCGATCCGAATATTCTCAGAACGCGTTTAGTTGTACTGTTTTGGCTATGTGCTGCAATAGTCTATGTAGTCTACTTTCCATTTTATACTCAGCCATTGTATGGAAACCCTTTTCTTACTTTTCTTATTTTCGCTTTCATGGGAACAGTTACTGTTCTTTCCGCTTTGTCTGTGGAACGCTTCTGGCACAAGCAAGAGCAAAGGCGTGAACGTGCTGTACAAGGCGATACTCATTTATTAGCTGCAGAACAACCTCCTATCGATGATGTCGTGCTAGTGCTACCACTCATGATTACACAGCGCATTCCCAAACGTTGGAATGTGGTGCTGATAGTTGGCATTGCCCTCCTCTTGACTGTTATAATACCGCTCTTTGTTTTCACAATAGTATTTCAATCAAAGTCACTGGCTGATGTCACATTTGCACTACTTTTATTTATCTTCATAATAGGAATAGTGTTCTTGTTTCTAGCGGTCCCGTTTCTGCAATGCTATCAGAAGCTAGTAGTAGACGAGCAAGGGATACATGTTCGCGTTGGTCTTGGTCGCGTTCATTTTGTACGATGGGATGAGGCACGACTGTTTGCGGTCTCATCAACGTATCAGCGCAACAGAACTTTCTCAGGTCAAATCGCTGCTCCTTTCTACGAAATAGCCAGCGTGAAGGATGTTGCACGTTGGCAGTGGCTTCATGATAATAGTAAGGTTCTCTTCAATATAAGCGAGCCGACAATCCCTTTCACAGAATATGATAAGCAAATGCAAGCACTACTCTCGTTAATCGCAGCAAAAACACATTTAGTATTGTACGATGTGCGTCCTGAGACACAGAAATAATATACAGCAAAAGCATTTGTATAGGGGAACAAAGCAATGGTGAAGCGCGAACCGAACATTATCCGAGGGCGTATAAGCGAGTTATTTTGGCTGATTGTTATCTTATGTGGTTTGTATAACGCACTCTTTTTGAATTCTCCACAAAGAAATCCCATTGTCACATTTTTGAACTATGGAGGCACAGGTATCATCTTGTTTGGTTGGGGGGTGGCTCAAGAGCGTTTTTGGCGCAGACAAGATCAACGTCGTCAGCAAGCGGCAAGCGGCGATCAGAGCCTAATTGCTGACTTTCAACCGACATCTGACGCTGCCGCGCTTTCACTACCAGTAACGATTACACAGCGCACAGCGAAGGATTGGGTTATATATCTTATTATTGTCGCAATTTTACTACTCGCGTTGTTTGCTTTTCTGATATACCAATTGCTACTACAATCAACATTTGCGGACAAACTGCTGGTATTGTTCTTATTTTTATTTATAGCAGGTGCTTTTACAAATTATGCCGTTGTCCCTATCGTGAGGGGCTATCAGCAACTTACTGTAGATGAGAGTGGGGTAAGTGTACGAGTTGGTTTTGGCCGTACACATCATATTCGTTGGGAGGAGGCACAGCTTTTCGCAGCATCATCATTGTATAAACCTAATACAGGCATGAGGCAACTCCCATCCTACTATGAGCTATCCAACGCGAATGAGATTGTGCGCTGGCGTTGGGTACGAACGCGAGGCTTCGTGGCGATTGAGCCGACGCTACCCATCGGTGAATACGACAGGCAGATAAGGGCACTGCTTTCGTTGATCGTGGCAAAGACGAAATTGACGTTGTACGATGTACGACCCGCCAATGAAAAATAGGCATGGAAAACAGGAAGACCGCAAGGGGCAATACATATCATTTATGAACGGGGGACGGGCGACCACAAGGGATCGCCCCTACTATACAATGCTTCACATGCACTTAACGTGTATGGTAGGGGCGATCCCTTGTGGTCGCTCGTCAATATTCTTCAACACTTGCCTCGTTTGAGAGGTCGCAACTCAAATCCTTTATACCACGTATATAATGTATGCCCAAACAAAAGAATACACTCTATTCTTGGCGAAGTACGCATACTAAAAAACACAATGCCTATAATTGTCATCAACCCTACTATATGCTATAGTGAGCGCAAATAAACAATAAATCTGCTTTTGTGAGGTACATAACAAAATGGCATCTATACATTTACGATTGACCGCTGCTGACAAAAGTGATGTGGGAAAACAACGCGAACAGAATGAAGACTGTGCCTACAAACGCATTGAGTCGTCGGAAGAGGGAGACAGAGGTCTCTTTGTGGTCGCGGATGGCATGGGTGGGTATAAAGCTGGTGAGGTCGCGAGTAAGCTCGCTATTGAGACGATCAGTCAAAACCTTGACCCGTTCTTCAAACCCATTGCCGATCAGCCAACGATTCGGCTCGACATTTCTTCGCTAAAAGAATCCTCAAAAAAGGCTCCCGAACCAGAGGGCGATGGTAAGCAGAAGACACGCAAACTTGCGGAAACTCCTGTTGCGTTCGCCGTCGAAGACCAGTTAAAAACCGCCATTCAACAGGCAAATACGGCGATTGTGCGTTATGGCGAAAAGAAGAGCGCGGCCCGTGGACTTGGGAGTACAGTGACTGCTGTCCTCATTCAGAATAATAATGCCTATATCGCCAACGTTGGTGACAGCCGCACATATCTCTTACGTAAGAAGAAACTTGCTCCGGTGACACGCGATCACTCGCTGGTGGCGCGACTCGTCGAGTCCAATCAGATCACTGCCGACGAAATCTATACGCATCCACAGCGTAACCTGATCTATCGCTCACTTGGGGCGGGACACAAGACTGTTGAGGTAGACATTTTTCATGAAACGCTACTCCCTGACGATGTGTTGTTGCTTTGCTCCGATGGTTTATGGGAGATGGTGCGTCAGCAGGACCTGCTCAGGCTCTTGAGCGAGGAGAGCAGCCCACAGAAGATTTGCGATCAATTGATTGACCTGGCAAACGTGAATGGTGGTGAGGACAATATTACCGCCGTTGTGGTTCATGTCAATGCACACTAGCTAACTCGTTTTCCCTATGAGAGAGGGACATTTGGAAAAGGTTGGAGTACGGCACTATGGCTCTTCCTGTAGGCACGGTTCTTGACGGAAAATTTAAGATTGTACAGGTTCTCGGTGAAGGTGGTATGGGAACCGTCTATAAGGTGGCGCAAGAGGCGATCCCTGGTACGCCTCCCTATTATTATGCGGTCAAAGAGCTATTGATTAGCCCAAATACCAGTAAAGAGGACCGCGACTCGGCGATAGATCGTTTCAACAAAGAGATTGCGTTGCTGCGCGGTTTGAAGCATCCACATATCGCGAGTTTGATGGTGCCGTTTCAGGAACGTGGCAATTACTACTTTGTGATGGAACTTGTGCCGGGGCGTAGCCTTGAGAAGATGCTTGAGGATAGCAAAGTGCCTCTGCCGGAGGACAAGGTAATCAAATGGGGGTCACAGGTCTGTGAGGCACTGACCTATATTCATACTCGCGTCCCACCTATTATTCTGCGTGACCTCAAACCGGGCAATGTCATGATCACTCCTGACGACGAGGTGCAGCTTATCGACTTTGGTATCGCACGCCGTTTCGACCCTAACAAACGCACAAACACGGAGAATCTGGGTACCATCTCCTATGCCTCACCAGAACACCTGGGGTCGATCACCGCACCGGGGCAGAAGCGCACGGCGCAAAATCCAGGACGCCTCGTGCAGACCGATGCACGTTCCGACATCTACTCATTGGGTGCAACACTGTATCACCTGCTCACAAACTATGAGCCAGACCCGATTCAGACACCTGCAACAGGTAGCATTCTTGCAAAAAACCATCGCCTACGCACAGTGCAGGTGAATGGTCGAACTGTCTGCCCAATAGAGCAGGTCATCATCAGGGCGATGCAGCAGGAGCCTGCGCTACGCTTTCAGAGCGCGGAAGAGATGCGCGTCGCATTGTTGCAATGTATGCCAAATAATGCTGCCTCTGCTACAGTCTCTATTCCCGCTATCAGTTCGCCCAACGCAACATTTATTATGACGAAAACCCCCACCAATGGCCTTGTTTGTCCTAAGTGTGGCTTTCACAATCGGCCAGGAGCGAAGTTTTGTAAGCGCGATGGACAGCCATTAGTACAAGGTGTAACTGTTGCGCCAACGCAGGTACGTCCACAACCACGTTCACCGATTCAAGCGCGACCAGTACAGCAACCCTTTCAGTCGCGTCCTGCACCGATTCAAGCGCGACCAGTACAATCAACAGCACGACCATCCAACGGTCGGTCTATTCAAGCACGACCCGTCCAGGCACGACCCATTGCTACTTTTGTACCACCTCCGACGAGCGATCCCAATGTTGCCTATCGATCAGCATTGCAACTGCTTGCGAGCAAAAACTACGTTGGAGCGATTCAGCAGTTTCGTGAGGCGCAGCGACTAGGCGGTTCGTCCTATGATGTACTCTATAATCTTGGTCGCACGTATCGACAGTATGGGCAATCGGTGAAGGAGACCGACAAACGGCTTTCTACCGAGAATATGAAGCATGCCGCCGAGCAGTTCGAGGATGCTCTAAAGCTCAGGTCCGACGCGGTTGATGTCTACTTTCAGTCGGGCCTGTGTTATCGAGACCTGGGACTGTATCAGCAGGCGACGAACGCATTTACGAAGGCATTAGCACTCACGCCGCAGGACCCCGCGATCTATTACCAGCTTGGATTGCTAGCAATGGATCAGGGCTACTATCGTGAGGCGGAGGCACGTTTCTTAGATGGTCTGAAGATTAGCCCTAAACACGTGTTACTCTTGATAGCTACGGGTCGGCTGTATAACGAGACAAAACGGCTACCCGCTGCGATCAGTACGCTGAGACAGGCAACGCAAGAGGACCCAATGTTGTGGGAGGGTTGGTACGAGTTAGGACGTGCCCATATGAAGCAGCGTGAGTGGAATCTGGGACTGAGTGCATTGGAGCAAGCACGCCAGCTTAGCCCGTATGTGGCTGATGTCTATAGTGCAATGGCGACCTGTTATCTCAAACTGAACAAAAAAGGAGAGGCGAGGCAATTGGTAAATGAGACGCTCCAACGCGATCCAACCAATGCTGAAGCTCTCCGCATACAAAAACAACTTTAAACAACTCGAAGGAGGGCAGTGATGCTCTGTCCGCAATGTAATACACAAAACCGAGATAATGCCAGATTTTGCAAGGTCTGTGGCTACTCGTTTACTACAGAGGATGCTACTAGTAGCCCTGCTTCCGTTCAGGCTCCCTCTGAGAGCCAGGGAACAGCAACCGCCCAGGAGAGTGCGGAGGCCAACGGCATAAACGCAGCACCAATATCGTCACAAGATCAGGCGATAGAAGTTGTTGCACCTGCACCTCCCAGGCAAGATACTCAGCTTCCCGAAGATGATATCAGTCTGACACCAACGCAGATTCTTACACCGCAGGAGATGATGGCGTTTCAAGCACGCCGCTGGCAACATGAGACAGAGCAGAATGCAGAAACGTCTGCCGCTCCACATGTTGTAAGTGCTGATGCAACACACTCAGGAGAGCAGCCACCCGTTGCAACTCAGTCTTCGACAACTGAGCAGCAGCCTGACATGTCCGGTGATGAAGAGAAAATGATCAGGCAGGCAATGCCACCAATAGAGGATGTTGCTGATATGCCAACAAGAATTATGTCTTTAGACGAAGACATAGCAGAAGGGGGGACAATGCAAATTCCACCACCACCGCCACCAGAGTCACAGTTACCTGCTGATAATAACCCACAGGTTTCGGCATACGCGGAACAGGCGGCAGCACCGCCTGCCTCTGTCACACCGCCTGGACAAGAAACGGTGCTTACTCCGCCACCGGAGGCACAAGCAGCACCACCGCTAGCAGAGAGTCGTCAGCAGGGAACGCCTGAGCCTACCGAAACGTCGGCAGCGACTCAGTCCGATGCTGCAACAGCGCATGCTGCATCCTCAACGGCACTTGCCGCTGGTACGGTGGTTGCAGGACGCTATGAAGTTGTGCAAGCAGTGAGTGAAGATGAGCAAGAGCATGTGTATCAGGTAACTGACCGTCAGGGGTATCAGCATTGCTGGAATTGTGGCTCCGAAGAGAATGCCGCAGGTGATGAGTTTTGTATCGACTGTGGTGCAGAATTGCTCAATGCCAGTTACCTGATGCATGAATATCCTGCGACTCCAAACAGCAACAATGATGCGCGTGTGCTACAAGGCACTATTGCAAACACCTTTGTCGATCAGGGCAAAACCTATGTGATTGAGCAGCAGCACACTGCACAAATAGCCTTCCCTAATGGCGTACATCTGTTGACTGCAAGTGACTCAGATGCTGGCGATGTACGTCGTAGTGAGCCAAACGAGGATAGCACGCTTGTCCTGCAATTGCAACGTGTCCATGAGTCGCAAGCCACCCCCATTGGCGTGTTTATCATTGCGGACGGTATGGGCGGTCATGACAATGGACAGGGTGCCAGCCGTATGACCATCAATGTCATCTCCGAAAAACTGGTGCGTACACTGCTCATGCCGCCACTGGAAGCCGAAAAGAGCGGGGGCTTGACCGCTTCTTTGCAGCCGATGGAGGAGGAGAACTTGGTTGCTTTGCTCAAGAGTGCTGTTGGAGAGGCTAACAATGTGCTGGTGCAGACGAATCAGCATGATAAGACCGACATGGGATCAACCATTACCGGTTTTATGATAGTGGGTGATCATGCGTATGTTATTAATGTGGGTGATAGTCGCACCTATATGTTGCGTGAGGGCACATTATATCAACTGACAACCGATCATTCGCTGGTGGGACAACTCGTTGCGGGCGGTCTGATCGAGCCGGACGATGTATACACTCATCCACAACGCAGTCAAATTTTCCGCAGTTTGGGCGACAAGGTGAATGTGCAGGTTGATGATTTCAAGCAGCAACTGCTCCCAGGAGATATTCTTCTCAGCTGTTCCGATGGCTTATGGGAGATGGTGCGTAACCCACAGATTACAGACATTTTGAATAACGCTCATGACCCTCAGACCGCCTGCACACAGTTGCTCGATGCCGCCAACGCAAACGGTGGTGAAGACAATGTAAGTGCCGTAATAGTGTTTGTACGCTAATATGATATACTAGGGCCAGCCGAAGCGAAAGGAGTCTATACTACTATGCCCGGAGAGGTAACACTAGCTCATCAGCTAGGAAAAGATTTCATGCCCGTTACTGGCGGTAGCCAGATCGCATACGTTCTACTTGACGCGAAGCCAACCGCAATGATGGCGCAGGTGCGTATGCCGTTGAACTTCGCAATCGTACTCGACCATTCAGGTTCTATGAGAGGTGCGAAGCTCAAGAACGTCAAAGAAGCGGTGAAGATGGTTATCGACCGCCTGGAGCCAAGCGACTACATCTCAGTCGTGATTTTCGACGATACGGCACAGGTGATTATTCCCTCAATGCCAGCCAATGACCCAATTGGCATGAAGGCCGCGATTGACCGCATACCAGACGCTGGCGGTACCACCATGTCGCTCGGTATGATTCAAGGTCTCGGCGAGTTGCGGCGCTGGAATATTCCCAATGCCATCAATCGCATGATTCTGCTTACCGATGGTGTTACTTATGGTGATACCGACCGCTGTCGCCAACTGGCACGCGATGCTGGAGCCGCGAATATCGCGATCAATCCATTGGGCATTGGCTCCGACTGGGACGAGAGCCTGCTTGACGACATCGGGCAACTGAGTGGTGGCACACCTGCCGAATTTATCAGAAGCCCTGCCGATGCAATGACGATTTTCCAGCAGCAGTTGCAGAGTGCGGTAGCCGTTGCGGTTCGTAACTCAACCCTGACGCTACGTTTACCAGCCGGTGTTTCACCACGTAAAGCCGTCAAAGTCTTGCCACTGATTCGCGATGTTGATCCGTCAAGCCTTTCAGACCGTCAGGTGGTGATTCCGCTCGGCGACCTCGAAAAGGATACGTCGCAGTCGGTACTGATCGAGTTGATGATTGACCCACGTCCTGCCGGTCTCTTCCGTATCGCACAGGCTGAACTTTCCTACGATGTGCCTGTGGCGGGAGTTGTCAGTGAGCGTGTGCGTGACGATATCAAAGTGACGTTTACCGCCGATGCGAACGAGGCCGCTCAGGTTAATGCTGTGGTGATGAACTTCGCGGAAAAAGCTAACGCTAATCGTCTTGTAACACGCGTACTGGATGAATACAAGCGTACCGGTAAGGCCACAACGAAACTTGCGCCAAACGTGACGCGTGTGCTGGACCCAGAAACGCAGGCCGCGATTGAGCAGATCAATCAAGGACAACAGATTTCACAGGACCAGGTGAAGTCCATTGGCAACAAGACGCGCAAACTTACGCAACGTTTGGACGACATCATTCCCTAACACAAAATGGACGGGGTGCCCCTACTGCTATACACGATAACAGATTTCAACCGTTAAATAGAGTAGAGGACTTGTGAGGTCGCTCTATGAGAACATATAAAACAAACTGTACTACGTATCGAGGAAGGATAAAGCACAATGTCAGTACGATGTTCTTTAGGACATGATAATCCCGATGGTTCGGCTTTCTGTGACGAATGTGGCGAGCCTTTGAATACATCTACTCCTGCTTCAGCCCCTACACAAGTAGCAACGCCGGAGCCAGAGCCAGTGCAGCAAACTCCTGGCTATGATGCTACATCGGCACCAGACGCGATGTCTGCACCACAGGTACAACCTGCGTTTGACGCACCAACGCAAGCCGCTCCTGTGGATCAGAGTGCCGCGCCAGCAGGTCTTCAGGCACGCTTGATTGTCGAGGCCGATAATCAGGAGTTCGACCTGAGTGGGAAAGATAACATCCTCATCGGACGTGAGGATGCCGTAAGCAACATCTACCCCGACGTAGACCTGACCGAGCATGGTGGTGAAGACGGTGGTGTTTCGCGTTTGCACTCTCGTATCTTTGTTGAGAACGGCGTGTATATGTTGGAAGATGAGAACAGCACGAACTTCACCTTCTTGAATCGTCAGCGTCTGGCTCCTAAGACACCAGCGGAGTTGCACGACAACGACGAGGTACGCCTTGGTCGCGTACTGTTGCGCTTCAAAACGTCGTAAACCAATCTAACGTGCAGTGAAGCATGACAGGGGCAAGCCCTGTCACTACTATACTCCGCGCCACAGTCTGGCTTGCCATGTGAGTTCGTGTATAGTAGTGACAGGGGCAGAGCCATTGAGACCAAGTAAATCATTTATGAAGTCCCTTCGCCGTTGGATGGCTTCTTCTTGCGAGAAGCACGCGGCTTGTAGATGACGACTCGTGGCAAGCGGACGTACACCAAATCAGGCGGCGGCAG
>JAABUX010000340.1_pt1 | contig 79350 bp, 65 predicted proteins | sample 5561851 | NCBI WGS metagenome assembly JAABUX01 (sample SAMN10711883, study PRJNA513361) | rock metagenome | isolation source: Antarctica rocks | place: Antarctica: Victoria Land, Richard Nunatak red sandstone | collected 2016-01-03 | reverse complement strand
CTATGATCGCCTTACGGGCGTGTCCCGTCTGCCGTCCCTGGCGACCCTCATCCTGCAGCAGGCCGCTCGACCGCCTGCGCCGCTCCTCGCGGCCGCCGCCTGATCCCCGACTTTTCGTCCTGATACGTGCTCCGGCACATCACCTACTATAAATCTAATGATTATATTGGAGCCAATAGATTTCATCTAATTAGCCTGCATTCTCCTTCGTTAAATCCTGTTGGATCTTCGGCGTCACTCCATCAAGAATACGAGCGGCGAGAGTATGTCGGTCCTCCTGCAACAACGCGTAGAAGAGGTCGTCTTGATCGCCACGCGCTATCAGGCCGTCGAGGTGTACCAGCGCACAGCGGGAGGTTGGGTGTTCCAGGACTATGGGCCGGGCGACATGGTCGCGCTCGCCAGCGTCGGCGTGGATATCCCGGTCGAGGCGGCGTACCGGCGCACGCGGGTTCCTCTCGTCGACGATATGCAAAGGGCGCGTAAAGCCGTATAACTAGGTCATGCCCGACATCGATCTCTACCACGAGCGGCCTGACCTCTACGACCTCCTCCACGACGGGTACGTGGCCGACCTGCCTTTCTACGCGTCGCTGGTCGATCTGCTCTCGCCCACGGGCGGCGATGCGCTGGAGCTTGGCTGCGGCAGCGGGCGCGCGTTGGCAGCGCTGCGCGAGACGGGGCTGGACGTGACCGGCCTAGACTCCTCGCCCATGATGCTGGAGCGCGCGCGCGCGCGGCTGGCGCGCTTTGGCGGCGGCGTCCGCCTGGTGCAGGGCGATATGCGCGACCTCGCCGCGTCGGACCTCGGCGACGAGCGCTTCGACCTCATTGTGGTGGCCATCAATACGTTCCTGCACCTGGAAGATCACGCCGATCAGCGCGCCTGCCTGGAGGGTGTCCGTGCGCGCCTGGCTCCAGGCGGCGCCGCGGTAATCGACGTGCTCAATCCCTTTCACGCCCTCACCCTGCCGCAGGGGACGCTGACGCTGCGCCGTCACCTGCACGACGAGGCCCGCGCTATGGAGGTCAGCGTGACCGGTGTGTTCGAGGTCGATCCTACCGCGCCGCGCATGACAGACAGACTGTACTTCGACGAGTGGACGGCGGGCGGTCCGGTCTCGCGCTCGACCACACGCGTCGATCTGCGCCTCCTCTTTATGCCGGAGTTGGAACTGCTGCTAGCCGGGGCCGGTCTCGGCATCGCCGACGCCTATGGCGACTACGATCTGGGGCCGTACCATGCCGCGGCCGAGCGCATGATCGTGGTGCTGCGCGCCTACGAGGATGCGTTCGCAGCCTATCCCCCGTCTCTGTAGTTGCGGCGCCCCGTCGCGCGTGACATAATGGCGTAGAGACCATCTGCGTACGGGACGCTGCCTTTCGAGCCTCGACCCCTAATTAGGAAAGACGCTCGGCGGATCCAAGCGGGCGCATGATGACGATGGAGAACGATAAAGCGCCGCAATGGCGCGTGAGGATTGAAACAACCGTGGCCCGAAAATCAATGGCGGAGCGCTACGCGAGCCAGCGCGGCTCCACGGCCAGCCGGCGGCGCGCGCTTCCCCGTACGGGGACGCTGGCCGCAGCGGCGCGTGACTACTCTGGCGACGATCGCTACGACGACAGCCATTTGGGCCGCGCGCCCAAGACCTCTGGCGGCGTGGCCATGGCCCAAGCTCCTATGGCCGCCCCGGTGCGACCACGCCAGACGGCTATTCCGCGACGTGCGGGCGTGGGTGCGCCCGGTCGCCTGCGCGTCGAGCCGATCACTGTCGATTACGGCTACGTACGGCGCGACCTGCGGCGCACCGCTATCGTGGCCGTGGGCCTGTTCGTCTTGCTGATCGTGCTCAACCTCGTGTTGCAAGCGATCATCCACTAGACGGTTCTCTCCAAGATACATACAAGGTGTTGAGCGACGTCCGGCGCGGCCTGCCCTCGGTCGATGCGGTGCTGCGACACGCGGTTCTGGGCGACGTGCGCGCGGAGTTCGCGCCGGCCGTGGTTGCCGCGCTCGTGCGCGAGGTTCTCGGCGACGTAAGGCGGGACGCGGCGGGATCGGGGACCAGCGACCTCGGGCTCGCTATGTTGGCCGCACGCGTGGCTGCCGAGGCGGAGCGCCGCTGGCGTCCGGAGCCGCGTACGGTCGTCAACGCCACCGGCGTTATCTTGCACACCAACCTTGGCCGCGCTCCGATCTCTACCGCCGCCGCCGCGGCCGGTTTCAAGGCGGCCACGGCCTATAGCGATCTAGAGTTCGATCTGGACGCCGGTGCGCGTGGGTCGCGTCACACCCATCTGACCGCGTTGCTCCAGGCCCTCACCGGCGCGGAAGACGCCGTGGCCGTCAACAACACCGCCGCCGCGCTCGTGCTGGTCTTGTCCGCTCTGGCGCGCCGACGCGAGGTCGTGGTCTCGCGCGGGCAGGCCGTGGAGATAGGGGGCGGCTTCCGCATCCCCACGATCATGCGCGAGAGCGGCGCGCGCCTCGTCGAGGTCGGCACGACCAACAAGACGCGCCTGGACGACTACGCCGAGGCTACGACAGAGAAGACGGGTGGAGTGCTCTACGTCCACTCGAGCAACTTCCGCATCGTCGGCTTCACCTCCGAGGTCGCGCTGGCCGACCTGGCCGATCTGACCAGGGAGCGCGGCGTCCCACTGATCGCCGACGTGGGCAGCGGCGCCCTGCGCGACCTGCGCGCCTACGGCCTCGCCGCCGAACCGGTGGTGGGGGAGAGCGTGGCGGCGGGGGCCGATCTGGTGCTCTTCTCGGGCGATAAGCTGCTGGGCGGACCGCAGGCCGGCATCATCGTGGGACGCGCCGACCTCATCAAGCGTCTGCGCGCGCATCCGCTCATGCGCGTGCTGCGGCTGGACAAAGTGGCCATCGCCATGCTCAACGCCACGCTGCTGCACTATATGCGGGGCGAGGAAGAACGTGTCGTGCCCGTTTGGACGATGATCGCGGCGCGTCAGGAAGACCTTGAGGCACGGGCGCGGCGCTGGTGCGCGGCGCTGCGGCCGGTCGAAGGGATTCAGATGGCGGTCGAGCTTTGCGCGGCTACGGTCGGCGGCGGTTCACTGCCGGGAGAGACCCTGCCGAGCGCCGCGTTGACCCTGCGCGCGGAGCACCGTCCTTCCGCCTGGGCCTCGGTCGCGGCGACGCGGCTGCGCAAGGGGACGACGCCGGTGGTCGCGCGCGTGGAGCGCGACCGCGTGCTGTTGGACGCGCGCACGGTGCTGCCCACGCAGGACGACCTGCTGCTCGACGCGGTCGAGAAAGCAATCGAAGGATGAGGCCGCTCTTACACGTTTTGTCGTCGCGGGGAAGACGGAGATGATCGAGCAAGACCGTCCGCTGCCCGTCCCGCCCATCATACCGCCGCCGCTGTCGTCCTCGCCTCCAGCCCCGCGGTCAAGACGCCGTCGCGCCCCCCGCAAGTCGTTGGCGCAGGAACTGCTGGAAACGGTTCTGCTCACGGTCATTCTGTTCGGCGTGGCCAAGTTCAGCCTCCAGACGTTTATGGTCGATGGCCACAGCATGGATGCGACGCTGAGCGACCGCGAATACATCCTGGTCGATCGCATCAGCTACCGTTTTCACGCCGGCGGCTACCCCGCGCGCGGCGACATCATCGTGTTCGTGGCCCCGCCCGACCCGACCAAGGACTACATCAAGCGCGTGATCGGCTTGCCCGGCGATATCGTGGCCACGCGCCCGGTTACGGGGACGAACGGTGCCGTCGTGAACCATGTCTTCGTCAACGGCGTCATGCTCGACGAGCCCTACATCTACCATGAGGGGACGCTGCCGCGGATCGACACGACGGCGATGGAGTTTGAGAACTGCGTGCAGTCGTGCTTGTACAGGGTCAAGCAGGGCGAAGTCTTCGTGATGGGCGACAACCGCAACAACTCCTACGACTCGCGCTCGTGGGGGCCGCTGCCGATCGGCGACGTCATCGGCCGCGCCTTCATCTCCTACTGGCCGCTCGACCACGCCGCGATCATCGCGGGCGACTCGTCCTACAAAGCCGCGCCCTGATCGTCGCGCGCTCATTTCCGGCTCTCGATCGTCGCCGCGAGTAGATTGAGGGCGAAGAGACGCGGCCAGACTTGTTTATGGACGGGCGCGGGTGTACAATCGGCTTGACCCTACCTTGGGTGCCTGGTAACATAGTAGTACGTTTGTTCTATTGATATTAAGGGAGAGTGCGTCGTGGCTACTACGACCGTGGACGACAAGAAGGTGGACGATAAGAAGCGCGCCATCGAGGCCGTGACCGCGCAGATCGACAAGCAGTTCGGTAAAGGCGCGATCATGCGCTACGGCGATGGCGGCGGGATACGCGACCTTGAGTTCATCCCCACGGGTTCGATCGCGCTCGACCTGTCCCTGGGCATCGGCGGCGTGCCGCGTGGCCGCATCATCGAGGTGTTCGGCCCGGAGTCGTCGGGCAAGACGACCCTGGCGCAGCACATCATCGCCGAGGCGCAGCGCTTGGGCGGGACCTGCGCCTACATCGACGCCGAGCACGCGCTCGACCCCTACTATGCCAAGGCCTGCGGCGTCAACATCGACGACCTGCTTATCTCGCAGCCGGACTGGGGCGAGCAAGCGCTGGAGATCGTGGATATGCTCGTGCGCAGCGGGGCCATGGACGTGATCGTGATCGACTCGGTGGCCGCGCTGGTGCCGCGCGCCGAGATCGAGGGCGACATGGGCGACAGCCACGTGGGCCTGCAAGCGCGCCTGATGTCGCAGGCGCTGCGCAAGCTGACCGCCGCGATCAGCCACTCCAACGCCGTGGTCATCTTTATCAACCAGTTGCGCGAGAAGATCGGCGTGATGTTCGGGTCGCCTGAGACGACCACGGGCGGCCGCGCGCTCAAGTTCTACGCCTCCGTGCGCCTGGACATCCGGCGCATCGACCAGATCAAGCAGGGCACCGAGGTGGTGGGCGGCAGGCACAAGGTCAAGGTGGTGAAGAACAAAGTCGCGCCGCCGTTCCGCGTCTGCGAGTTCGACTTGATGTACGCCGAGGGCATTTCCAAGGAGGGCGGCATCATCGACATGGGCATTGAGCTTGGCCTCGTGAAGAAGAGCGGCGCCTTCTTTTCCTACGGCGACCAGCGTCTCGGACAGGGCCGCGAGAACGCTAAGGACTTCCTGCGCCAGAACCCGGCCATCCGCGACGAGATCGAGGGCAAGATCCGCGGCGATGTCTCCGAGTTTAAGTTCATGCCCGAGCTCGAGGCCATCGAGATCTAGTCCACACGTTCATAACCCATCATTGGCAGGCGCCCGCGCCGCCCGAGACCACTGCTTCGGTACGATAGAAGCAGCGCGCCCTCGGGCGGCGCTTTCATGTAGGTGAGGGAGAGGACGAGGTCTGATGGAGACGACGCGGCCACGATCGGCGCTCATCATCGGCGCCAGCGGTGGGACGGGACGCCACGTGGTGCGGTGCGCGCGGGAAGCAGGGCTGAGCGTGCGCGCCCTCACCAGCGTGGCTGAAAAAGAGCGGGCGCTGCGCGCGATGGGCGTCGACGACGTCGTGGTCGGCGACCTGCGCGACAGAGACGTGCGCGCACGCATCGTACTAGGGATGGACATCGTGCTCTCCGCCGTGGGCGGCGCCGACGTGTTCATCCGGGGCGTCACGCCGTTGATCGCGGCGGCCAAGGACGCGGGCGTGAGATCGCTGGTGATGGAGGCGTCCCTGGGCTGCGGCGACTCGCGCGACGCCATCCCCATGCGCGTCTATGAGATGCTGCGCAGCCCAATCGAGGCCATGAACGTGGCGGAAGAGGCGCTGCGGGCGTCGGGGCTCTCCTACACGATCTTCCGCCCCGGCGCCCTGCTCGACGACCCCGCCACGAACGACGTCATGGTCGGTGAGGGCGGGACGCGCCTGGGGGGCGGCTCGATCCCGCGCGCCGACGTGGCCACGTTCATGGTCGCCGCCTTGTACACGCCGGAGGCGCGCGACCGCACCTTCGAGCTCGTCTCCCGCGCGGGCTTCCGCGACGGCCCCGGCGAGACCGTAACCCTCCCCTGGCGCTTCGGCCCTCAAGACGAAGGTCTACGACTTGTCACGATGTAGCACAGGGGTGGGAGCGCGGAGAGCCCGCCCCTGTTGGCGTCCACGCGGACAGGCTAGCCCGTCGCCGGCTCGAGGCGATGCGATCCTAGAGGAGGCTGAGCGCGGGGTGATGCGGGCTGGTATGTTACTATACGCCCCGTATGGCTGAACAACTTCTTAACGGACGCTACCGCCTGTTGCGCCCGCTCGGCTCTGGGGGCATGGCCACGGTCTTCCTCGCCGAAGATCTGCGTCTGGGCCGCCGCGTCGCCGTTAAGATGCTCCACCAGCAATTCGCCGCCGATCCCTCCTTCGTCTCCCGCTTCGAGGGCGAAGCGCGCATGGCCGCGGCACTCTCGCACGCCAACATCGTGCAGATCTACGACGTGGGCCGCGAGGGCGCGCGCCACTTCATCGTGATGGAGTACATCGAGGGCGAGACCTTGCGCGACGCCATCGTGCGCGACGGTCCCCTGCCCATCGCCCGCGCGCTCGCCGTCATCGACGGCGTGCTCGGCGCGCTGGAGTTCGCCCACGCGCACAACCTGATCCACCGCGATATTAAAGCGCAGAACATCCTGCTGACGCCAGGGGGCGCCGTGAAGGTCACGGATTTCGGCATCGCCCGCGAACTGGGCGGCGGCGCCGCTCCGACGTTGACGGCGGCGGGTATGGTCATCGGCACCGCGCAGTACTTCGCCCCGGAGCAGGCGCGGGGCGAGGCGGCCACCGCTCAGTCGGACGTCTACTCCGCCGGCATCGTGCTCTACGAGATGCTGACGGGGCGGTTGCCGTTCGAGGGCGACAATCCCTTTGTCCTGGCCATGGCGCAGATCAACCAGGAGCCGCCGCGGCCTTCTCAACTGAACCCGTCGATCCCTCTGCCCGTCGAGACCATCGTGGCCACGGCCATGGCCAAAGACCCCGCGCAACGCTATAGCAGCGCCCACGCTATGCGCGAGGCGGTGGGGCCCGCTCAGTCCAGCGCCTCCGAGCCGACGCGCTACTCTCCGCCGATGATGGAGCCGACGATCGTCGTCCCACCCGTCGCCGTCGCGACGACGCGGACGACACAGGCGGCGTTCTTGCCGCCGCCCCGTTCGTCGCGAAGGCGTCAACGCGCGCCCTGGGTCGTCATCGGGGCGCTCGTCGCGCTGCTAGCCTTGCTCGGGATCGCCTACGCCGCCAGCAATCAAAACAATGGGGCCACACCGCCCCTGACAACGGGCACGGACACTCCGACGCTGTCCTCGCCGACGCCAACGCCGCCCCCGGCTAGTCCAACGCCCATCGCGACCATCGCACCGCGGCCTACGCGCGTGCCCATCGTAGTGCTTCCGACCAAGGCGCCGCGGCCCACGGGCACGGCCACGCTCTTTCCGACCGCGCGGCCCGCTTCGACCGCCGTCCCGACGCTCACGGCGTCCCCGACCGCCGCGCCCACGTCGCCCCCCACGGATACGCCTATGCCGGCGTCCACGAGCACGCCTAATCCACCGACCGCTACGCCCACCACACCCTCGACAACGACGCCCGTTCCGCCCACGAACACACCCCTGCCAGCGCCTACGAACACGTCCATACCGGCGCCTACGAGCACGTCCGCTCCGCCGCTCACGAACACGCCCGTCGCGTTGGCGACGCCGGTCTCGACCCTGGCGCCTGCCCCAACTAATACGATCATCGCCGTTCCGCCGTTCGTCACCGACACGCCGGACACGGGCAACATCTTCACCCAACCGACGCCGACCATCCCGACCATCAGCGGCGACTGAAAAGGCGGTGGGACTAGGACGACATCGTCCCGGTCCCACCGCCGTACCTTCTCGAGGCATCCGTGCATCGTCCGTCCGCCCGATGCGTCGGGCTCCCATCATGCTAGCGCGGGGGGAACTGCGAGTGGGGGGCCGGCTCTTGGAGGTTGGCCGTCGGCGGCTTGGCCGTGTATCCGATGACCGCGCAATTAATGTCGACGCCAGCGGAGCCATAGGGTTTGGCTTTTCCCGTGGCTGGGTCGACGCCAGTCAGAAGGTCTGGCCGCGTCGCGGCCAGGTTAAAGACGACGTTCTCATCGATCTGCCGCTTGTTGAGCCCTAAGCTCACCGCTTTAGGGGTCCACAGCCCGAGCTGTGCATCCCACAGTGGACTGTAGGCATTGGCATGCCGGGGATCGCTGAGGGTAGGGAAGTCGCCAAAGACATTGAGGAAATCGCCGCCGTCGCGCAGCGCGGCAATCAGGGCCGTATTCGTGGCAGCGGCATCCTGCGACTCATGACCGTCGACGACGAGATGCACGAATCCCTGGGCCTGGGGGTTGTTGGCGCCCGTCTGCCCGTTGATAAAGCTGAAGAGTCGTTCGCGGGCCGAGCCCAGGAAGTCATCGCCGCCGTTGAACGCCGCGTTGTCGAGCGCGGGCACATAGGTCGAACGCTCGAGCACGGCGGTGAGGGGTTGACCGGCGTCCGTGCTTAGATAGACGATGGGCTGGCCAGCGTCAAAGCCCTTGATGAACAGCATATCGACCCACGATTCCGCGAACTGTCCGGACGGCGCCGTTGCGGGCGCGATGTGGACTCCGAGCACGCGGTCCGCCGTGTCCGTGTGATGGACGACGTCGAATGGTCCGGCGCCCGTCGCGACGATCGGGGCGCTGTAGACCGTGGACGACCCGGCGATCCTGATGAACGGGCTGTAGCCTGGACCGGCCACGGCGCCAGGCTGGAATTGCGCCAGTGGGAAGCCGTGCGGTCCCGGCGTCGCTATACGCGTGGGGCTGAAGTCGGGCGCGCCCTGGAAGTTGACCACGGCGGGACCAAACGGATTCTGCGTCACCGTGGGTTTGCCCAGCGTCACCGTTTGCACGCAGGTGGGACAACCGATAGCGATGTTGGCGAGCTTGGGCGCATAGTTCACGCCTAGATCGTGCGCCGCCCCGGAGTCCGACGAATCGAGCAGGACGTACCAGACTTTCTTGCCATGCACCATGCCGGGATAGAGCGGCAGGCGCACCGATTCGTTGCTGAGATTGACCTGGAGGGCGCTTTCTTCAGTCAGGTGGGTGCGGGGCAGCAGCCCGCTCATCTGGCCCAGGCCCGTGGCTTCGCCAGATACGACGCCGCCTGCCTGTACGTGCGAGGCGCCGGTAGCGGGGATGGTGAACGCAATGGTGAGCGCGAGCGGCAGGGTAAGGCCGGCCCATAGCCGGCTTTTGATCGTTGGTCGAGTCACGTGTTTCTCCTCAACTGCACTATATTGTTGCTATAAATGGCGCCGATGTTATTGGTTGAGATCGTGGTTGTAGCGCGTTTTCCTCTACTCCTCTTCGGTTGTTAGTAAGATGATGCGGGCGACGCCGGAAGATGGCGCCTACGTTCAACGATAGCCCAGGAATCTTAAGCAATAGCGACGAATGTTACGAAATAATTACAGATTTTCTAACGAAAGTATCACATTTTCATAAACAGTAGAGCCTGCCGACCTAATTTTTGTCGATCTTCAGGTCGGGCGACCGCCATCGGCCGGTGAGGCCGCGCGACTTTGTAAGCTTTTTGTAATCCCCGTCATCGTCACGTAAGACGGTGCTGCTATGCTGGGAGAAAAGCCCCGTCCGTATATGATCCGACGAGGTTGACAAAACAACTCTCGTCACCCCGCTGGAGGGGCGCGGACAAAGGAGGCGTCGTGACGCGACAGCAAGAAAGCCGTCCTATCCTCGTGGTGGAAGACGAGGAGGTCGTGAGCGAGGTCGTAGCGCGCTACCTGCGCCGTGAGGGCTTTCGTGTGAAGGTTGCGGCGGATGGCGCCTCGGCCCTGGCCCTTGCGGTTGCCGACGAGCCGCAAATGGTCGTGCTCGACCTGATGCTGCCCGACATGAGTGGGCTGGAGGTCTGTCGCCAACTGCGCGAGGCGGGGCGCGTACCCATCCTCATCCTCACGGCTAAGGATACCGAGGCCGATGAGGTGTTGAGTCTGGGCCTGGGCGCCGACGACTACATCAGCAAGCCGCTGCGGCCCAGCGCCCTTGTCGCGCGCGTCAAGGCGTTGTTGCGCCGCACCGCGACGGTCGAGAACGCGTCGAGCGCGGGACAGCTTCGCTACGACGGCCTCTCTATCGACCCGCGTTCGCGGCGCGTCACCCACGACGACAAACCGCTGACGCTCACGGCCAAGGAGTTCGACTTGCTGCTTTTCCTGGCGCGCCATCCAGACGAGGTTTTCTCACGCCAACAGTTGCTCGACAGCGTCTGGGATTACACCTTCGTCGGCGAAAGCTCCACCGTGACGGTGCATGTACGTCGTCTGCGCGAGAAAATCGAGACCGATCCTCTTCATCCCCGCTATATCAAGACGGTCTGGGGCGTCGGCTACAAGCTCGAAGGCGAGCAATGACGCTGGGACGTTGTCCGCGGCTATGAACGAGGCCGATCGAACAAGAGGCGTCGAGGCGCCGTCTCGGTCGCACGAGGACCGGCAGGAAACGTGGGGACATCGCCTGGCGCCGAGTCTGGTTATCGTGTGCGTTCTGGTTGGCGGCGAGGGCGTGTTCCTCTGGTTCCACCACCCTCTCGGACGCCAGCCCCTGGCGACGATCGGCCTGCTGATCGGCAGCGCGGTGCTGGCTCTGCTCCTGGGTGGCTGGGCTTTGGATGCAGGGCCGCGTGTCGGCCTCAACTCCATCCGCCGTAAAATGGTTTTCAGCGCCAGCGTCGGTGTACTATTCGCCTTTGGCGACGCCGCGGTCACGGCTCGCCTGATGTTTGTAAGCGCGGAGGATGTGCCCCTGCTGATGGCGCTCTTGTTCTTCGCTCTCCTCATCTCACTGACGCTGACGCTGTCCCTGGCCGGGATGATCCAACGAGCCGTCGCCATCTTGATGAAGGCGACGCGCCTCATGGGGGCCGGACGCCTCGACGCTATAGCGCCGGTCGAGAGCGGGGATGAGATGTCCGTCCTCGCCGCCGATCTCGAGCACATGGCCGTCAATCTGGCCGAGGAGCAGCAGATGCGCCAGACCATGGAGCGCGCGCGGCGCGATCTGGTCGCGGGCATCTCGCACGACCTTCGCACGCCGCTTAACGCCTTGCAGGCGGTAGCAGGCGCCCTGGCCGATGGCCTCGTCTCCGATGAGCCACTCATGACGGCGCACTATTTAAAGGAACTCGACGTGCAGGTCGACCGCATGGCCGTGCTGATAGACGACCTGTTCATGCTAGCGCGGCTGGAGGGGCCGGCGCCGGAGTTGGCGCGCGCACCCTATGCCACGGCCGATCTCCTCTCCAATCTGCTGGAGCGGGCTCGGCCTCTGGCCCGTGCGGCAGGCATACAACTGGAGGTGACGCTGGCCCCATCGACGCCGGCCGTGCTCGTCGACGCGCGGCAGATCGAGCGTGTGCTGGACAATGTGGTGCGTAACGCGCTCCAGCATACGCCTCCCGGCGGCGCGATCACGGTCCGGGCGGCCTCTTACGACGCCGCCGGGAGCGACGTTCTCATGACCGTCGCCGACACGGGTGAGGGCATCGCCCCAGGCGATCTGGCCTTGCTCTTCGATCCTTACTATCGCGGCAGCCGCCGCACGACCGCCGGAGGCGGCGCGGGCGGCGTGGGCCTTGGACTGGCCATCGTTAGAGCGGTGGTGCGGGCGCATGGTGGGCGCGTCTGGGCGGAGAGTCCGCCCCCGCGCGCGGAGCATGGAGCCCTTATCGGCATCGTCTTGCCCGCCGCCAACGCGCGCGTGTCGTAGAGAAACCTGACTCCGTCGTTTCTACTTTATAGGGCCGCGAGCCCATTGGTCGTCAGTGATGTCTACGCCTAGACCATACAGTGGGGGCTTGGACACATGGAGCGGCAGCAGCGCCAGCGCTGAGGACGCCGTCGTGTCCCGCATCTTCCACGGACAATGACATGCCCCTGGCTAAACGAGGCGCCGATGGACGTGTGATCGTGCCTGGCGAACAGGCTGCCGCCGCCGCAACACGCTTGAGAGCGCGGCTTTCCGGGGAGCGCCGCGCGTTCAGGACTACATGCAGCGCCAGCGACTAGCGATATGGTGTAAATACGGTAGTTACTGTAGAGACAGAAGGGTAGGAGCTATGGTCGAGCGCGAGTTGGAGGACCCTATCACGCGCGAGGTCGCGGCGGGGCGTCTCACACGTGACGAGATCACGCGGGCGGAGCAGGACATCGACTAGGGGGCTGAGTGGGTGCGGAAGCTGTAGTCTGGACGCCGGAGGCGCTGACTGAACGCGAGGCGCGCATTGGCCAAACTCTAGCTTAGCGCGCCGTATGTCTAATAAGGTCCCCGAAGCCTGCCGCGACGGTCTCCCAGCTATAGAGGCGACGCACCACATCTTGTCCCTGCTGGGCGAGGGCGTGGGCGCGCGCGGGGTCGTCGAGGAGGGCGAGCACGGCGGCGGCGAAGGCGTCCGGCTCGTCGGCGAGGAGTAGGTCGCGGTCGTGGACGAGGGCGAGTCCCTCGGCTCCCACGGTGGTGGAGACAACGGGCAGACCGGCGGCGAGGGCGTCGAGGATCTTGAGGCGGGCGCCGCTGCCCAGGCGCAAGGGCGCGATGGCGAGGGCGGCGGCGGCGAGGTAGGGGCGGATGTCGGGCACGTCGGGATAGACAGAGACGCCGTGCCTACCGCCCAACGCGGCGACGGCGGGGGCGGGGGAGCGTCCGACGATAAGTAGACGGGCGTCGGGGCAGCGCGCGTGGACGAGAGGCCAGGCCGTCTCCACGAACCAGACGACGCCGTCCACGTTAGGGTGAAAGCTCAGCGCGCCCGTGAACACTATCGTCTCTTTTCCGTGCGCTGCTTGACGGGCCGAGGTCTCGATGTCGAGAGAGGGCGCCGTCGCCGCGAAATAGGGAAGGTCCACACCGTTGGGCACGACGGCGACCGGGGCTCCCGTGGGGAAGGCCGCGCGCAGCACCTCCGCCTCGTCGTCGGAAACGGCGAAGACGGCGCGGTAGGTCGCCATAACCTCCCGGTCTTCTTCCTCCAACAGGTACGCGGCCCGCCGGTCATTGACCTCGACGACCGTCTGTTTGGCGCGACGCAACAGGCGGAAAAGCGGTGAGTGCGCGGTCCGCGCCGTCTCCGCGATCCACGCGGCCTTCTGCAGGGCCGACTGACGCCTGTACGCAATCGAGTGCAGTTCGAGCCCGGCCAGGGACGGCCCGCCCCAGGCGCGCACCGTCGCGGCGAGCACGGCGCTTAGTTCCGGTCCATCGACGACCACGAGGTCGTAAGCGCCCGCGGCCAACGCACGCGCTACGCTGTCTCGGATGATATGCACGTCGTAGCGCCCACGCATGTAGGGGTTCGGCTCGCGCACGGCGCGCGCGAGGGCGGACAGGTCCCCGATGCGGCCCGGCAGCGTGCGCGACCTCGGCTTGCTGGCGCCGGGCACGACCTCGATCGTGGCGTCGACGGTCCGGCGCGTCTCCGCGTCCCCTGAGGGCGCGCCGGACGCGCCCATGGACAGCAGGGTCACGTCGGCGACGGCCGTCGCGGCCTGCACGAGGTGGTAGGAGCGCGTGACGCCGCCGGTCGAGGGCGCGTAGGGGACAGAGGGCGCGATGTAGAGGACGTGCGGACGGGCCACGCTCATAACCGCGTCTTTTCGTTTTCTGCGAGGTCGCGCAAGAGAGTCTGGAAGGCGCCGCCGGCGCCCTCCCAGCTATACAGGCGCTTCACGACGGATCTGCCGTGCGCGGCAAGGTCACGCCCCTCTTCGGGGTGGTCGAGGAGGCGTAGAACGGCGTTGGCAAGGTTCTCTGGGTCGTCGGCTAGCAAGAGGTCGCGTTCGTGGGCCAGATCCAGCCCTTCCGCGCCCAGCGTGGTAGAGACGACGGGGAGGCCGGCGGCGAGGGCGTCGAGGATCTTGAGGCGCGTGCCGCTGCCCAGGCGCAACGGCACGACGGCGAGGGCGGCGGCAGCGAGTCGGTGTCCATGTGGATCAGCTCCGTCGTCACCAGGCGCAACGGCACGACGGCGAGGGCGGCGGCAGCGAGGTAGGGGCGCACGTCGGGCACATCGGGGAAGACGGAGACGCCGTGGAGGCCGTCCAGCACCGTCACGTTAGGGGCGGGGGAGCGTCCGACGATAAGTAGACGGGCGTCGGGGCGGCGCGCGCGGATGAGGGGCCACGCCGTTTCCACGAACCAGACGGCGCCGTCCACGTTCGGCTCGTACCAGAGCGAGCCCACGAAGGCGACCGTCTCCGTTCGCCGGGCCGCCTCCGCGGGATCGAGCGGTAGGCGTGCCGTCGCCGCGAAGTAGGGCAGGTCCACGCCGTTGGGCACGACGCGCAGGTGAGCCGACGCGGCGGGCAGCAGGCGCGTGAGAATGGCCGCGTCGAGATCGGAGACGACGACGGTGCGCGTGTAGGAGCGCATGATGCGCCGCTCGGCCGCGCGCAGCCTCTCGACAGCTAGCGTCCCGCTCAGGCTGGGCCTAAGGCGACTGCCGCGCTCTTTACGCAATCCCTGGCGGCGACGCTCCAGGGTGGAGAGCACGTTGTGCAACGCGGCGACGCGCGGGCCGCCCCAGGCGCGCAGCAGGCTTTCTAGAGAGACGGCGGCGTCGGTATGCTCCACCACCACGATGTCAAATCGGCGCGTCGCCAGCAGCGCGGAGACGGTGCGGTGGAGAGCGGCGTGGTTGAGCCAGCCCGCGGGAAAAGGGTCGGAGCGCAGCAAGGACCGCACGGAGCGCGACAAGCGGACGGCGGCGCCGGCGATGCGACCGTCCGGCGCCGGCGGGACGGTGTGCTCGGGCAAAGACGGCACGACGTGGACATCCTCGCACAGGGCCGCGATGGCGGCCCCGTCGGCCGCGGAGGTTGCGCCGTCCACGGCCACCAGAGTGACGCGCGCTGCCTGGGCCGCGGCGCGCACGAAATGGAAGGTGCGCGTCTCGCCGCCTGGGCCAGGGACGTAGGGAATGAGGTGGACGATGTAGAGGATGCGTGGGCAAGACGAACGCGCGTCGTCCGTCTTGCCGCCCATCCCCGGCGTCACGGCGCGGCGACCTCCGTGAGTTGGCCGCCCACGATCACGGAGACGACGCGCGCCTGCGCCAGGGCCTCGTCTCCGTCGAAGATGTCGTGCGACAAGACGGCCATATCGGCGACCGCGCCAGGTTTAAGTACGCCCTTGGTCTCCGACTCTCCCGTGGCCATCGCCGCGCCCACGGTGTAGGCATGCAGCGCCTGCTGGACCGTTAGTCCCAACTCTGGTCGCCAGGAGTCGCGCCCATCGTCGCGGCCATGGCGGGCAACCGCCGCGTAGAGGCCAAGGAGGGGATCGGCCGTTTCCACGGGGGCGTCGGAGCCGAAGGAGAGCACGGTGCCGCTCTCCAGGATTGGACGCCAGGCGTAGGACAGCGCCGCACGCTTGCCCCACGCCCCTATGGCTACGTCGCGGTCGCCCACCATGTGGACGGGCTGCATCGAGGCCACGATGCCGTGGCGGGCGAACAGCGGCAGGTCGTCTGGGTGCAGCACCTGGGCGTGCTCGACGCGGTGGGGCATGGCCGCGATGCGCCCTGCCCCGGCCAGAGCATGGAGTACAGCGCGGTTGGCGCTGTCGCCGATGGCGTGGACGGCGGAGGCGACGCCCCCGGCGGCGGCGCGGCGGGTCAACACTCCGATCTCCTCGCCGCTCAAGGTCACGATGCCGCGACCGGGCGCGTCGTCGTAGGGCTCCAGCATGGCGGCGGTGCGCGACCCTAGTGCGCCATCGGCAAAGAGCTTATAGTGGCACACGCGCAGCCACTCGTCGCCGTCGCCGCTGCGGATGCCCGCCGCCAACACCGCGTCGAGTTCTTCTTTGGCGATGTGCGTGTTGGCGCGCACGGCTAGTTCGCCGCGTCCGCGCAGCCGGTCGAGCGACCGCCAGCAGGCCATGCCCTCGAACGAGCCGACCCCCGTGACGCCGAGGGCCAGGACGTGCCCCAGAGCACGTTCCACGGCGGCGTCTTGCTCCTCCGCTGTAAGGGGAGGCATGGCCGCAAAGAGGAGCGCCATAGCGTTCTCTTGCAGCACGCCGGAGGGCGTACCATCAGGGTCGCGGACAATGTGGCCGCCGCTGGGGTCGGGCGTGGAGGCGTCGATCCCGGCCGCCCTTAGTGCGGCGGAGTTAGCCCAGACCATGTGCAGGTCTTTGGAGCGCACCACGGTCGGCCGGCCGCCTGTGAAGGCGTCGAGGTCGCCGGCCGTGGGCCAGGTCGTCGCGCCCTCGGACCACGTGTCGCGGTTCCAGAGCGACCCCACGAGCCACGCGCCGGGAGGCGGGGGAGTAGAGTTCAGATGCGCGCCTAGGCGCGCCGCGCACTCCGCCGCCCCGGACGCGCCTTCTAGGTTGACATAACTAAGGCTCTGGCCGAGCGCCGTGAGGTGGATATGCACGTCGATAAAGCCGGGCACGACGCGGCGCCCCCCCAGATCGACGATGTCGGAGGGGCGCACGGCCAGCCCGCGCAGGTCGGCCATGTCGCCGACAGCCACGATTGAGCCCTGGTCGTCACAGGCGACAGCTTCGGCCCGAGGCCGCGTCGGGTCCATGGTGGCGATCACACCGTTGGCGAAGAGGCGCACCATGAGTGCTACGCCTTGGTCCCGCCGACGGGGAAGTCGTGCTCGCCTTTGTGGACCCACGTCCCGTTGCGTTGGAGGCAGTAGAAGCGCCGCCCGCGCGCATCGGTGGTCACGAGGGCGGCTTGCGGCTCACCGGCGGGGTCGTGCTGGCCCACGAACGAGCGATCGTAGGCGCGCGCGGCGATGTCGGCTTTGCGGCAGGCGTAGAAGTCCATCCAGCAGTTGGCGGGACTCGATCCGGGCGCGGCGCAGATCTCCTGGCCTTTCTCCGGAATGCCGCGTGGCGGCGAGATGTTGTACTTGGCGCAGGTGGCGAGGCCGTACTCTAGGGGACCGCCGCCGCGCTCGGGCGGCAACATCAAGGCAGGACACCCCCGCGCGCGCGCTGGCAATGGACCGGAGGACATAGGTTAAGCTCCTTTCTTGCCGGCGCGCGGCCCGGATATGCTCTCGCCCGCGCGCGGTCCGACAATGGTGGTGTGGTCGGTAGTCGGTTCGCCGCGCAGCAGGTTGTGTCCGCACCAGCGGTTGGTGCAATGATAGAAATACTGGCGCACTTCCGCGCCCGGACGGGGACGGACCACGCGTGAGTCGGCGGTCATGGGCGACCCACAGGCGGGGCAGGCCGACCCGTCCGACGGACGCTTGGGCCGGTCAAATATCTTGCTCAGTAGACTCATCGTTCCTCCTCTGGTGGGGCATCTGCGCTGTTGTTAGTGTACGGTAGACGGAGCCGCCAATCACGCCGGGCTGGCCCGCGGCGTCGGATCGCGCGAGAGCGTAAGGGCCAGCGAGAGCGCTCCGGCGAACAGCGTCAGCAAGAAGGCGCAGACGGCGGCGAGCCCGGCCGCGGGCACGCCCTGGAGGTAGAGCAGATACCACCAGGTGTGGGGCGCCGTGACGACGCCGCGCCGACCGACGCGGCCGGGCGCGAACAGGTGTTCGGGCGTCCACGTGCCTTTGTAGAACAAGACGCCGAGCGCGCCGCCGATGGGCGAGGCCGCGAGGCTGAACTCCACGTCGTTCTCCATGCGCAGGCGATCTCCTACCCGGCAGTGGTCGACGTCGCGGTGAAGGCAATACTCGGGCCGTAGATCGTAGTAGAAGACGTTCGGTTCGTGGATGACGGCGGCGGGTATCTGGATTAGCAGCCCGAGCACGGCCAGGGCGCCTAGTCCACCGCGCAAGAGACGCCCTCCCGGCGCCTTGTGTCCTACCAACGGGGCCAACAGCAGCAGCAGCAACGGCAAGACGGGCATGAGGAAGCGCGGTCCCCACGACCATCCGCCCACCCAGCGGATCAAGACATCGGCGTGGACGACGAGGGCGATCGCGGCCACGGCCCCGATGACCACGACCTCGGCGTTGCGGCGGCGTCTCCAGAGCAGTAGTGCGCCGAGCGGCAAGAACAAAACGACGGGTACGTACTCCAAAAGGCCCTTGCCGGGTGAAAGCAGCAGCCCGTAGATGGCGACGAAGAACGCCTGGACCGAGCGGACGGGGTGCATGTCCATCTGCGTATAAATGTTGTCGCGGCCATAGCCGGTCTCAAACGGCGACCCGAAGCGGCTCTGGTTGAAAAAGGCCAGGGCCGCTAAGGTGAACAACAGCGGCGCGAGGATCATCACGGCGCGACGCAGGCGCTGGCGCGATTCTCCGGTGAAAACGCCATAGACCAGCAGCGGCGGCATCAGCAGCAGCGCGTCGGGACGCGTGGCCACGGTGGCGGCCATGGCCACGCCGGCGACGCGTAGAAGCCCCTGTCCTTTGATGAGGGAGACGCCGCGCGCGCGCAGAAGGGCGTAGAACGACGCCAGGACCAGGCACCCCGTGAGGGGTTCGCTGAACCACTGCGTGGCGTAGACGAGTGCGGGCGTGCAGAACGCGTAGATCAAGCTAAGCACCACGGCGCCGCGTTGCGTCGCGCCTAGAGCCACAGCGGCCAGCATCACCAGCATGGCCGTGAGCGCCGTGGCTAGCGCGGTAAGGGTGGACGCGGCCATAATGGCGGCTTCGGGCCGGTAGTAGGCCGGCAGGACCAACGCGGCCGCTTTGCCGAGCAGGTAGAGCGGCGCGGCGGCGAGCGACTGCCCCGGCCCGTACTTGGAATACAAGAGGCCGTCGACGCCGCGCACGCCATTGAGCTGGCCGTAGAGCGGCGCGGAGACGGTGAAGTCGAACCGCTCGATGATGGAGTGCGTCACCTGCACCATGCTCTGTCCGTCGCTCTCCATAATCGAGCCGGGCACGACGACCAGCAGCAAGGCGAAGACGGCGACGCCGAGCAAGAGGACGGCGGTGAGTGGACGCGCCCGCGGCGTCGCGGTCGGCGGAGTTGACGTCGGGGGCAAGTCATCTAGGGTCAGATCGACGGACGGCAGGCCATTGCGCGCGCTCAGAATCCAGGCGGGAACGCCATCGTGCGGCGTTGAGGGCGCGGCGGCGGGGGGGGCATCGACCACCGTCTCGACCGCTGGCGCCTGTACTGCATCGTCGCCTGTCATTGTCGTCACTGGCTCTTCGTCTGCCCCCTCTACCTCATCGACGCCCAGACTCCACTGGCACGTGCACCGCCGTCCTACATCGTATGAGCGCCGCCGTTGGTCTCTCGATTGCGAAGTGATAGCTGTAGCATAGACGATTCAGGGTCAGTTTAGCCGGAACGGCGGAGGCCGTCAGCGCTTGCCCCAATCCCAGAGTCCATACGAGATGGTCTTGTCGAGAGGATGGTAAGAGTCAGCGTCATAGCGATCTCGGCGCGGTGATACGACTCATGAGCAATGAGATAGGTCAGGAACGCCGCCGCACTGGGCGGCCTAAAGCCCTTGAGGACGCCGTCCGACCGCGCGCATCTTGGGCGCGCGGTCGGCCAGCGCCTCCGTCGGGATCGCCGCGAGAAGATAGAGATTGATGCGCGCATGCGTCTTCCACGCCTCGACAAGGTCGCCGGCCATCTTCGCTTCACCAGCGCCGTTTCGTTCCGCCACCGTTGCCTCCCGCTATACCCATAGTGAACCGTGGCGCCGCCTGTTCTTGAGTGTGGTTTAAGCGTCGATCACGGTTCGTGCGGTTGTCCCCGTCTCCCTCATCAGTAGCTCTATGAGTGCGCGCTTTCAAGAGAGCAAGGGGAGAATCACCCTCAGCCGTCTTTAGAGGCGGGGAGGCGACCACGCAGCAGGGCGACGTCGATGCTGAACGAATGGTCGGGCTCGACCGCGAGAGCGGCGCGCGCCGCGCTTGACGCGCCGTCCAGGAGCCAGACGATGGCCTCGGAGGCGACGGGCGGCGTGGCCATACGCTCCAACCAGGCGTCGAAGGCGAGCCGCAACGGCCACGACCCAAGCATCGCAGGCCTGAACCCGGCCTCACGCAGCATCTCCGTCCACTGTGCCACCGCGTAGTCGCGCACGTGCGAAGGGTCGCGCAGCACCTCGACCGCGTTTAAGAGCGTGTCGTGGGCCGGGTCGTCCGGCGCCACCGTGTCGACGAGCAAAAACGTTCCTCCAGGCGCGAGCACGCGCACGACCTCGGACAGAGCGCGTGCGGGACGCGGGTAATGGTGGGCGCTGTAGCGCGAGGCGACGAGGTCGAACGACTGGGAAGGAAAAGGGAGGGCGGCGGCGTCGGCCTGGATGAAGGTCGCGTTGGCAAGGCCACGCGCCGTGGCCAGAAGGCGTGCCTGCTCCAGCATCGCCTCCGTCACGTCGACGCCGACGACGGAGGCGACGTGCGAGGACAGCGCGAGGGCGGTGTGTCCGGTCCCGCAGCCCAGGTCGAGCACGCGCTCGTCGCCACGGGGTGCGGCCGCCGCGACAAGGGCGTCCAGATCGGGGCCGTCCGCGTGGACGGCGCTGCTCGTGTAGCGCGCTGCTACGGCCCCGAATTGCCGCTGCGCCAGGTTTGTCGATGCGTCGTCCATGCCCTCTCCTTAGCAGCACTACTCCTTCGGCAAGCAGGTGCGAGGTCTCCTCAAGATCGTAGCGCCGCGCACGCGTCCCCTTTAGGCGACCTGCGCCAGAGACCGCTCGAAGATGGCGAGGGCGTCGTCGAGTTGTTCAGTCGTCACGATAAGCGGAGGAATGAACCGTATCACCTGATCCCACGCGCCGCAGTTCAGAAGAATTAATCCTTGCTCCTCACACGCTCTCAGGATAGCTTTGACCCGCGCCGTATCAGGCGATCCAACCGGGGTCACGATCTCCGTCGCCACCATCAACCCCAGCCCACGCACGTCGCCCATAAATGGGTAGCGATCTTGGAGCAAACGTAGTCTACCTATCAACGCCTCGCCCTGCACGCGCGCGTTCCGCGGCAACTGCTCATCGCGCAGCACATCCAGCGTGGCTACGGCGGCGGCGCAAGCCACGGCGTTTCCTCCGTACGTGCCCCCATGAACCCCTGCCGCCCAACGCTCCATCAACGCGGGCCGCGCGGCGATGGCGCTGAGCGGAAAGCCAGAGGCCAATCCCTTGGCCATGACGATGACGTCGGGGATGACGCCGGCCTGCTCCAGGGCGAACATCGTGCCGGTTCGTCCAAAGCCCGTCTGGACCTCGTCTACGATAAGCAGGAAGCCGAACTCATCGCAAAGAAGCCGTAGGTCGCGGAGAAACGACGGGGGCGGCACGACGTAGCCGCCTTCGCCCAGCACGGGTTCGACCAGCACCGCCGCGACATCTCCCGGATACGCCTGCGTGGCCAGAAGGGTGCGCAGCGTCGGCAGGCCAGCCTGACAGCAGGAGTTGTGGTCCGTCTGGTCTGCGGTCGTCTGGCGTTCGGCGGGCGCGCTTGAATGCCGACTCGCGACCTGGCAGCGATAGCAATAGGGATACGGTGTGGTGTAGACGCCCGAGGGCAGGGGGCCCATGTGCGCCTTGTACTTCGCCTTCGACGAGGTCAAAGAAAGCGCGCCAAGCGTCCGTCCGTGAAAACCGCCCTCGAAGGTGATGATCGTCGAACGGCCCGTCGCGTAGCGTGCCAACTTCACCGCGGCCTCAATGGCCTCGGCCCCGCTATTGGAGAAAAAAAACTGGTTTAGCGCGGACGGTACGACCTCGGCCAGCCGTTCGGCGAGGCGCAGCATGGGCTTATGGTACACGATGTTGGCCTGCCCGTGGATGAGCTTGCCCGTCTGCTCCTGCGCGGCGGCGACGACGCGTGGGTGACAGTGCCCTACGTTGACGACCCCGATGCCAGAGCTGAAGTCCAGGTACCGCGCGCCGTCCTCCGCGTAGATGTAACAGCCCTCGGCGTGGTCGGCCACGATTGAGGTGTAGCGGGCCCAGACCGGAGACAGCAGGCTCTTGGCCTGCCTTTCGGTGTTCTCCTCGAGGAGCATTGTTTCCTCCATTCTCGCCCTTGTCGTCGAGCGACTATCATTCTTCATGCACGCGACGCGCGTTCGCGATGGTGTGCGTCGCGCCTCACCTCCGTTTGTGCGGGAGCGGGCGAGTTACGCACTCAAAAAATCGAGAACCGCCGCGTTAAACTCCTCTGGAACCTCCCATAGAAAGGCATGGCCGCCGTGGGCCGTGAAGGCGAGTTGAGCGGTGCGAATGCCTTCGTGTAGCTGATGCGACTGCGCGGGCGGGAAAATGAGGTCCTGTGGTGCGCCCAGCACAAGGGTTGGAGCGCTGATGTTCCCCAGTCGCTCTGTCGCGTTGTGCGCCTGGATGCTGTGTAGCTGGCTCAAATAGGCGGCGAGAGGTTGGGTGATCGCGCTCAGCGCATCCTCTGTTTCCTGCGCCACGTCTGGTTGCGTCTGCAAGAACTCGGGGGTGAAACACCACAGGAGCAACTCTTTCATCATCTGCCCGAGTCCAAGGACGGGCGCCGTCTGCTCCCAAACACGGTACAGGCGCAGGTCAAACTGCGTGGGCTCGCTGCACGTGCAGCAGAGCAACAGCTTCTCGACGCGCTCGGGGTAGGCCAGGACGAACTCCTGCGCGATCATACCGCCCATGGATACGCCGAGCACGTGCGCGCGCTCGATCCCCAGGTGGTCGAGCAACCCGTGGGCGTCGGCGGCCATCTCGGCGGTGGTGTACGGGCCCTCAGGCTTGCTGCTGCCGCCGATGCCGCGGTTGTCGAAGATCACGACCTTAAAGCGGCGCGCGAACTCCTCTGTTTGATAGGCCCACGACGTCAGGTCGTCGGCCAACCCGTTGATCATTAAGAGCGGGGGGCCATCGCCATGGACCTCGTAGTTGATCGTGATGTCGTCGACCTGCGCGGTGGGCATTATCTTCCTCCTAGCAAGAGCGTTCGCCGTCGTCGTGTCAATACGCCGTCTGGTCGACGGGCCGTGCGGCCCCCTCGGCGGTGATGGGTGTGGGCAGACCTAGCCGGAGCGCCGCGACGTGGCAGGCCACGGCTCTGCCCGGCGCGTACTCCTGCAAGGGCGGTTCCACCTGTCCGCACACCGCCAGAGCCTCGGGACAGCGTGGGTGGAAGTGGCAGCCGCGCGGCGGGTGGAGGGGGCTGGGAATCTCCCCGACGAGGGGCGCCGGGCGCAACTGCGACGTTGGATCGGGAACGGGGATGGCCGCGAGCAAGACCTTTGTATAGGGGTGCTGGGGCTGCGCGAAGAGCGTCGTCGTGGGCGCGGTCTCGACGATCTTACCCAGGTACATCACCGTTACGCGGTCGCTCATGTGTTCGACCACTGAGAGGTTGTGCGAGATGAAGACCAGGGCCAGGTGCATCTCCTGCTGCACCCGGTGGAGCAAGTTCAACACCTGCGCCTGCACCGAGACGTCGAGGGCCGAGACCGGCTCGTCGGCCACGATGACGCGCGGCCTGAGCGCGAGTGCGGCGGCGATCCCGACCCTCTGGCGTTGCCCACCGCTGAGTTCGTGCGGATAGCGCAGGCCGTACGATGAGTCGAGCCCGACCACGTCGAGCAACTCGTCCACGCGCCGTCGCCGCTCCGCCGCTGTCCCGTCCCGGTAAATATCCAGGGGTTCGCGGATCGTCGCCCCCACACGCAGGCGCGGGTTGAGCGACGAGTAGGGATCTTGAAAGACCATCTGCATGTGGCGCCGTAGTTCGCGCAGGCCGGCGCCGCGCAGCCCCATGATGTCGCGTCCCTCGTACAGAATCTGGCCCTCGGTCGGCTCGATCAAACGCAGAATGGACCGTCCGAGCGTGCTCTTACCGCAGCCCGACTCTCCCACGAGTCCCAGCGTCTCACCCGCGTCGAGCGTGAACGAGACATCGTCGACGGCTTTGACCGCCGCCGCCGTTGCACCGAAGGGACGGCGGCCTCCCGCCGCGAAATAGCGTTTAAGACGGCGCACGTCCAGGAGCGGCGTCTCCCTCACAACGCCTCCTCATAAAGGTGGCAGGCCACGCGCTGCATAGCCGCCGGAGTTCCAACGGAGCGCAGAGGCGGCATGACCTGGGTGCAGACGGGCATGCGGTGAGGACAGCGCGGGGCGAAGGGGCAACCCGGTGGCGGCGCGCTCAGGTTCGGCACCGCTCCCTCGATCGTGTCGAGCGTCCCCCGGGCGCGGCCACGCACGGGGATCGAACGCAGCAGCGCCATGGTGTAGGGATGGCGCGGCGCGGCAAAGACGGCGGCGACCGGTGCATCCTCCACTAACCGTCCCGCGTACATCACCGCGACACGATCGCAAAGCTGCGCCACGACCCCAAGGTCGTGCGTGATGAGAAGGATCGCGGCGCCGCGCTCGGCGCGCAGACCACGCAGGAGGTCCAAGATCTGCGCCTGGATGGTGACGTCGAGGGCCGTCGTCGGCTCATCCGCGATGAGCAGGGCCGGGTTGCAGGCCAAGGCGATGGCGATGACCACGCGCTGGCGCATGCCGCCGCTGAGTTGATCTGGGTGCGCGCCGAGACGTGCTGCGGGGGCGGAGATGCCGACACGCCGCAAGAGGTCGATGGCCTCCTCACGGGCCGCCGCGCCGCTGAGCCCGCGATGCTGGTGCAGGACGTCGACGATCTGCGCGCCGACGGTGTAGGCGGGATCGAGCGAGGTCATGGGGTTTTGGAAGATCATGGAAAGACGGTTCCCGCGCAACGAACGCCAGTCGCGCGGGCGCAGCCGCGCCAGGTCTTGCCCCTCGAACTGCATCTGGCCCGCGGTGATCCGGCCGTTCGCGGGCAAGAGGCCCATCAGCGCGAAGGCGAGCGTGCTCTTGCCGCAGCCTGACTCGCCGACGAGACCGATCGTCTCCCTGTCATGGACGGCGAAGCTGACCCCGGAGACGGCCTGGACCGATCCACCGTTCGTGCGGAAACGGACGTCGAGGTCACGCACGTCGAGCAGCGCCGTGCCAGTCGAGGGTGTGACCGCACTGGGGAGGGGAGGACGCCTCATCTGGCCTTCCCACGCGGATCGAGCAGATCACGCACGCCGACGCCGAGCAGGTTGAAGCCCAGAACTGCGATGGCGATGCCGAGACAGGGAAAGAGCATGCCCCAGGGCGACTGGCTGATGTACTGGTAGTTCTCTTGCAGCATGTAGCCGAGGGAGGGCGTCGGCGGCTGCACGCCCAGCCCCAGAAACGACAAGCCCGCCTCGATCTGGATGGCGAAGGCGAGCAACAACGTGGCCTGTACTAAGGTGGGGCCGATGCTGTTGGGCAGGACGTGCCGGAGCATGAGCCGGAGGTGCCCGGCGCCGCGCGCGCGCGCGCCCTCGACATAGGCCGCCGATTTGATCGAGAGGACCGAGCCGCGCAGCACGCGCGCCAGGATAGGCACGTAAACGATGGCGATGGCGATAATCATGACGCCGAGACCTTGTCCGAGGATCGCGATAAGGCAGATGGCCAGCAGGATCGCCGGGAAGGCCAGGAGGATGTCCACCAGACGCATCAGCAGCGTATCGGCCAGACCGCCCCAGTAGGCGGCCAGCAAGCCAAGGGGAACCCCTATCAGCAGCGCCAAACCGACAGAGCCGGCGGCGACGAGCAGCGACACCTGGTAGGAGTAGATCACTCTCGTATAGATGTCGCGGCCCAGACCATCCGTCCCAAAGATGTGCTGTGGGCTCGGATTAGCCAGGATCGCGTTGTAAGAGATTAAGTGGTAGCTGTAGGGTGTGATGAACGGGGCGGTAAGCGCCGCGATGATGAGGATCACCACCACGACGAGGCCGGTCGCGGCGACGCGTCGCCGCCACAGCAGGCGACGAAAGTTTCCCGCTCGTCGACGCGCCGTGGGCGCCGGAGCCACGAGCACGGGAACGTCGGCATTTGTCGCACTCACGTGGGTCCTCCATAAGCGATGCGCGGGTTGAGCACGGTGTAGAGCAGATCGGTGACGAGGTTGACCATGATGAACAGGAACGCGATCACCAACGTCACCCCTTGAACCACGGGGTAGTTGCGCGTGGAGACCGCATCCACGACCAGTTTACCCATGCCGGGGAGCGAGAAGACGTTCTCGACGATGATGGCGCCGCCGAGCAGTGCGCCGAACTGCAACCCGATGACCGTCACGACGGGAACGGCGGCGTTACGCAGCGCGTGGCGGTAGGCGACCACGTTTTCCGGGATGCCCTTGGCCCGCAAGAAAGTAATGTAGTCCTGGCTGAGCGTTTCAAGCATGGAGGCGCGCGTCGTCTGCGCGATGTAGGCGACCTCCGCCGCGGCGAGCGAGATAACGGGCAGCACCATGTGGCGCAGGTTGTCGCCGGGGTCCTGCGAGAAGGGAATAAAATCCTGCGGGGGCAGCCAGTTGAGCGCGGCGGCGAAAAGCAGGATCAACAGCGTTCCAAGCACGAAGTCGGGCACTGAGATGCCAAACAGCGTGATGCCCGTCGTGATGCGGTCCAGCATGCCTCCCGGTCGGCGTGCCGCGGCCACCCCCAGTGGAATGGCGATGAGGATGGCCAGACCCATGGAGAGCACCGTCAGCTCGAGCGTCACGGGAAGCCGCTGGCTCAAGAGAGTCGAGAGCGGCTCGTGAGAGATGAGGTCCTGTCCCAGGTTCCCGTGCAGAACGTTGCCCATATAGGTCAGGTACTGCTGGACAATCGGCTGGTCGAGTCCCATCTGATGGCGCAGGACGGCGGCGGCGTGGGGCGAGTAACTGAGGCCAAGGGCGGCCTGCACAGGGTCGCCCGGCGCGAGATGGATGATGGCGAAGGCAAAGATGCTCATGCCGAAGAGAACGGGGATCGTCAGAAGCAGGCGCCGCGCGGCGTAGAAGACAGTCGACGACATGTAGGCCCTCTGTCCTCGTCTTTGATAGTACACTCGATTTAGGTAGCAGTGTATCGAACATCACCATCTCTCGCAAGCACGCCGCCGACGCAAGCATACCGCTATCCATTTGCGCCCACTGCCTCAACATCTGTATAGTGTTGACAGTTCGATCAGGGCTTCCGATAACGAGAACGACCTCGTGGCAAGCCGATCGAGGACGGGAAGCGCGGTTTCGGCGACCATATGGAGGACATCCGCCGCCCAATATGACGGACGCTCGGTTACCCTTAGCGTGAGCATCGTTGTCTCACTCACATCCGGGCAAGCGGAGATCGTCATAAGAGAGCCGGACGGCTCAGGCGCGTCAACAAGCGGCCCCGTTGCCTGCCAGGCCCAACGTCGTGGCCGAGCGCCGTCTTCCGCACGATGGACCGTAGCTCATCCCTACTCGTCGTCCGTGCACATCCGGGTGCGGCCGCGCTGCTATACGTGTGTGACTATGACCATAGGTCGGGCGCGGTACGGACGCCACGGAAAGCCTCGTACGTCTGCCCCCTCATCCAACGTAGTGCGGCGGCGTCGAGAGAAAGGATAAGATCGGATCGGTAGGCTGAGCAGAATAGTCTGATTTACGATCGGTACAGGGACGATGTCCATTACATGTCCTCCTCTCATTCGCGAAGAAAGGCAGCTATGACGAACCAGAATCCAGTCCTTCGACTCCTCGAGCAGTCCTACGTAGACGGTCACGTAAGCAGGCGTGATTTCGTACGCACGCTGGCCGGAGCGACGGCGCTCCTCGCCGTCGGCGCTTCGACGCTCAGCGCCTACACCGCGGCGAAGGCACGGGCGGCGGAACTCGATGCAAGCGCCAACCTACGGTACGGCGGAACGCTGAACGTCGCGCTCACCGGGCAACCAGACCAGTTCGACCCCGCGACCTCGACGGTCTATACGTCCGTTCAAATTTACGACAATATCTTCGACAACCTTGTCGAGATGGACCCGCGAGGCAATTTCACGCCCAAACTGGCCACGCGGTGGCGTCAACTCGACCCCAAAACCTGGGAGTTCGACCTCGTCCGTAACGCGGTCTTTCACAACGGCGAGCATTTCACCGCCCACGACGTGGCCTACACCATCAATCGCATCCTCAACCCTGCCACGGGAAGCAGCCAGATCGCCAGCTTCGATCAGGTCAAGGCGGTCGAGGTTGTGGACGCTTACACCGTGCGCTTCCATCTGAAGGCCCCCTACGGGCCTCTGCTCACCAGCCTGGCCATAGGGGCATACATCCAGAACGAGAAAGCCGTTTCCGCGCGCGATCCCCACCGCAATCCTATCGGTACGGGTCCGTTCATGTTTAAAGAATGGATCACCAACGATCATGTCACGCTCGTCCGCAACCCACACTACTGGCAAGCGGGCCGCCCCTACCTCGACCGCATCGTTTTCCGTGGCTCCCCCGTGGACGAGAGTCGTATGACCGCGCTGCGCAGCGGAGAATTCAATTGGGTCGACGCGGTCCCACTCCAGGATGTCGCTAAACTGCGCGGGGGCAAGAACCCGGCTTACCTGACCTCCAGCAACGCGGGCAACCCTGATTTCCTCGGCATGGTGGTGAACAAGCCTCCCTTCAACAACAAGAAGCTGCGACAGGCCGTCGCCCATACCGTCGATAAGAGGGCCATCCTGGCCGTGGCCTATTTCGGCGTCGGCGAGGTCGGATCGCAGGAGGTCGGCAGCGGCAATCCCTTCTACACGAGCGGCGATCCGTACCGGCAGGGACCCGACCTGGCCAAAGCTCAGCAGTTGATGAAGGATGCTGGCCACGGCGCTGGGTTGACTGTGGAGTACCTGGGCTTGCCGCAGTATCCCGAACTGCTCAAAACAGGCGAGATCGTGAAGGAACAACTAGCGCAGATCGGCGTGACCGTGAACATCACGCAGTTGGAAGTCACCGTCTGGGTCAAGCGGCTGGTGGCGCACCAGTACCAAATGACCTCCATCTACGCGGCGGGAACGGTCGATCCTGACACGTTCTACAGCCAGGAACTCACGCGCAAAGGTCCCTACAACTTCGCGGGCTACTCCAACCCGCACCTGGACGCGCTCGTCCAGCAGGCGCGGCAGACCTCGGACGTGGCCCAGCGCCGCGCGCTCTATGCCAAGATCCGCCAGATCGTCTGGGACGACGCGCCGTACATCTTCGTCCACTACGAGACGCTCAACTACGCCGTGAACCCACAAGTGAAGGGGACCACGATCCGCCCGACGTTGCAGGTGTTCTACAAAGACGTGTCGATCGGATAGGAAGGCTGCTCATGCCCCTGGATCTTCTTTTAGTCAACACGACGGTCCTGACCATGGACGACGCTCAACCTCTGGCCACGGCCATCGGCATCGAGGGCGACCGCATCGCGTGGGTCGGCTCCGTCGAGGATGCACGCACCCATCTCACGGGGGTGCGGCGAGAACTCGACCTGGGTGGAGCGACGGTCGTTCCTGGCTTTAACGACGCGCACAACCATCTCATCCTGCTCGGCCACTGGATGTCGCAGCTCGATTGCTCGTTCCCGGCGGTTTCCTCGATCGACGACATCGTCGCCGCGGTAGCCGCCCGCGCTAAGACGACGCCCCCCGGCGAGTGGATCGAGGGGCGCGGCTACGATGACAACAAGCTGGCCGAAGGACGCCACATCACGCGGTGGGAGCTCGATGCCGCGACGCCCGATCACCCCGTGTTGATCGGCAATGCATCCGGCCATATGTGCGTCGTCAACAGCCGGGCGCTCGAACTCGCGGGCATCACGCGAGACACGGATGCTCCCTTCGGCGGCGCGATCGGGCGCGCACCCGAGAGCGGCGAGCCCAACGGAGTGCTGCAGGAACAAGCACAAGATCTGCTGGGCCGCACGTTCTACCCGCAAGGCAAGGACGTGCTGCACGGGTGTCTACAGAGAGCGGGAAACGCCTACCTCGCCGCCGGGATCACCTCCAGCCAGGAGGCAGGGCTCTTCTCGACGCCCGAGTTCACGGTTTTCCAGGAAGCGTGGGCCTCGGGGCGCCTGCCCTTACGGGTCTACATGATGTTGCGCCGGCCGTTTCTCGAGGCCATGGAGGCCATGGGGGTCTTCAGCGGTTTCGGCGATGCGCGCCTGCGCGTCGGGTCTTTTAAGCTGCTCGTCGATGGGTCGCTGATCGGGCGTACCGCCGCCGTCTCGCAGCCTTTTCTCACCGATCCCGACCCGCACAATCTCGGTCTCGCCATGATGGAGCAAGGCGAACTCGACGACCTCATCTGGCGGGGACACGCGCACGGGTGGCAGGTCGCCATCCACGCCATCGGGGACCGCGGCATCGAGATGTGCCTGGACGGCTACGAGCGCGCGCTGCATCGCCTTCCGCGCGCCGACCACCGCCACCGCATCGAGCACTGCGGCATCCTGCGTCCCGACTTAATACGGCGCATTAAGGAGCTTGGCGTCATCCCCGTCGGTCAGCCTCCCTTCATCAACGAGTTTGGCGACGGCTTCCTGCACCATCTGGGCCGGGAGCGCGCGCAGCTCACCTACGCGCTCAAGTCCGTGTTGGACGCGGGCATCCCCCTAGCGGCGAGTTCGGACTCGCCCGTGTCGTCGTTCCAGCCGCTGCTGGGGATCAAAGCGTGCGTCACCGAGAAGACGGCCAGCGGGGCCGACTTCGCTCCCGCCGAGCGTCTTTCCGTCGAAAGGGCGCTGGCGCTGTATACGCGGGCCGGCGCCTACGCCTCGTTCGAGGAGCATCTTAAAGGGACGATCACGTCCGGCAAGCTCGCGGATATGGCCGTGTTGGGCGCCGACCCCCGTTTCGTGGACCCAGAGACTCTCGATCGTATAGCGGTTAAGGCGACCATCCGTGGGGGCGAGATCGTGTATGAGGCTCCCCTATCAGCTTGAGATCTCCAATGGACAATATACTCATGACGAAAGGAGCAGACTAAAACGATGGTTACACAGGTAGGCGATCCATCCACGCGCCGCGTCGCCGTCGCACTCACCTTCGACTTCGATGCCGAGTCGGCCTGGCTCGGCTCGTTCAAGACCGATACCCCCTCGGCCCTCTCACGCGGCGCCTACGGCGCGACCGAGGGCGTGCCGCGCATCCTGCGCTTGCTCGAGCGCTACAGTTTGCCGGCCACCTTCTTTATTCCGGGCGATACGGCCGACCGTCACCCCCAGGAGACGAAGGCCATCGCCTCCGCCGGTCACGAGATCGGCCACCACGGTTACCTGCACGAACCGCCGCCCCTCCTGAGTGAGGCGGAGGAGCGAACCATGATCGAACGCGGTCTGGACGCACTGGACCGCATCGTAGGAACACGTCCACGCGGTTATCGATCGCCGGCCTGGGAGCTTTCCAAGGCTACGTTCGGGCTGCTGGAGGAGTACGGGTTTGCCTACGATGCAAGTCAGCTCGGGGCCGACCGGCCCCACTGGGTGCTGCACGAGGGCCGGCGCACCAATCTCGTCGAGGTCCCCTCCGCCTGGGAACTCACCGATTCAGGGCATTTCATGATGGTTCCCTCCGCGGGCCTGCCCGGCGGCAAGCCGCCCTCGCACGTCGAGGAGATCTGGCGCGAGGACTTCGATGGATTGTACGAAGAAGGCGGGGATGCCTGCTTCGTGCTCACCATGCATCCTCAGATCATAGGGCGACCGCATCGTATGCGCATGTTGGAGCGCATGATCAAACACATCACGCAACGTGAAGGGGTGTGGATCGCGCAGATGAGCGAGATCGCCGACGATTTCAGGCGCCGCCAGCAAGAGGCGTCCGGCGGCGGAGAAACCGCCGGGGCATGACCGAGAGCGCATGAGGGGAGAGCGAAGACTCTAGCCCAAGATACACCGGGAGCCGGCGGACATCTCACGTCCGCCGGCTCCTGACGCCTTTACGTTCTTCGTAAGAATCGCGAACCGACTTAGTCCAACCAGACGTCCTTGAACCGCAGCTCGAGCGACGGCAGCACGACGGAGCCGCGGACGCGCGGCTGCATGGCGTAGTTGAGGGTCTCGTAGTGGACGAAGATGTTCGGCACGTCGTCGTACATGATCGCGCGCACTTTGGCGTAGAGCGCCTTGCGCGCGGCCGGGTCGGTCGCCTGGCGTGCTTGCTTGACCAGCGCGTCGAAGTGGGGGTTGTTGTAGCCCGTCACGTTGAGGCTGGCGTCGTGAGTGAGCAGCAGGCTGTAGAAGTTGTCGGGGTCGATGGTGCGTTCCTGGTAGGCCGAGGTGATCTGATACTGCTTCTTCACGAAGCGATTTCCCCATACCGTGACCTCAAGCTGCTTGATCGTCATGTTGATGCCGATCTGCGCCAACTGCTCCTTGACGATCTCGCCCGTCTTGAGCAACTCGGGATACTGCGGCAGCGCCAAGTACTCGACGGTGAGCCCGTTGGGATAGCCAGCCTCGTGGAGCAGGCGCTGCGCCTTGGCCAGGTCGGGGCCTGAGCGGTAAGGATCGTTACCGGTGTACCACGGGGAGCCCATAGGCGCCTCGGCTGAGCCGGTCTCGCCGACGCCGAAGTAGGCCACGGCCAGGATGGCGCGTTTGTCGATGGCCCAGGCCACGGCTTGGCGCAGCTTCTTGTTGTTAAAGGGCGGCTTGTCCACGACGAACGACAGGTAGTCGGGGATGCCCGCGTTATGCGCCGTCACGTAGAACAGGTTCGAGCTGTTTTTGAGCCTACCTACGTCCTGGAGCGGCAGCGCGTCGACCCAGTTAAGCTCACCGCTTTGCAATGCGGCCAGGCGCCCCTCGTCGACGTTCGTCCCACGGAAGACGATGCTGTCGAGGTACGGGTGGCCTTGCCCCCAGTACCGTGACCAGCGCTCCAGCGTGACGTGGTCGCTGGTGATCCACTCCTTAAACTTGAACGGCCCCGTGCCGATCGGATGCCGGTTGGGATCGTACTGCTTGATCGCTTTCTCGTTCACGATCTCCCCGTTGGCCGCGAGGTTGGTCAGGAAGGGGCCGAACGGCTGGGAGAGGTGGAAGCGCGCCGTGTACGTGTCGACGACCTGGACCGACGCGATCGCGTTGAACAAGGGTGCGTAGGCGCTCGCGATCTTGGGGCTCAGGATGCGCTTGAAGGTGTACTGGACATCGTGCGCGGTGAATGGCTCACCGTTGTGGAAGACCGCGTTGTGGACGAGGTTGAACTCCCACGTCTTCGGGTCGAGCTGCCGCCACGTGCGTGCCAGCGCGGGCTGGAAGGCGCCGCGCGCGTCGAGCACGACAAGCTTGTCGAAGATGTTGTCGTAGATCTGCGCGGCGGTGTAGATCGACGAGGTTGCCGGGTCGAACTGGTCCGGCTGCCCGGTGAGCCCGGCCTTGAGCGTGCCGCCGCGGCGCGGCGCCGCGAGGTGGTCGAGTTCGTCGACCCGCCGGTCGGCCGCGGCCAGGGCCGCGCGCGTCGAGCCGGCAAAGGCCGCGGTCGCCGTGGCGGCGGCGAGGGCCGCCACGAACGCACGGCGCGAGAGGCGACCCGAGAGGTAGTCGTGCTCGAAGATGGATAGATCCGGCGGCCGTACGGACATGATGTCCCTCCTCACGTTATAGGCGCGTCCATGAGCACGACAAGCCGGGCCGGCTCACGATGCACGCGCGTGCCTGTACTATAGCAATGCGTACGATAGAGGCGTCAAGGGCGCCGGCCTGCCGCCGCGGAGGGCGGCCCTATAGAGAAATCGTTGAGGGGCGTTATGTAAGACGCGGCCATGGTCTGGGCTAGCGTGCTGCTACACTATAGTATGTATGCTTTAGCATGGAAAGCACGGGCATGACGGCGATCGATGTGCTGAAAGAGCAGATCGCGCGCACCGATAACACGTTCGTGCGCGCTGGCGAGACCTGGACGGGCAAGTGCCTCATTTGCAATGGCCGCCTCTCGTTCGACGTGCGCTCGGGCTTCGGCGCCAATGTCGAGCACATCGTGCCGCGCGTCGAGGGCGGCGGCGACGACCTGCACAACGTCGGCCTGACGCACCCACGTTGCAACTCAGAGAAAGGCCGTCATTGGGACAACCCCAAGGCGCGGCCCCAGCGCCACGATCCCGCGCGCTACGCCGCGCTGGTGCAGGGTTTCCTCGACCGGCGCAAGACGCGCTGGCGCGACGAACCTCCTCGAACGGTGCGGCGTCCCACGCCGGAGCGCGCCTGGGAGTCATACACCACCGAGTCATAGGGGCCGGTTGTTATACTTCGACCTAGAACCACCTAATACGATGCCAGCGGAGAGGCGGCGCCGCGCGGCCTTGTCCCTTTTTTATAAACGACGCCTCTTACGAACGCCGGCGCTTCACCCGGTAAGGGTTGCATGGACCAGAAGAACATCCGCAATTTCTGCATCATCGCGCACATCGACCACGGTAAGTCGACGCTCGCCGATCGGCTGATCGAGACGACGCACACCGTGTCGCACCGCGACATGAGCGCCCAGATGCTCGACTCCATGGACCTGGAGCGCGAGAAGGGCATCACTATCAAGGCGCAGGCCGTGCGTATGATCTACCGCGCGCAAGACGGCGAGGACTACGAGCTGAACTTGATCGACACGCCTGGACACGTCGACTTCAACTACGAGGTCTCGCGCGCGCTGGCCGCGTGCGAGGGGGCCGTGCTGGTGGTCGACGCCGCGCAGGGCATCGAGGCGCAGACGCTGGCCAACGTCTATCTGGCCGTCGACCACGACCTCGAACTCGTGCCCGTCATCAACAAAATCGACCTGCCCTCCGCCGACCCGGAGCGCGTCAAGGCCGAACTCGAGCGCGTCATCGGCATCAATCCCGACGACGTGGTGCTGGCCTCGGCCAAAGAGAACATTGGCACTATCGAGGTGCTGGAAGCGATCGTGCGCAACGTGCCCCCGCCCAAGGGCGATGTCGCGGCCCCGCTGCGCGCGCTCATCTTCGACTCGCACTACGACTCCTTTCGCGGCGTGATCGCCTACGTCCGCGTGGTCGAGGGCTCGATGAAGCAGCGCACGCGCATCGCCTTAATGGGCTCGGGCGCGGAGAACGACGCCGTCGACATCGGAGCGTTCCGTCCGGCCATGACCTCACTGGACAGCCTCAGCGCCGGCGAGGTCGGCTACATCGCTACGGGCCTTAAAAACGTCAAGGAGTGCCAGGTCGGCGACACCATCACCGCGGCGGCCTACCGCGCCGCCGCGCCCCTCGAGGGCTACAAGCCGGCGCAGCCCATGGTCTTCGCCGGGCTCTACCCCACCAACGGCGAAGACTACCCGCTGTTGCGCGAAGCTCTGGACCGCCTGAAGCTCAACGACGCCTCGCTGACCTACGAGCCGGAGAGTTCCATCGCCCTAGGCTTTGGTTTCCGCTGCGGCTTCCTCGGCCTGCTGCACATGGAGATCATCCAGGAGCGGCTGGAGCGTGAGTACAACATGCAACTGCTGGCCACGGCCCCGAGCGTGGAGTATCAGGTCACCAAGACCGATGGCTCCGAGATCGTGATCGACAACCCCTCGGGCCTACCGCCCGCGGTCGAGGTCTCCGAGATCCGGGAGCCCTGGGTCGACCTGAGCATCTTCACGCCGTCGAGCTACATTGGCTCCATCATGGAACTCTGCCGGCTTCATCGCGCCGAGTACGGCGGCATCGAGTACATCGACGAAGCGCGTGTCCACCTCACCTACAAGCTGCCGCTCTCCGAGTTGATCATCGAGTTCTACGACCAGCTCAAGAGCATCTCGCAGGGCTACGCCTCGCTCGACTACAACCTGGCGGGCTACAGGGCCGGCCAACTGGTCAAGCTCGACATCTTGCTCAACGGCTCCGTGGTCGACGCGCTCTCGCTCATCACCGACCGCGAGAAGGCGACCACGATGGGCAAGACGCTCATCGAGAAGCTCAAAGAGTTGATCCCGCGCCAGATGTTCGAGGTGCCGGTGCAGGCCGCTATCGGCGGCAAGATCATCGCGCGCGAGACCATCCGCGCCATGCGCAAGGACGTGCTGGCCAAGTGCTACGGCGGCGACATCTCGCGCAAGCGCAAGCTGCTGGAGAAGCAGAAGGAAGGCAAGTCGCGCATGAAGCGCGTGGGCAACGTGGAGATCCCACAGGAAGCCTTCATGGCCGTCCTCAGCCTCAATAAGTCCTGACGACCTTTCTCCCCGGAGGCCAAGTGCATTCATGCATAGGCGGTGCAAAGATCTGACGAGCCTGGCTCACCTGCCTACCACAAGGTGTAGCCGCCGTCGATCACCAGGACCGAGCCGGTCATGAAGCTGGAGGCGTCCGAGGCCAGGTAGACCATCGTCGGACCCAGTTCGTCGGGCAGCGCCGCGCGCCCCATCGGTGCGTCCTCGATCCAGTAGCGGTGGAAGCGCGGTTCGTCGACCGGCGCCATGGCCGTCTTGACGTAGCCGGGAGCGAGGGCGTTGACGCGCACGTTGTAGGGCGCCCACTCCGCCGCGAGCGACTTGGTCAACTGATGCACTGCGGCCTTGGACGCGTTGTAGGCCGGCTGCATCTGCGGACGGTTCACGATCTGCGCGGAGATGGAGCCGACGTTGACGATGACGCCCTCGCGGCGCTCCACCATCTGTCGCCCTACCGTCTGAGCACAGTGCCATAGGCCGTGGACGTTGACCTCGAAGACGTCGCGCCACTCGTCGGGCGGGACGTCGAGGGCGGGACGGTGGTGGCAGACGCCCGCGTTGTTGACCAAGATATCGACCGGGCCGAGTCTCTCCGTCACCGCGGCCAGCATCTGGGTTACCTGCGCCATCTCGGTCACGTCTACCGCGACGGCAATGGCCTTTCCGCCTGCCGTCTCGATGGAGGCGGCGACGGCCTCGTTGCGCGCCGCGTCGCGGCCCGCGACGGCCACGTGCGCGCCCACGTCGGCAAGGGCGCGCGCGAACGCCTCGCCCAAGCCCATGTTCCCGCCGGTGACGATCGCTACTTTGCCGCTCAAGTTAAAGGAATCCAGCACACTCATGGTCGTATCTCTCCTAAACTGACGATGCAGGTGGTCCTGTCCGTCATCATCGCTCCGAGCACTATATCATGAAGGGCGTCGGGCGCCGCGGCGCCCGCGAAGACGCCCAAGGAGGGAGTTGTAGATTGGCGGCGCGACTTAAAAGGGCGAGGCTCCTGGCGCACGGACGCCTGCTCAGACCGATTTTTCACGGACCATAAGGAAACGCCGCGCGTCGCCGCTGTCGGAGGAACCTATCCCGACGAAAGGGCGGCGCTATGATGGGGAAGGACTAGGAGAAGGTTATGGATGAGGCTAGGGTAAGCTGGGACGCGGCGCTGCTTATCGTCGACGTGCAAGAGGCTTTCGATGAGCCGCGCTGGGGGCGGCGCAACAACCGGGACGCCGAGGCCAACATTGAGAGGCTTTTGGACGCGTGGCGGAGGGCGGGGCGTCGTGTTTTCCACGTGCGTCATCTTAACCTTACGCCAGGCTCCTCGTTTCACCCCGATGCTCCCGGGTCCAAGATCAAGGCGGTCGCGCGCCCACGAGAAAGCGAACCTCTTATTGAGAAGACCGTCAACAGCGCCTTTATCGGGACCGATCTGGAGGAGCGCTTGCGGCGCGACGGGATCGGCGCCGTCGTCATCACCGGGTTGACCACGAATCACTGTGTCGAGACCACGGCGCGCATGGCCGGCAACCTCGGTTTCGATACGTACCTCGTGTCCGACGCGACGGCGACCTTCGATCGCGTTGGTCCGGACGGCGTCCTGCACAAAGCGGAGGACATCCAGGCCATGACGCTGTCCAACCTCAACGGCGAGTTCGCGACCATCGTTACGACCGACGACATGATCCATCGTATGGCCGACACGGTTGGAACACGACCCGACCACAAAGGACCGCATGAGGACGAGCAGGCCGTCTTTGCCGCCAGGGGGTAGGTCGTTCTCGTAGAGTGCGGCGCGGCGACCGTACACGAGCGAGAGGAGGCAGGAGCAGGAGATGACGTACAGGGACCAGCAACGATGGGCCGCGCAATTGCGCGCGCTCCCGGACACTTTCCGCGCTGCCCTGCAGGGCGTCGACGACCGGGCGTTGCGGCGCCAACCGACTGAGGGCGAGTGGTCGGCGATCGAGGTGCTTGGCCACATGATCGATAAGATGCGGGAGTGGTCGGGCCGGGTCGAGCGCGTCGTGGTCGAGGATCGTCCGGCGCTGCCCGGATACGATCAGGACGCTCTGGTCCGCGACCGTGACTACCACGGCGCCGAGGTAGAAGTCCTCCTGACGCGCCTGGCCGCTGCATGTGAGCGCTTCGCCGCCATCGTGGAGCATCTGCGGGACGAGGCGCTAGGGCGCGAAGGAGTGCAGGGAGAGTACGGCCCTTTCACCATCCGGCAATGCATCGAAGCGCCGCTCGAGTCTGTCCCCGCTCACCTGGCGCAACTCAAGGCGGCCTTGGCGTCAGACGCTCGATGAGCGAGGCCGCGCCACGGCGCAACACTGGGATTACACGCTGTCGATGGTACGCACGAAATGTAGGGAGCGCCAACCCAGGGCTCGTGAAAAGTCAGGACGAGGGGAGGAAAGACGCGCACTCGGGGAGCGCGGGCCTCTGGCCCGTCCCCGTCCCCGTCCCCGTCCCCGTGTCCGGTCTGGGACGGGCGAGCAGCGCAGCGAGCGCCCGCGCTCCCCGGACGACTTTTCACGAACCCTGAGCGCCAACCGAGAGCGGGTCACATGGAGGCGTGAGCGGGTACGCTGTTAGGAGTCCCTTTGTAGGACTGGCCGTAACCGGCCCCCGCCAGGGCGGCGTAGGCCGCGTAGCGCGCGACCTCGTCATCGATGCGCGCGGCGTCCCAGCCGAGCACGGGGGCGATCAGGGCGGCCACGCGGCGGGCCGACCCAACGCCGTGGCTCCTGTCGAGCAGGTTGAGGCGTATACGCCGCGCCAGCACATCTTCGAGCGCGGTCACGTGCTCGTGGCGCGCGCTGTACACGGCCTCAGCCCAGACGTAGGCGAGGTCCGGCACGATGCGCTCCGCCAGGTCGGGTTGGCCGGCGACGATCTCCAGGACGGCCACTGCGTGGGCACCGTAGCGGCCAAGAAGGTGGAGCACGAGCGCGGGGGCCACGCCATAGCGGGTCGAGAGCGGCCCCACCTGCCCGCGCAGCGCCTTGTAGCCCGCCGCGCCCGTCAGCAGCAGGCGTGAGGTGTCGGCCCGACGCGGAGCTTTGAGGGCTGTCGCCTTTAGAGCGGCCTCGACGGCGTCGTGCGCCATCACCCTGTAGGTGGTCAGCTTGCCCCCCCCAATAGAGACGAGGCCCGCGGGGCTGGTTACGACCACGTGCGTGCGCGAGAGGTCTTTGGTGTCCGACTCCCCTTGGTCAGGGTGGTCGCGCCCGCCGGGGTCCTGGCCGCCGGAGACGTCGACCTGAGTCATGCGGATCAGCGGACGCAGCCCGGCATAAGTGGCGACGACATCGTCGCGCGTCAGGGCGACGGAGAGGTAGTCGTTGGCGTTGCGCAAGATGAAATCGACCTCGTCGTCGGAGGCGACCGGCCGGTCGAGGTCGCCCTCGTACGCGGCGTCCGTGGTGCCGATGACCACGCGGCCCTGCCACGGCACGGCGAAGAGGACACGCCCGTCGCTCGTTTTGGGCATGATGACGGCCGTCTTGATGGGCAGGCGCTCGAACGGCACGACGATGTGTGCTCCCTTGCTCGGCACGACCTGCGCCTGCACGGCCGCGTCGTCCATGCGCTGCACCCTGTCCATCCACACGCCGGTCGCGTTGACCACGGCGCGCGCGCGTACCGTGAAGGCGGCGTGGGGCGTCCCCTCCGACGCCGTCACGTCGCGGACGTGGACGCCGGCAACGCGGCCGTTCTCCTTAAGCAGTCCCGTGGCCTCGGCATAGGTGACGGCCACGGCGCCGCGCTCGACCGCCGTGAGCAGAACGGCGAGCGCGAGGCGCGCGTCATCCGTCTGTGCGTCGTCGTAGGAGAAGCCGCCGCGATCCCAGGGGGCTCTAAGCGGCGCGTCCGCTTGTTCCTCTTTACGGCTCAGCCGCCGGTGCAGGCCCAGCGCGCGCGTCCCCGCGAGCAGGTCGTAGGCCCAGAGACCGGCGTCGACGTAGGTTTTGCCGATAAAGCCCGTGTTGCTGGGGTAGAGGAAGGAAAGCTTATGCACGAGGTAGGGGGCGATGCGTAAGAGGGTGTGACGTTCGCGCAGCCCCTCGCGCACCATGGGAAAATCGAACTGCTCCAGGTAGCGCAGGCCGCCGTGGACGAGCTTGGTGGACCAACTGCTCGTGCCCGAAGCGATGTCGCCTTTCTCGACGAGGCCGACGCGTAGGCCGCGCGCCGCGGCGTCGAGCGCGACGCCCGCCCCGGTGATGCCCCCGCCGACCACGAGCAGGTCGAAGGTCTGAGTACGCAGGGCCTCTAGATCGTCGTCGCGCGTTCGTCGCGTCATAAAGCGTCGTGCTCCTCGCTGAACCCGCCCGGCAAGTGGCGCTTCTCTAATAGGAAACGCCGGGATAAGTGGTCCACATCTTATTTATAGCTGCTGAGGTCGAACTTGCCGACAAACACATCGCCGTAATCAGAACCGCCTCCAAACGCTGTGGAGAAGGCGCCCTTGGTCGTGGGGAAGTTCGATGAAGTCGTGTCGCCGACGGCACAGACCGTGCCGCGATCGCCTAAAGCAATGCCGCCGCCGTAGTCGTCGCGGCTTCCGCCAAGGTACGTGAGATAGGCGAGACGTGCGCCGCTAGGCGCCAGCTTGCCGACGAATGCATGGTCGACGCCGCTTTTGAGAGCGACGGGGAAAGCACCTTATTGTGGTGGGCAAATTGGTGGAGGTGGTAGATCCAATGACGTAGGCCGCGCTAGCGTCGTCCACCACAATCCCGTTGCCTGTGTCGCTGGCGTTCCCCCCCAGAAAGGTGGAGTACTGCAAGCTCTGTCCATCGGGCGCTACTTTGCTGACGATGGCGTCGTAGGAGCCAGCCACGCGGGTGGAAAAGGCGTCCTTGGTGGTAGGGAAATCCTTGGCATAGGCGGTGCTCGTCACATAGGCGGCTCCATGCCGATCCACGGCGAGACCGCCGAAATAGTAGCCGCCGGACTCTCCTATGAGGGTGGAGTAGAGCAGGCGACGCCCATCAGGAGAAAACTTGCTGACATAGAGGACGTTGTTTGAACCCTGATAGGCAGAGGCGAAAGCGCCTTTGGTGGCGGGGAAATTCTCTGATCTGGTCGTGCCTGCCACATAGACAGCGCCTGTGCCGTCCACGACGACGTTGGAGGCAACGTCGACACCAGTTCCTCCCAGGTAGGTGGAGTAGAGCAAATGCGTCCCATCGGGGGCAAGTTTGACGACGAAAGCGTCGGAGTCGCCCCTCGCCGCAGTCGACAAGGCGCCGCGCGTGGTGGGAAAGTTAGTGGAATTCGTCGTTCCGGCGAGATAGAGCGCGCCGTTCTTGCCCAGAGCGACGGCGTTGCTGGAATCGTCGCCGCTGCCGCCTAGATAGGTGGAGTAAACGATGTGCGACGCATCCGCGGACAGCTTGCTCACGAACACACCTTCTCCGTCGTCCTTGAATCTCGAGAAGGCTCCGCCGGTCGTAGGAAAATTGTTTGGTAGACATGCGGCGCGCGCTGCTCGATCAGGCTGCCGGCCATGCGGACTGTTAGATCTCCACGCGCGGTGAGCATGGGCGTCCCGCCGCCGTCGAGGGCCAGGCGGACGTCGCACACGGACGCACGGGGCGCCACGACGAGGTCGTATTCCAGGACGCCCCGCGCACTGTCGTAGATTGCGTCGACGCCGGGGTATACGTCGTGATACGCCACACGAGCGTAGGCGGGGACGTTGGTGCGCCAGCGGCGAGGGTCTGCGCCGATAAAGTAGTTGCTCACGCCGGACAGCCGATCGAGGCCCGTCGCTCGTGGCCGACTGTTCCCTCCGACGAGACTTAGATGGAGCAGAGCCTCGCTCGCGGGCGATACAGGCGCGGCCGGTCTAGGAGGCCGCGTTGTCATGTTCACCGATAGAGGACCATGCACGACATTCTCCTAGTAGAGGTGATGGATACATAAAGCGGCAGAATGCAGGAAAGCCTTCGAGTCTCTGTCAAGGATAGCGGCTGCTTACTCAGGGTTCGTGAAAAGTCAGGACGAGGGGAGGGAAGACGAGCACTCTGGGAGCGCGGGCCTCCCGTCCGTCCCCGTGTCCGGCACGAGACTGACTTGGTACGTCTGCAGGGCTACCACTGGGAGCGTGGGCCTCCCGCCCGTCCCCGTGTCCGGTCTGGGACGGGCGAGCAGCGCAGCGAGCGCCCGCGCTCCCCGGACGACTTTTCACGAGCCCTGGCTGCTTACTCGTCCTCCACCCAGGCGCGGGCACGCTCGACCGCGCGTTTCCAGCCGCGATACATTTTCTCACGCTCGTCCTCGTCGATAGACGGCGTGAACGCGCGGTCCTCCGCCCATTTCGCGGCTACCTCGTCGCGGCTCGACCAGAAGCCGCACTGGAGACCGGCTAGGTAGGCCGCGCCGAGCGCCGTAGTCTCCGTCACCGCCGGACGGATCACGCGCATCCCGGCGATGTCCGCTTGCATCTCCAGCAGCAGGTCGTTGGCGACCATGCCGCCGTCCACGCGCATCTCCTTGATCGGCAGCCCCGCGTCGGCGCGCATCACTTCGAGCACGTCGCGCGATTGATAGCAGACCGCTTCGAGCGTGGCGCGCGCGATCTGGGCGCGTCCGGTCCCGCGCGTCAGCCCCACGATGGCCCCGCGCGCGTAGGGGTCCCAGTAGGGCGCGCCAAGGCCGGCGAAGGCGGGAACTATATAGACGCCGTCGCTGCTCTTGACGCTCCGCGCCAGCGTCTCCGATTCCGCCGCCGTTTCGATGACGCCCAGTTCGTCGCGCAGCCACTGCACGGCGGCCCCAGTGATGAAGATGCTGCCTTCGAGCGCGAAGGTGATTTTGCCGTCGAAGCCCCAGGCGATCGTGGTCAGCAAGCCGTTCTTGGACTCTTTGGGCTCCTCGCCCGTGTTCATCAGCATGAACGAGCCGGTCCCGTAGGTGTTCTTGACCATGCCGGCCTCGAAGCAAACCTGGCCAAAGGCAGCCGCCTGCTGGTCGCCGGCCACGCCGGTGATGGGCAGCGCGCTGTCGAAGACGCCCGGCGCGGAGGAGCCGAAGTCGGAGGCGCTGGGCCGCACTTCTGGCAGCAGCGCACGCGGGACGTTCAACGCGGCCAGGATGTCGTCGTCCCAGTCGAGTGCGTGGATGTTGTAGAGCATGGTGCGAGAGGCGTTGGAGTAGTCGGTGCGGTGGATTTTACCGCCGGAGAGCCGCCACAGCAAGAACGTGTCGACCGTGCCAAAGGCCAGGTCGCCGCGCTCGGCGCGGGCGCGCGCGCCCGCCACGTTGTCGAGTATCCAGGCCAGTTTGGTCCCGGAGAAATAGGCGTCAAGCACGAGGCCGGTCTTGGCGCGGACGGTCTCGCCCAGGCCGCGTTCGCGCAACTTGTCGCATGTCGGGGCGGTGCGCCGGTCCTGCCAGACTATCGCGTTATAGAGGGGTTGGCCGTCCTGGCGGTCCCAGACCACGGTCGTCTCACGCTGGTTGGCGATGCCGATAGCGGCGATCTGTGAGCTCCGCACGCCAGCTTCGGCCAGGACCTGTCGCGCCACGGTGCGCTGCGTGCCCCAGATGTCCTCAGGATCGTGCTCGACCCAGCCGGGCCGTGGATAGAGCTGCGGGAACTCACGCTGGCTGCTCGCGATGGGCTTGCCGGCGCGGTCGAACAAAATGGCGCGCGAGCTCGTCGTTCCCTGGTCGAGTGCGAGGATGTAGTGATGGACCATAGACTCCCTCGCGCGGCGGGCGAATTCCCGGCGCTCTTCATGGGTTTGTCGCGTACGCTCTTCCTCAGATAATGATACGCCAAACCCAGCGGTACGCCGTCCGTCTCCTTTGAACGACAGAATGCATCATGATTCTAAGATGGGCGGGCCAGCGGTAGACATCCGCCCTGTTTGACAGGCAGCATCGCAGAGTCTGGAGCCGGCGATAGAACAGTGGGTCATGAGGGTTCTGACGGCCGTGATCGTGCTGGTGGTTGGCCTGTCGATCGTCGGCGGCATTGCCGTGGGCGTGTTCATGTATGCCTATGACCCTCAGTTCGACCGCGATAAAGAGACTATGCGGACGCTTATCGCGCGCGATCTAGGGTATGGAGTTTCGCCCAGCTCCGTCACGCGATTCGTCCAATCGCCGGACTTCCTCGCCGTTCGACGCGCCCCGCACTTTGACGACGTGTATCGCGATATACGTCCCGTGCCTGTTGCGTTGTCCATCTTTAACCTTCCCACGGACCCAAGCCTTACAGCCTCTGCACAGGTCATGAGGATAGAACTAGATCGCGCCGCGGACGATGTGAAGATGGATGTGACGCTGCTGTTTGATAAGCGGGGCGCTATGTACGGGCCATCATCACCGGCCACACGAGCGAGAAGCGCCTCAAGGACGCCTCCAATCCTCAACTCCTGGCGCCCGTGTGGACAGGACAGACCGTGAGGCGTGGGATCGGCGTCCGGTTACAAGGGGATCGACGCCATGAGCACCTTATCGGCTTGTCCAGGAGGCGACGACATCGACGTGCGCCAGTGGGCTCGGCCCGCCCAGTCGGCCAGCGCGCTGGTCACCGTGCTCGGCAAGGCGGGTGCGCCCTGGCCGTCCGTCGGCGGTTTTGGCGCGTCTTTGGCGTCCTCGCCCTGCGGGGTAGAGGGGTTGAACTGGAACGCGGAGAGGCCCACCATCGCCGGCGTGACGCCGAGTTCGACCGCGTATCCGCCGGCGATCGTGACCCACCCCGTATGATGACCGTCGGCGGTCTTGACCTTGACCTCTATCCGATAGGTGGTCGCGGTGCTCGCGGCCTTGTCGTCGCCGTGGCTATCGTCTTTATACGAGAACTTTTCCTTGTACTGCACCACGCCATCGGTGGAGATGGCGCGCACGACCCCCACCCCCTTGGGGCCATGCAGCGTGTAGTCGATCGACTGGACCTGCGCGACGTCGGCGTCGAGCGACGCGCTGAGGTCGAGGACGACGCCGTTGGAGAGGATGACGATAGGGTCGGCGCGGCAGCCGACGGCGGCGTGCGCTGGGTGGGGCGCGGCCAGTACGTTGAGCAGCAGCCCCGCGGAGAAGAGGGCCGATCCCCATAAAGCGGGCTTGGTGCGCTCGGGGGTGAAGAGAGACATGAGAGAGTGATCCTTTCTTTAGCCGATGATGACACGCACCCCAGGAGGATGACGTTTGAGCGGACTCTAGACCTACTGTACGTGATGCACAGGTGCTCGTCTTCGTCCATGCCTCCAGCAGCGGCGCGGGTACGAGTTGCGACGCTGCCTTCACCACCACCTCCAAAGATGGGGTGTGGTGCATCAACGGTAGGAAAGTCATGCCCCGTCCTGGTCATGTCGGCGCCGCGCCGCGTCCACTATCATGAGTCTGTATGTCGAAGCACGTGCTGCTCTACCGCCTCTGGGCCTGGGTCCCCGTCCCCGTCCAGTACCTCCTGCAATACCTGCTGTCGCCGAAGGCCACAATGGGCGTCTCCGCGCTGGTGACGCGCGAGGACGGCCGCGTGCTCGTCGTCCACCACACCTATCGCCGCCCGTCCTGGGGCTTTCCCAGTGGTATGGTCGACCGGGGAGAACAGCCAGAAGACGCGCTGCACCGCGAACTCGACGAAGAGCTGGGGCTACGGGCGACCGGGAGGACGCTGCTGTACGCAGACCATAACGCGGCTCGTCGCCACCTCACGCTCTACTACCGCGTCACGGTAGTGGGGACGCCGCGCCAGGACGGGATCGAGACGGACGCCTACCAGTACATCGCCCTGCGCGATCTCGCGGCCCTCACCGGGCGACCGACTCTGCCCTGGCTGCTGGAGCACCTCTAGAGATTGCGAGGTGACGATAGTCGTGTCTTTGGGACATCTGTTTATCGAGACAGCGCAACCGGGGTCATTAAGCGTCGACGACAAAAGGGCGGGTTAGAGCGCGAGGTCGGACAAGGACACGGCGGTATCCAAGCTCTCTTTGGCGCGGTCGAGTGCGGCTTCGTCGTTCATCGCCTTGATGCGTACATTCAGGGACGCCGGCAACGGGCCGAAGCGGCGCTCGGTATCCCGCGGCAGCCATGACCGCTTCGCGCGTAAGAGTCCGAGCGCCTCGCCTCGATCTCCCCCTCGGCTTTGCCCACGGCGATGCCTTCGGCCCTAATGTCTTCTAACCACTGCCGGTCGAGTTGTTGCACCCTCTCTACGTCCTCTTCGCTCCAGTCCACCGCGTGCTCCGCCTCCGCTTCAAACCGATAGGGCAAGGCGTCAGGGCTCGTGAAAAGTCAGGACGAGGGGAGGAAAGACGCGCACTCGGGGAGCGCGGGCCTCCCGCCCGTCCCCGTGTCCGGTCTGGGACGGGCGAGCAGCGCAGCGCGCGCCCGCGCTCCCCGGACGACTTTTCACGAACCCTGGGCAAGGCGTGGTGGATCAACGTCCAGAGCGCCGCGACAGCGTCCTCGCTCAACGCGCCCTCCCGCAGCGCCGTGAGCGCTCCCGCGGTCGCTTGCCCGAAGAGCGCTGGGCGCGCCTGCTCGTCCTCCGGCGCCTTCATCACCCCGCTAAGCGCCCGTGCCAAGGGCCTCGGATGCGCGGCAAAATCGGTAGGGTTGAGCGCGGGCAGGCTCACTTGAAAGTACGTCACGGTCGCCGCGACCCACCCGCCGTACTGCTCCGCGTAGGTCGTGCGGCCCACGTCGTCCATCGACACGCCTCCTGTCTTGCCATTAGGCGCTTGTTTATCGGGATAGCGCAACGGGCGCATTGGAATCCGGCGGTACGGGAGGGTCCGTGCATTGCCGGCGAGATGCGAAAAGGGGGAAACTCCTTGGTTCGTGGGTGCGCCGTGCTGCTCCGGGCGCTTTTGACAGACCATTCCTGGCCCGCGCCGCGCTCAGGCGCGCGGGAGGGTGACGGTGAAGCCGGCGACCATGCCTTCGCTGGCGTCCGTCTTGCCCGTGCGCACGTCCGTGACGAATGACGCGACGAGGTACCGACCGGGCGTCAGCGTTACCAGGGACCACTCGACGCGACCGGGAGAGAGCACGCCCGCGTAGCCGATGTAATCGACGGGCGGATTAGCCGCGCTCTGCTTGCCTGTCTCGAGCGCGGCGATGGCCACGGCGAACGTTACGCCCTGGCGGACGCGGTAGAGCACCATGTGGTGTTCGAACTTTCCAAGGTTGGCGACCTTGAGCGTGCGCGATCCAGACGACGCCGTCGGCGGCAAGACGAAGCGTCCGTCCAGCGCTTGCACCGTGGCGATCGATGGGGGTTGGAGCGTGCGGCCAGCGGACGACGCGCTGCCTGTCACGGTGAAAAACACCGTGCCCACGCGCGGCAAACCGGTCCCGACGCTCTCGACATCGTAGGCCACGTAGTGTCCGGGCTTGAGGCGCAAGAGCACCCCGCGCATCGCGCCGCCCGTCCCTCCGATGAACGTGTCGGTGAACCTATAGAGATCGCCCTCGATGCTGGACGCTGGCTGGTGCAGCGCCCTGGTGAACTGCGCCTGGGTCACCCCCGGCTTCAGCAGCGAGATGTCGACCGCTGTAAACGTGTTTCCGTCTTGCGACAAGACGACTTTCACTAGGCCCGCGTTCACCACGGACGGCAGAGAGGCGGCAAAAGTCGTCCCATCGATCGTGATCGTTTCCAGTAGGGGAGCCGCCGCGCCGCGTCCCGTCGCCCCAGCGGGGGATGGGACAGGCGCCGCTATGACCGCGCCGAGCAGGACGGCCGCGACGATGCACGAACGGTAAGGGATAGGGATGAGGAGGAAGCGATGAAGCCGCGGCACGATGGCGTTCTCCCTGATCAATGCGACGCCATAATACATCTCCGTCGTGGACGCCCGCACCCAGATAATAGCCTAGAATACGATAAGACGGCATTTAAGACGAAGCGATGAGTGTGATGGAGCGTGGAGATGGACATGAGACGGCGTGCGGGGAAGGCGTCCCGCGCCATGGTGATGAGCGTCGCCGTTCTGGTTCTTGGGATGGTCCCTCGCCACGTGACGGCGGCGCCGACCGCCGCTCCGCCTACCCTGAGCTTCTGCCTCGCCCACGTCAAAGTCGCGTGCCTCGATCCGGCGCGGATGCGCGCGATCTACGGGGTGGACAGCGTGATCGGGCAGGGCGCGACGGGCAAGGGCCGCACCATCGCCATCGTCGACTCGTTCGGGTCGCCGACGATCGTCTCCGACCTGCATGCCTTCGATCGCGCGTTCGGCCTGCCCGATCCCTCTTTCACCATTCTCGCGCCCCTCGGCGTCAAGCACCCCGCTCAGACAGGCTGGGTGGCTGAGACCACGCTCGACGTGGAGTGGGCGCACGCCATCGCGCCTGGCGCGCGCATCGTGCTGCTCGAGAGCCCGGTCGACGAGACCGAAGGGGTGCAAGGGCTGCCCGAGTTTCTCAAGTTGGAGCAGTATGCCCTCGCGCACGGGTTGGCCGACGTGATCTCACAGAGCTGGGCGGCCACCGAGGACACGCTGTTCGATTCCTCCGGACGCCAGATCGTGGCGCAATTTCACCAGTTCTACGCAGCTGCCGCTCGGCGCGGCGTCACCGTGGTCTCGGCCAGCGGTGATGGTGGAACGGCGGGCCTCGACCTCTCGCTGACGCACGCGTATCCGTATCGCACGGTGCAGTATCCCGCGTCGGAGCCCTTGGTGCTTGCCGTGGGCGGGACGAGCCTGACCGTCGACCCCAACGGAACGCTCAAGAGCGAGGTAGCCTGGTCGGGCAGCGGCGGCGGCCTGAGCAAGTTCTACACAACCCCCGCGTATCAGATGTCGCTTCCCGGTCCCGCGCGCCAGATCGTGCATGGACGGCGCGGCGTGCCTGACGTGGCTTACGACGCCTCGAACGCCTCCCCCGTGCTGATCTACGTCGCCGGTCGCTGGCGCGTCGTCGGCGGCACCAGCGCGGCCACGCCGCAGTGGGCGGCTCTTATCGCTCTGGCCGACGAGCGCGCTGGACGCGGCCTCGGCTCGGTCAACGCGTCGTTGTATCGGTTGGCGCTGTCGTCGAGCGGCCCGAACCTCTTCCGCGACATCACGGTCGGCTCTATCAGCGGACCGGATGCGACGATGAAAGGTTACAGCGCCGGCGTCGGGTGGGATGCCGCCACCGGACTCGGCGCCCCCCGCGCTGCCGCCCTCATCCCCGCTCTCGCCCGCCTGGGCGCGCGAACAGGCAAGCACTAAGGGTTTAGACCCTCAAGAGACGCCGTTCTTTCATAGCTGGAGACTTTTTTAGCCGAGAAGAAAGCGCCTTTTGCGGCCTTTGCGTCCATTGACGCTCTCGCGGGCCGGGAGTATGATGAATGAAACATGAACGCGGCGCGGGTACACCGTCTCATGGAGGATTTCCCTGCGATGATCGAACAAGCAAACGCGGACGCTCCGGCACATTCAACCGACGGGCGGCTCACCGACGACGCCCCCTACTCCGACGACCATCTTTTCGACCGCGGTATGTACTGCAAAGAGTACGACCTTCTCGACACCGATCGGGGCCGCTTCTGGCATAAACTGTCCTGGCACGGCGTCCACGTGGAGTTTCTCCATCGCCTCGGGCAACACGACCCCCACCACGACGAGAAGACCGTGCGCGCTTATTTTATCGATCTCCCCGTCGACGTCCTCGACGAGGCGTTCTCCACGCTGCAACAGGCGCCCAAAGAGCGCTATACGCTGCAACAGGGCTGTCACCGCTTCACGCTCGAATGGAGCGAGGCCGTGCAACACCATTTACACTGCGGCTACGAGCGCAGCGCCCAGGGCAGGGAGGCGGACCGCGCGGCGCATGAGGCCTGGATGGCCCGGTACGCCGCCGGACAGGGCAAAGATCGTCCCCTTCCAGGCCAACGCCTGAACGCCGAACTCGCCGCGCTGCAAGAACAGCGCGCGCGCGCGCAGCAAGTGGTCGACGCGTGGGACAGCATGATCGTGCTCTGCCAGGAGCGCATCGCCCGCGATCAGATCCTACATCGCCCGCATTTCATGGCGTAGATCCCGTCAACGCTTTTACCTGCCCGTTCGCCGCACGATAAGGAACGACGCCCGACGCCGCTTGAGACACCGGCGCCGGGCGTCGTCGCGTCCGGCGTCACGGCGCCCGGTGGTCGTGATACACTGCACGGCATAAGAAATGCGCGTGACGACGAGAAGGCCGGGTTCGCGGCAGAGGCCGTACACGGGTCGATGCGTGGGATAGCGAAGGGGAGAACGTGGACGGAACGGTGGAGCAGGGTGGGCAGGCCGTGGCGCATGGGCGCGTCGCCCTCGTCACCGGGGCCTCGCGCGGCATCGGACGGGCCGTCGCCGTGCGCCTAGCACGCTCCGGCCACGCCGTCGCCGTGAACTATCAGGCCAGCCAGGGCGCCGCCGACGAGGTGGTTGCGCAGATCACGCGGGCGGGCGGGCGCGCCCTCGCCGTCAAGGGCGACGTGGGCGAGGCCGAGGACGTGGAGGCCGTCTTCGACGAGGCGACGCGCGGGCTCGGCCCCATCGCCGTGCTCGTCAACAACGCGGGCATCGTGCGCGATACCTTGCTGCTGCGTATGTCGCACGACGACTGGGACAGCGTTATCGCCACGGACCTGCGCTCGGTCTATCTCTGCACTAAGGCGGCCCTGCGCCCCATGGTGAAGGCGCGCTGGGGCCGCATCATCTCTATCTCGTCGGTTGTGGGGCTGCAAGGCAATGCCGGGCAGACCAACTACGCGGCGGCGAAGGCCGGTATGCTCGGCTTCACTAAGTCGGTCGCGCGCGAGGTTGGATCGCGCAACATCACGGCCAACGCGGTGGCCCCTGGCTTCATCACCACGGACATCACGGCTGGCCTATCGGACGAGATCATGAAAGCCGTGCTGGACAGGACGGCGCTTGGTCGTGTCGGCGCGCCCGACGACGTGGCCGCGGCGGTGGACTTCCTGGCCTCGGACGGCGCCGCCTACATCACCGGTCAGGTCTTGACCGTGGACGGCGGCATGGTGATGGCCTAGAAATCGGGGAAAACCGGTGTGCGGCGTCGAAGACGGCGCGGACCTGATACGTTGAAGGTGCGCTATTTTTGTCGCACGTGTTCCTCTAGTAGTCAAGTGATGGCCCCTTAATGAGTCAAGCAACGAACGCCGCGACCGGCCAGGTTCTGACCTCCTTCGACGAAACCACCTCGCTGGTGTTTCCCGGTCAGGGGTCGCAGTACGTAGGTATGGGGCGTGCTGTCTACGACTCCTCGCCGGCGGGGCGCGCGATTTTCGACGAAGCCGATCGCATCCTCCAGTTCCCGCTCTCGACGCTTTGTTTCGAGGGGCCGGACGATCAACTCGACGACACGCTTAACGCGCAGCCCGCCATCTTGACGGTCAGCATCGCCGAGTACGAGGCCCTGCGTGAGCGGTTGACCGCGCGCGGCCAGTACCTCAACCCGCGCTATGTGGCCGGTCACTCGCTCGGCGAGTACGCCGCCCTCGTCGCGGCCAACGTGCTCGACTTTCCCGACGCCTTGCGCGTCGTGCGGGAGCGCGGCCGCCTGATGAAAGAAACGGCGGAGCGGCGGCCCGGCGGTATGGCCGCGGTGATGGGCCTGGACCTGGCGACGCTGGAAAACGTCGTCGCTCGTGCGCGCGAGTTCGGCGAGGTCGTCTTGGCCAACCTCAACGCGCCGATGCAGACCGTTATCTCGGGCGAGTTCGCCGCCCTCCAGCGCGCTGTCGATCTGGCCCGCGTCGAGGGTGCGCGGCGCGTCTCCATGTTGCGCATCACCATCGCCTCGCACTCTCCTTTGATGAAGGGCGTGGCGCAGGGGCTGACCGACGTGCTGGCCAACGTGCCGCTGCGCGACCCCATGTTTCCCGTGGTGGCCAACGTGGGGGGGGCCGTGCTGCACACCGCCGAGGACATCCGCCGCGAGTTGGCCCAGAACGTGATCAAGCCGGTGAACTGGACCAACTCGGTCCGCGAGATGATCGAGGGCGGTGGCCGCACCTTCGTCGAGGTTGGTCCCGGCAGGGCGTTGAGCGGCCTGATAAAGCGCATCGGCGACGACGTGAAGGCCGTCAACGTGCAAGAGTTCATCGCGGAGCACCTGCCCCTCCTGGCGCCGGCCGTAGAGCCCCAGGCGTGACGAGCACCGGCAACCAGCGCCGCGTCGTCGTGACCGGCGTGGGCACGGTCTGCCCGGTCGGTCTCACGGCGCCGGAGGCGTGGGACGCCCTGATTGCTGGGCGTTCGGGCGTCGCGCGTATCACGCTGTTCGACCCCAGCCCCTACGCCGTCCAGATCGCCGGCGAGGTCAAGAACTTCTCCCTCTCCAGCCACGTCTCGCCTAAAGAAGGGCGGCACATGGACCGCCACGCTCAGTTTGCCGTCGTCGCGGCGCAAGAAGCCCTGGCCGACGCGGGCCTGACCATCACGCTGGAGAACCGCGACCGCGTGGGCGTGGCCGTGGGCTCGGCGGCGGGCGGGGTGAACACGTTGGTCGAGGCGCAGCGCACGCTGGAGAAGCGTGGTCCCGACCGCGTCAACCCCTTCTTCGTCGCCAACTTCCTGGCCGACGCCGCTACGGGGCACATCGCCATCCAGACCGGCGCGGCTGGCCCCAATATGTCGATCGTTTCCGCCTGCGCCACGGGCGGCCACGCCCTTGGCGAGGCCATGCATATGATCCGTCGCGGCGACGCCGACGCCATGATCGCGGGCGGTGCGGACACGGTAGTCCAGGAGGTCATCCTGGCGGGATTTATCAACATGAAGGGGCTGGCCGGAGACAACGCGCACCCCGCACGCGCCTCACGTCCGTTCGACCGTGAACGGGACGGCTTCGTCGTGGCCGAGGCCGGGGCTGTGCTCATTCTCGAAGAGCTAGAGCACGCCCGCGCACGCGACGCCCGCATCTATGCCGAACTGGTGGGCTACGGCGCGACCAACGACGCCTTCCATATGTACGCGCAGGCCGAGGACGGCGAGGGCGCCGCGCGCGCTATGGAGCGCGCGCTGCGTTCGGCTAACCTCGCCCCCGAAGCGATAGACTACATCAACGCCCACGGTACGGGCACCCCGCTGAACGACCGCGTGGAGACCCTGGCCATCCGCCGCGTCTTCGGCGACCATGCCTACAAGCTCGCCGTCTCCTCGACCAAGAGCATGACGGGACACATGATGGGCGCGTCGGGCGCGCTCGAAGCAATCGTGCTGGCCAAGGTCATCCACGAGGGTGTGATCCCGCCCACGATCAACCTCGAGACTCCTGACCCCGACTGCGACCTCGACTATGTGCCAGGTGAGGCGCGGCAAGCGCGCGTGCGCACGGCGCTCTCTAACTCCATCGGCCTCGGCGGCCATAACGCTACGGTGATCTTGCGGGCGCTGTAGCCGCTGGCCATCTTGTGGAACCGCAGGGCCTGGGTCGCTTTAACCGTGTTGCTGTTCTGGCTCAGCATCACCGCTCTCTCGCTCGACCTCGCGGTCAACCTCTCGCTCAACGGCGCGATCCTGACGGCCAGCCTATTGTTGCCCTACGCGGCGCTCTGGTACGACGCCTCCACCAGAGTGGGCGACGCCCACCCGCTCGTGGAGAAACTCGCTCCCGCTTAACCCTGTCGGGTGTAGGGGAAGATGCGCTCAACGAAAGTTGTGATGCACGCTGTTAAAGTCAAACCAGAACACCAGCAGCGAGAGCCAGAGCGCCGTGCAGAGCCAGAGCCAGAGGCGGCGCTTGCCCATGAGGATGTCGAATCGCGGCAGGCAGTAGAGGGCGAAAAGCGGTAAGCCGAGTCCGATGCGCGCGGTCGAGAAAACGATGTCGTACGAGTCCGCCGGCAGGGAGACGACCGTCACCTCGAAGAGCGCCAGCAGCGTCCAGACGTTGCGGTCGCCCAGCCGCCGCCACAGCGCCCACAGCGCGATACACGCGCAGATGAGGGCCGGTAGGACGACCGCGCGGATCGACTCGACGATAAATTGCGACCACGGGCGCGCCGCCCAGAGGCCGTGGAACGGGACGAGCAAAGACCCCGCCGTGACCGGGGTGGTCGACGGGCCGAGCCAGAGACGCAGAAAGCCCTCGTAGAGCAGCAGCGGCCCACAGGAGAGAGTGAGAAACCCCAGCGCCGTGGGCCCGTGCGCCCTGAGCCGCGCGTGCAGGCCGGCCCGCTCCCCAACGCCCGCGAGAAGAGACAATCCGTAGACGCTGGCGACGATGGCCGTGGTCTCGCGCGTCAGCGCCGCCAAGGCGAAGGCGGCGCCCGACGTGAGCAGGCGTCGCCGTCCGGCCCCGTCGAACAGCCACACGGCCACGGCCACGAGCGCGAACGCCGAGGCCTCGGCCAGATCGTACCAGAGCGAGACGAAGAGGCCGGGCGAGAGCCCGTAGACGAGAGCCAGCCAGGGTGTGTAGCCGCGTCTCTTGAGCCACGCGGCCACGGCCAGCGTGCCCACGGCGATCGCCAGAACGTTGAGCGCGATCAAGGCCAGGGGCACGAGGGCGGGCGACCCTAGAGCGAGTAGGCGTGCCGCGAGAGGGTAGGCGATGTGGCTGTAGCGGTAGGCGGGCTTATCGAGATAGAAGCGCGCGTTAAGCGGATCGAGAGCGATGTAATAGTAGAACTGCCCGTCGTAACCCGTGTGGTTCAAATAGCGCCGATAAGCAGCGGGCACGGTGATGGCAGTGCTGATGTGGCTTTGGCTCACATACCTCTGGCCGAGCAGCACGAAGTCGCGTGCGTCGGTCCCTGGCGGCGTGAAGCGCAGCAGCCACAGCCCGAACGCGAGCTCCACCACGACCATGACCGTGAGCGGAGAGCGCACGAAAGACGCGCGGGGTACGTGACCGGGCGTCCCCGCTTCCTTAGTCGCGCTCACGTATCGCCCCTGTTTCCCTCTCTGGTCGCATGTCCGGTCCTAGTCCTAGAAGGCATCGACACAGCAGGTCAAGCCACGCGTAAGACAATCTTGCCGACGTTCGCGTTCGAGGCCATGTAGCGGTGCGCCTCGGCCGCCTCGCTCCAGTCGTAGACGCGATCGACCACCGGGGTCAGGCGGCCATCGGCGAAGCGCGGCAGCGCATAGGCCGCGAAATCAGCCGTCAGCGCGGCCTTTTGGGTCAGGGGTAGGGGACGCAGACCCGTGCCGATGACCTTGAGGCGCTTGCGCTGGATCGCGCCAAGCTCGATCTCCAGCTTACCGCCGCCCTGCTGCGCCACCAGGACTAGACGCCCGCCGAGCACGAGGCAGGCCAGGTTCTGCGTCCAATAGGGCGCGCCCACCATATCCAGGATCACGTCCACGCCGCGCCCAGCGGTCGCGGCCAACACGCTCTCCTGGAACGGACCATCGTTGTAGTTGAACGCCGCCGCCGCGCCCAGGGCCACGCAGCGCGCGGCCTTCGTGGCGGAGCCCACGGTCACGATGGCGCGCGCGCCCCACTCCTTCACGAGTTGGATCGCCGCCGTCCCCACACCGCTGGCGCCGCCATGGATGAGCGCAGCGCCGTCGTGGGGCAGGTCTCCGAGCGTGAAGAGGTTGAGATAGGCCGTCAGGAACACCTCTGGGACAGCCGCCGCCTGCTCTATGGTGAGATTGTCCGGCACGCGCATGAGCATCGAAGCGGGCACGGCGACCAGTTCGGCGTAACCGCCCCCCAACAGCAGGGCGCAGACGCGGTCGCCAGTCGCCCAGCCCGTCACGTCGGCGCCCCAGGAGACGACCTCGCCCGCCATCTCCACGCCGAGCGTCTCCGGTGCACCAGGAGGCAAGGGATACACGCCCTGGCGTTGCAGCAGGTCGAGACGGTTGAGAGCTGTCGCGCCCACGCGCACCAGCACCTCATCAGCGGAGGGAGACGGATCGGGACTCTCGCCGATGTGCAGCACCTCCGGTCCACCCGGCTGCTCTACCACGACCGCACGCATTGTTCGCTCCTTACTTTTAGGGGGGGGACGACCGGCCCGCGGCGTCCTCGCGGCGCGCTCTCCGCGGCGCCTCTCGTCCTCACCGTATCACAGCGCCCTACCCGCGTGACAGACGGGCAGCGTGCCAATAGCGCGTTCTTATTGACGGCGCGGGGGAGAATGAAGTAGTCTAAGGCTGGCAGCGTCTCCCCGGCGTCCCACGCCAACGCGATTCGGACAAAGATTGGAAGTGTCGTGCCGTTCTCCCTACGCGTCTTTATGTGCTCGGCCTTGTTCGCCCTGCTGCTGCCGATCGCGGTCCGTGCGTCCGGTTCCACCCCTCCCCTTCCCCACGCGCCGGTCGGCGCTTCCCGGCCGCCCACCGTCTCGTCCATGCCTCCAGCCGCCCTCGTGCATGCCTTGTTGCAGGAGCGCGGCGCCCTGGCCGCGCCTGTCCAGAGCGACGCGCGCACCGTGTCCGATGCGCTCTCGTCTAAGTTGGCCGGCCTCGCCGCACTACTGGCGCGTCAAGCGGCGCCCCGCCACGGTCCCGACGCCGCTCTTGGCTCCCCGTTAGCAGGCCAGGCGCCGTCCCCCCCTGACCTCGGCGCTTCTCTGGGGACCCGGTCGACGCGCCGGGCGGCGCCCGGCCACGGTCCTGCTGTCGCTCTTAGGGACTGGGCGCCGGCCGTGGCCACGCTCGCCGGCGGTGGCGCGGCGCACGACGTCGTCGCGCGTGCGCTGGTGCAAGACATCTATGAGAAACTCGGCGTCGCGCCCAACTGGACGGCGGTGGACCGCGTCGCGCCATCGGTCGCGCGGTCCCGCTCGTTCCAGACCGATTATCCCGACGCGATCGCGGCGCCCTCGCCCAATTTCTGGACGGCGCAACGCCCTCTAAAGAGTCCCGTGCTCTACGTCGTGATCCACGACACCGAGGGCGGCTGCGCGGCCTCGCTCAGCTGGCTGGACAACCCAATCTCTGACGCCTCGGCCCACTTCCTGGTCTGCCGTGACGGGCGCGTCTACCAACTCGTCAACGTCGAGGACGCCGCCTGGCACGCCGCCAACGTCTACATCAACTACCACTCTATCGGCATCGAGCACGAGGGCTACGCCGGCCAGGGCTTCACCGAGGCGCAGTATCAGGCCACCGCCGCGCTGCTGCACTTCGTCGACGACCACGACCACCTCAATCTGCGCTGGTCGCGCAACACCGTGTTTGGCCACGAGAACGTGCCCGGCGCCACGCACACCGACCCCGGCATCGGGTGGGACTGGGCGCACTTCATGACGCTCCTAAGCGACGTTCCCTACATAGGGGGCGACCCTCGCATCGCCGTGACGCTGTGGCCGCGCTCGTACGTGCATAGGTGCGCCTCGCTCGGCTGCTCCATCATCTCCACCACGAACTGGGGCGAACAGTTCCACGTCGACGCGCGCAAGCCCGGCTGGGTCGGCCTCGACTTCGACGGTCAGCAGGGCTGGGTCGTGGCCACGTCGGTTGGAGCAGGGCACGGCTCCCTCGTCAGCGTGACCGCCGCGCGCACGGCCGTACGCAGCGCGCCCTCGTCCAAGGGCGACTTTCTGGTCTATCTGACTAAAGGGCAGACCTACGTCTCGACCGTACGAGACCGCACGGCGACCAAAAAAGGTTGGTGGCTGATTCCCTACGCGCATCACTACGGCTTCGTCTGCGCCTGCGACGTCGTCGTCAGGCCAGCGATGAAGACGGGCGTCGTCCCTCCGCTCAAGACAGCCGTTGCGTCGGGCGCCGCGACGCCGACGCCAAAACTCGTCCTGACGGCGACGATCGCGCCCGCAGCGACGGTCACGCTGACGCCCACGGCGACGCTGACGCCCACGGCGACCGCGCGCGCGCTTCTGACAGGGACGCCTACGTCCGCACCCACCCTCATGCCGTCGTCAACGCCGACGCCGAGTCCCAGCGCGACGCCGAGCCCCAGCGCGACGCCGAGCCCCACGCCAGCGCCTTCACTGACCCTCACGCCAGCGCCTTCGCCGACCCCCCTGCCGTCCCCCACCGCGCTGGGGACGCCTGGCATAGTCCCTGCTCCTCCAACACTCCTACCCACCAACCCGGCCTGCACCAACGTCTGTTGACCGTACGCGGCCGGGGTGGGGCGGCGCCGACTATGGAGCCGCCCTCTTTCCCTCGCTATGATAGGAGCACTCAGTGAAGACCGTCCTTTGCTGGTTCCGGCGCGACCTGCGCGTGCGCGACCATACCGCCCTCTACCACGCCGCACGCGACGGAGAACGCGTCGTCCCCTTCTTCATCGTCGATCCCGCGCTGATGGCGCCCCCCCACGGCGGGGCGCCGCGCGTGACTTTCCTGCTCCAGAGCCTCCACGTGCTCGACGAGAACCTCAAGAGGCTCGGCGGCAAGCTGATCGTGCGCCAGGGCGATCCCGTGGCCGAGGTCGTGGCTCTACTGCGCGAGGCCGAAGCCGAGGCTGTCTACGTCAACCGCGACTATATCGCCCCTGGCCTCGCACGCGACCGCGCGGTGCAAAAAGCCGTGGAAGAAGCGGGCTTCGCCTACCACGACTTCAAAGACCTGCTGCTCGTCGAGCCCGACGACCTGCTGACGGGAGAGGGCAAGCCCTACACCGTCTACACGCCCTACTGGCGGGCGTGGCAGCGTCAACCCATCGCCGCCCCGCTGTCCGAGCCGGAAAAGCCTCTGGAGACGCCCGACCTTAAGAGCATAGCCATCCCCAGGCCCAGCGACCTCGGCTGGACCACGAACGCGGACATCGCCGCGGGCGGCGAAGACGTGGTGCTAGCGCTGCTCGGCCGCTTCACGCGCGAGACGAAGGACGGCGCCCCTATCCAGGGCTACGAGACACGGCGCAACGTCCCAGCGGAGAAAGGCACCAGCTTCCTCTCGCCGCACCTGCGCTTCGGCACGCTTTCACCGCGCACGGCGCTCAAAGCCGCCCGCGACGCCGCCGCGTCCGCGCGCGCGCGCGGAGACGCCGAGAAGGGGGCGGTCATCTGGGAGAGTGAACTGGCCTGGCGCGAGTTTTACTGGGCCTGGATGGCGCACTTCCCCTACGTGCTGGAGCATCCCTTCGACCGGCGCTACGACAAGATGCCCTACGACGACGACGACGACCTCTACGACGCCTGGCGCCACGGTCAGACGGGCTTCCCCATCGTCGACGCGGGGATGCGCCAGCTCAACAAAGAAGGCTGGATGCACAACCGCCTGCGCATGATTACGGCCTCGTTCCTGACCAAAGATCTGCTGATGGACTACCGCAAAGGCGAGGCGTATTTCTGGGAGCATCTGACCTGCGGCGACAAGCCGGCCAACATGGGCGGCTGGCAGTGGAGCGCCTCCGTGGGCACGGACGCGCAGCCCTACTTCCGCGTCTTCAACCCCGTGACGCAGGGCGAACGCTACGACCCCACGGGCGCCTACGTGCGCCGCTACGTGCCCGAACTCGAAGCGCTGCCGGACAAACACATCCACAGCCCCTGGACCCTGCCGGACAACGAGGCCTCTAAGCTCGGCTTCCAACTCGGCAAAACCTACCCCGCGCCCATCGTCGACCACGCCGAACGCCGCCTGCGCGCCATCGAGACGTTCAAAGCCATCCGCTCGTCGTAAACAATTCTCGCCTATAGGGCTGTGGGGCCCACACTCCCTTGAGGACCGAGGACATCCGCTGTCCACGTCCGCCTCCGACGTGAAGCGTTTTACCGAGAGCGCGTCACGGGAGACAACGCATCCACGATAAAGACGCGGCCGTCCATTTGTCCCATTGCAATAGATGGTTATGCGCCGCATAATAAGAGGCGCGGCCACGTGAAGCAATGATGGTCGATGGGGGATGCAAGGTCCTCAAGTTAGGAACGATGGATCGAGACGAGACCTCCCTGGCGTCGAGCGAGGCCGCTCCGCGGATGTACAGCGGGAAGAAAACGCTTTTACGTTTTGTAGAGCGCGGCGATCGCGCGGCGCGGGAGCAGTTGTCGTCGTACGGCGACCATCCCCGCGGCAGGAAGACCGCGCCCTCTACCGTTCGTTCCGACGCTGGCTCGCCACTCTCTAGGAACTGGGCGCCGGCTGGTATGGCCGAAAGAGACAACCAGGCCCCTACCATAGACACACGGGCGCCCGTGCCTACACCAGGAATCGTCGCGGCCCTGTTGAGCCTGGCCTCCCTCGCCCTCGACACCGGACCAGATGTCGCCGCCGCCGTCTCGGCCATTCTAACCCTGCTCGCCGACAACCTCGACGCTGGCGCGATCGTTCTGACGCGCCTGGAAGGAGAGACGCTATGCACGGAGCATTCGCTCGACCGCGCGGGCATGGGCGTGACGAGCGGCGCCGTTGCGCCCCTCCGTGATACCTACTGAACGACGATGCTGGCGAACGCGTCGCGTTCGCTCGTCGTCGAGGATGCTCAGGGCGATCCGTATTTCGCCACGCGACCGCCTACGGCCGCCCTCGGCATCGGCGCGTACAGCAGCGTTCCACTCCCACGCGCCGATGGCAGCGTCTACGGCACGCTCTGCGCCCTCTACCCCCAGCGCCGCCCCGCTCAACCAGGCGAGGTGGAACTACTGACCTTGGCCGGCCGCCTCATCGTACAAGCCATCGACGGCGCGGCCATGCGCGTGGCGGAGCGCCAGCGCACGCGCGCTGGCGCGGTCCATGCCGCCGCCCTGCGCCGCGTGGCGCGCGTGTCCGCCATCGTGGCGCAACAGGTCGATCTGAGGAGGACTCTCGATCAAATCGTGAGCGCGGCGGCACGCTCCGCCGGGCTTCGGAATCTTTCCATCTTGTTGCTTGACGAGGAGGGGCGCACGCTCGTACACGCGGCGTCCATTGGGTTGCCGGACGTCTACATGGCGACGATCGACGGCCTGCCCATCGGTCCGACGGCAGGCAGCTGCGGCACGGCGGCCTACCGTGCGAAGACCGTCATTACCGAGGATCTAGAGACCGATCCTCTTTGGGACGCCTACCGCCACCTGGTGCGCCCGCACGGATGGCGCGCCGTCTGGTCTATGCCGTTGCTGGGAGGAGGGGGTAGGGTTCTGGGTACGCTCGCCGCGTATCAGATGCGGTCGGGCAGGCCGACCGCCAACCAGCGCGAGGTGCTGGACCTCTACGCGCGTCTGGCCACGGTCGCGGTCGAAGCCGCGCGCGCGCGAGAGCGCGAGGAGCGCCTGGGACGGCTGGCCACGGAGAAGACAGCGGAGCTCGCGGCTATTATCGAACAGGTCCCGGCGGGAATCATCGCCCTGGACCAGGACGGCCAAGTCACGCTTATGAACGAGAGCGGCCGGCGTATGACCGACCCTAGTCATAAAGACGGACAACTCGTTCCTGAACGAGCCGCCTCCTACTGTCTGCGGAACGCCGACACGGAACACGAACTCAAGCCCGCCGAGACGCCGCTGGGCCGGGCGATGGCGGGCGAGGCCGTCCGCGGGGCCGATCTCCTTGCACGCGGGCTTGAAGCCTCCGCCGACCGCTACGTGCGCGCCTCCGCCGTGCCGCTCTACGACGTCGACGGTAAGCATAAAGGGGCGGTTGGCGTCTTCTCCGACGTGACGCACGAACGGACCCTGCTGCGCGACCTTGCCGCCTCGGAGGAGCGGCTACGCCACGTGTACGACGCCATGGCCTGTGGGGTCATCGTGTTCGACAGCGCGGGGGCGCTCACGGACGCGAACGCATCCGCGCAGCAAATCCTTGGCTTGGACTTGCCCGCGTTGCGCGCCGACGGGATAACAGCCCTCCGCACGTGGGTCATGTCCGTCGAGGAGGCCCCGTCTACACTTGTGACGCCGCCGGGCGTCCTGGGGGTCCGCCAGCCCGTACGAGACGTCGTGGTCGATCTCATCCGCCCGGACGGCCTACAGCGCCGCCTGCACCTCGACGTCGTGCCGACCCTCGACGACGCTGGGAAACTCGTGCGGGTCGTGCTCAGCTTCATCGACGTGACCGCGCGCGCGCGGGCGGAAGAGGCGCTGCGGGCGAGCGAGGAGCGCGTACGCACCGTCGTGTCCAACGCGCCGGTGGTGCTCTTCTCGCTGGATCGTGAGGGCGTCTACACGCTGTCGGAAGGGCGTGGCTTGGCCGCGCTCAACGAACAACCGGGGCAGGCGGTAGGCTCCTCCGCCCTCGCCATGTATCGGTCGCGACCTGAGATCGTGGGCGCCATCCGACGCGCGCTCGACGGCGAGACCTGCACTAGCGTCGCCAAGGTCGCGGGCGTGGTGTTCGAGACGCACTATACGCCCTTGCGCGGCGTGGATGGGACGGTCGCGGGCGTCATCGGTGTGGCCACGGACATCACCGCGCGCCGTCGCATGGAGGAGGAGATGTGGCGTCAAGCCCGGCATGACGCCCTCACTGACCTGCCCAACCGCACACTGCTGCACGAGCGCCTCGGAACAGCCCTGGAGCATGAGCGGGAAGACGGCGGCCCGCCCTTGGCGTTGTGCTTGCTCGACCTGGATCACTTTAAAGAAGTCAACGATGCGCTCGGGCACCACGCCGGCGACCTACTCCTGCGCCAGGTCGCCGCGCGCCTGAGGGAGGTCGCGCGTCCAGAAGACACGGCGGCGCGTCTGGGGGGAGATGAATTTGCCGTCGTGCTGCCCGGCGCCGGCGCGGACGAGGCCAAAGCGCTCGCGGCCTCGATCAGCGCGGCGCTCGATGCGCCTTACGTGATCGAGGGACATAGTCTGCATCTGAGAGCGAGTATCGGTATCGCCCTTGGCCCGGAGCATGGCGGCGACGGCGCCACCCTGTTGCGGCGCGCCGACGTGGCCATGTACGCGGCCAAGCGTAGCAGCGGCGGTCAAGCGCTCTACATGAAGGGTCAGGATGCCGCGCTGCCCGCTCGCCTGAGTTTGATCGCCGACCTACGCCACGCGGTGACCGCCCGCACGCTGGAGTTGCACTACCAGCCTCAGATCGACCTGACCAGTGGACGGGTCGTAGGGGTAGAGGCTCTGTCTCGTTGGCCGCACCCGGTGCATGGCTTTGTCCCGCCCGACCAGTTCATTCCGCTGGCCGAGGGCATGGGCGTCGTCGGGGCGCTGACCGATTGGGCGCTGGAGGAAGCGATCCGGCAGTGCCGGACCTGGCGCGACGCGGGCCACGCGCTCGTCGTGGCCGTCAACCTCTCGGCAGCCACGGTCCACGACGCGCAACTGCCCGCGACCGTGGCGCGGCTGCTGCACGCGCACGATGTCCCGCCCCAGAGCTTGCGCCTGGAGGTGACGGAGAGCGCCTTGATGGCAGACCCGGCGCGCGCGGGCGTGGTGCTGACCGGCCTCGCGGAGTTGGGGGTCGGCATCTCCGTCGACGACTACGGAACGGGCTACTCCAGCCTGGCCTACCTCAAGCGTCTGCCCGTGGACGAACTCAAGATTGACCGCTCCTTCGTGAAAAATCTGAGCACGGAGGAGGCGGACCGCACCATCGTGGCCTCAACGATAGGGCTAGGGCACAGCCTGGGGCTCACCGTCGTCGCGGAGGGCGTGGAGGAGTCAGCCACGGTGCGGACGTTGGCGGCGATGGGCTGTGATAGAGGGCAAGGATACCATTGGGGCAAGCCCTTGCCCGCGGCGAAACTCGACCTCTGGCTCCGCGCGCACGCCCAACCCCAGCCCTAACTCCTCCACAGGGGCGTAGAGGCCGTTTTACGGCCCTTCGTCGCAACTTGCCTTCGACGAGCCCCGGCGATTACAGGGAAACAGCACGTAGACCCGGCTTGCACGCCTCGCAACTCGCCGCCCTTTTAATACAGAAGGCGAGTTGCGGCCAAGTAGGGCGTTGTGCTACCGTAACCATGAGTCGCGATCCGTTAGCTGAGCACGAGGATGCTCCAAGAACCTTGAACGCCGTCCTCGACAGCATTTGCGTCCCAAGTCTCGTCAAGCGTTTCGGCGGTCTCAACCCCATCGCCCGTCGGGAGGGCATTGAAAGACGCCCCGCGACGAGGACGAGAACAGTCTGGTCATCGTCTCAACCCCATCGCCCGTCGGGAGGGCATTGAAAGTGTTTGAGGTCGAGCACCGCCTGGGCCTGCGGGCTGACGTCTCAACCCCATCGCCCGTCGGGAGGGCATTGAAAGTGCGGCGCGTTGGTCACGCTGTAGGCGACGCCGGTCGAGTCTCAACCCCATCGCCCGTCGGGAGGGCATTGAAAGTCGACCTCGTAGATGTCGCTGGCCCCTTCAGCGTCGAAGTCTCAACCCCATCGCCCGTCGGGAGGGCATTGAAAGTGTCGTCGCTGCCCTCATCGCCGTCGCTGCGTTCGTGGTCTCAACCCCATCGCCCGTCGGGAGGGCATTGAAAGAGTGGGCACGTGCGATCCGCGATCAATGCGCCGCGACGTCTCAACCCCATCGCCCGTCGGGAGGGCATTGAAAGGCTCAAGGAGAAGACGCTCGACCGCATCCGCTACGGCGTCTCAACCCCATCGCCCGTCGGGAGGGCATTGAAAGTATGATGGCTCTCAGGCGACCGCCATCGCTGCCGCCGTCTCAATCCCATCGCCCGTCGGGAGGGCATTGAAAGATTATAATATTGGTGTCTCCTGTAGATAGGCATTGAGGGACTCAGTCTTATCGCCCGCTGGAAGTGTGTTGAAAGTGATGGGTTGGGTAGAAAGCGCCGCCCACGCCCTAGTCTCATACCTAATAGCTCACCAGAGAGTGCGTTGAAAGTACCATATGCATGACGTTGGCGACGTCGGTGCGGAATGTCGTGAATCAATCTATCGTCCGTCGGGAGAGCATTGAAAGTGCTTGTAGAACAGCTCCAGACTTAGGAGGACGAAAGATATGTCAATCCAAACGCTCGATACCAATATCATTGCTGTTTTAGCAGAGCCTTGGGCTTTGCTCCCCAGTCCCAACTCCTTTTTTGAATCATTAGATTTCGAAGATATACTGCGGCAGCCTTTTAGGTATTCCCAGAACGCCAGCATTGACGTTGCACGCAGCGTCGCCGTACCTATGTCCGTCGTGGAAAGTTCAAACCAGCTCTCTGTCAACCTCGGTCAGCTTAGAGTAGAAGTCCACGACCAATCTGCACAGCCCACTATCACTGGGTCCGTTTTACCTGATCTCCTGCATCTCGTCTTCGCAAAGTTGCCTCCCGTGCGCCTCTTAGCCGTCGGCGTCAACCTTGAAGGTCAGGTATCTACAACCGATGGAATGACGGCGGCGCGGGAGATAGGTGACAAGGTGCTCAAGGTCAGTACGCACTTTGAAGCTCAAGGTCTCCACCTTGTTGCCGGTTCGGCCCGCTATGGAATGCAGGGACAAGATGGAACAACATACACCGTGTCTATAGAGCCGCGTTTCAATGCTCCTGACACGCGCAATGTGTGGCTCGCGTGCAACGGCAGCATCGAAGGGCCTGAACTGCCGGATCGAGTCCGTCTAATGTCTGCTTTAAGAGAAGGATACGCTATGTTGTCTCATGCTCTTGAAACATTCTTTCCTGAGTACAGTGAGAGCTACGAGAAGTAAACGATGAATGTTATAACATTGGATCAGCAAACGCAGAGCGCGAACCTCGTCGGCTCATTACAGCCTTTGACAGGGATGGAACGCCAAAGCGCGCTCATTGCTGGACTTAAACTGGAATACTCTTTAGTCGCACGCGATGCTCAACTTACATCGTCCGGTAATAGACTTGCAGGTTCCGTCGGTCTCGCCCTTGCATCCATCCATCAATCTCTGCCAGCCGATCATCGACGTGCCACCATTCTCCTTTTCGACCTGTTTTATAGCGCCAACAGCAGTCCGGGAACAATACACGGTCTAAAGGCCGGTCATTCCAATTCTCTATCGCCAGCGTCTTCTTTCGTCCCTGAGCGTCATAACGTAGACACAGAACACGATGAGGCACAGGCATGGTTCTGGAGCGAAAAATGGCAGGAGATGGAGCGCGAGGCAGACGAGGACATTGCTCGTGGTCGCGTAGTCCGTTTCGACGATATCGAAAGCTTCTTTGCTGACCTGGAGACATGAAATTCGAGCGAACTGAGCCGTTTAAAGGAGACTATCGGCGGCTCAGCGACCAAGAAAAGGCGCTGTTTTTTGTTGCCGTTCAAGCCATAAACAAGGCTTATGAGGATCGAGACGACGCAGCTCTACCAACATGGCCAGCATCTCTCCGCATTAAAAGCGTCAAAGGAGCGGACAAAGTCTTCGAAATGACGTGGTCTTTCAGCGGACCCGATGGGCGCGCGACGTTTGAGTTCATTGATATCGAAGGTGAACCTGCCATCCTATGGCGTCGCATCGGAAACCACGACGTTTTTCGCAATCCTTAGTCGTTGCTTCCCGCTTCCAAAAGAGTGGAACTGTCTCAATCCCATCACCCATCTGGGTAGGGGGTTGTAAGTCGCTCCAGTAGAGCACGGACCGTCTGTCCCTAATGAATGTCGCCGGCGCTGTCTCACCAGCGTCGACGACGGAGCGGAGGCGCCAACCGACCGCCGTCACATAGTAGCACAGACAGCACTCTGTACTGCTGCATAGAATGAGACAAATCTGCTTCTTCTACGTTGTCGTCCCCTACGGAGCCTCGGTAGGTAGAGGCGTTGACACATACGTCCTTGTGGATAACTTTTCGACGCTGTCGTACTTGGACTAATACTGTCCAACCTTTGTTGCATACTACCCCCGGATAGAAGAAATCCATCCGCTCCACAGCCCTATGATGAGGCGCACCAGCCCACTGGAATGTGGTTGGCAGGATGGAGCGATGTTAGGGGAGGATGCTTATGCCCAAGAACGACGCCGACAGCAAATCCGTGCAGATGAACCGGCTGGCACGCTTTTTCAGGCAACACCCCAAGGGCGCTTTTACCGTGGTCGAATTGGCTGACCATCTCGGGTGCGATGGTCGCACCGTCCGGCGCTACGTTGCCGAGTTGACCGTCACAGGTCGCCTCGCTCTGGATAAAGAAAAAAATCGATGGCGTCTCGTGGCGGGGGACGACCGGCCGACGCCGCTGGACGACCTCTCGCTCGATCTACGCGAGGGCGCCGCTCTCTATATCGCCGCTCGTCTGCTGCTCCAGCAAACCGACGAGCGCAACGATCACGTCACGAGCGCGCTCGAACGATTGATCGCCGCTATGCCCTCTCCGCTAAAGGAGCGGTTGATCGCGCCAGCGGCGCGTGCCACGTCTGATGCGGTCGCGCGACGCGACATCGGAGCCGTCTTTTCCGCGATCGTGGAGGGCTGGGCGCATCAACGCCTCGTCGAGATACGCTACCGTCCTCCTCGCGCCTCGCACGCCTTCGTCGGGACCATTGCGCCGTACCTGCTCGAACCGGTCGCCGCTGGGCGCACCGTCTACGTGATCGGCCTGCTCTCGCCGCCTGGCCACCTGCGCACGCTCAAGATGGAGCGTATCGAGGCGGCGCGCCTGGGCAAAGAAACCTTCGTGATCCCGGATGACTTCGACGGCGCGGCGCTCCTGGACAAAGCGTGGGGCATCATGTACGGCGAACAAGAACCGGTCACGGTCGTGCTGCGCTTCAGTAAGTGGGTGCGCGACCGCGTCCATGAGACGGTGTGGCACCCCACGCAGCATATCGCCGATCTGCCTGACGGAGGTTGTGAGTGGACCGCGCGGATCGGCGACACGACGGAGATCAGCCCATGGGTGCGCGGTTGGGGACGTGACTGCGAGGTGCTGGAACCGCCCTCCCTGCGCGACGAGGTCATCCACCACATCCGGCGTCTGTCCGACCTCTACGGCCTTGCCCCGGACGGCGGCGCATCAGCTAAGACGGACCCCACAGCCATCTCGCCCGACGAGCAGGCGCTGCTCGACTCGCTCTATTCCTGACACGTCATACATCGCCCTTGCTGGCCGGACACAACGTCGTGTTGCAGGCGCCGACAGGCGCGGGGAAGACGCGCGCCGCGCTGGACCCGTTCTTCGTCAACCTCGCGCGGTCCGCCGCCGATCCGTCCGCCATGCCGCGCACCTGCCGCTACGCCGTCCCGCTGCGCACGCTGGCCACACAGTTTTACAACGAATACAGCGGCTTCAAAGCGAAAATGTCCTCGAACGAGGAGATAAAACGTCTTCAGAAGTTGTATGCGGACGTCCAAGTCCCGTTCATAGCCGAGCAGACGGGCGAAAACCCCGGCGACCCGCAACTGGAAGCCTGTCTGACTTTTTGCACCATCGACCAGCTGCTGGCCGCGTTCCTGGGCATACCTTATGGCGTCTCACCGCGCCAGGCCAACATCAAGGAGGCGGGCGTCTTCGGCTCCTATATCGTGCTGGACGAGTGGCACCTCTACCCGCTGCGCGGCAGTGGCAAGCCGGGCGCCAACGACTACTCAGGCGCCCGCTCGACCACGCTCTCCATGCTGCGCCTGCTCAACGAGCAGAAGCTCGCGCGCTTCTGCCTGATGACGGCCACGCTCTCCACCCATCTGGCCGGGAGGCTAGCGCAAATGCTGGGGGCAGACCTGGAGTCGCTGCGCCAGGGTGCGCGTCCCGGTGAGACGGAGGACGAGGCATTCGCCCGTGAGTACGCAGAAATCGTGGGCAGCCGCACCCGCAGCTTCGTGCGCGCCTCCTCATCGCTCTACGACAGCGTGCCCGGCATCCTGGAGAGCCACCGGGACGCCACACTGGTGGTCTGCAATCAGGTAGAGCGCGCCCAGATGCTCTACCTGGAGCTTATGGACGCGGCCAGGAGAATGGGAAACGCGGCGCCACACATCATCCTGCTGCACTCGCGCTTCACTACCGAGGACCGGCGACGTATCACTGATCTCATCCAGAGCGAACTGAGCAAAGAGGCATGGGAGGCGCGCGGCAGGGGCGAGAAGCCGCCCGCCAACCTGATCGTGGTGGGCACGCAGGTGGTCGAGGTCGGGCTGAACATCTCCGCGACCAGGCTGCACACCGAACTGGCCCCGGCCAACGCTCTGGTCCAGCGGGCGGGACGCTGCGCCCGTTTCGACGGCCAAAGCGGCGAGGTCGTGGTCTATCCGCTCCCGGAGTCCAACAACCCCGCTCTGCCCTACTCAGAAGAGATGTGCAAAGCCACGCTTGAGTTTCTGCCTACCACGCCGCAACAGTACGGCATGGTCGAGGAGCAGAAGCTGCTCGACCACGTCCACACTGCCGAGGATGAACGCTTCCTCGACTCCTTCGAGCGCAATCACGTAGACAGGGTGAAGGCCATCTTCACTGGCTGGAACTGGCGCATACAAAACCACATAAATGCCGCCGTGGAGTTGATCCGCGACGTGCAGCAAGTACCCGTGCTGATCCATGCCGATCCAGACAACGCTATCAAAGAGGAGCCCTGGCTCTGGCACTCGTTCAGTTTGCGCCCCGACACGTTGATGGGACGCTGGAACCGTCTTCGTGAACTTGCCCAGCAGTTCGACCTCGACTGGACTATTAAAAAGTTAGAGTATCAGAAGGTTGGCACAGTTGGCGATGAAGAGAGCGATAGCCGCACACCATTAGAGTGCAAGTGGATCCCAGTTGTCGCCGAGAGTGAGATCCGCTCTGCACTGATGCTCGTGCTTCCCCCGGAACTGGCACACTATGACCCGTCGCTCGGCTTTGTCCTACGCGACCCAGATAGGATGCTTGGTCTTCCGCCCGTGGCAGACTCGTCCTGGCAAAGCGCATTGGTTGCGCGGCCAAAGAACAAGCCACGCTATGGCCCAATCGAACGCCAGATTTACCTCGTCCATATCTCTGGTCTGACGCGCTCTTATAATTATCTGATCTCAGATGAGCTGCGCTGGGCGTGTACTCAACTCGAACGAGCGCTGAATTACAAACCTGGCACAATCGAGATTGTCGTCCGACTAGCGCTGGCGCTACATGACCTCGGTAAGCTAACTAAACGTTGGCAGAATTGGGCGCGTGCGTGGCAGCAGTTGGTCTACGACTCCGATTCTTCCTCTCTTTCCCAAAGGGTGAATCCCAGTGTGCTTTTCGCCAAAACAGACTTCGACAGCAAGAGAGGACATAAGGAACTCCAGAAGAGTGTTGGAAGACCTCCACGACACGCGGTCGAAGGAATGGCAATGGCCAGGAAAGCGCTGACACGAACAGTAAGAACCCTTGTTGTAGCAACAGCGGACGATAAGGCGCGGCAGGATGTGCTGGCCCAAGCCGTCCTCACTGCCATTGCCCACCACCATACTTCTAGCGCAACGACGTTTGAGGATGCATCTCTTGCGTCAGGTGCAATTGAGGTAATCAAGAGCGCACTCGATCATGTTGGCGCTGCAACTCACATAGACATTGATCGGATCTCACGCAAAACGGAAGAGCAAAGAGCCAATTGGCAATGCTCGATGTCAGAAGGAGAAAGAGGCCAAGAAGGAGCATTACTGTACTTTCTGATCGTACGAGCTTTGCGTTTGTCTGACCAACGCGCCGACTTCAACCGCGATCCTGAGCTAGATCGATTACAAAGTGAGCAGCCGTAGTCAACCATTTTGAGCACCTAATTTCGGTGTTCAGCTGACGACCACTGATCTAACCGGACAGAAAGGAACTACAAGTGATTGATGCAGACCGCCAATGGAACGTTCTCTATGTGGATAAAAAGACGAACAGTTCGGCAGATACCGTCTTAGCTGGCGGCCTCGCCATTATGATTGACAAACTCTGCAGCCACCTCGGCTGGCCCCAAAGCGTTGTATTGCATGATGCTGGCCCACACTACGCCATCGAGCTCAGCAAACCGCTTCCTGCAACCCGTTTAGGCCAGTTGGCTGAATACGTTCCTTTTTCTCTCATTTCACTTTTGGTTAAGGATAAGCCTGATAAAGCAGTGGTAAGAGCACTGGCACACGGACAAAATCTCGATGGCATTGGCAAGTTCTATCTTGATGATCAACGACGCCAGCGTGATGTTGCCTACCAAAGGCGGCAATCCCTTAAGGGTATGCGCCTGCCTAGTGAAGCGATGCACAACGACGACCGACTGATCACTGTTTCACAAGATGGGGGAGTAAGCCCGGAGTTTGCGCCATATTCTGCTTTTAGTGCCTTCAAGGTCGACAGCAGCGTCAACGATATCATTTTGTGCTGGGCCAAACTCTCTGCAAAGGATCTCACAGAGCTTATAGGGGCACTATTGAGCATGTTTTCTTGCACTCCCAACGAGGAGCATGTGCTTGATGGTGCGCTTAAGCCGCTCGCAAAACAATACGGGTGGAAAAAGGAGGCAACGCAATTACAGATTATCAATCCCATCGCCGGCAAGGGCGCTAATGTCGTCAAAAGCAACGGCGTGTCTATAGGGAGTCTCGATGGGCTCTGGCCGCTCGAACTTCTAAAGCTCGCTGGCTACATCGCCCTATCTGCTCCAATGGTCGTGCAAGATGCCAAACCCGAAGGAGTCAAGGCAAGCAGCGCAAAAGGTGGTGAACCAGCCTCAAGCGACTATAAAGCCAAGGATCGCAAAACCTACGTGCTCCGTCCGAGTGTGGTGGAAATCAAAGTGGTTCAGGAGGTGATGTCATTATTTCGTGAAACCCTTCGCAGCACGACAGCAGTAAGACTCGATGTGTTGGCGTCGCTGCTCTTCACTCAAACCTTGTTGACGTTCCACAAAGAGCGTTTACTCGCCGAGAAAGAGTTCAACGACGATCCCGACGACGCACTTGGCAACTTAGACGATGTCGCGAAGGTGGCGCAGGGCTTCGACATGACGTTTTCTAAGAGCCTAGGCAATGCCGTTGCTACGATGAACATCGCCACGATAGGGTTGCCAGCATGGCTGCCCCCTGCAACGAGCATTGAGGAAACAAATAGAGCACTTACGCTGCTCGCTGAGCATATCAAAGTCGTGCGTTCCATTGGCAACCGCAGTCCCAGTAAGCAACCAGAGGAAGGAGCAGAGGAGCACGTACTGCTTAACCACTACCGCGACTTCCTCTCAGGGCGCGGCGACATCGCGCCTTTCCTGCGTTTCACCACGGCCTACGGCCCCTATATCCTGGCGCAACGCTACCGCAAGCGCCGCGCCCATGCCTTTACCGAAGATAGTTTGACGGAGGTGTTCATGGCGACCAAGGAACTCGATCTCAAGAAAATCATCGAAACGCCCGGCTTTCGCTCCATCGCCGATTGTATTCGTGCCGCGACCATCACTCCGCAGTACACCAAGTCGACAGCCGGCGGTACGCCCTACGAGATTCGTTATGGGCTGGGGCAAGAATTGGCGCGCGCGTCAAAAGACGATGCGGAATTCGTGCAGGCGCTGGGCACGTTCCTGCAATCATACGGGGCCGAGAACGCGCGCCAACTCGAGATACTGAAGCGCAGATACTCCGGTGACAGCCCTGCCGAAGGGTTCAAGAGACTCCGACACAGCTTCAGCGACGGCGACCTCGACGAACTCATCCCTCTTATCCAGCAGCACCACTCTGGCCTGATCTGCTCACTCTTGCTCGCCTATGGCTACGCGCGCCGCAAACGGCCCGGCGAGACGGCGGCTCAGGACGACGCGGACGAGATAGACGCTGAGGCAGGTGCTGACGACGAGGAATAGATCACGCGCTTGTTCGACGGCGACGGGCGTACGGCCCGCCGCCTTATCATCGGGACAGCTAAAGAAGGACTGTACACCATGACCACGACGACAACGCCGCTTGCCTCGCTCTCGCTCTCCTGCCGCGCCACGCTCAACGTGCATAGCCTCAACAATGAGGGTGGCGAGGGCAACCAGATCCAGACGCGCATGGTCGACATCGTCGACGCCGCCGGCGTGCGGCACAGCGTCAACGCTATCTCCGGCGACATGATGCGGCACATGCTGGCCGAGAATCTGCTGCGCGTGGCCGTGCAGCGCGGCCTCCCGCTCTCCGAGGGCGCGCGCCGGCTCGACGCCAACCGCATCAACGCCGATCCCGCCGCGATGAAGGCCATCGGCGAGAAGAATAGCGACCCGGAAGCGCTCGACTACCTGCTCAACCACTGCGCCATTACCGATATGATGGGCACGCTGATCACCAAGAGCAAACGTTCGCTGCCGCGTCCCTCGGTGGTGGAGTTCGGCTGGGTCGTGGGGATGCCCGCGCAGGTCCACAGCGCCAACTACTTCCACGTCAAGTACAGCGCCGACCGCGGCAGCGACAAGCGCAGACAGGACGCCGACGAGTCTGAGGCGACCGGCTCGAACAGGGGACAGGCCATCTTCCACCGCCCGGCGTCGAGCGGCGTGTACGCCCTGGTCTGCCATCTCGAACTCGCGCGCATCGGCTATAACGACATTCGTCAAGGCTACGCGGTGGACGACGAGGAGCGCACCACGCGCGCCCATGCCTTGCTCGACGCCGTGCTCTACACCTTGCTGGAGATGAACGGGGCCATGCGCGCCGCGCAGCTGCCGCACCTCACCGCTCTGAGCGGCGTGGTGGCCACGAGTTCCGGCATCGTGCCCGCTCCGCTGATCAGTCCGCTCGCCTCGTCGGGCCACGACCACAAGGACGACGGCCAGGACCACGATCACGACTACCGTGGCCAGGTCCAGACGCTGGTCGGACTGTTGGATGGACAGAACGGCTCAACCCTCGCGGCGCGGCCGTTCGAGGACATCACGGGATTCGCCACGATCATGCAAGAGACCACGCGCAACCTCGTGGTGGCCGACCTGACGCCGCGCGCGGCGTCGGCGCGCTAGGGGGAACTCATGAACGAAGAACAGACTCCCCTCGGCGCCTGGCTGCTGGCCAGTTACCAACCCGTGGCCTTGTTCTCGCTCAAATCCGCCCTCGCCACCTCGTCGGGCGGCAAGACGGTGCTGGCGCCCACGCCATTCGCCCTGAAGATGGGCTTGCTCAGCGCCGCTATTCGTATGAACGGACGCGATGCCGGTCAAGCCCTCTTTCCGCTGCTGCGTGATCTGCATGTCGCTCTGCGCCTGCCGCAACGCCTCGTCGTGGTCAACAGCTTCGGCAAAGTGCGCCGCCCGTGGGAAGCTCCGAAGCAGGCTGGCGCGGACAAGGGCGCGGCCGAGGCGCGGGCGCGCTCCAAAGGGACGTTTCCCTGGAACACCACCATCGCCTATCGCGAGTACGTGCAGTTCGACGGGCCTCTGGCCTTCGCCTTCGCCCTTGGCCAGGGCGCCTCCGCTGGGTTGGACGCGGTGGCCGCATTGGCGCCGTGCCTCAACTACATCGGCCGGCGCGGCGGCTTCGTCCAACTCGACGCCCTCCCACGCCGCGCCGACGCTCTGCCCGACGGCTATACCGTGCTTACCGCCGAGGGAGGGAGCACGTTTGGCGTGAACTGGACCTTGCAAACGCTGGACGACTGCGGCCCTTCGTTGACCTTCGAGCAGGCCGACATTTATAGCTCCAAGCGCATTACCCTAGGTCAGGGGCGGGTGTTGCGACACGTGCCGCTGCCGCTGCGCCTGGCCTCGTCCGGTCGCGGCTTCAGTCTCTACGAAAGGATAGGTGAATGACGTGATGGATTCCGCCACCAGCCTCCCGCCGTCTTCTTCAGGTCAAACAAGAGGAGAGGAACACGTCATGCCGCCGACCTTACCCGTGTGTAGCTTTCCGCCGCCGGACCCGGCGTCCGTGCGCGCCGCGCGCACGGCGCTGCTAGATAGCCTCGACGCGGTCGCGCTATACGAGTTGCGCTTCGAGGTAGAGACGGCCACACCCATCACGTTGGCCGAACACCCTGGCAGCGCGCTGCGCGGCGCGCTGGTAAAGGCGTTGCTCGACGCCCACTGCACCAACAAGGCGGCGCCGAGTTGCGCTGCTTGTCCTCTCGTCCACGTCTGCCCGGTCAGCGCGCTGGCCGCACCGCTGCGCGAGGACGCGGCGCGCGGGCGCGACGTGCCGCGTCCCTTCGTGGTGTCGCCGCCGCTGCCCGCTCCGTCTCACCTGGCCAAAGGGTCACCCTGGTCGTTCGGGCTGACCCTTTTCGGGCCGGCCGCGGCGCTGTTTCCCTACGTCGTGCTGGCGCAGCGTTTCCTAGAGGCGAATGGGCTGGGGATGCGCGACGAGGCCGGACGGCGTGGCCGCTTCCTGGTGCGCCGCATCGTCAGCCTCTCCCATGCTGGACGCGAAGACGTGCTGTACGAGCGGGGCATGAGTCACGTCACGGCCCCCACGCGAACACCGCTGCGCGCGCGCGTCGCCGCGCGGGCGGAGTCTTTGCCGGACGACATGCTGACGCTGCATCTGCTCTCCCCCCTGCGCTTGAAGGCCGGCGGCGAGATCCTCCAGCGGTTCGACGCCGCCGCGCTGGTGCAGCGCATCCTCGAACGCTGGGAAGGACTGCGGCGCGAGTACGGCCAGGGGCCAGGGCGCGACATCGTGGCGCCGCTGCACGGACCCATCCCGAGCGAGGCGCGTGGCGACCCGCGCATGCTGCTCGCCCTGGGCGACGCCGTGCGCGTCGCCCACGATGGCACGCGCTGGCGCGACATCGACAGCTACTCATCGCGCCAGAAACGCTTTACGCCGATCGGAGGATTGCTTGGCTCGGTCATCTTGAGCGGAGACCTCGACGGGCTACGCGAGGTGCTCGCCCTCGGCGAGATCATCAGAGTCGGCAAAGACGTGGTCAAGGGCAACGGGCGCTACATCGTGCAAGATGCGCCGCCTACGCCCTCGACTGCACCAGAAGGGCGGACATCATGGAGTTGATCGTCGAAGGACCGGGCGTGTTCGTCTCCAAGCACCAGGGCCGCATCCGGGTCAGCCGCGATAAGACGATGGTCAGCGAGGCCCCCCTGATCCATCTGCAACAGGTCGTCCTCGTGGGCAGCGGCATCGGCATCTCGACCGACGCCGTGCGCGCCTGCACCGACGAGGGCATCCCCATCCACTTTCTCAGTTCGAGCGGTACGGCTGTGGCCGGCCTCTACGCGGCTGGTCTGGTGGGGACCGTAGCCACGCGCCGCGCCCAGCTCATGGCCTACACCGATCGGCGTGGAGCGAACATCGCCCGCGCCTTTGTGACGGGAAAGCTGGAGAATCAGGCCAACCTGCTGCGCTACATGGCCAAGTACCGGCGTGAGGCCCATCCCGCGCTGTACCAGGAGTTGGAGATGGCCGCGCTAGACATCCGCGACCGTCTGGCCACCCTCGACAGGGTGACGGGGACCTGCGTGGACGATCTACGGGACACGTTGATGGGTGTCGAGGGCGCGGCCGCGACGCACTACTGGGGAGCGATCGCCTGCGTCGTGCCCGCGTCGTTGGAGTGGCCGGGCCGTGAGACGCGCGGCGCGTCCGATGCGTTGAACAGCGCCTTGAACTACGGCTACGGCGTGCTCTACGCCCAGGTCGAGCGCGCCCTCGTGCTAGCCGGCCTCGATCCCTACGCGGGGTTCTTGCACGCCGACCGCCCGGGTAAGCCAAGCCTCGTGCTCGACCTGATCGAGGAGTTCCGGCAGACCGTGGTCGACCGCACCATCATTGGGCTGGTCAACCGCGGCATGGAGGTCGAGCGCGATGGAGAGGGCCGCTTAAGCGAGGAGATGCGGCGTCGCCTGGCGGAGAAGGTGCTGGAGCGCCTGGCCGCTCAGGAGAGCTACGAAGACAAGCGGCGTGCGCTGCGTCACATCCTCCAGACACAGGCACGCCATCTAGCGACCTTTATGCGTGGAGAGCGCCCGACCTACATCCCGTTCGTCGCGGGTTGGTAGAGCGAGCCAAGCGATGACGTTATGAGCCTGTACTGCCTCGTCCTCTACGACATCTCGGACGATGGCGTCCGCACCAAGGTCGCCGACGTCTGCCTCGACTACGGTTTGACGCGCATCCAGTACAGCGCGTTTCTGGGCGCCCTGAGCCGTACGCACCAAACAGAGTTGTACAGAGTGTTAGAAAGGAAGCTGGGCAAAGCGAAGGGCGAGATCCGCTTGATCCCGCTGGACGAGCGTTCCTACGGCGCCCGGCGTCGTCTAGGCAAAGACAAAGGAGCGTTGCCATGAGCGTGAGAGAGGGGCCGTCGCCCTGGACGCTTGAAGTCACCGACCTCAAGCAGTGGGCGCACTGCCCGCGCATCGTCTTCTACCGTTACGTGTTGCCGCGTGTGCGGCCGACCACGAAACTCATGGCCGAGGGGCAAGCCCGCCACAAGGTCGAAAGCGGTCACGAAGAGCGGCGCAGCCTGCGACCCTACGGCGCGACCGAGGGCGAGCGCTTTTTCGATGTGCCCCTCTATGACGCGAGGCTTGGTCTACGTGGCCGCGCGGACATGGTGATTGCTACACCAACGCGCGCGACGCCGGGCGCGACCTTGATCGTGGTGGAGTACAAGCTGACCGATCGCTCGGCGCTGCGCAACTGGAAGTTGCAACTCGCCGCCTATGCGTTGCTGCTCGAGGCGGTCTGGACGATGCCCGTCGTCGAAGGGTATGTGTACCAGATCGGTGAAAGGCAAGCTCAGAGGATACCGCTGACCGCCGCGTTGCGCGGGCAAGTCCTGAGCGCGGTCATTCAGATCAATAGGCTTATCCAAGGAGAACAGTTGCCGCCCGCGCCGCGCAACGGAGCGATATGCGTCTCCTGCGAGTTCCGCCGGTTCTGCAACGACGTTGTGTAGACCAGGCCCCGTGCTTTCTAAAGGGCGATGCTGGCTTCCCTCCTCCTCATACAGTGCTCTGTAGCATACGGCGTCGCAACTCGATGCCAAAGATCTTATGGAACGTCCACGCGGAAGCTGGAGCCAATCAGGGGGACAAGCCGTCGACGCTGTCGTAGGCTTAGAAAGGCGCTCCGCCGCCCGTCGCAACTTGCCCCCATTTTCATACAGAAAACAAGTTGCGATAACTATAGCTCCAAGGAGGTCAACTTGTGATAGCATGTCCGTAATCGACGCTCCAGGATGCGCTAGGAGCGCTGATCGACGCCGTCTTGGACATCCAGCTCCTGAACGGCTCGAATGTGTCAAGCGGTCGCAAACCTATCGCCCGTCGGGAGGGCATTGAAAGATTTTATGGCCCCAATCAGCCAAACATATGTTCATTTGTCGCAAACCTATCGCCCGTCGGGAGGGCATTGAAAGACTCCGTAGCTCACGAGATGCACGGGGTCGAGCGACTTGTCGCAAACCTATCGCCCGTCGGGAGGGCATTGAAAGTCTGGAGGGGTCGTGGGATGCGCGTCTGCGCATCAAGTCGCAAACCTATCGCCCGTCGGGAGGGCATTGAAAGAGTATACCAAGGAACACCATGGTACCACAAGCACCGTCGCAAACCTATCGCCCGTCGGGAGGGCATTGAAAGGTTCATGCCACCGCCCGATCGCCTCGTAAGCTGCGCGTCGCAAACCTATCGCCCGTCGGGAGGGCATTGAAAGTCAAGGGCGATCTCCAGGCCATTGACCGCGTGCTGCGCAGTCGCAAACCTATCGCCCGTCGGGAGGGCATTGAAAGTGGTTCTGGCGGGTCTGTTCTCGCTGCTGCCCTCGGTCGCAAACCTATCGCCCGTCGGGAGGGCATTGAAAGACCGACCCAACGTCGCCCCAATCAGGCGACGAGGCCGGTCGCAAACCTATCGCCCGTCGGGAGGGCATTGAAAGAGCTCGTGGCCAAGCGTGGTGTGGTGCTTCAACAGCGTCGCAAACCTATCGCCCGTCGGGAGGGCATTGAAAGACTGGTGTTTACCACGATGAGCCAGGCGGTGCGTAAAAAGTCGCAAACCTATCGCCCGTCGGGAGGGCATTGAAAGTACGTCGTCGGCGACGCCTATGGCTGGACCAGTTTGCCGTCGCAAACCTATCGCCCGTCGGGAGGGCATTGAAAGTCGGTCAGTCGTACCCATGCAGCGCCGAATATCACGTCGCAAACCTATCGCCCGTCGGGAGGGCATTGAAAGGTCGTTATAAGCGCTCCGTGGACGCCCGCGGCGCAGACGTCGCAAACCTATCGCCCGTCGGGAGGGCATTGAAAGTTCTTCAACGAACCTACCGTAGACGGGAGGTCCGGCGGGGTCGCAAACCTATCGCCCGTCGGGAGGGCATTGAAAGGGGGTGACCGCGTGGACCGCCTGCACGGCTTTGGGTCGCAAACCTATCGCCCGTCGGGAGGGCATTGAAAGATCAACAAGCTACCCAACGACGTGGTCTATCTCGCGGGTCGCAAACCTATCGCCCGTCGGGAGGGCATTGAAAGTTGGGCCGTCGCGTTGTAGACAGCCTGCTGTTGGTGTCGCAAACCTATCGCCCGTCGGGAGGGCATTGAAAGGCGTCTACTATGGTCTGCCCGATCCGCTTACCGGCAGTCGCAAACCTATCGCCCGTCGGGAGGGCATTGAAAGCTCTAATGTCTACCTTATGCAGATCGCGGCCAATTGTCGCAAACCTATCGCCCGTCGGGAGGGCATTGAAAGCTCAGAAGAGCGCCGCCGTCGCCGAGCGTCTGACGGCGTCGCAAACCTATCGCCCG
>JAABUX010000339.1_pt1 | contig 79360 bp, 77 predicted proteins | sample 5561851 | NCBI WGS metagenome assembly JAABUX01 (sample SAMN10711883, study PRJNA513361) | rock metagenome | isolation source: Antarctica rocks | place: Antarctica: Victoria Land, Richard Nunatak red sandstone | collected 2016-01-03 | reverse complement strand
CACGCAATGTCACACTTGTATCCAGGGTGGCTTCGTAGTCCACCATCTTAAAGATTCGAGGCATAGCTGCTCATTGTCACTTGCCTCACTCTGACACATCGGTGTTTCTCCGACAACCTGCTAGCTGTCTTAGCTTTTTTGGCTCGGCTAGATTTCCTCACCTATAGCGGTTTGCATTTGAGTGCGATACACCGCAAGTCAAGCCCTATATGACATTGTCCTGCTGATGCTGTACTTCATCCGAACGCAAACCGCTATATATGGATTGTGAGTTTTCTTCAGCAAAGGATTAAAGTGCGAACTCTACCCTTGGGGGTTACTTTTGCTGAAGTCAGTCGTCTCTAGGCATTTCTGCCCATTTAGACTGAACGAATCGCACAACCGCCAGCACTTTCAGCCTTGCGCTTCAATTCGGATTGAAAATAACCGGGGGATTTAGCCGAAATAGCCTTACCATACCGTTTCTGCCATCCCCTAACAGAAACATTTTCGGTCTTAACTTGGTTGCCATTCCGAAGAATGTCGTTGACTAATTTTCGGTTCTGCGACTTGGCATAAGCCGCCTTACGCCGCTCTAATTCGCGTTTTTTAGTTGCCAGCTTGAGGTAGCGCTTGGACTTATTCCACTTGTGGAGCCCCTTCTTCGCCTTGCCCTTTTTGGTCACAATCTGACGACCGAGTCGATTTTTGAAATCAGGCTCATAGTTGTCAGGATTGTTTGTTCTTTGTGACCGTTGCATTTGGCGTTGAATTGAGGCAATCTCACGCTCAAAGGTGGGCACCTGTTGAGCAAAAGGGAGCAAACCAGCGTTGTTGTTAGCTACATAAGCTACATTTGAAATATTGAGGTCAATTCCTACAATTCCTGGTGTGACCAAGTTGGCGAACTTTTGAAAGGGCACGCCTTCGCAAACCAACTGAGCAAACCATCGGCGTGACCCGTGAATCTCTTTTTTGAGCAATCTGACGTATTTGATGAAGGAAGTTAGACCATGCATCATCACAGGATTCTCAGGGTTGATCATGGCGTTAAGTCGAAGTTTCCCCCAAACCAACTGACCATCAACCCAACGAATACCCTGCTTATTGGTCTTGCCTTCCATGCTGTTAAAACGACTAGAAACTTTGAACCGCACCTTTTTGGCACGACCCAACATTACCTTAATGCTTGCTTGAAAAGCGCGTTTAGCTAAAGTTTGCTGAGTATTGGAATCCACTTTCTGAGCTATCCATCCAGATTGATTTGCAACGACTGTCGCGTAAGCCTGAATATCGTACTCAGAGTAGCGATACGCCTCTCTAGCCGATTGAAAAGCTTGATTCCTGGTTTTCCCTTTTGGCAGTTTTTTAGCTTCTTGAAATAGATCGGACTGGCGCACCAAATTCATCCGCGCCATTGATTCATTCAGCAGTGCGTTGTAAAGCTGACGACCCGCTTGAAAACGTGCCGACAATTCAGCCTCATTTTGACTGGTGACGATCAATGGAATTTCTATGGTGAATGATGGTGTACTAGACCGAGCCACTTGGAAACCTCCTTGACTTCTAAACTTCTACAACGTTAGTCTATTGGTTGATAAATGTCAATACATCAACCAAGATAAATGAGAAAAGATTCTGTAGGATACAGACATAACAACCACTCTGTAGGACTGGCGACAGTTCACCTGATTTGGATTCCAAAGCGAAGAAGACCTGTTTTAGTGGGGCAGGTGAAACTGCACCTGTCTGAAATATTAGATTCTGTTGCCCATGACAAACAGTGGATTATCAAAGCTAAAGAGATAGCTTCTGACCATGTACATATCCTTGTTGAATACGATGAACAAACCCCCATTTGCGAGGTGGCAAGAGCCTTTAAGGGGCGCAGTTCCAAGCTGCTTAGGGATGAGTTTCCTGATCTTAGGAAGCTTCCTTCTTTATGGACTAGAAGCTATTTTTACGACACGTCTGGCTTCGTCAGCACCGCTAATGTCATGGCTTACATTAATGATCCACATCATGAGCGACACTAGGAACACTGCGGCTAAAGCCGCGTTGTCGCTTTTCCACCCCGGCTTGAAAGACCGGGGCTACCAAGCTCCGGGGATTTACGTGTGCATAAAGCAGAAATTCTGAATCGTGGGCTGACTTTGATTAAGCCTTTGGCGTGAAGCTACTGCTTCTGGGAAGACTCAGCTGCGGCAGCGAGTCGATCCACAACCGCTCGACCAATTATTGCCACCTGACTGAGCGGCATAGACTGAATGTGTTTCAGAATCAAGTTCACCTCTGAGGGTTCTGGGAGTGGTTTGTCATCTAAATAGCTTAGTAGCTCCTCCACTGTGTAACCTGCTCTGGCTGCGATCTGAGCCAGATTTTCGGTATCTGGAACCGTCTCTCCCTTTTCCCACAGCTGCACAGCAGTCGCAGAAACGCCCAGAAGCTTGCCAAATCCTCGCTGACTCATGGAGCCACGAGCCATTTTTACCACTTCAATCAGTTTCTTTCTAGCCTCTAGGTTCACTGCTGTAGTATTTTGCAACCGCACCTACAAGTTTACTTTCCCATCTCTACATCGTAGTTTATGTATTGACAATTCTAGTTGTAACCGCTATCCTAAAACTAGAGTTGTAAACTGTAAGTCTGGATGCAATCGCCGGAAAAGCCAGCCAGACTAATGGGTTTTAGCCCGGCAAGCCTCGGTTTTGAGTCTCCGTCAAACAACAGGGAGAGTAGCATCATCATGGATCGTAAGACGGGCAAAATTCGCCAATATCGTCGGAAATGCCACCTGATATCTGCTGATAAAATCAGTCCTAAGAATTGGCAGCTTACCGACAAGGAGCACGCTTCAAAGGGGCTCATATTCAGCTTGCTTTTGCTTTATCCCCGGAAGACTCAGCAGCAGCAGCAATTCTCTCTGCGGCGGCTTGAACGATCATCGCCACTTGACCAAGAGGCATATACTTGATTTGTCTGAGAATTAGGCTCAACTCAGACGCTTCTGATACTGGTTTGCCCTCCAAGTAGCCGAGGATCTCCTCTAGTTTGTAGCCGGATATCGCTGCTATTTTCGCCAAATTTTCGGTGTCAGGCACGTTCACACCCTTTTCCCACAACTGAACGGCAGTAGCAGAAACTCCCAAAAGCTTGCCAAACGCTCGCTGACTCATCGATCCACGAGCTAGTTTAATAACTTCAACCAGTTTCTCTCTACCCTCTATGTTCACTGCTTGGTAGCTACTTAACTGCCTCTTCAAGTTTACTTGTCAATTTAAAAATTTGTATTTATAGCTTGACAATTTTAATTTTCAGTCTTGCCATCACAATGAAAGTTGTTATATAATTGAAAGTATAAATTTAATTCAGTCAAAGTCCGCTAACCGGCAGTCTTCAGCTGACAAAACCTTGTTTTAGTGGGGTTTGCGGCCGGAATAAAGTTTTGAGCCTCCAGTCAAACAACATATAGAGTAGCACCATGGCTCGTAAGACTCGCAAAATTCGCCAATATCGTCCGAAAGGTCAAAGCCTGATATCTGCCAATAAAATCAGCCCTAAAAATTGGCACCTCAGTGACAAGGAGATCAGCCAAGCACTTAAACCACTTGGTATTCTCGTTAAGACGGTGAAGAAGATACACTACCTGAAGCATCAGGTGTGTATCTCTTGGTGGGATGAAAAAGGAAATGTGTGCAGTTCCTTTTTCAGTTATCGGATTTTTGCCCGTTGGCAAGCAGAAGTTGAACGGTTGCTTAACGCTTGCCATACCCTCAAGGAATTTTACAGAATTATAGGATACATCCAGTATGACCTGTATTACTTCCCCTATCCGCTGGAGATGTCGGATTCAATCGCCATTGCCTTAGAAAATTGTGAGTGTCAACTAAGAGAGCAGCGTGATCAAGTCGTCGCCTACTAGCTCGTAGAGGCAGCTAGTTCCGCCAAGCGTTCCTGCTGATCTTGAGAGATGCAAGCCTGAATCATTGGCTCCAAGTCGCCTTCGAGAACCGGGTTGAGCGCATAGTTTTGATTCAGACGGTGGTCGGTGGCGCGGTTGTCTTTGTAGTTGTAGGTGCGAATTTTTTCTGATCGCGACCCTGTGCCCACCTGCGATCGCCGCATCGAAGTTACCGCTTCCTGTTGTTCACGTAACTTCATTTCATAAAGCTTGGCACGGAGAATTTGCATCGCCCGCTCTTTGTTTTGCAGCTGACTTCGCTCTTCCGTACAGAAGATGCGAATGCCGGTCGGTTTGTGGTATAAGTCAGCCGCTGTTTCTACTTTGTTGACGTTTTGCCCACCAGCACCCCCAGACCGAGCCGTACTCATTTCAATATCCTTCGGGTCAATGTGGATTTCTACATCATCCACCTCTGGCATCACCGCCACCGTTGCCGTGGAGGTGTGAACTCGTCCCCCAGCCTCGGTTAATGGCACTCTCTGCACCCGATGGACTCCAGCTTCAAACTTCAGTTGGCTGTAAACCTGGTCGCCCTGAATTTCCAGCATCGCCTCTTTAAAGCCGCCCATTTCAGCTAGCGATTCACTCACCAGCTTGACCTTCCATTTTTGGGTTTCGGCATAGCGGGAGTACATCCGCACCAAATCCCCTGCCCAGATACTGGCTTCATCGCCGCCAGTGCCTGCCCTGATTTCCAGCATGATGTTCTTGTCATCATTCGGATCGCGTGGTAATAGCAGGACTTTCAAGCGAGTTTCAAGCTGTTCCAGCTTTGCCTCTAACTCTTCAACCTCCAGCGCTGCCATTTCTTGCAACTCTGGATCACTCGCTGCTTCCTTCAACACCTGACGAACCCCTACCAAGTCTGATTGGGCGTTTTTCCAATTCTCATAGGTATTCACCACTTCTTCCAATGAAGAACGTGACTTAGCCACTCGTTGAAACTCAGGAGGGTTAGTGGCGATATCAGGATCAGCCAGGCGGCGGGTCAACTCGTTGTAGGTTTGCTCGACGGATTTTAGTTTGTTAAGCAGGTAAGTTTCAGCCATGGCAGCGATCGGCTCCATCAAGATAGTAGGGTAGGTCAGCTGATTAGTCTGGCAGCATTCAGCCCAAACGGCGAATGCTGAGAAACCTACCTCTTTTTCTTAACTTGAGGTTGATCTCCTTGAGCTTGATCGCCTTCAAGCATGCCGTATTTACGCAGGAAGCGCTCAACTCGCCCTTCGGTGTCAATAATTTTCTGAGTGCCGGTGTAGAATGGATGGTTCCCAGACCAGACATCGACGTGCAGTTCTGGCTTAGTAGAGCCAACAGTCATGACGACTTCGCCGTTGCAATAAACCTTAGCTTCTGGATACCATTTGGGGTGAAGATCTGGTTTAGCCATTGTTTTCTCCTTGAAAATATCGTTAATACGAATTCACTATTGAAATAACATATACCCATTTTAGCTTTCAGATTTGAGCCTGTAATAGGTGTCTAGAGGGTCAGGGAATCCCCACGGCTCAAATCTTACCCTAACCCCTGATTCTCCAGACCCCTAGACCCTTGAAGCGCTTCTATCGCTTGGAGAACTGCGGTGCCTTCCGGGCTTTGTGCAAACCGTATTTCTTGCGCTCTTTCGCGCGTGGATCGCGGGTAAGGTAGCCTTCGGTTTTCAAAGGCGGACGGTTGTCTGGATCTAGCTGGCACAGGGCGCGAGCCACTCCTAAGCGAATCGAGTCCGACTGTCCCGTCAAGCCGCCGCCGTGGGCATTAACCAAAATGTCATATTCATTTTCCAAGCCTAGGGTTTCTAGCGGTGCCTTGGCAACTGAGATGTAGCCAGCGTTGAATTGGAAGTACAAGTCTCCAGGCTTGCCATTCACAATCAGTTGACCGCTACCGGGAACTAGACGTACCCGTGCTACTGAACATTTACGACGACCGGTGCCTAAGTACATGGCGCGACCGGTGGTGTCTGCTGCTTGCATTATTTAGCTGCTCCTGGAATTGTGTTAATTTTTAATTCTTGGGGTTTTTGCGCCTGGTGGGGATGATCGCCACCCGCGTAAACTTTAAGCTTAGTAAACAGTTGCCGCCCCAGGCTATTCTTCGGCAGCATACCCTTTACTGCTTTTTCAACAATTCGTTCTGGTATACGAACTTGAAGAGCCGCGAAGGTTTCCGTCTTCATACCGCCTGGTCGCCCCGAATGACGCATGTAGAGCTTTTGGGTGCGTTTTTTCCCTGTGACTTGGACTTTTTCGGCATTGACGACAATCACAAAACCACCCGTATCCAGGTGCGGGGTATATTCGGGTTTGTTTTTTCCTCTAAGGATCATAGCAATAGCGCTAGCTAGGCGACCGAGGCGTTGGTCGGTGGCATCTACCACATACCACTCGCGCTCAAGGGAATTTTGAGGAGGAACGTAGCTTTTGTTCATCGGGGTTTCGATCCGCTTTATTAATAGATGAATCTAACGTTGGGTGTATGAACTACGAGTCAGGCAAGACGAACTTTGGCAGTGTGTCATACCAGACTTCTGGAGGAAAGGGAAATTCTGAATAGCCTACTCGTAATAAGCATAATCCGTGAGCTGGTGCTGCATACTTCACTTCCTCACGGCGTTCTTTAGTCCAGACTTCGGTGAAGCTATCGGGCGATCGCTGACTTGAACCCACCTGTACTAGTAATCCCACTAACAGCCGTACCATGCCATACAAAAATCCATCTGCCTGAATTTCGATGTGGAGGAACGGTCCAAAGCGATAACACTCTGCCGCCTGCACCTGCACCCAGGAATGTTTTCGTTTCGACCCTGCCCGGTGAAAAGCCGCCAGGTGATGGTACCCAATTAGGGGGTTCATGGCAGCCTGAATCAAGGATTCATCCAGCTGCTCATAATAATAATGCCAACTAAAGGGCTGTACAAACAAGTTCGGTCGGGTGTCAGTGTAGAGCGTGTAGCGATACCGCCGCCAACTGGCAGAAAAGCGAGCGTGCCAGGAGTAATGGACGGCAGCTGAGGCTCGAATCAATATATCTTTAGGTAGACGACTGTTAAGAATTGCCGCCCACCGAGCAGCTGGAATCGAGCCGGTGTAGTCAAAATGGGCTACTTGGGCGGCAGCGTGGACTCCGGCATCGGTTCGACCAGCACCGTGTAGTGTCACGGGACGATCCAGGACGCTAGAGAGTGCTTTTTCTATCTCTTCCTGCACTGTGCGCTGTCCCTTTTGCCGTTGCCAACCGTGAAGATGAGTGCCCAGGTATTGGATTACCAGGGCGGCTCGCTGAGTCGATGAAGGCAGGGTATCTAACAACAGAATCAGACAAGTTCGATGATCGCCATCTCGGCATTATCACCGCGACGACGCACAGTTTGCAGGACGCGGGTATAACCGCCGGAGCGATTACCATAGCGGTTGGGAGCTTGCTCGAACAGAGCATGAACCAGCTGTTTATCGTAGATATAGCCCAGGGCTTGACGACGCGCTGCCAAAGAGCCATCTTTGGCTAAGGTAATCATCTTTTCCGCCTCAGACCGCAGCGCCTTGGCCCGCACTTTGGTGGTGGTGATCCGACCATGCCTGATCAATTCTGTGGTCAGGGCTCTCAAAAGAGCGCGGCGCTGGTCAGCTGGTTTACCGAGTTTGTCTATACCACAACGGTGACGCATAAGTAAGTAGGGAGTAGGGGGTGAGGGGGAGCTTTTTTGAGCAGGGGAAGGAACAAAGTAGGGGGATGGAAAGACACACAATATTTGTGAACAATCTCCCCCTGCCCTCATATTGCTCTCTTCAGCCGGGTTTAGCCGACTTTTCATGCGGCAGGGTAATGCCTAAGCGTTTTTGCAAGGCCTCAATAACTTCTTCTGCCGACTTCTGGCCAAAGTTTTTAATCTCTAGCAGGTCTTCTTGGGTATAATCCAATAAGTCGGCTACAGAGTTGACTTGGGCCCGCTTGAGACAATTGTATGCTCGAACACTAAGTTGGAGTTCTTCGATTGGAATCTGGCTGGTTGGGTCATCTGGATCGGTCGATTCTTTCTCCATCTCCTCCATTGAAATATGCGTCAGGGGGTTGAATAGCTCCACCAAGATCCCAGCGGCTCCAGAAAGCGCTTCTTGGGGGTTTAAACTCCCATTCGTCCAGACTTCTAAGAGCAGCCGGTCTTTTGGTAGCGACCCATCGGACCTAGCATCCTCCACGTTGTAGTTAACTTTGAGCACCGGCATAAAAACCGCATCGATTTGGAGAAAGTCTAAAGCCGTAGCTTCGTCACGTCCGCGCTCGACGGTGCGATACCCTTTCCCCCGATCAATCCAAAATTCCATTTCCAGCTTTGCCCCCTCAGCTAGTGTGGCCACGTACTGATTCGGATCGATCACTTCTACCTCTGAGGGCAAATCAAAGTGAGCGGCAGTAACAGTTGCCGGTCCGGTGGCGAGTAATCGACCAATCTGCCGTTGAGAGGAATAGCTTTTGAGGACGACTTCTTTCATCCGCATTAGAATTTCCAGCACATCCTCTCGCACCCCTGGAATTGTGGCAAACTCGTGACTAACGCCCGCAATGCGAACTGCTGTTACCGCTGTGCCTTCTAAATTAGACAGTAAAACCCGCCTCAAAGCGTTGCCAACCGTCGTTCCTTGACCACGAGCGAGAGGCTCCAGGACAAATTTGCTGTACTGACTCCGATTTTCCTGAGTGTTAGAATCGACACATTCGATTTGAAACTGCGCCACGGAGTAACCTCCCTTGTTATTAGCTCCCAAAGAAGGCGCTCTCTACGCCTCCCTAATTTAATAAAAAGCCCAGCTGTCTTTTTATTCCGTCATAAAAAGTCCGAGGTCTATCCAACCTAAATCTTTTTTAATGGCGGAACACGCTTGACGCGCCTAGTGGAGCAAGATTCGCGCTCTCAAAGAAAACCATTAGCTTGGCGTGTGCTCCACGGGGAAAAGGGCCTAGACCCGACGCCGCTTGGGTGGACGGCAGCCATTGTGAGGGATAGGGGTAATATCACGAATTAGCGTAATTTCTAGCCCTGCTCCTTGAAGCGCCCGGATCGCGGTTTCTCGTCCCGCTCCAGGGCCACTGACCATGACTTCAATTTGGCGCATACCCTGTTCGATGGCTCGCCGAGCCGCACTTTCAGCAGCGGTTTGGGCGGCAAAGGGAGTTCCCTTTTTGGCACCCTTAAAGCCGCTAGAGCCAGCTGAGGCCCACGAAATTACATCTCCGTTCTGATCGGCGATGGTAACAATGCTGTTATTAAACGTAGACTGGATGTAAGCAATACCGTTGGGTACGTTGCGTTTTTGTTTCTTGGTTCCGGTTTTTTTGGTTGGTTGTCGCGCCATATTGGAGGAGTTGAATAAGCTAAAAATCGCTTCACTTGCCGAGAGACAAAATTATTTCCCGCTCGGTGCTTTTCTCTTGCCAGCCACTGTCTGGCGTCTACCCCGACGGGTTCTTGCATTGGTACGGGTTCGCTGCCCACGCACTGGTAAACCCATGCGATGGCGACGACCCCGGTAGGTACCAATGTCAATCAAGCGCTTGATTGACATTGCCTCCAATCGCCTCAAGTCTCCTTCGACTTGATAATTTGTTTCTACCGCCCCTCGCAGAGCGGTAACATCGGTATCACTCAGATCTCTGACGCGGGTATCGGGGTTGACACCCGTAGAGGCCAAAATTTCTTTTGACCGTGATAGCCCAATTCCGTATATGTAAGTTAGACCAATCTCGACCCGTTTATCGCGCGGAAGGTCTACACCGGAAATCCGTGCCACGCTTTTCTCTCCCTATTCTTGCTAGTGCTGCAGCAAAGTTTAATAATGATGTCTTACAGGACATCGGTTTTGGATTGACACTATGACGCTCTAACCTTGGCGTTGTTTGTGCTTTGGGTTAGAACAAATCACCATCACCCGTCCACGACGACGAATGATGCTACACTTTTCACAAATTTTCCGAACTGAAGCTCTAACTTTCATGCCTTCTAAAGCAGGACTACGAATCCTATATTATACCAATAAGTTTGTGATTATCGCCAGTTTATTTATCCAGGCTGACAGGAAATGACATCTATCTTGAGAAAGTTTTACCTAAACTTACTTTTTACGCAGCCGGTAGGTGATTCTTCCTTTTGTTAAGTCGTAGGGGGTCAACTCAACTTTGACGCGATCGCCGGGTAAAATTTTGATGTAATTCCGGCGGATCTTGCCCGAAATGTGAGCCAGAACATTAAAGCCATTGTCCAGGTCAACACGAAACATAGCATTTGGCAGGGACTCGGTCACCGTGCCTTCCATCTCAATCAAATCTTGCTTAGACAATTTGTCTTTTCCTCAACTCGACAACCAGCTGGAGTGGCAGCTGATATTCAATTTCAAAAGGCATCACAGCTGTTAGATCCTCTCAGCTGACAATTAATATATCTTATCAAATTAAGGAGGGGGAAAATCAGGTCACCCACAAGCGGTTAAAACTACCCTCTTCCCCTCACAACTTCTAGGCACGCTATTAACCTTCGTCAAGGCTAGTAACGAAAAATCTAATTTCCCTATCCCCCGAGAGCATGTCTAGATTTTTTGTAACCTTTGAAGTTGGCTCTAGGAATCGATCACCTTTTGGAGGTCGGCAGTGACATCAAGCGGTGGTTGGTTTCCATTGACTGACACGAGTTGTTGGCGATCGCGATAATACTCAATCAAGGGTGCCGTTTGTTGGCGGTAAACTTCTAACCGGCGACGAATAACCTCTTCGGTGTCATCTGATCGCCCCTCTTTTTTTCCGCGTCCGAGCAGGCGTGACAGCACCACCTCATCTGGTACTTCTAGATTGACTACACCATCGCAGCCCTGAGCCAGTTTTTGGAGTAATTCATCTAAAAAACCGGCTTGAGTTAGGTTGCGCGGAAAGCCATCTAGAATCCAACCCGACTTGGTATCCGGTTGACTGAGGCGCTCCTGCATCAAGTCCAACACCAGCTGATCGGGAACAAGTTCACCCCGCTCTTGGTAGGATTGCGCCTGGATTCCGAGAGGGGTGAGTTCTCGCACTGCATGGCGCAAAATTTCACCAGTTGAGATGTGGGGAATATTCCAGTATTGAGCTAGGGTTTTAGCTTGAGTTCCCTTACCCGCTCCTGGCGGTCCCAAGAAGATCAATCGCGTCACTACTGTTTCACCATTCCTTCGTAGCGCTGGGAAATAACGTAGGTTTGGATTTGTTTGGCTGTATCGATGGCAACACCAACCAAAATCAACAGTGAGGTGGCACCCAGTCCCCTAAAAGTTGGCACCCCTACGGCGCTCTCGACGGCAGTTGGGATAATGGCAACCAAGCCCAGAAAGACAGAACCCAATAAAGTGAGTCGATTCAACACCCGCTCCACATACTCACTAGTTGCTTTCCCTGGACGAATGCCGGGAATGCTAGAGCCCATCTTCTTCAAGTTTTGTGCCATATCCACTGGGTTGACAACCAGGGACGAATAGAAGTAGCTAAAGAAAACAATTAAGACCAAGTAGAAAAGCGCATACAGCCAAGGCGTAGATCCACTTGGGCTAAGATAATCATTAGCGATTTTACTCAAGACCGGATTCTTGGTGAAATTAGCTAAAGAAACTGGTAGAACCAGAACAGCAGAGGCAAAAATAATCGGCATTACCCCCCCCTGATTCAACCGCAGGGGCAGGTAGCTACTCCGCTCCTGATAAAGCCTACGGCCCACTTGGCGACGCGCTGAAATGATCGGAATGTTGCGACTTCCTTCCTGTACAAACACGATGCCGACAATCGTGACTAGGAAAACCAGCAGCAGAACGATTACGCGCCCCGCCGCTTCTCTACCGCCAGTTTGAGCCAATGTTATAGTATCTCCCAATGCTTTTGGGAGTGACGCCACAATGTTGACAAAAATCAACAGCGAGGCACCATTGCCAACACCACGCTCGGTTACAAGCTCTGACGCCCACATCACGAACATCGAGCCAGCTGTAAGGGCGATCGCTGTCTCGGCGACGAAGACAGGTCCTGGGTGCAACGCATAAGGTCTGACCCAGATTGCCGCAATAAAAATACTTTGAAGTATCCCCCACCCTAAAGCTACATAGCGTGTAATTTGAGAAATCTTACGCCGTCCAGCTTCCCCTTCATTCTTCTGGAAATTTTCCAGAGCCGGGATAGCAGCAGTTAGCAATTGGATAATGATCGAGGCATTGATGTATGGTAAAATTCCCAAGGCAAAGATGCCCAGGGTAGAAAGACCTCCACCAGAAAAGATATTCAACAAGCCGAATAAGGGGCCGTTGTTTTGGGCTGCTTGGGCAAACTGCTCGCGATTAATCCCTGGTACTGGTAAATATACGCCAAGGCGGGCCAAAATTAAAATCCCTATGGTAACAAACAACCGGCCTCTCAGCCCAGCTGCTTGCGCCATCTGCATAAAGGTTTCCTGAGCCGTTGGGGGTTTGTCTCGACTAATCATTAAGGTGTACCTTTTTAGTGAAGGCTACGACTTCACAAGTCCCACCTGCTGCCTCAATTTTGCTGCGCGCTGTTGCTGTAAAAGCTGCAGCTTGAACTTTGAGCGGGACGTTCAATTCCCCATCACCCAAAATTTTCAGTGGTCCGGCGACAGCGGTGAGAATGCCTGCTACTTTTAAAGATGCCAGGGTTACGTCTGTATTGGCAGCTAGTGTTGCCAACTTACTAACATTAATCGTAGTGTACTGTTTTCGATTAACGAGAGGAAAGCCCTTTAACTTAGGTACACGCCGGTACAATGGCTGTTGACCTCCCTCAAACCCAGGCCGAGTGCCCGCACCAGAGCGCGATTTTTGCCCACGCATACCCAGACCACAACTGGCACCTTGACCAGCGGCAATTCCCCTACCTACACGGCGCGGGCGCTTCTTTGAGCCTTTTTGAGGCCGAGCATCATTTAGTCTCATAAGCGAATACTTGGGTGATAATTTGTACTTTTCAGGAGGCAGGAGGATGAACTTCAGAATACACCAACAAAAGAATTCAGGACTTACGACTAGACGTAGAGATTTTCAATCGGAATGCCCCGCTCAGCGGCCACTTCAGAAAAGGTGCGCAGAGTAGAGAGAGCGTTGACAGCAGCTCTAGCATTGTTGAGCGGATTGTTTGAACCCAGCTGCTTAGCTAAGATGTTGCGAACGCCTGCCAACTCCAGCACGGTACGCACCGCACCACCGGCAATAACGCCGGTTCCTGGTGCTGCTGGTCGCATCATCACCTTAGCACCGCCACCGATGCCATTGATCGGATGGGGAATCGAGTTGGATTTTGTGATTGGGACGTCAATTATATGTTTTTTGCCGTCAGCTACGCCCTTACGGACAGCACCAATCACATCTCCGGCTTTACCGACTCCAACGCCTACTTGACCGCGCTCATTTCCGACTACGACGATTGCGCGGAAGCTAAGTTTTTTGCCACCTTTGACGACCTTACTCACCCGTCGGATTTGAATGACGCGCTCTTGCCAGGTGGTTTCTTTTTCCTTAGCGCTTTTGCGTTGCTTTCGAGTTGCCATAATCAATGCTCCTTTTAGAAATCTAAACCAGCTTCGCGTGCTGCCTCGGCTAGTGCTTTCACACGACCATGGTAGAGGTTACCGCCGCGGTCAAAGACGACCTTTGATATGCCTTTTTCAAGCGATCGCTGTGCAATTAACTTCCCAACTTGAACCGAGGCTTCGCAATTACCACCCGTTGCTAACGATTTAAGCTCTGGCTCTAGGGTTGAGGCTGCGACCAGGGTATGCTGCTTAGTATCATCAATTACCTGGGCATAAATATGCTGATGCGAGCGAAAAACCGCTAATCGCGGACGTTCTGGGGAGCCGTTGACTTTACCACGGATGCGATGATGCCGACGCTGCTTTGATTCTCTACGACTAAGCTTCATTTCTACTTCTTCCCTGCCTTGCCAGCTTTACGTCTTACCACTTCACCGGCATAGCGAATACCTTTGCCTTTGTAGGGTTCTGGTGCGCGAACGGCGCGAATCTGAGCTGCTATGTTGCCTACCATTTCTTTATCGAAGCCACTCACAATCACATTTGTGTTATTCTCAACCGCCAACTGAATTCCCTCTGGCGGCGAAATCTGCACCGGATGGCTATACCCTACAGTCAAAGTCAGATTGCGACCTTGAACCTGCGCCCGGTAACCAACTCCCTGGATTTCGAGACGACGCACAAACCCTTTAGAAACTCCCTCGACCATGTTGGCAACCAACGTGCGGGACAGACCGTGCAGTTGTCGGGAGGAGCGAGATTCATCCCGCCGTTTAACCAGCAAAGATTCTCCTTCCTGCTCGAGAGTGACTGCCGAGCTGAGCACACGAGAGAGTTCACCTTTGGGACCCTTAACAGCAACGTGTGACCCGTCAATCGTAACGGTGACTTTGCTAGGGATGGTAATTGGGCTCTTACCAATTCGAGACATAACTCAATAACTCCTTAAGAATTGAGAATCTAGAGTCAAAATTCTGCCAAACCATTCTGACTCGGAGACTCCTACCAGACATAGCACAGAACTTCACCACCCAAGCCTTGACGTCGCGCTTCCCGGTCAGTCATGATCCCGCTAGAAGTGGAAATAATTGCAATGCCAATGCCACCTAGTACCCGTGGTAATTCTTTCCGATTCGAGTAAACCCTTAATCCAGGCTTACTGACTCGCTTCAATGCGGTGATGAGCGGCAGTCGATTCTTACCCTTATATTTCAGGGCAATCACCAGATTGCGCTTCACCCCTTCTCCCTCTTCTTCAATTTCAGCGATAAAGCCTTCATCGTGCAGAACTTTAGCAATGCTGCGGGTCATCTTAGTTGCTGGAACTTCTGTAGTTTGATGCCGCGCCATATTGGCATTGCGGATGCGCGTCAGCATATCTGCAATTGTGTCGTTAGCCGCCATCTTTTCCTCTTTATAAATTTATTGCTCCCGAAAAGGCATTCCCATTTCTTTAAGTAAGGCGCGGCCCTCTTGGTCGTTCTTAGCTGTGGTGATAATGGAAATGTCCATGCCACGGATTTGGTCAATTCTGTCGTACTCGACCTCTGGAAAAATCAGCTGCTCTCTAACGCCGAGGGTATAATTGCCGCGACCGTCAAAGCTTTTGGGACTGACGCCGCGAAAGTCTCGAATGCGGGGCAGAGCTAGACTGATCAGCCGGTCGAGAAAGGCATACATCCGGTCTCCCCGGAGAGTGACCATTAGGCCCACAGGCATACCTTGACGAATTTTGAAGCCCGCGATCGCCTTTTTTGCCCGTGTCACCACTGGTTTTTGAGCGGTGATCAAAGCGATTTCATTTACAGACGCCTCGAGGGATTTGGCATTTTGAGCGGCCTCCCCTAAGCCCCGGTTAACCGAGACCTTGATCACCTTAGGCACCTGATGGATATTGGTGTATTGAAACTGATCCATCAGTTTGGGAACAATTGTCTCCTGATATAGCTGCTTGAGTCGTGTTGCCATAGTTTTGTTTTCCTAATCATCCCTGGACTTGGTCAGGGAATTCAGCTTTGGGCGAGGCAAAAAGCGGCGTGGATTATCCTCCCGCTTTTAAAGCCGTTACTTGTCAATAATCTCACCAGTTTTCTTCAACATCCGCACCTTGCGGCCTTGTTCATTAAACGTATAGCAAATGCGACTGGCAACATTTTGCTTAGTAGAATAGAGCATGACATTAGAGCTATGAATCGGCGCTTCCATAGTGACAATACGGCCCGATTCACCTTCTTGCTGGGGTTTTACGTGCTTAGTTTTGATATTGACACCTTTGACGATTACCGCACTGCGCTTAGGAAGCGTCTGCACAATTTCGCCGACCTTGCCTTTATCTTTGCCAGCAATCACTTGAACAGTGTCACCAGTTTTGACATGCATCTTATAGCGCTCGGGCCGAAGATCAGTCCTTTGTTTTGTTGCCATCAGAGTACCTCCGGAGCCAGGGAAACAATTTTGGTGAAATTTTTGTCGCGCAGTTCCCGTGCGACCGGTCCAAACACCCGCGTTCCTCTCGGATTCCCATCTGGGTTGATAATGACAGCGGCATTATCGTCAAAGCGAATACTCATACCACTGTCTCGGCGCAAACCTTTGCGAGTACGAACAATCACTGCCCGCACCACATCAGACTTTTTGACTGCCATGTTAGGGATGGCATCTTTCACCACAGCGATAATTACATCACCTACATTGCCATAACGGCGATTGCCAGCGCCCATGACACGGATGCACATTAATTTTCTAGCGCCGCTATTGTCCGCGACATTGAGGTAAGACTGGGGTTGAATCACGGTTTGTCTCCCTGGGGTTTAGCTAGTAGTTGCACTACTAAGAATGTCCTTCACCACCCAGCGTTTAGTTCGACTAAGGGGCCTAGTTTCCTGAATGCGGACGCGATCACCCACATGACACTTATTCTCTTCATCGTGAGCCTTATATCGCTGGGTGCGAACCACGATCTTGCCGTACTTGGGATGAGGAGCGCGGTTTTCGACAGCGACTACCACCGTCTTATCCATTTTGTCGCTCACAACCAAGCCAACTCGTTCTTTGACTGCCATAATTACCTAAACTACCTACTCTTGTACAGCCTCCGGCTGGTTCTGTGCTCCTGAGAGTTTTCGCTCATGTTCAACACTCAGCAATTGTGCCAGACGGTGCTTAGCGTGCTTAAACTGGTGAGGCTTATCTAACTGCCGAGTTGCTTTCTGCAACCGCAGCTGGAATAGTTGCTTTTTAACAGCAATAATTTGCACATCCAGCTCTTCATCACTCAAATTTCTGGCTTCTTCAATTTTGGGAAGAGGCATAATCTACACCTGCTCAGGATCGCGCATAATAAACTTAGTTTTGATCGGCAACTTATGAGAAGCTAAGCGCATAGCCTCACGAGCAATTTCTTCAGGAACACCAGCGATTTCAAACAGAATCCGCCCTGGCTTCACCACAGCCACCCAAAATTCAGGAGACCCCTTACCGGAACCCATACGAGTTTCAGCCGGACGCATGGTTACAGGTTTATCAGGAAAAATGCGAATCCAGATCTTACCACCGCGACGAATATAACGAGTCATTGCCCGACGACTGGCCTCAATTTGACGGGAAGTCATCCAAACCGGCTCCAGAGCTTGGAGACCAAAATCGCCAAAATTGAGACTACTACCGCGCGTAGCCAGACCTTCCATCCGTCCGCGCTGCTGCTTGCGGAACTTAGTTCTTCGAGGACTTAGCATGACTTATCCTTAATTATCAGCGTCCATCAGCGTTTCCATTCATCATCAGCGTGCATCAGCGTTTGCAACTTACCCTTCATTAGAGCGGTCTTCAAACTGCTGCCGTCGGCGTTGCTGGCGGCGACGAGGTTGAGCAGTTCCAGGAGCTTGCTGTTCAGCCGCTTGTCCGGGAATAATTTCTCCCTTAAAAATCCACACTTTCACGCCGAGAATACCGTACACCGTCTGAGCCGTGCAGTAAGCGTAGTCAATGTCAGCCCGTAAAGTATGCAAAGGCACCCTACCCTCACGAGTCCATTCTGTCCGGGCAATTTCTGCACCATTAAGCCGACCACCCACCTGGATTCTGATCCCCTGCACACCAGCCTTTTGGGCGCGCTGAATCGCTTGGCGCACTACCCGGCGGAAAGAAACGCGGCGCTCTAGCTGTTGAGCAATATATTCAGCCATTAAGTACGCATCGGCATCAACCCTTGGTACTTCAACGACGTTAATGCGGATTTGGCGATTACCGCCGAGTACTTCCTGAAGTCCAGTTCTCAACGAGTCAATACCAGTACCGCCCCGACCTACCACAACACCCGGTCGAGCGGTGCGGATTTCCAGGTCGATTTGGTCTGCTTTGCGCTCAATCCGCACCGCAGAAATCCCGGCATTATTAGAGGCAAGCCTACCTAGCTTTGCTTCTATATAGCGACGGAGCTTGTAGTCTTCTTGTAGAAGTGCTGGATAGCGATCATGATCTGCAAACCAACGGGAATGATGCTCCTGGGTAATACCAAGGCGAAAACCGATTGGATGAATTTTCTGTCCCACGAATGCGTCCTCAAAAAATAGTAAACAGGAGTCCCCGATCACGAAGATCTGAATTCTCGATTCTGACTTCTGTTAAACACCGACAAGTGAGTTACTCATCACCACTACCAACAGCAACAGTGATGTGACAGGTCGGCTTGCGAATCTGGTAGGCGCGACCTTGAGCCCTGGGCTGGAAGCGCTTCATCACGGGGCCTTGATCAGCATAGGCTTGAGTAATCTTCAGTTTCTCGGGTTCTAGCCCAGCGTTATGCTCAGCATTAGCAACAGCGCTTCTCAGCACCTTGAGAATTGGCTCACAGGCTCGGTAGGGCATGAACTCTAGGATAATAAGTGCTTCTCGGTAAGATCGCCCTCGGATTTGATCAAGGACGCGACGAACCTTGAAGGGAGACATGCGAATATAACGCGCGATCGCCTTAACTTCAGTGGTATCAGTAGCCATAATTTTCTCCTTTATCTTCCTGCCTTTTTGTCACCTTTAGCGTGACCTCGAAAGGTACGGGTAGGAGAAAATTCGCCCAACTTGTGTCCAACCATCTGCTCAGTCAGGTAAACCGGCACATGCTGGCGTCCGTTGTGAACGGCAATGGTATGACCTACCATCATTGGCAAAATCGTCGAAGCCCGCGACCAGGTTTTAATAACTTGCTTTTCACCTCTAGAATTGAGCTTTTCAATCTTGGTGAGCAAACTATCGGCAACGAAAGGACCTTTTTTAAGAGAACGACCCATAATCTTGTGGTTGAATAAGTTTTTTTGGCACTAACTTTCCCTACCGCCCCTGGAGCGTTTAGAGGCTTTACGGCGACGACGCACAATCAAGGCGCTGCTCGCTTTCTTCGGCTTACGTGTCTTCGCACCCAAAGTAGGCTTACCCCAAGGAGTCACTGGCCCTGGTCTACCGATCGGAGCCCTACCCTCACCACCACCGTGCGGATGGTCAACTGGGTTCATCACACTGCCTCTAACCTTCGGTCGGCGTCCCTTCCAGCGATTTCGACCGGCTTTACCCAGACTGAGGTTTCTGGCATCGGTGTTTCCGACTTGACCAATTGTGGCGTAGCATTCACGACGGATCAGCCGGACTTCTCCAGATGGCAGCTTCAGGGTGACATAGTTGCCTTCCTTTGCCACTACCTGGGCGCTAGCACCAGCAGCTCGAACCATTTGAGCGCCTCGACCCGGAGTCAGTTCCACGTTGTGAACCGTCGTTCCCAAGGGGATTTTGCTTAACGGTAAGGCGTTGCCATCTTCAATTGGAGCGTCGGGACCAGAAATAATCTTCGTTCCTATCGCTAATTTATTTGGATGAAGAATGTATCGCTTTTCCCCGTCCTCGTAGTATAGGAGGGCAATCCGAGCGTTACGGTTGGGGTCGTATTCAATCGCTACCACTTTTGCCGGAATATTGTGCTTGTCGCGCTTAAAGTCGATCATCCGGTAAAGACGCTTGTGACCCCCACCCCGGCGACGGCTGGTAATTACGCCGCGATTGTTGCGACCTTTAGGGCGATGGACTGATTCGGTTAGCGATTTTTCCGGTTCACTCCTAGTAATCTCAGCAAAATCTGAGATCGTAGCTTGGCGAGTACTGGGGGTATATGGTCGAAAAGAACGGGTGCCCATGATTTACAACCTTAATTACACTGGTAAACCGTCGTCAAACTTCCGGGAACAACGCCTTGCGGAGCGTCTCTTCGTCTCCTGGGGCTAAGGTGACAATGGCTCGCTTGTATTGGGGCTTATAACCCAGAAACTTGCCAACCCGACGCTTTTTGCGTGGCGGTCGCTGGGTATTCACCTGCACCACCTTGACATCAAACAAACTTTCAATTGCCGCTTTGATTTCTGGCTTAGTCGCTGCGGGTGTGACTTCGAAAGTGTATTTGTTCTGTTCCATTAATCTGGTTGCCTTCTCGGTCACAATCGGGCGACGCACCAAGTCTGGAAGCTTGCGGGGGTCAAAGTTAGTCACTGTAGACCTCCTGAATTTTTTCAAGCGCAGATGCTGTAGTGACAATTTTGTCAGCGTTCAGCAGATCATAAACGTTGAGCTGGGTAGCGGCGATCAGCTTCAGCTTGGCAATATTGCGGGCTGACAGATAAACGTTTTCTGAGAGCGTTGGCAAGATCAACAGAACTTTGGCTTCTGGTTCAACCCCCCAACGGGCGATCGCTGCCATTAATTCCTTGGTTTTAGGCCGGGGTAGCTCAGAGGCAAAGTCTTCCACCACAATCATGTCTTCACCGCGACTAGACAGTGCGGTTCGCAGTGCTAGACGGCGTTCTTTGCGGTTCATCTTGATCGAATAGTCTCTCGGCTTCGGACCAAAGATGACACCACCACCACGCCACAGCGGTGAACGAATCGATCCAGCACGGGCGCGACCGGTTCCTTTTTGCCGCCAGGGTTTGCGTCCGCCCCCTCTGACCTCGGCGCGGGTTTTTGTGCTGGCTGTTCCTTGTCGTGAATTGGCCATCTGTCGTACCAACGCTCGATGGACAATATCAGCAGCGCTCTCCTGTTTGGCAACCCGTAAATCCAGCGTCGCCTGCCCGACTTCTTCCCCTTGCCAGTTTCGTACTACACATTCAACCATCTCGGTTGTCTACCTCCCCACCAGGTTTGCAGGTACAATACTGAGTAAGGCACCCGGCTTACCGGGAACGGCTCCCTTGATCAGCAACAAGTTACGTTCCGGGTCTACCCGCACCACCGTCAGTTTGCGAATAGTGATTCGCTTACCACCCAAACGACCCGCCATTCGTTTACCTGGATAAACACGACCCGGAGTTGTACCAGCACCAATTGAACCGGGGGCTCGGTGATTTTTGGAACCATGGGACATTGGCCCCCGACCGAAGTTATGCCGTTTCTGAAAGCCAGCAAAACCGCGACCGATACTCGTACCCACTACATCTACAATTTGTCCTGGAGTAAAAATATCTGCCTTAATCTGCTGTCCCATGGTAAATTCACTCGTGTTATCTATGTGATACTCACGCAAGTGACGCACTGCCGGAGCGGAGGATTTAGCGAGGTGACCCAGTTTCGGCTTATTCAGCGCCTTTGGCTTCACTTCCCCAAACCCAACTTGGATGGCAGAGTAACCATCGGTCTGTTTCGTTTTAATCTGTGTAACTGTGCATGGACCCGCTTGAACCACCGTCACAGGAATTGCTTTTCCTGTCGGATCAAACACTTGGGTCATGCCCAGCTTGGTGCCGAGGATACCTACAGACACAGTAACTTGTCTCTCCTTTTTACGCGATTGGATTGGAACCGGATTGCAGCCTATCAGTGGCTGTGTAAAGGCGAGAGTGCCCTCACTTCCCCACTTTGAGCAGCCAGAACAGCGCCTCCCCATTTGTCAGGAAAACACGCTTGAGCTTGTGAAGCAATACTGTCGTCTAAGCAATTGCTCTGACAATACCTTGGTCTCAATAGGACTTAAGCGGCGAACCACTCAGTATCCCATACCTGAGACTCATGCAATGCGCTGTGATATTCTAGCATTGCTGCTCAAGAAGAGCTGCTTCACTGACCACATTAACCGCAGATCAACGACTTGTCTGGGGTTTCAACAGACAACTCCAGCGGATGTGTCTAACACCCTAGGGATGATTTTTGGTCACGATCTAATACTATAAATCATCGTTTTAAACTTTGCAAGCGAGTAGACAAGTTGTTTTTAGCTCACTTAGCAGTAAATACTTAAGATATTTAAGGAGATGATGAAACTATATGGCACTCATTACTACTGGCAACCAACTGATTCGTGACTTGGAATCGGGCCCTCTCGGTGTCTACGTACCCCCTGAAGGAGGCTTTGAAGGCCGCTATCAACGCCGACTACGCAGCGCTGGCTATGTAACCCTACACATGACGGCGCGGGGGCTGGGTGACTTGGCGGCATATCTCACCGGCGTTCATGGAGTCCGGCCTCCTCACCTTGGTAAAAAAAGTATCGGTCAGAGCGCGGCAGTCGGCAATATCTACTATCTGCCACCGATTGTGACCTACCAACTAGAACAGCTGCCGCCAAAGTCAAAAGGGCTGGTGTTGTGGATGATCGAAGGACATCTCCTTTCTAACCAGGAAGTTGATTATCTAGCAACTTTGCCCAGCCTAGAGCCACGAGTGAAAGTGGTACTGGAAAGAGGTAGCGATCGCGTCTTCCGCTGGATGCCTCTAAAAGAGACACTCAAGCCCAGTTACCAGACTATTTAAGTAGGGGCTAGCAACAGATGCACTCTATAGCTAGAATTTGACCAGGTAAGTGCTAAATTTTTCAGTGGCACACTAGCATAGAAGTGTGACTGATATTTACTGTCCCTTACGTTCTTTGAATCTAGGTCACTGGTTCAAGCTGATCTGCGGAGCCAGCTACCTACATTTACCTGCTGTTAGAAATTTAACTTTAGCCTATACGCTGGCTGGAGCTGACTGTATTGATGTGGCAGCTGACTCAGCGGTGATTGCGGCGGCGCAAGAAGCGCTACAAGTTGCCGGTAACCTAACTGCTGAGGCCCAGCGACGAGGGTTTGACCTACCGGGACGTCCGTGGTTGATGGTCAGCTTAAACGATGGGGAAGACCCGCATTTCCGTAAAGCGGAATTTGACCGAGCTGAGTGTCCATCAGACTGTCCGCGTCCTTGTGAAAGCATTTGCCCAGCTCAAGCCATTGTTTTTAACGGCTTGGGGGAAACATTAACTCTTTCTCCCCCAGGTTCCCCAGCTGGGCCACCTCTCTTTTCTGGGGTGGTGGCAGATCGTTGTTACGGCTGTGGTCGGTGTCTGCCGGTATGCCCTAGCCAGCTGATTTACACTCGTTCGTATGTGACAACACCGCAAGCGATCGCACCTTTAGTACTGTCTACCGGGGTGGATGCGGTTGAGATTCACACACAAGTGGGACGATTGGATGATTTTGAGCGACTTTGGCAAGCGATCAGCCCCTGGGTGGACAAGCTCAAGCTAGTAGCCATCAGCTGCCCGGATGGAGACAGCCTGATTGACTACCTTAGGAGCTTGTATGACCTAATTGCCCCCCTCCCCTGTCCCCTGATCTGGCAGACTGACGGTAGGCCGATGAGTGGTGATATTGGTGATGGCACCACCAGGGCTGCGGTGAAATTAGGTCAAAAAGTCTTGGCAGCTGGATTACCGGGATATGTTCAGTTAGCCGGTGGCACCAACAGCTCCACCGTTGCCAAGCTCAAGGCAGCTGGGCTCCTCAATCTGCCCCTGGAGCCCTCTGCCCCTCTGCCCTTCGTCGCCGGTATTGCTTACGGTAGCTATGCCCGTGTTTTACTCTCACCCATTCTCGACCAGTTAGAAAAAATGGAGGTGAATAAAACCAGTTCGATGGCGCCCGCTCGCCTAGAGGAAAATCCTGATTTACTCTGGGAGGCAGTGGCACTTGCCCATTCTCTCGTGTCCCAGCTTAAGTCATCGCAGTTAGCGCTCTCGCGATCTCGCGCCCCCTCCTTCTCGCTATCGTTGGAAAAGTCACTATAGCAAGCATGCCGATTACAGACGATCTCCAGAAATTGCTGGATATTTTGCCACTAGATATTAGAGAGTTATTAGAGCAGCACCCTGATCGGGACAGTTTGATTGAAGTGGTCTTGGATCTGGGCCGTCGCCCAGAAGCCCGCTTCCCAAATCAAGCAGAGTATCTTTCCGAGACAGCGGTTTCCAGTGAACACCTGAACTTTTGCATCCAGCGAGTCGGGCACTTTGGCGGGGATAACCGGGCAGGAATTGCACCAACCCTGCACCGGATCAGCGCTATCAGGAACCGGACAGGCGAAATTATTGGACTGACCTGTCGCGTTGGTCGGGCAGTCTACGGCACGATTGGCATGATCCGCGACCTGGTAGAAACTGGTCAATCGATTCTGATGCTGGGTCGCCCAGGGGTGGGGAAAACGACTGCTCTGCGGGAAATTGCTCGCGTTTTGGCGGATGAACTCACGAAGCGTGTGGTGATTATCGACACCTCTAACGAAATTGCTGGAGATGGGGATATCCCTCACCCAGCGATTGGTAGGGCACGCCGGATGCAAGTGGCCCGCCCGGAACTCCAGCATCAGGTGATGATTGAGGCAGTGGAAAACCATATGCCAGAAGTCATTGTGATTGATGAAATCGGGACGGAATTAGAAGCCATGGCTGCCCGTACCATTGCCGAGCGGGGGGTGCAACTGGTAGGTACCGCTCACGGTAACCAGATTGAAAACTTAATCAAAAACCCAACCCTGTCTGACTTAGTTGGCGGTATTCAGGCAGTAACACTAGGAGATGAAGAGGCAAGACGGCGGCGCTCTCAGAAGACAGTTTTGGAGCGCAAAGCCCCACCGACATTTGAAATTGCCGTGGAAATGCTGGAACGGCAGCGCTGGGTGGTGCATGAGAGTGTGTCTGATACAGTAGACAATCTACTACGGGGGCGCCAGCCGTCCCCGCAAGTTAGGAGCGTTAATGAAAGTGGCAATGTCACAATTACACGCGAGTCACCCACTCTCTCAGCTGGGATGCTACCAACTACAGACGCACAAACATACTCCTCTACACAGTCAACTGGGTGGCGTGCAGTTGGACAGATGCTACCACTTCCGCCAGCTCCAGACCGAGACAGGGTTTCAGGAGAACGGGAGTTTGAGCGATTGCTGGATGAATCCCTGGAGCAGTCTGAACGCTTGGGTTACCTTGCTCAAAGTCCGGGGCCAAATGGCGAAGATTTGCCACTGCACGTTTACCCTTATGGCGTTAGTCGCCATCAGTTGGAGCAGATCATCCAGGTGCTGAACTTGCCGGTGGTGTTGACAAAGGAGATCGATAATGCTGATGCGCTGCTGGCACTGCGATCGCATGTGAAAAACCACTCCAAGTTACGGCACCTTGCTAGAGTGCGTCAGGTGCCCATCCACATGATTAAAGCCAACACCATCCCTCAAATTACCCGTGCCTTACGACGGTTGTTGGATATGGAGGAACCGGGCACAACCGATGAGCGCGAACTCAGCCTATTTGCCCAAGGTGGTAGTGAAGATGAGATGGACGCCCTAGAAGAAGCCAGACTCGCCGTGGAGCAGATTGTGATTCCGAAGGGACAGCCTGTGGAGTTGCTACCCCGCTCTGGTAAAGTGCGCAAGATGCAACACGAACTGGTTGAACACTACCGTCTGAAGTCCAACAGCTTTGGCGAAGAACCTAATCGTCGCCTACGGATTTATCCGGCGTGACCGAGGTCTTAAGCCCTGATCAATAAAAGGCGGGGGAGTTCCCCTGCCTTTTCGGTCAAAAGAGCCGTGTTTCAAGAATTGGAGTCAACGATGCTGAATTTTGCCGGAAAAACCGTCTTGATTACGGGTGCTTCCCGTGGCATTGGGCAAGCTGTCGCTATTGCGTTTGCCAACGCTGGTGCCGATGTTGCAGTTCATTTCAATCAACAGCAGAAATTGGCTGAACAAGTGCGGGCTTCTCTACCGGGACGAAAACATATAACAGTGCAGGCTAATATTGCCGATCCCGTCTCTATAGAGCGAATGGTGACTCAAACCATCGGTGCGTTAGGTCAAATTGACATCTTGGTGAACAATGCTGGCATCTACCAGAACCACCCCTTAGACACAACGAGCTATCAGGACTGGCAAGCGGCGTGGCAGGAGACTATCGGCATCAACTTGATCGGTGCGGTAAATGTGTCCTACTGCGTAGCTCGACATATGATCGAACGCCGGAGTGGGCGAATCATTAACGTCACCTCCCGTGGTGCCTTTCGGGGTGAGCCAACTGCGATCGCCTATGGCTCCAGTAAAGCGGGTCTCAATTCATTCAGCCAGTCTTTGGCTCAACACTTGGCACCCTATAACATCTTCGTCACAGCTGTTGCTCCGGGTTGGGTAGAAACGGATATGGCTCGTGCAGCTCTGGATAGTCCTGCGGGTGAGGCGATTCGTCAGCAAAGTCCCTTAAATCGTGTGGCTCGCCCTGAGGAAGTGGCGCATACCATCCTGTTCCTGGCTTCTGAGCGTGCGGAGTTTCTCACAGGCGGTATTGTGGATGTGAACGGAGCCAGCTATTTACGCTCTTGATCAAATTGGGATCACACAAAAAATTTTCATAACTCCACGTTCAAATATTTCCCCACCACCTGACGCAACTTTTCTGCACCAAATGGCTTTGTTAAATATTCGGTTGAGCCTGCAATTTGACCTTTGACCTTGTCAAAAAAACCATCCCGTGATGTCAGCATGATAATCGGTAGGTCACGGAACTCAGGGGTACTACGCAGGATGCGGCATAGTTCTAGGCCGTCAATCTCCGGCATCGAGACATCGAGCAATAGCAGCGAAATATTTTCATTATACACCAAATTCAAGGCATCCGTAGCATTACTGACCGCCAATACTTTGCAGTAACCACTCAGTGTCCGCTTAATTACTGTTTGGATCACACGGCTGTCATCCACACTCAGGATCGTTGGCAGATCACTCTTTTGGCTGGGCATACTACCGTCGATTACAACCCAGCCGGCTTCCACCCAAAGCCGATAAGATTTCGCTACCTTCAAAGGGTCTTTATCTAACCCTTCTGCAATGTCAACGAGCGATCGCTCTCCATCCACCCATTTGTGTAAGTGCTTACGCACAGACCGATCTGTAATAGTTTCTAAGGCATTGGCTTGAAGATGAGGAACTGCCTCCATTGACGGAATTAAGGGGATAAGGGCAGACCACTTCTCCTGATAGCGAGTTACATCTAGCATTAACTTAGACCAATCCCAGCCAAGACCAAGGTCAAACTGAGTTGTGCTATCAAACTGAAACTGTCCAGCGTAGGGTAATACTTGTTGTAGCGTGAACACGACTTGGGTATGAACTACGGTTTCAATTTGCTCCCAGGTAAACAGTCGCATCTTCACAAGCAGCTCTAAAAGCTCCTTAATTGATGTTTCAGTTGTCGCCTTTTGCATGACAAAATCGATAGCAGTATCGCTCCATTCCCGATTAAACTTCTGCCCCAGCTTTTTGGGTAAGTCTTGGTTATCAGGAACTTTTAAGCCACAATATATAATCTGGCCATCTTTCCAAACTAAAACGCGATGCCTTTGCTTCCTCTCAGGATTGATCTCGGCGTCTAAGTACAAAGTTCCGCTGACTTTTTGGCTCTGTAAATCTGAAAGCAGGGTAGTGAGTTCCTGAGACTGGTACTTATTTTTTTTCATATGTTTCTAAGACTTGAAAACTAAATAAAATCAGTCTTACTTAAAGCTGATTTTTCTTGCTCACGGATCTATAAGCCTGTATAAATTGAAAATAACTGTATAAATTAATACATTAAATTTTATTCATCAAAGCGTCCTCCACACAAAACCTTGCTTTCTTTAGAATTCCCAATTTAAAGAGCGATCTAACACCGCCGATTCGAACGCAAGCGGGTTTTGTAGTAGGGTGTAGTAATCAACTCAGCTACCGCTTAGCACAGGGGCAGCAGTGCCGTGAATTTAAATCAGTTCTAAAGTTCTTGACATTTCGGGGTCACTTGGTGCTAAGATAATAAAAGTCAAATCGTTGGGGCGTAGCCAAGTGGTAAGGCAGCGGGTTTTGGTCCCGCCATCCCTAGGTTCGAATCCTAGCGCCCCAGCATGCTAAGGGTAGCGCAGCGCTGCCCTTAAGTCTTTAATGTTGCCAATCTAGTTTGTGTGCGATGATTAACCCAAAGCTCGCAGTCTGACAACAATGGCAGCAAATATTCCCACAATTCTAGCCCTCGACTTTGATGGTGTTATTTGCGACGGGTTGATTGAATATTTTCAAACCACTTGGCGCACCTACTGTCAAATCTGGTCGCCTTCCAATTCGACGCCACCAGATGATCTAGCGCCCAAGTTCTACCGCCTGCGCCCAGTGATTGAAACTGGTTGGGAAATGCCGGTTTTAGTCAGAGCTTTGGTGTTGGGCATAACAGAAGAGAGGATTTCACAGGACTGGGCTGCACTCGCACAACAACTGTTGAAAGAAGCCAATTTAGCAGCGGCAGATATTGCGAAGAAGCTAGACCACATCCGGGATGAGTGGATTGCTACGGATGAGTTGGGCTGGCTAAGTCTCCACCGCTTCTATCCTGGTGTGGTAGAGCGACTGGGAGCACTTGTTACCAGCCCAGTCGAGCTGTTCATTATTACCACCAAAGAAGGACGCTTCGTCCAGCAGCTGTTACAACAACAGGGTGTCCAACTACCGGATGAGTCAATTATTGGCAAAGAGTCCAAGCGTCCGAAGCACCAAATTCTGCGAGAATTGATTGGACAAAGAGTTGGGACACCGCTAAGCCTGTGGTTTGTGGAAGACCGGCTGAAAACGTTGCAATTGGTGCAACAGCAACCAGACCTTGACGCTGTAAAGCTCTACCTAGCAGATTGGGGTTACAACACCCAAGCAGAGCGAGAAGTTGCCCACCATGACTCAAGAATTAAACTATTATCACTCTCCCAGTTTGCTGAGGATTTCTCTGCTTGGGCTTAATTGAAGAAGCAGTCTCCGAGTCAGGAGCCCAGGACTCTTAAACAAAAGTTAAATATGCTCGATTTAACAAAACTAGCAAAGGCTATGCAGGGCATCAGCCAGCATCTGACAATAGAAGCTGCTGCCAGTCGCCAGCGTTTGGAATTGGCTCAACAATTGCTTGCGGCAGCTCATGCACGACAGGCAGAGTTGGTGAAGCAACAACAGCAATGGCGCGATCGCATGTTGTTTGCCGCCGCTGCACCAGTTGAACCGTTAAACACCCGCATCGATCTCCCAGTCCCACCAGCGGTTCATACCATTATTGCCACTGACGGTTCCCAAATTGCCCCCAATCACCACGAAATCGCCTACTGCTATTTAATTAATGTAGGACGGATAGTGTTGCACTACGGACAGAACCGGCAACCACTACTAGATAGCTTGCCAGAGGTGTTCTATCGCCCCGAAGACCTCTACGTTTCTCGTCAGTGGGGAATTCGCACTGAGGAATGGATGGGATACCGACGCACCGCGTCAGAAGCAACAATTTTGGCAGAACTCGCCTGTGCGGTAAAGGCACAACTTAGCGTTGAAGCGCCCCTACAAAAAGTGCCAACTCTGGCGATGGTGGATGGTTCATTAATTTACTGGTTTTTGGAGCAGTTGCCAACTGAGGCACGCGATCGCATCCTGCCCCCGATCCTCGACGCTTGGAGCCAGCTGCGCGACGCAGGCATTCCATTACTGGGCTATGTCAGCGCCTCTCGCAGTGGGGAAGCCCTCAACTTTTTGCGCCTCCAAGCCTGTCCCAACCCAGTCCCCGACTGTATGACCTATTGTCCCAACCAACTTGAAAAAACACCTTGCCAGGTATTCGACCCTCTGCGGGATACCGCCCTCTGGACAGTCCAGCTCAAGCCAGGACAACGCAGTCCTCTGTGGCGCAGTTCCGCCCGAATTCTCGATTTGTACGGTTCCCACGCCATCTACTTATGCTATATCCACGTCGGCACCGAAATTGCCCGGATTGAGGTTCCCGCCTGGGTGGCTGAAAACCCAACACTGCTAGATCAATCCCTTGGTTTAATGTTGGCTCAGGTGCAGAAGGGATATGGCTATCCAGTCGCCCTTGCCGAGGCTCACAACCAGGCAGTTGTGCGGGGGGGCGATCGCGCTCGTTTCTTTGCCCTACTCGAACAACAAATGATTAAAGCGGGCTTGAGAAATGTGGGGACTTCTTACAAAGAAGCGCGAAAACGGGGTAGTATCGCCTGAGTGAAGAACAGCATTTTATTTCCCCCCTGCCTCTTCATTCAGGGTTTCAATCAACAAACCCACCTGCTGCTGTCGCTCTTGCAAAAAGGTTTCGCACTGGCGCAAGTACTCAATAGCGGCTGCGAATTGGTCGAACACTTCCTCTAGTTCCAACTCGCCCGCTTCAATTCGAGCGATGATAGTTTCCACTTTGGCGACAGCCGCTTCGTAATTCCAGCCTGACTGAATTGGCACAGCAGGCGGTGAGGAACCAGAGCCATCGATGGGGTCAATCATCACTCACACCTCAATCAGGGGTCTGACACTACTACTTCCCTCGGCTGGCAAACACAAGGCAAAGCAACTGCCAAGCCCCAGTGCTGACTCAAAGATAAGATCTCCTCCATGCAGCCTTGCTAGCTTCCTTGCCAATGCTAGTCCCAGGCCTGTGCCTTGGTAATTACGAGCTAGACTACTATCGAGTTGCCGGAATGGCTCGAACAGATACGCTTGGTCTGCTTCTGAAATGCCAATGCCCGTGTCAATCACTGAAAACATTATTGTGCTTTCAGTTTTATTAACCTTCAGTTTAACTGATCCAGCCTCTGTAAACTTGACAGCATTCGAAAGGATATTGAACAATATTTGCTTCAAGCGGCGCTTGTCAGCAACACAGGTCGTCACCACAGGGCTGATTACCAGGACAAGTTCCAAACCCCGGTGGTTGGCTTGCTCCTGAATCAGAGAAATGCACGCTTGGCACACTTCCTGTACTTGAAGTATTTCCAGTGTTAATTCTTCTTGGCCTGCTTCAATTTTGGATAAATCAAGTATATCGTTAATCAGTGCTAATAGATGATCTCCACTGGAAGAAATGCAATCAATATATTGTTGTTGTTTTTCATTCAGCCGCCCAAAAATCTGTTGCAGTAGCACTTGAGAAAACCCCAAAATGCTAGTCAGGGGTGTGCGCAGCTCGTGGCTCATGTTAGCCAAAAATTCGCTCTTGGCATGATTGGCTGCTTCTGAAATTAGCTTCTCCTGCTCTAATTCTTCGGTGCGCTGCTTCACTAACTGCTCGAGGCGTTCGTAGCTCTGGGCATTGTAAAGGGCGATCGCGGTTTGATCAGCAATCCGCTGTAGTAATTGAATTTCGTCTTCAGTGAATGTCCGGTAGGTGGTTGTTGTGTGCAACGCTAGGCCACCGAAGAACTGGTCATGAATAAAAATTGGTACCCTTAGCAAAGAAAGGATCTGCGCCTGGTGGATTGCCTCAAGTCGGTGTGGTGTTACAGGGAGCTCTGGGTAGTTAGGAGCATGGTAAACCCGATGAAACGAAAAATTAGATCTAGGGTCTAATAGCTCGGGATGATCCGATACAGGGTCATTCCAATCTAGCACGGAAACCACTTGGTTGCTGACTCGCCACTCATTTAGAACGCGCAATTTTTCAGCTTCTATGCAGAAGATATTCACCCGGTCAACGCCGAAGCCTTCGCCTATGAGTGTCACAATTTCTTGCAAGATATGCTCTGGATCAAGGCTAGAATTCAGTGCTTGAATGATTTGATTGAGTAATTGCTCCCGAGTCGCTTGTTGTTGAACTTGGTTAAACAGTTGAGCTTGCTGAATAGCGATCGCTACTTGCGTTGCTATTTTCTCCAGCAAATCGATTTCAGTCGGTTGCCACTGACGCGGTTGGGAACATTGATGGACTGTTAGCAATCCCCATAACAGATGATTGTCTTGGATAATCGGCACCAACAACTTAGCCTTGACCTGAAGTCGCGTCATCAACTCCACAGAGTCTGGTGCGAGACCTGCCTGATTAATGTCATTAACGCTTTGGACATATCCTCGAAAGCATTCTGCCTGAGTTTCCTGCGACCAAGTTCTATGGCTCTTCACTGCCGAGTCTAGACTCCAATTAGAATCCACTGATTCTGCGACGAGTACACCATTCTGATTTGCATCAAAGCGATAGATCATGACGCGATCAGCTTGAAGAAATTGCCGAACTTCCTCGACAGTCGTATTGAGAATTTGATCTAGGTTCAGCGATTGGCGAATCCTTAGCCCAATGGCTGCTAACAAGCGATCGCGGCTGAGCTGCTGCTGCAATTGAATTTCAGCCTGCTTTCGCTCAGTGATGTTACGACCAATCCCCTCGATAGCCATCAGGTTCCCGGCCTCGTTGTGGATAGCAACATTGCTATGTTCTATCCAGATAACCGCACCGTCTTTGCGGCTCCAACGTAGGACGGCGGGCTGGGTCATTCCCTCCCCAGTGACCAATTGCTGCAACACCCATCGGTCATCTTCATGGACAAGCTTGAAGCCTAGGTTAGGATCGGCGTAGTGCTCTTCCGGCGTATAACCGATGATAGCTGTCACTGCCGGGCTGACGTATTCAAAGCCGCAAGAGGGGTTAACCCGATAGCGGTAAATGATGTCTTGGGCGTTGTCTGCCAGCAGTCGGAAGCGCTCTTGACTTTCTTGCAGGGCGGACTCAGCCTGCCGCTTCTGTTCACGCAGTTTCTTTTCTTGCACTACATGCATCATTGCCTGCCCTAGGCGCACCATTCGGTCTTTGAGCAGGTAGTCAGCCGCGCCCTGCTTCATACACTCTACTGCCACTTCTTCGCTGATGCTGCCAGTAACAATAATCAAAGGAATGTCCAAGCCGCGTTCCTGTAAAAGCTGCAGCGCGCGCATCGCGTCAAACTGCGGCATGCGATAATCTGAGAGAATCACATCCCAGTCCGCATCCAATTGGGCAAGATAGTCTGGCTCAGTTTCCAGGCGCTGCCAGTCCAGTTCTAACCCAGCCTGGCGCAGTTGGTATAGCATCAGTTCAGTGTCACTCAGCGAGTCTTCGAGAATCAAAACGCGTAGAGGAGCTAACATAGTAATCTTCTCAGATAAAACCTCCATTACAAGGGGGGCTGGTTGAGCAGCAGCCAATAGAACCCCAGATGCTGGTTACTGCTTCTCAAGGAGTGGAGTGTCACTTCCACGTCGTTGGGGTTGTCTTCCACTAACAGGATTTCTACCGCAGTCTGCGTCATCGGCGACGTCCTTTCCAAGCGTAAAGTAGTCTGTGTCATGGTAGATATCCTTCCCAAGAGTAAAGTAGAACATTGCACCAATGTTTACATAGAAAAATTTCTCTTCACTGTATATAATTATTGATTAGGGAGAAAGATCCACCAGTCGGCGATAGCGTTCCTCACTTGCTCTCAACGCCTACTGGTTAAGTGCTGTGTAGGAGGCAATAATAGCAATCACAGCCAAAATAATAACAAAGTGTACATTATCAGTGGTCATCATGGCTATACCTGTATGGGTGGTTAGACCTATGTGTAAATTGGGGTATAATGTATTCGCTCTTATCGGGCGTCTAAATCCCTATTAGGAATTGAGATTAAATTAAGTTAAAATATCCGTGATTTTGACTTTAATTTGACCCTGACCCAACTGAATCGACAAATCCTGCCCTGATGCTAACTCAGCAGCAGAACGCGCGATCGCTCCATTTTCCTGCCGTACCAGCGCGTAGCCCCTTTGGAGCACAGCCTGGGGATCAAGAGCTGCCAACTTTTGCTGCAACATCTGGCAGTGCTGGGAACCCAGTTGCAATCGCTGTGTTGTTGCTTGCAACAGTTGTTGACGCCTCCAAGTCAGGGACTGCAAACTTTGCTGAATTTGCTGGTCTAACCGCAGACGCCGCAGCCGGTTTCTGCGCGATTGCAACTGGTCTAGGGCTGTTTCCAGTTGCTGATTCACGGTCTCATTCACAGCTTCAATCCGCTGCCGATGCTGGGCATAAAGCTCAGCCAGTTCTGGAACGACTTGCTCAGCAGCAGCTGTGGGGGTATGGGCACACTCATCAGCAACAAGGTCAGCTAAAGACTCATCTCGCTGATGACCAATGCCAGTGAGCACTGGGATCAAACAATTAGCAATGGCTCGCACCACCCGTTCATCATTAAAGCAAGCCAGCTCCTCGACCGCCCCGCCTCCCCGCGACAGAATCAGCACCTGGGCTCGACCATCCCGCTCCACCCGCTCAATCGCCGCTACTATCGAAGCTGGTGCAAGATCACCTTGCACGATCGCGGGGGAAAACAGCACATGCAACCCCGGATAACGTCTACGAAGTGTCTTTTGAATATCACCCCAGGCAGCGGCAGAGGGCGATGTGACTACGGCAATGGTGTGGGGATGAAGCGGCAGCGATCGCTTGCGTTGTGGATCAAACAACCCCTCTGCCTCCAGCCGGTTTCGCAGCTGTCGGTAGCGCAGAGCCAGCAACCCTTCCCCAGCTGGTAACACCTGCCAGACATTCAACTGGTACTGTCCTCGTTGGGAATAGAGCCTAATACTGCCCAAAACAATCAGCTGCTCCCCCTGAACCGGCTGTTGCACTACTTTTTCCAGCTGGCTGTTCCACACCACACAGCTGATTGCCGCCTTCGTATCTGGGTCTTGGAGCGTGAAAAATAACCCACTGCGATGCCGATTAGCACTGGAGACTTCCCCAGTTACCCAAACTTGGCGGAGTTGGTTATCCTGCTCTAACAGCGCCTGGATGTAGGCCGTCAACCCAGCCACTGATAATGCTGTTGGCACTAGAGAATCGGTAAGATACGAAGTCATCACACGCACCTAGATGGGAAAGAAGGGGTCTGGAGGGTCAGGGAATCCCCACATCTTTAGAAATTAATGGTTGAATTTAGTATATAAAGTAACTAAATAACTGCAATTACTTTAAGTAAATGTGCTCAGGTTCCGATGATTTCATCACCAAACACGGAAAGTGGGTTACCTCAGTCCCTTTAGGGCATAGAGGTAAGCGACTCGGGCGATTTTAACCCCCGTGAATGTTGTATAATAAGAGTGTAAGTAAAAAAACCTCTACGTGTTTAGACATTGTAGTACAGAGTAATCCCTTGACCTTTGAAACAAGGGTTGGGTAATAAGTCCCAACCTGAGTATGACTTGAAGGCGTAAACTTTGGGCAGGAAGTTTCGCGTACCTATAAGGCCTTTCTTCCAGTCGGATGGTAAGCTTGGAGGCTATGCCAGCCTTTGTAAATCTCGCTAAAATAGTATATCTGAACTAGTCCCGACTCCCAGACCAACAGTTCTTAAACCTCCTAAACTAGAGGCACGAATGGCTATTTCAACTACTGATACCGATGGCAAGCAAAAAGCCCTGAACTTGGTGCTTAATCAGATTGAGCGCACCTTTGGCAAGGGGGCTATCATGCGCTTGGGCGATGCTACCCGCATGAGGGTAGAAACAATCCCCAGCGGGGCGCTGACTTTGGATTTAGCCCTAGGTGGCGGCTTACCCAAGGGGCGGGTGATTGAAATCTATGGTCCGGAAAGTTCCGGCAAGACGACGTTGGCACTCCATGCAGTGGCGGAAGTTCAAAAAAATGGGGGCATTGCTGCCTTTGTTGATGCTGAACACGCGCTTGACCCCACCTATGCCGCTGCATTGGGAGTTGATATTCAAAACCTGCTGGTTTCCCAACCCGATACTGGTGAAGCAGGTCTCGAAATTGTCGATCAGCTGGTTCGATCTGCCGCTGTTGACATTGTGGTAATTGACTCAGTGGCAGCGCTCGTTCCCCGTGCCGAGATTGAAGGCGATATGGGTGATACCCATGTCGGGCTTCAGGCTCGCTTGATGAGCCAAGCCCTGCGTAAAATCACCGGCAATATCGGCAAATCCGGCTGCACCGTAATTTTCCTCAACCAACTGCGCCAGAAAATCGGTGTCACCTATGGTAACCCAGAAACCACAACCGGCGGCAACGCCCTAAAGTTTTACGCCTCGGTGCGACTGGACATTCGCCGGATTCAAACCCTGAAAAAAGGCACTGAAGAATTTGGGAACCGCGTTAAAGTCAAAGTCGCTAAGAATAAAGTTGCCCCGCCCTTCCGCATCGCGGAATTTGACATTATTTTTGGCAGAGGTATTTCCACCCTAGGTTGTGTCATTGACCTGGCAGAAGAAACCGGCGTCATTGTCCGCAAGGGAGCTTGGTACAGCTACAACGGTGACAACATCTCCCAAGGGCGGGACAATGCGATTAAGTACCTGGAAGAAAATCCTGAATTTGCTGTGGGAATTCAACAGCAGGTGCGTCAAAAGCTTGAGATGGGAGCCGTTGTCTCTGCTAACTCGGTGACGGCAGTCAGCGACGAAGGCGAAGAGCAAGAGATGGATATAGACAGCGACGAATAACTGCCATCAGCGGACAAGAGGACAAAAAGATGGAGGGATGACTTGGGGAAATATCTCCCCCTGGTCATCCCTTCTTTGTCCGACTGTCTGCAAATTGGTATTAAACCCGCTTGTTCGTTACCACGCTCGGTGATTCACCGGGTTGGATAGAGTATTTGACAAGATTAGCGAGTTCCTGTAGCTGGCTAATCGCCTCAGCACCCTCTAACTTCATCAGTTCGCGGTCATCCCGCATCTCAGTCCAAGTAATGCCATAATCTGACACTAAAAATCGAATCAGGTGGTTGTCTCCCAAGCTGACCATAAATGAAGCACTGCTCATCTGACCTCCGCAGGTATAGCAGGATGCCAGATATCCCCGCCGTTCTAGCACAATGGCCAAGGCTTGGAGGTTCATTACCAAATCTTGGACAAATTGTCGGTGTTGCTCAGCTAGTCTCAGAAACACGTTTGTCCTCCAAACACACAACTAATTGTAAACCTTTTTATATATTTTTATAATATAAGCGCTGCCCTCTGCCAGTTATCACCTCAGACATTAAGCCGTCGAAACTCCGATGAACCAATACTTTAATTAGGCTAACCTACAATTCATCAAGCCAAGGTATCAAAACACTCGTTTTTATTGCCTACAGATTGCAGACGCCAACCCCGAAGCGGATGTTCCTGTACCTACTTAAAAAAATAACTGAAGCTTTTTTTATTAACTTATAGCGGAAAAATGACTCTACTTTTAAGTGAGGTTGTGATTTTTAAGACAAACCCCCTTCATAAAAGCATAGGAACTTGTAATTTGCCAATTAATTCCTCCAGGGACAGCTACAAGAGAGAAAAGTAGTCGAGCATGGTGTTTTATATTTAATTGGCCCCACCTACATTTTAATCTTAAAAACAAAGACAGCTTGGATATAAGGCTCAATTAGCCTGTATAACCCTAGCTGTCACCTTTATAGGCAGAAGAGGTCTCTTAGGAAAGAAGAAAAATCCCCCCCTGCTCCCCCTGCTCCCCCTGCTCCCCCTACCAGTTCTAAGTGACTTGCCACCAACCAAACGCTGGTCCAATAAACCGGATTGTCACCCAGCCAACAGCCAGGAGTCCGATGCCAATCCAGGCACCGCGATTGCTCCAGTTTACAAACTGTTCGGCTTGTTTTTTGGTGATCGGAAGCCAGGGAAAGATATTGGCTTCTTGACCGTAGTTTTCTCCAAGTGAGTCTTTGCGACGCTTTGCTTCGCCCATGATGGAAAGAATAAGAATGAAATGCTATCTATGCAGATGATAGCGTTCCTGTTTTTACGATCGCTAGATTCTTGACAAAATTACACGGTGAGCAACGCCTGTGCTTTTAGCGGATTTGGGCGGAATTTTCGTCACCCGATTGGGTAAACAGGCTAGCGTCTAAATAGTTGAGCCGTGCCAGAGGACCCAGAGCAGCCAGAACCTGAGAGCCGTAGCTGCGGTGAAGCACACGGCTGTCAAGTAGGGCAACTACGCCAAGGCGTTCTCGCACCGGCGCGATCGCACGAGCCAATTCACTCAAAGCAGCGGGCAAAAGATAAAGGCGAAACCAATCCTGGCGCGATCGCTTGTAGTAAGCCACCCGACCAGCCACCAGAGGATTTTCCAGCGACGGTAGGGGCAAGGTTGCTATTACCAGCAGCTGGGGGGCTGGCAGCACTCGCTGATGCTGCCGCCAGAATTCCCACCCACTCACCAAGATGCCATTATCGTCCAAACAGGTTTTCTCCACCTGTACCCGTGAACCAAACTCAGCAGCTAGAATTGCACCGACCTGAGACTTGAGCGGCATATCACCCACCAACAGAACCGTCAGTCCCGGAGCCTTTGCACTCAGGCAAAGCAGCGAGTGGACTTTCTCAATAAAGGCCACTTGAAATTCAGGCGTATTCGGCAAAGGCAACTGCTCTGGCAAATACAGTTGAATCATTTCACTGTTGCGATCCCCAGAGAACTTCAAACAAGTCAAGTCCCCTAAACCCACACTCTGCCGGTAGATGGGAGCCTCAGCCTCCTGATCCAACACACTGCCAATTAAAACTACTGGTTGCTTAGACCAGATTGGCGACAGCGCTGAAGCTACCTCAGCTGGGGCGCAGTGCAAAGAAAATAAACCTTGGCGACGGGTAATAGTCGTCCAGAGCAGCTGTTGATCAAGTTGAAACCGCTGCCAAAAATTTCTCCATGTCGGTGGCAGCCCTAGGAGGCTGTCGCTGGAAACCGCTGGGGCTTGCAGGGTCGAATACAGACGGCGTAAGATGTCTTGCTCTGGCAGTGAAATTAGATAACACTCGTAGGGATTAACAGGATGTTGGAAAACCGCCCGTGTCAGTTTCACGCGCGCATCCCGAATCGCCTCTACCTGGTTTGGACAAGCCAGCATTAGTTCATCCCAGTCACTGGGTTGAATACTGACACTCAGTTGGGTACGCGCCCAGTCTGACAAATCATCTACGCCATCGAGCAGGGTAGGAATGCCGGTGGGGAACTCCCCTCTTCCTTCCAGCTGGGCTGCTAACCAGGCTTGAGGGGAGGTGAGTAGCAGTCCCTGGAAATCGGCATCGGGCCAGCGATCGCCCGTTCGGATCACTTTTTTGGTTTGGAGCCAGTGCTGTAATCGCGGAATTTCCACTGCTTTCAGGCGCTGCTGCACCTCCTCTGTCGCCACCAATATCACTGGCTGAGGCCACATCAAGGCGGGTGCCAGATAACTCAGGCGATAGCGCCCCTGATAGCCACAACCAGCTCCCACCTGAATTAAGGCACCACGCCCCAGCCGCAAGGCACGTGCTACCAACCGCGCCATCGTCAAATGATGGGGCCAGGAAGCCTCACCCTGCGATCGCAGGAAGCTATGCAGTGAGTAATGGACTTCTACTTCAATCACCCGTCTACAGCTCCTGAAATTAGCAAGTTAGCCTTGAGCAACATGAAAGCCCCCAAGATGGATATCGTAGCATTCAGCTTCGAGAGACCGCCGGTAGCTGTGGATCTCATGGGCAAAAGCCTTCAGGTCAGGGCGTATCAGTATTCCAGTATCTATCATATGTTTTGGAAATGCTTCCGGGGAAGGAACAGAGCATCCTTGTGTTGTTTTAAACATTTGGGCGCTCAGCACCGCCACTTACATTGGTGATATGACGTTAGGTATAATTGCGGCGTCAAATTGACTAATTGCAATCTTGAGCTCGACCGGATTCAGAAGTTTGAGTAAATTCCCGCACAAATAATCACGCTCATAATTCTTCTGTTGATGGAAATTTAAATAATTTTTCCAGTGATACTACCGTAGGCACTGCAGGCAACTTTTAAATACTATAAAGGTCTCATAAAGTAATGGGGTCGAGATGAGCACTACCGCACGCCAAAGGCTCAACACAGGAACTGAAGGTTTAGGCGCGAAGAAGCACCAGCGCTTCTTCAAACAAATTGCCGCAGGATTTGTGTTAGCCTCAGCTATCTTAGCTGGCGTCGGCTTGGTTTCATACCGGACTATGACTAGACTGGTTAAAACCTCTAACCAGGTAACACACAGCCAAGAGGTTATTAATAATCTCGAAAATTTACTTACCCAGATTACGGATGCTGAGACCGGGCAACGTGGCTACCTCCTAACGGGAAAAGAGCTTTATCTGGTACCGTACTCACTTGCTGTTGCAGAGGTTAATCCAGAAGTCGCGGCTCTCGACAAATTAACTGCAGATAATCCCAACGACCAGAACAGGCTAAGAACACTTAAGCATCTGATTAACAATAAACTTGCCGAACTTAAGGAGACAATCGACCTGCGGAAAGACAAGGGGTTTGAGGCTGCCTTGCAGATCGTACAGACCGATCAGGGCCATAATCTCATGGATAACATCAGCAGGTTGATCCATGAGATGGAGCTGGAGGAAAATCAGTTGCTGACACAGCGAGCGCAGGCGGCTGCCAGGATTTCCCACGAGAGCTTTTTAACCTTCTCTAGCGGCTTTTTACTTAATTTTTTCATCATCGCAGGAGTCTACTACCTAATTTATCGGGAAATCAATCAGCGCCAGCAAGTGGAGGAAGAAGTCAAGCTCTTGCAAACATTGATGTTGGCAATCGCTGAGTCCCAAGATTTTCATGCAGCTCTGGAAGTTATTTTAAGTACGGTGTGTGAAACCAAAGGCTGGAATTATGGAGAAGCATGGATTCCTTGCCCTGACGATACCATACTGACGTGTAGTCCGGCTTGGTACAGCCGTGCCGATAGTAGGAATGGGGTTAACTCGCGCTCACTAGAGAAATTTAGAAGATTGAGCCAGAAGTTTACATTTCCATTGGGCACTGGGCTGCCTGGACGTGTGTGGTTGTCCCAGCAGCCAGAGTGGCGACAGGATATTTCTAGGAAGCCGAAGATAAATTTTCAGCGTGCCGACATTGCTAGGGAATGCGGACTAAGAACCGGACTGGGAATTCCGGTAATCGTCAAAGATCAGGTGCTGGCAGTTATCATATTTTTCAAGATTGAATCCTACAAACAGGACACAAGACTGGTTAAGAGCATTTCAGCAGTTGCGGCTGAATTGGGTTCGCTGATTCAACGCTTTTCGGTGGAGTCAGAACTGCGCCAAACACAAGAAGAGTTAGAACTCCGGGTCAGCGAACGAACAAAAGATCTGGCACAAACCAATAAAGCGCTACGACAAGGCGAGGAGAGGTATCGCTCTCTGGTCGTTGCCACCTCGCAAGTTGTCTGGACTACTGACGCTGAAGGACGGGTTGAGGATATGCCCAGTTGGAGAGCTTATACTGGTCAAAGTCAAAGCGAGGTAAGAGACTGGGGCTGGTTGGACGCCCTGCACCCAGAAGACCGCGATCGCACCGCACAAGCTTGGTCTGCGGCTGTTCGTACACAGAGTTTTTATAACATAGAGTATCGCATACGGGGTGCCGATGGCATTTATAGATACTTTTCTGCTCGTGGAGTTCCCGTGATGTTAGAAGGAGACAAGCTCAGCGAGTGGATTGGCACCTGCACCGACATTAGCGATCGCAAAGAAGCTGAAGCAGCGCTGCGCCGAGGGCACGAAGAGTTAGAAATACGGGTTGCCGAACGAACAAAACAGCTGGCAGCGAAGAATTTCGCCTTCAAGCAAGCCAAACAGGAGGCAGAAACTGCTAATAGAGCCAAAAGCGAGTTCCTGGCGATGATGAGCCACGAGATCCGCACCCCGATGAATGCAGTGATTGGGATGACGGATCTGGTGCTCAATACAGGTCTCACCCCCCAACAGCGGGACTTTATCGAAACCATCAGTAGCAGTGGCGAGGCTCTGCTCAATATCATTAACGACATCCTCGACTTTTCCAAGATTGAGTCTGGCAAGCTCGAGTTAGAGGAGCATCCCTTTGATCTGCGAATGTTTATAGAGACAGCCCTAGACTTACTGGCTCCTGCAGCAGGTGCAAAGAACCTGGAGTTAGCCTACCTAATCGACCCCCAAACCCCGGCCACAATTTTGGGGGATCGTACTCGTCTGAGGCAGATTTTAGTGAATCTACTTAGCAATGCTCTTAAATTCACGGAGTCTGGGGAAGTGGTGGTTTCAGTGACAGCTCACCTGCTAGAGAGCTCCGACTATGAGATCCAATTTGCAGTCAAGGACACAGGCATAGGTATTTCCCAGAAGCAGATCGATCGACTGTTCAAGCCCTTCAGCCAGGTTGATGACTCGATCACTCGCCGATACGGTGGCACCGGCTTGGGCTTGGCGATTTCCAAGCGCTTGAGTGAAATGATGGGCGGCAGAATATGGGTGGAAAGCGAGGTGGGAGTGGGCTCTACGTTTTATTTCACTCTACTCGCCAAGCTTGCTCCCAGTTCAGTAGCGGTTGAAGATCCGGTCATGCCGCCGGGGTTAGCTGGACTCCGGCTCCTAGTGGTGGATGACAACGCCACCAACCGCAAAATTCTTACCCTGCAAGCCCAATCTTGGGGAATGCACAGCCGTTGTGCTGAGTCCTTAGAACAGGCTTTGGAATGGCTCACTCACGGAGAGCAGTTTGACCTAGCAGTTTTAGACATGCAGATGCCCTGCATGGATGGCTTAAGTTTGGCAGCTCACATTCACTCCTTGCCAGGCTATCAAGAGCTGCCCCTGGTGATGTTGAGTTCTGTCGGTAAGCCAATAGTTGAAGAACTCGGACAAAAAGCTAACTTAGTTACCTTTTTGAGTAAGCCGATTAAGCAATCTCAGCTCTATGATAGCTTCATCAGGATTTTTAGCCAGCAATGGGTGTGTGTGCGCCCGCACAATTCCTCACCCCCACAATTTGATTCGCTATTAGCACAACAGCTGCCGTTACGCCTGCTGTTGGTGGAGGATATTCCTTTAAACCAGAAGGTAGCTCTATTGATGCTGCAGCAGTTGGGCTATAGCGCTGATGTCGCCAGCAATGGCAAAGAGGCTCTGGTTGCCTTGAGCCGCCAGGATTATGACGTGGTGTTTATGGACGTGCAGATGCCCGAGATGGACGGACTAGAAGCGACCAGGTGGATTTTAAAGCAGTGGTCGCCCGCATCCCGACCTTGGATTATTGCCATGACTGCCCACACCATGCAAGGCGATCGCGAAGAGTGCCTCAAAGCTGGGATGAATGACTACATCAGCAAGCCTCTACGGGTCGAAACTCTTGTCCAAGCTTTGAACAATTACCGACGTAGTGGAGATCAGCTTCGGGACCACAGGAGCAGAGGGGCGGAGGAAGCTATTTCTGGAGCAGGGGGGGCAGGGGGAGCAGGGGGAGCTATTTCTGGAGCAAGGGAGAAAAAAGAGCAAGCTTCAATTACTTTTTTCCCCTCTGCCCCTCTGCCCCCTTGCCCCTCTGCTTCCCCTGCTTCCCCTGCTTCCCCTGCTTCCCCTGCTCCCCCTGCTCCCCCTGCCCCTGGAGCCCCCTACCCCTCTATTGATGCTGAAGTGCTTCAAGCTTTAAGGGATATGGCTGGTGTTGATGCCCCATCAGTCCTAGCAGAGGTAATTTCGAGTTACCTGGAAGACGCACCGCCAAGACTCAAAGCTATCACTTTGGCGGTGGCGGATGGCGATGCTGCCGCAGTGCAAAAATCAGCCCATGCTTTTAGGTCGTTGAGTGTGACTGTGGGGGGAATTCCTCTGGCTCGAGTGTGCGAAGCTCTCGAAACAATGGGGCGTGCTGGGACAACAGTTGGTGCCGAAGTACTGGTGAAGCAACTTCAAATCGAGTTTGAACGCTTAGAAGCGGCTTTGCAATTAGAGCATTCGGAAGGTAAGTATGATTAATCCTGACTTTGAGAAAAACTCACCCCTGATTCTGGTTGTTGACGACGAGAAGACCCTGCGACTTGTGCTGCGTCGGGCTATGCAGAAGGAAGGGTATCGCATCGCTGAGGCGGCGGACGGCGAAAAATGTTTAGAGTTCTGTCAACAGATCAAGCCAGATATTGTGTTGCTTGATGCCATGATGCCCCTGATTGATGGCTTTACCTGCTGCGCGAGATTGGCCGCCCTCCCAGGTGATGAGTGTCCTGCCGTTTTAATGATTACTACACTCAATGACCAAGCGTCAGTTGACCGAGCCTTTGAGGTGGGAGCCACTGACTATATCACTAAACCAATCGATTGGCCAGTGCTGCTTATGCGGGTGCGGCGTCTACTCCAAAGCCGCTGGACAATGTCACAACTGCGACAACGAACCACAGAGTTGATAAGTGCCAATGCCGCTTTGCAGATAGAAATCACCGAGCGCCAGCAGGCAGAGTCGGCGCTGCGCTCAAGCTTCGCGACAAATCGGGCTCTGCTGAACGCGATACCGGATTCTATGTTTCGCATCAGCAAAGATGGTATTTTTGTCAACTACAAAGCGGCAAAGGACAATAATCTGCCCGTGCCTCCTAGTGAATTTATGGGCAAAAACCTGATACAGGTATTGCCTCATGATGTGGCTCAGCCAACCATGGAGTGTGTGGAGCGAGCCCTGCAAACCGGCGACATCCAAATCTTTGAGTACCAGCTGATGGTGAATAACAATCTGCTCGAATACGAGGCTCGGATCGCTGTTAGCGCTGAAGATGAAGTGATGGCAATTGTGCGTGACATTACTGAGCGCAAGCAGGCGGAGAAGCAAATCAAAGCATCGCTCAAAGAAAAAGAAGTGCTATTGAAAGAAATTCATCACCGAGTAAAAAACAATTTGCAGATCATTTCTAGTTTGCTCAAACTACAGTCCCGTTCCACCAATAACATCCAAACTCTAGAGATGTTCAAGGAAAGCCAAAGTAGGATTAGAGCCATGGCTCTAATTCACGAGAAACTCTATCAATCTAACGATTTATCAAAAGTCAACTTTGCTGAATATATTGGAAATTTAGCAGCTAATTTATTCCGCTCCTACGAACTGAGTTCAAGATCGATTCAGCCAATTGTTAATGTTGAAGATATTTTCCTAGAGATAGATGTGGCAGTCCCCTGTGGCTTGATTATTAATGAACTTGTTTCAAATTCGTTGAAGTACGCATTTCCCTCTGGCAGTTCAGGCGAAATCAGGATTGAACTTTATGCTGATAATTCGGAAAAATTGACATTGACTGTTAGTGATAACGGTGTTGGCTTACCAAAAGATTTAGATGTCAATAATCTCAAATCATTAGGTTTGCAATTAGTTAATAGCTTAGTAGAACAGCTAGGAGGTACTGTCGAAATTAATCGCGACGGTGGCACAGAATTTACGATTACATTTACTGGTTAAAATTAATAGGTCAGGCAAAAAAAATGGAAAGTTCTAAGATCATGGTTGTTGAAGATGAAAGCATTGTCGCCATGGAAATCAAAAGCAGTCTAATAGATTTGGGATATACTGTTACTGCTATTGCTTCTTCTGGTGAGGTAGCCCTTAATAAAATAGCAGAGACTCAGCCAGATTTAGTGCTGATGGATATTAACTTGAAAGGGGACATGGACGGTGTGCAAACTGCTGAAAAAGTCCGGGAAAATTTCGGTATTCCGGTGATATATCTTACTGCTTATGCAGACAACAACACACTGCAACGAGCAAAGGTGACAGAACCGTTTGGCTACATATTGAAACCTTTTGAAGAAAAAGAATTAAACATTTCTATCGAGATGGCACTCTACAAGCATCAAAGGGAAAGGCAAGTAAAAGCCAGTGGACAATGGTTTGCCACCACACTCAAAAGTATGGGCGATGCTGTAATTGCCACTGATAAAAACAACTTCTTAGTCTTTATAAACACTATGGCCGAATCACTAACGGGCTGGAAGCGGGAAGAGGCGCTGGGTAAAAATTTGACAGATGTTTTCAATATTTTACCGGATAATCTAGGTAACTCTACTGTCAGTTCAGTTACCCAGGCTACTCAGTCAGGTGTTGTTATTGGTTTGCCAGAAGATACTACACTCCTTGCTAAGGACAGAACAGCAATACCGATTAATGGCAGTGCTGCGGCCATCAAAGATAGCAGAGGAAAAATCATCGGTGCTATTTTGGTCTTTCGAACCATCGAGAAACCCAAGCAGGCGCAGGAAGCACTGCCGACCAAGGTGGGCAATGGTAGCAGAACCATGATGGATGACATCGCTCTGATTCAAACCTTCGTCCAAAACTTTATTCAAGGTCAACCGATTCTGCTGTCTAACCCCAACTTAAGAACGGAACCTGTTGCGGATACTATCCAGCTCCTCGGAAAAACAGAAGGCTTAATTGTCAAAGCCATGCTGACTGAAAAACCACGCAGTGCTTTAGTTAAGAGGAGTTCACGCTACTGGGAGTTAATCCACCAGGCACTGTTTGCCAACAGCTTTTTCCCAATTGGACAGATACAGGGGGATGGTGTTTATCGCTATCAACACCGCCCCATCCCTACTGACTACCAGATGCACTGCACCAATGCCTTGGAGCTCTGGGAAGTTTGGTCGCGCTACAACAATCCTAACGACCGCCCTGGCATTCCCATGGACATTATCATGTTAAGACAAGGCACTTGGAACCCAATCAGAGATATTATTTGCAGCGATGGGAAGACCTTTGAGCTCAAAACCATAGGCGATAAAATCGCCATGGACACAGCAGAAATGGTGATTTGGGGGAAAAAAGTTGAACAGGGGAGTCCTGCTGACTCCTCTTTATTACCAGTTAGTTAGAAACCTCCGCTATCTCAATCACGCGCCCTTCTAGATCCTTGACCAAAAAATTCAGTGGTTTCTGGCGACGAATCTTGTGTTTCAAGCCGCGCAGTTCAACCCGCATCAATACCTGTTCTAGGCATTCGTGGTCAAAGCAAACATGGCGTTGCTGGTTTTTGTTCCCTAAGCTTGCCCCCGAAATCACATGCAACTGGGTATTCTTCTTGAGCTGATACCACAGGCCATCTGTAGCTTTCAACCCTCTGGTGCTGGAGATGCCAGGACTGGGAGACAGGTACAAAGGGTCAATTCCCGGCGTTCCCAAAGTTTGCTCGTAGTTGTAGTAATAGTGCAAAGGCACTTCAGCTACTGGCAAATCTAGCAGCCCTTCATACAACTGTCGCGCCATCTCCAGATCGGACACCATGATGGTGTGTACTTTCGGGGCACTGCTGAGGAACATCCACATGGCGACTCCATAGGCTGCCAGCAGCATCACCATAATGCCTTGTGTAGAAAACAGACTATCGAGCGGCAGTCCAGGCAAAAAAGAGCCTAAGGTAAAAGGCGGAAGCAGGAACGGGGTAACACTAGCTGCTAGAACCATGAACTCTTATAAGGGGGATGAACAAGTCGCGCTGAAATTTGGCTGTTGATACTAGTCTACCAAGTCTGAATCCGACTCATCCAAGCCCCACAAAGAAAGCAGATCAAGATCTGCTTTCTTTGCTGGCAGCTAGTTTAAGAAGACAGAACCCGTTAATTGAACTCTCATGCTAAGCTTATCCTGGCTTAGGTCGGTTGTTGGTGTCAAGTTGACATTCAACATTCCTGGCTTAGGAGATTGTAGACTTACCTTTACCAGTCCGTGATCCAATCGTTGAAAGGTTAGGGTCAACGGTGTTGGCAAGTTTTGCAGCATTACAGTCGAATTACCTGCTAGCGATCGCACAGCCGTATTGCCAATCACCTGGTAGCTAACAAAAGCTCCGGTTCCGTTCACCAGGTTGACATTAACGTTCCCCTTTATGGGCATGACCATGCCGCTGGGGGGTTGTTGTTGTTCTGGTAGCGGCGGTTGGATCACATTAACGGGCGCCGGTTTGCTCCGAGGCAAACTGCCAGGAGATTCTTGATTTTCTAGGGTTGGCGAGGGCATGGAGCCATTGCCAGCTGGCAAGTTCGGTTTTTCCATCGACTTTTGTGATCCCGGTTGCGTCGCACCGCTAGGGTCTTGCCGCTGTAGGTATGGCGATGTATTTGAAGCCGGCGGGTTCGATCCTCCGGTTCCGCCTTGAGTGGGTTGGCGCGCACCGCTAGGGTCTTGCCGCTGTAGGTATGGCGATGCATTTGAAGCCGGCGGGTTCGGTCCTCCGGTTTCGCCTTGAGTGGGTTGCGTCGTACCGCTAGGGTCTTGCCGCCGTAGGTATGGCGATGCATTTGTAGCCGGCGTGTTCTTCGGGTCCTGCGGTGAAGTGCTAGATGCTGGCGAGTTCGATTGCCCCCCCATTGTCCCCGTTTGATCGGGTGGCGTCGTAGACGATGGATTTGTAGCAGGCGAGTTCGGTTGCCCCATCGATCCCATGCCAGGTGTCATTGGTGAGGTGGATCGAGAGTGGTTATATGGCGGCTCGTCGAAGATGCTGGGATGCGGGTTAGCCTGTGCCAGCTGCTGGTCAACTTCCATCTGCGGCATTGCCATCGCTGGGTTACTAATCAGCAAACTCCCAACTATAGCTCCAACTAAGCCAGCCTGTTTTCGGATCTTTTGATATTGTTTATCCATATTTTGCCTTCTTGTCTAACCTCCAACTTGGTTCAAATTATAAACTTGCATAACAAGCATAGGGTTAAATTAGCCCCAATGAAGCCTTCTCAGTTTTTAGTTGTGCGCACCTATTGTATTCCCATACTTAAAACCTAACAACTAACCACAAGTCTGACCTCTGACCTTAGAGGTAAAAAAAAACACCAGATTCAACCAGTGTTTTTAGCCAATTAACTCATGCCTCAGTACGGGCAATCAAAACTCTGTTAAGCTTCGTCCCACAATTCCCGCACTCTACCAGGCAGCCAGCCAGCAATTTCTTCAATCCGTTCTGGCGATAATTCATCTTTAGTTGCAGAAAACACGGCCTTAACCACTTGTTCGCGGTCTACATCATAACCAGTTACTGCCATTCCAGATTCATTCTTAACCCGGAATAAAAAGCGATCGTCATCAATGTTAAAGAGGCCAGGGCCATGATGTTGCTCGAAGGGAGGACGAATCCTGCTCAGGAAACCAACAATGGGATTAGTATCCTTCCAGAGGTCTGCGATTTCCATTTGCAGCGCTTTGTCCTCGGTATGCAGTACTTCTTTGTGCAGCTCGTTGGCGACCCGGTCGGCGGCTTCTGTGGTCATCAGGTCGCGCATAACGCGGTATATTACCTCAGTCACATCCCTGGCATCAAAGATATCCTCTAGGCCGCTCGTGAGCATAACCTTCTCCAAGAACGGCATATCTTTGGTTGCAATTGGTACTGATGGGCCTTCGTTGAGCTCTGAGGGAGGGTTCGCCTCCATCTTTTCTAGCATTTTACGGCCTTTTTCTGTCATCTCTGCCCCTTTGAAGGTAATCAAGTGAGGCACACCGCCATCCGCCAACACGTTGGCAATTCTAAAGTCGACTTCTTGAGATTCGACTGCGCTGGGGACATCGGTTTCAGTGGCGTAGGCATTCCCGGTAAAATCAGCCTTGATATACTGCTTTTGATTCATGTAATCCAGATGACCCAGGAGCTCAGCTCGTGTTAATTGTCGGCCTATAAAGTCATCTGCGGTGAAGTTAACTTCATGCATCCCCTGCCCAGTTTCGTTGATTTTTTTCAGGATAATGTAGGCAACATCTTCTCTTAATGGAATTGGCATTTCACTCTTCCTAACTCTTAATGTAGATTTGTAACGGCGATGTAATGGTTGCAGTTTTTTGATTTTCCAGTTACTAGGCTACCAGAGTTACTTCAAGGATCAGCACTATAAAACTGGTTAGGGAGCAATTTTTTGCTCATAACTACAGCCATTGCCATTTAAATTATTTGGAAAAATTACTCACCTGCATCTACCACAGGAAGCATTTTACGAAAAAGGGGATAAGGGGATAAGGGGACAAGGGGACAAGGGGACATTTTTTAACCCCTCACTCAAGGGTAATGTGATAGTAAAGGTTGTGCCTTGATGCAGGGTGCTTTCGGCCTGGATTTGGCCTTGGTGGTTTTCGACAATGGCACTCGCGATCGCTAAGCCTAACCCAGACCCCGTTGGCGTCTCAACAGCTGGGGTGGTGGCAGTATGGGTGCGAGCTGGATCTACTCGATAAAAGCGGTCAAACAGGCGGGGCAACGACGACTCTGGGATACCGATGCCAGTATCACTTACCTTGACTTGCAGCCCAAAGGCGAGAGGCGAGAGGCGAGATGCTAGGGATTGCCCCTTGCCGATTGCAATTCGTTGTAACTGCACGCTCACTTGACCCCCAGATGGGGTGTACTGCACCGCGTTTCCAATCAAATTCGTGAACAGGCGGACTAGCTGATTCCAGTCGCCCTCAAGTGTGAACCAGCTGTCCTCCATCAGTAGGGGCTGATCTTGTGCCTGCGCTGCGGTTTCAGAGTTAAATGGGTCAACCAAGTCGAGACAGAGTGTAATCTTCTTTTCAGCGGCTAAAGCTGATTGTTCTTCGATAACTTCCATCAGCAGGGCGTCAAGCGGACAGGGTGAAAAGCGAGGCTGTACAATGCCACTATCCTGCCGCGCTAAAAACAGCAGGTCATCGACTAAGCGACCGAGTCGCTGAGTCAGCCGTTCCACGACTTTTAACTGTTGCCGGTGCAGTTGCAGTTCCGGATCAGGATCGGTGAGGGCAACCTGTACATTAGTTTGGATCAGGGTAATCGGACTTCTAAGTTCGTGGGAACCATCGGCGGTGAATTGTTTGAGGCGTTGATAGGATTCCCGCACTGGCTCCATTGCAATGCCTGAAAGGAACCAGCCGCTCATAGCTCCGGAAAGCACCATCAGCCCGGTGCCCAGGCTCAGATCGACAACCAGCTGCTGGATCGGTTTTGTCACTTCAAACCAAGGATGGCTGACGCGCAGGTATCCTAGGACTTGCCGCCCGATTTGCACTCTTTGCGTTACCTGTCGTAGCAGGAGTGAGGGGGATGAAAACTCGTTTTTATAAGTGAGGTGAACTGTTTCGCCGGTACGGCTGGGATTAATCGGAATATCTAGTGGTTCCGATAAAGTTGACCACAGCAATTCCCCATTGGGGCTAAACCACTCCAGATCAATGTGGTCATCTTCGACCGTGTCCGCGTTGTCGCGAAAACTTGCTTCTAGGTTGATGCGAAATTGACCGGCATCCGGGTAGGCTGGCTCAATCACGAGCGATCGCTCAACTACTTCCACCACATGGTTAAGGGTGTCGTCAATGCGCTCAATCAACGTACTGCGCACGTACAAATACACCCCAGTGGCAAAGAGGAGTAGCAACACTGCTGTGACAGCAGTGTACCACAGAGCGAGGCGGCGACGAGTAGCTTGGAACATAACCCTAGTTAGACATTACTAACTTGCCCAAATTCTGTCAAGAATCGGAAGGCTTTGACAATATAACCGGCGCACTCTCTAGGCGAGGTGTTGTAAAACGATCGCCATGCAGAAGCTTTGTACTCATCATAGCGGTCGGATCGTTCTGGAAAACGTTCCAGCCATGCCACCCGCACGGCATGACCGATTAGTACATCTAGTACAATATATTCTTCAATTTGCAAGTTGGGGTTGGCACTAGCGATCGCAGCCAGTTCCATCAGCGTCTCAATATTAACTTGCCGGTATTCAGGAGACTCTATTTTATTTAGCATATGCTCAACTTGCAGGGCAAAATTCTTCTCCCCTGGTGTCATCTCCGACAGCATCACTTCACTATCCAATCGATTGCGGCGCTCTAGCTTATCGCCAATCACCAATCCCTTGCAGTGTTTCATCAATTGCCAGACGTGCTTGAAAAAGTCTTTAGGAACACGGTTTATAGCTCCATTCCGTTGCCGATAAAGCCTCCAACCACCATCTGGCAATGCCTCCTCTGGCATCGCTGGTAGCACCACCCAATCAATGTCACTTTCTTGCTGTTTGACACGCAGAGATTCTTGCTGCAACAGCAATTGATTCATCCCTGCATACCCAGCTAACACATTTGTCAGCCTGTTCTTCACCTCAAATGGCGTTTTTTGCATTAAGTGTTCGTAGGCTTCATCCTGAGTCACACCCAACTCCCGCGCCAGTTCACTGGTAATCAAAAGGATTAAATAACCCACCCGCAGCGTCAGTAGACCATCAAACAGCTGGGGTTCGGATCTGGAAACCAAACTGAGGTAGATCAGGATCTCTTGAGTCAAGACGCGATCGCGTATATCTTCCCGACAATACTGACCAATTTTTTCGATAATTTCATTGTTAGACTTCGGGCGGGTCATCAGCGATCCCTCGCTGTAAGACCTACCCACAGCAATCTGCTTGCCGCTCACCAATATACTCGTCACCGCGTCCGATAAACCAATATCGATCATCTGTCGCAATCCAGCCGCCCGACGTACAACCGCCCAGCTGCCCAGCTGCCCAGCTTTTGTGTAAACTTCATCGAGTAAGTCTGCCACCGTAACCAGCTGATCCGGTTCTCCAAAGCCTGTGTCAAACTCAAGCCCCCGCAGGCGAGTCAACGTCTGCAACAACTCAATTTGCTCATATAAATTCTCCGAGTCACGCAATTGAGTTAGCAACAAACCTAGTTGGGTTTCACACTCTAGGCGAAATTCTTGGGTATGGGTTAAAGGCCAGTTTTTCTCTGGATTGCAAGCCAGGTAGTACTGCCGGGGAGCGGCATCTTTGACCGGCGACTGATAAAATTCAAAATCATGCAGAAAATCAATCCGTTCTGTACCAGCTGTTAGCATCAGCTGATTCAACCGCCCTAATTTGACTCGAATACCATTACTCATACCCTCTTTAAGTTCTTGCATCAGTGCTAGCAACGCCTCGCTACCCGTCTCTAGCATGGTATGGGTCAACATCAGCGTTACTATTGGACGACCCAAGTCGCTCCAATACTTCTGGATATAAGCCAGTTCACTTTTGAGCTGATCCACCAAGAAATGGTAATCTAGCGTCAGGTAAAACTGCTGTGGGTCTAAAAACGACGGCAGGAAAACAATCGTCTCGCCGCGAACGCGAAATATTCTCGATGTCGTCAGACTGCGCAGACGCCGCTCTGGACGCCCAGATAGACCTAGTTTGTCGTTGCGCCCAATTTGGGTATAGGCAACTGACAGTTCCCCAGCCTGGCGTACCTGAATCGGCTCTACCTGCTGAGGTGTTTGTGTTGCAATGCCGTGGACTTCCAGTTTTGCCTGTAAATCCTCATCTTCCGCCAGCAGCGCGATTTGTACCAGCGCCTCCCGGCGACGCCCAATGCAATGATAGCGTCCCAGCGGGTCGATATCTCCAACTGATAACAACCCTTCACTCAGCAGACAGCCTAGCAAATACAAACCCTGCGCCCATACTAGGGGGATATTTTCGTTGGGCAGGCGCTTTTGGGATAGGGGAGCTATCTTCTCCGCCTCTATGTTCTCGGCTGGGATGTAATATAGTTCTGGCAGCAGACGCAACCCCTTGCGCTCAACGAGTAAGGATTCCATTCGCTCCTGGTAGTATTTGACTTGCTCTTTATCTCCCCGAAACAAGCCATCCAGCACCAGATAGGTGAAGAACAAGGGCCACTCGCACTCGATATGCTCAAACTGTTTTAGTTCCGAAGGCTCGTAGTGCAAGCGGTGCTTATCTTCCAAAACCGTTTGATGACCATCCCTCAAAAACCGTTTGCAGCCGTACCGTCCCTGCAGCTTGTTGATGATGTCGTCCCTTGTGCGTTCAATTAACTGAACGTCTTCAACGGCAAACGCGGGGAAACTAATTACGCTCAACAGCGCGGCGTCGATTTCTTTAGAGCTAGACTCTCTAGGCAACAGGTTTTCGAGCATAATCCGGGCGTGGGCAATTTCATCCGGTAGGACATGGATAACGGAGGCTTGAGAGCCATGGGTACCAAACAAATCCAGTCCATTGATCGCTTCTAGTGCTGCTTTTGCTATTCCTACAGAACTGGCGTTCAGCTCTGGATCTCCATGATTTATCTTGTTTCCCCGCTCCCAAATGCCGTAATCCGGCGTTCGGTAAGCTCGACCAATGTAGTAGACTATATTTTGGACAAAGTTAACTTCGTCAACCGTGTAGATGATGTGCAACCCAGAAGCCGTCATCTGGGCTAGCATTAGCAGCCAAATAGACGTGGCGTCAATTTGTAAATGTCCCCATTCGCGATCGCCTACAACAATGTCACCAGTCTGGGTATTGTATTTGGCGTGTAAAGCATCCAGTTTTGACTGAGTATGTTTGAATCGCTCAACTTTGTGAGCCTGTCGCATCATGGCGAACAGCAACCCTCGCATCAGCTTGACGACGCTGTGTTCTAGCTCAAACGTGCGTCCCTTGTCTTCATCGACTTTGCGGTAAGCCAGTCCCAAGCCCCAGACAGCCAGAATGCTGTAGACGTTGTCCCGCACCCAGGCATCGGTATAATCACCGTGGGCGGTAATTGCAGTACTCGCGGGTAGCAAGCCTGTGACGGGATTCTGTCGTGCCAGGATAATTGTCTTGACTTGGTGGTAGTAATAATCTAGACGGGCTAACAACTGGGGGGGGTTGGACATTTTAATTATGTTACAATAAATTACTTATTATATATATAAAAAAAAATCTAAATAGATAGAGACATTTCTGGCTGGATTTTTAGTTATCCAATTATGTTTAATTTCTTAAAATCAGAGCAAAAGTGACCAAGGAAAATCTTAAGAAAAAGAGGAAATATGCGGCGTTGATAGGGCTTGAGGGCGAGAATAGGCTAAAATCAAACACTTTGATAGACTAGCCTGGATGATAGTTTGGTGTGAGGCTATGTCTGAAGCGCCTAAACCATTTCCTGTTCTGGGGCTACGGGTTCACCTGTTCAATGACTATGCGGGCTGGTTGCGATCGCGCCTAAATCAAGGGATGGGGACTCATGTGGTAACCCTGAATGCGGAAATGACGATGCTCTGTGAGCGTAACGATACCTTAACTGGTATAATCCATCAGGCGGATCTGGTGATTCCAGATGGAGCGGGGATAGTCCTTTACTTTCGTCTCCAAGGTAAACGCATACAGCGTTGTCCAGGAATTGAACTGGCACAGGCGCTGTTGCAAAGCTCAGGGCAGTTGGGGGCGTCGTGGCGCGTTTTTTTCTATGGAGGTGCGCCGGGGGTAGCCCAGAGGGCGGCAGGGGTTTGGCAGCAGCAATTACCAGGTTTAAGCGTAGCAGGCACTCAGCACGGCTACCTCTGTGCGGCAGAAGAAGCAAAATTGAGACAAACTCTCACACAGCTCCAGCCCCAGCTGATTCTTGTGGGGCTGGGAGTGCCACGCCAAGAATTGTGGATTGCACAAAACCGTTTTCTCTGTCCCCAGGCTACCTGGATTGGCGTCGGCGGCAGCTTTGATGTTTGGGCTGGTGTTAAATCCCGTGCCCCAGGCTGGTTAGCAAATAACAATCTAGAATGGCTATACCGGCTTTATCAAGAACCCTGGCGCTGGCGGCGAATGCTGGCGATACCCAAGTTTGCCTGGAAAGTTTTATTTCATCTCATCAAGTCCGGTTGAATACCCAACTGGGCTGCTAATGGCTAATGGCCTTTTTCCTATTAGCCAAAGGTCTTGTGCGTGCCTCCAATATTTTTAATAAAAATTGTCTATATATTTTTTTGCCATTTTCATTGAGATGAACACCATCAAACGTCAAATTTTCTTTCAAGCTCTGGTTTTTAAATAAAAACTTTAGACCTTGGCTTTCAATTGGAACATCTTCTGTCGCCGCCACTTGATGTATGAGAGCATTGATTGACTCTACTCTTTGAATTGAGCCAGCTTTAGTTGGATCGTGACTGGCTGCAATGGTTGAATAAAAAGCAGGAATCAAAGTCACATGGGTAGCTCCCATTGCTCGCACCCATGAAATTGCCTGCCTCATATTTTTGATAAATAACTTATCACTTATTTTATGCCAGGCATCGTTTGTCCCTACTGCAATAATGGCATTATAACATTTCACGTTAGCGGAACTTAAGAGCTTTAGTTGTTCAACCAATGACACTGAACTCAAGCCGCCTTTGCCGAAGTTAAAAGTATGCTCACCAAGGGTATTGCCAATACCAGAAGAAATAGAGTCTCCAAACAAGCAACCGTTATATTGTTTACCTTGGTTAGCAGTAGCTTGAGCTTTAGTTCGCCACCACGATAAAGCATCAAGAAGATCTAGATGGGGTTGCTGCAAGGATGTAACGTCAGCATTTTGAAATGATTCTGGGCGCTGAGAAAGCTGCATAGCTAACACTTTATCTAGAACACTCAATTCATACGTCAAGAATAATAGTGTGAATAGTACTTTTCGCTTCCATTTATTAGACCTACCTATAGTAATAATCTCCTTTTCTGTGGTATTATACAGGTGTTGATATATTTTTTTCACTAATTGACGAAGTGAATTGATGACTTGTCTCGACTATTTATTGAGACTCTTTCTACGCAGAGAATAAAGAGTTAGAGCCGGAGCAGTTCCAGCAAAGCTCTTGAAATTGGATAAAATCAATTATTAATATATGGTTCAGATAATTCAGGCGACAAATCTCACCCTTCGTGATTTGAAGACGAGATCCAGCTTCCAAGAAATGGCTAATAACCAATTTTTCAGGGAGTGGGTGGATAATTTGCCCGAACTCACCGACTTGGAAAAGCAACTGTTAGACCGGGTGAAGGCAAATTATTTACATCTGGCTGAACGTCCGATGCTAGAGAACACCGTCAAAATGGTGGTACTTTCTCCGTTGCTGGATTTAGCAGGGTTTTATCAAACCCCCTTCGATATTGACTCTGAACGGGAAGTCTCTGTGCCAATTTCTGCTGAAGATGAAGGAGTCATATTCAAGGGCAAGATTGATGTTTTTGTTTTACACGAGCAGATGTGGGTACTGGTCATTGAGTCAAAAAGGGCTAAATTCTCTCTTGAGCCAGGCCTACCACAGATACTAGCTTATATGCTGGATAACCATAACCCCGAAAATCCTACGTTTGGAATGGTAACGAATGGCAGTAACTTCAGATTCATCAAGTTGACACAAAAAGGAACACCGCAGTACGCCCTATCAGATGAATTCATAATTGATCGCCAGGATGATTTTTATTATGTACTGCGTGTATTCAAGCACCTTGGTCAATTGATAACTAGGAAATAAATGCCCGCAGGTTGGATAGCTCCACCTATGCACTAACCGCGATAACTTGCAGAAATTCTTAGAATGGACGTGCTCTTAACTCGGATGCTAGCGTAGGATAATATTATGCATCGCCCGAACCAAGGACGCAAGAGCAACGAGCAATGGTTCAAACAATTCAAGCTCAAAACATCAACCTGCGTGACTTAATAACAAAATTTGATATTCAGCTAGTCCGGGATGAGCAATTTTTCCGGGAGTGGCAAGATAACCTGCCAGAGATCACCGATTTAGAAAAGCAACTACTTGATCGAGTGCAAGCTGGTTATTTCAATTTACTCAATTACCCTCCACTCTTAGAAAATGCGATTAAAATGGCGGTGTTATCGCCGATTCTCTATATAGCAGACTTTTATTTATCTCCTTTTCACATCAGAGCAGAAAAATCCGTAGAAATTTCAGAAGAAGATGAAGGAGTAATTATTGAGGGAAAAATTGATGTATTAGTTTTAAAAGAACAGCTTTGGGTAATGGTTATAGAGTCAAAAAAAGCGTCTTTTTCTATCGAGGCAGGACTTGCACAGATACTGGCTTATATGCTAGCTAACCCTAACCCTAAACGACCCAGCTTTGGCATGATCACCACTGGCGGTAGTTTTATCTTCATCAAGTTAGTTAAAGAAGAAACACCGCGTTACGCCACGTCTAAGGTGTTTGAACTCCGCAATCCTGGTAATGAGTTGTACAGTGTACTTAGCATATTAAAACGCTTAAGTCAACTATTTTTTGCTAATGGCTAATAGTAAAAAGCCAATTAGCCATCAGCAACTGCCGATATGCCGAGTTTGATTTGATCGCAGCTAGCCGCTAAAGCCCACGATGACGACGGCTAGAGCGCCAACCAATGCCAGAATTGAAAGCACCAGTCCGGCATTAGGACTGCCTTTGTAGGAATAGTTTTTGTCACTCATGATTGCTTTTTCTAGTTATTTCGACTTGTGCTCTAATTGTTACATTTTTTTAAGCTTATGTTAACCGCGTAACAGCTGAGCGCTGTTGCTGACGCTCCTGAATCCGCTCCAGACTGCCAGTAGGAATCGAGGCAATCAACGTTCGGGTGTATTCCTGTTTGGGTTCGCGGTAGATACTTTCAGCTGAACCTTGTTCCACAATTTCACCCCGGTTCATTACCAGGATGCGATCGCTCATAAATTTGACTACGCTCAGGTCATGGGAAATGAAGATGTAGGTAAGATTAAACTCTTGCTGCAATTCTTTCAAAAGATTCAGTACTTGCGCCTGCACTGAGACATCCAACGACGAGACTGATTCGTCGCAAATAATGAACTTGGGATTGAGAGCGAGGGCACGGGCAATACAAACCCGTTGGCGTTGACCCCCAGAGAATTCGTGGGGATAGCGGTTCATCCGGTCGGCATTCAAACCCACGCGCTCTAAAAGGTAAGCGGCTCGTTCTCGGCGCTGCCGCTGTGTCCTCCCAGCTGAATGAATCAACAGCGGCTCCATCACGGCATCCCCAATCTTCATCCGGGGGTCGAGGGAGCTAAAGGGGTTTTGGAAGACAATTTGCATCTCTCGCCGCAGTTGCTGCAACTGACGCCCACTCAATGTGGTGACCTCTTGCCTCTCAAACAACACACTCCCGCTCATCGGTTGAATTAATCGGATTAATGTTCGCCCCAGCGTGGTTTTGCCGCAACCGGACTCACCTACCAATCCCAGTGTTTCGCCTGGATAGACCTCAAACGAAACACCCTTGACCGCTATGAAATAGTCCTTGGTTTGACCAAACATACCTCGCACTGGGAAGCCCACTCGGAGGTCACGGACTTCTAGGAGGGGTTGCTGCTGCTGTAGTTTTGCCAACCGTTGAGCCAGTGCCTCAGTGCTGACTTGAGGAGGGTAGACGGGTTGTTTTTCCTGAATTTCCGGTTCTCCCGTTGGCGTGGGCTTAACGGTCATAAAGTCGGAAACCGTGAGGAGGTGTTGCGGTCGATGATCTAGCCTGGGTTTGCAAGCTAGCAAACCTTTGGTATAAGGATGCTGAGGGTTGGAAAAAATTTGCCCTACGGAGCCGTACTCGACAATTTTGCCCTGGTACATTACGGCGATCGAGTCGGCAATTTCGGCAACGATGCCTAAGTCATGGGTGATAAACATCATCGACATTTGGCGGCGATCGCGCAACTCCCGCAGCAGATCAAGAATCGTCGCCTGCACCGTGACATCCAGGGCTGTGGTCGGTTCGTCCGCAATCAACACATCTGGGTTACAGGAGATTGCCATTGCGATCATTACCCGCTGCAGCTGACCGCCGGAAAGTTCATGGGGATAGCGCTCAAGCATTGCTTGTTTTTGCTGGTGTACTAAGCGCTGAATCTTCGGCTGGTTCAGCTCGGATGAGCGCTGTGATCCTTGGTTCCAGCCTGTTATACAGCGCTGCTCCAACACAGGATCGCTCTCTAGGAGTTTGACTTCCTGGAGGAGTGCGATCGCTTGAAGTCGTGCTTGTGTCGCTGAAACATTTTGGTGCAGCCGAATGGCTTCCCTAAGCTGAAACCCTATGGTGTAAACTGGGTTGAGTGAACTCATCGGCTCCTGGAAAATCATAGCCAGCTGACCACCCCGGTATTGCTGCATTCGATTTTGAGGCAGTTGAAGCAGATTGATTGGTTGCCCCTCCCCCTTTCCCCGAAACCAAATTTCTCCCCCAGCAATCATGCCGGGAGTCGGCACCAAACGCATCACAGCCAGGGATGTCACTGATTTCCCTGACCCCGACTCCCCTACAATTCCCAGAGTCTGGCCTCGATGCACCTCAAAGGAAATGCCATCAACAGCTTTGATTAACTTTTCGTCAGTGAAAAATTCAACCTGCAAGTCGCGAACGTCCAGGACTGTTTCACTCATCGGTGTCAGGAAAATCCACTTAAAAGTAACTGGATTTTAACACCCCGTGCGGGGAGTCCCATAACGGCACCACCTGGTAGTAATACCTACGTTTCAAGCGCTATTAACGCTAATCCGTTGTTCACGGCAAGTGCGTTGGTAAGTTGTGTTCAGCTCGACTGGTAGGCAAAGTCCGCCACGTAACCACAGAGGAAGAGTAGGGAGCAACCTGCCAATTCTCAAGTCTTCAAGCCAAATATCCAAATTAGGTTGTGCAGATCGCTCCACCACACGGTAAGCGATCGCATAAAGCTCTGTGTACCGAGGTTCTACGCTGGTGCCAAGCCGTACCATCAATTCTTGGTGCAAGTTAGCATTTCTCGTAGTGACGACATCCACCACAACCAATCCGATGCCTTGCTGAAGGTAGGTTTGGCACTTCCCAACAAACGCTTCCCGCTGGCTGGGGCGATCTTTGTTGGCAGGACTTACTAACTCGATCGCACCTGCTAAAATCGGTTCGGCTTCGCTGTTAAAAACGCTAATCTCAACAGTTTCAGACACAAGCTGAAAGGGCAGTGTTTGGGTGGGATTGGGGGACTCTTCAAACGCTGCCACATCAATCTCAATTCCAAACTGCACGTTAGGTTCAGCAAAATAGCCTAGCGGTAGACGTTGATTGAGATCCGAAGATATGTAGGTTGCCCAGGCATTGTGAAAGGCGTGCCAGTGGCGACGGCTACTTAGCGGTGGGTGAAAGTGATCCAGCAAAACCATAATGGGTTTAGTGCATCTGTGCTTTACCTTTAGGATAGGCGATCGCCTGGATATGTCACGTATCACCAACTGAAGAGCGTTTAAGCTTATAAGACGAAGCACCATCCCCAACCTGCCGAGTAAGGCGAGGATGGGGAATTGGGCGAAATAAGTTAAAACGGAATGTCGTCTACATCCGGTTCGCTGGTTGGTTTCTGATAGGTCGGGGTCTGGGGCTTCGGAGGAGGAGGCACACTTTCGTGTAAGTCATAATCGACAAGAACCCCGACGTTACTTGGCTCATACTCGACTTTCTCTGGGGTACGTGCCGAGCTAGTACCAAACTCTGTGGCGGTGCTGGGGGTGGCAACACTTGCAGGCGAAAGCGAGGCGGCAGGCGCGGACGTTGATGAACCCATACTGACACCATCACCTAGAGGGTGAATCCGTTGAACCGTCAATTCGGCGCGTTTTTCTTTGAAACCTTCTGAGTGCGGGATGGTGTTTATACTCAAGCGGCCCTCAATGATGACGCGATCACCTTGGTGGTAATTTTGCTGAATCTCTTGAGCCAGATTACCCCAGCCCACCACTTTTAAGGTCGCTGGCGGATCTTCCGGGCGGAGTGCCGGAAACTGGACGAGCATTTGGGCGATCGCAGTTTGGTTATCAGGTGTATAGCGAAGTTCTGGTTCTTGAACGATCTGGGCCATCAAAATGCAGCTATTCATGTTTCAATGCTCTTCTACATGCAATGTTTAGCTTGAAGTGTGGGGTTGGTGAGCCCGTGAAAGAATACTCACTCGTGTCCGGGTTCTTGTTCAACAAACGCCTGGACGCGGGCGCGGTACTCCCTCAAAGTGTCATCCACCCAATCTCGATCATTACCGTTAGCGAACAAATGTACCAGTGGTTCACCCGCATCTGGCAAAATTAACACCCAATTGTCATCCTGATGAGTGAGAATCTTGACCCCATCCACTAACTCCAGGTCCTGGGCTGGGTGAGTTTCTACCAAATAACGCATCAGCGCCCCCTTAACCGTCCAGGGGCAGCGAATCGTATAACTTTTGTGGGAAACGCGCGGCAACTCGGTTCGCATGGAAGCGAGCGATCGCTCCTGTATCGTCAGCATCTCAATCAGCTTAGCAATACAGAACATCGCATCAAAACCCGGATGCAGCTGCGGTAAAATAAAGCCGATTTCCCCACTGCCTGCCAACACCACATTAGGATTCTCCTGACTTACCTCCATCAACGCCGTTGGATTCGCCTTGGTGCGAATCACCTTGGCATCGTGGCGACGGGCAATCTGTTCCACGGCGCTGGAAGCATAAACCGGCACCACCACCGTTCCTCTGGGGTGAGCCGTCAAAATTATGTTTACCATCAGCGCCGTCAACATTTCCCCCCGGATCGGAATGCCAGATTCATCAACGAGAATCAGTTGTTCCCCATTCGCCGTCACCTGCACCCCCAAAGTAGCTTTCAGCGCCTCGACAACATGACCCAGCTGAATCAGCAACTGCTCTCGCTCAGCTGCCGAGACTCCTGTTGGTTTCAGGCTGGCATTCAGCACCACCGCATCACAGCCAAACTTGGCCAGCAGTTGCGGCAGCACGGCTCCAGAAACCGAATAAGCATAGTCAATGACGACTTTCGCGTTAGTGTGGTGAATCGCCTCAATATTTAGATGCTTCTCAAAGGCTGTGCAGTAAGTGTCAAGGACTTGGCTAGGATAGGTCACATTGCCAATCTCATCAATTTGGACTCGCCGCAGGTCTTCCTTAAAATAAGCCCCCTCAATTTTCTTTTCCTGCGCTTTCGAGATATTAATTCCCTTTTGGTCAATGAACTCAATCAGAATGTAATCCGGTCGATCCGGATGCACCCGCACATGGATACCCCCAGCAACTGATAGAGTGGGGACAACCGTGCGAGCAATGGGGATAGCCGCTGCTTCCAGGTTCTGGATATTTATACCCACAGACATCAGACCGGCAATTAGAGACCGGGTTACCATGCGGGAAATACTACGCTGGTCACGGGAAACCGTCACCTGGGAACCGGGTTTCAAAGTAGAGCCGTAAGCCGCTCCTAACTTGACGGCAAATTCTGGCGAGATGTCAATATTCGCCAATCCAGTCACACCCCGTTGACCAAACAGATTGCGTTGAGCGGTTTGACCCCAAATTAAGTTAATGTTTAATGTCGCACCAGATTCAATTTGTTTACTGGGCCAGACACGCACACGGGGGCTGATTTGCGCTTCTTCTCCCACAGTTGAAAGGGAACCCACCACAGCGCCTTCTAAAACATGAGCGCGCCGGTCTACACGGGTACCGCGGCCAACCACACAGGCTCTCAGCTGCGCTTCCTCGCCAATCATTGCCCCATTCCAAATGATGGGACGCTTCAGGTCGGCGTCAGCGCCAATCGAGACGTTGTCGCCAATTATGGTTCCCGCCTCAATCTCCACTCGTGGCCCAATCCGGCAGTTATGACCAATCATGGCGGGGGCTGCAATCTTGGCGCTCGGCTCGATATGGGTGTTCTCACCCACCCAAAGACCTGGAGATTGTTCCTTATAGCCATAATCGAGTTTTACCTTTTGGTACAACCCATCATACTGGGCTTCCCGGTACGCATCTAAATGGCCGACATCACACCAGTACCCTTTAGCAATGTAACCGTACATCGGCTCGTCTTTTTTCAGCAGCAAGGGGAACAGATCTTTCGAGAAGTCGGATTCTTGATTGGCTGGCAGATATTCAAGAACGGACGGTTCCAGAATGTAGGCGCCGGTATTGACGGTATCAGAAAAAATCTCACTGCTGGAGGGTTTTTCTAAAAACCGGCGAATGCGGTGATTTTCATCCGTGATTACCACACCGAACTCGATCGGGTTGGGAACACGGGTGAGAATCAGGGTGGCTTTTGACTGATGAAGTTTGTGAAATTCAATTGCCCCGGTAAGATCAAAGTCGGTGATACTATCACCGCTAATGACTAAAAATGTTTCATCGAGTAGTTCTGCGATATTTTTAACGCAGCCTGCGGTACCCAGCGGCTGGTCTTCCTCCACTGCATAAGTCATCTGTACGCCAAAGTCACTGCCATCTTGGAAGTAATCGCGCATGACGTCAGGCAAATAGTGCAGGGTAGCAATCACTTCTGTAATTTGATGCCGCTTGAGCAGATTGATAATGTGTTCCGCGATCGGTCGATTCAAAATCGGCACCATCGGTTTGGGGAGGTCACAAGTTAGCGGACGAAGCCGCGTTCCAGACCCTCCAGCCATCAGTACTGCACGCATAAGTTCTCCTTAGATGTTTGCACTCATCACTGGCGAGGGAGCCAATGATTCCCGTTGGGCTCGTCTTTATTTAGTCTCCTACGTCTTAGTCTCCTACGTCTGTTGAGACTTAAGGCACTCCCACAAGACACATCCCCTAAGAACCGGGTTGACTGACTAGTAGCTACAATCTATTCGTTGGCTACTCTACACTTTAGTAAGAGGCTGTATGCTCAAGCGACAAACGCTATGCATAGCAGCTGAGTCATCAGGCAATGTCGGCTGGAATCTACCATGACGTGCTTGGACTCGTTCACCCCAAGGACAGTCAGTTGCTCAGGGAGTTGCTCGGAATGGAGTTAATCAGTTTTGGGTTAATTGTGGTTTATGGAGGCGGTGCCTGGAAATTCTGGAAAGGGTTTCACCGGACTAGTTTCAGTCAAAGTTTGCCCACCCGGCTCTCGTTGTCGCTGTTATGGCCGGTGTTGTTAGTTGCGAATAAGTCCTATCGCCGCAACTTTAATAAGGCGCTTAAGGGTTAGGACCTCTTTGACTGACTCCAATCTCAATGGTCATGCCTGCCTGACGTAGCCGAACGGCAAGAACCTCTCCGAGTCCGGTAGCTGGGGTTAGGATACCGCCCCTAGCCTTTCCACCGGGCAGTGCGTCTGTGTTTAATGCCAAGCTCAATGCTGACTCACACAGAATTTTGACTGTGGCACGGTTTCCTGGATCTCCCTGGTCGCAAATGAGGCCGTGTACTCTGCGTCTATCACTTGTAAACCCTAAGAGTTCACAGCGGAACCAACCCTCGTTCATTATGGTTTCAGACGGGCCGCTCCCAGGTTGAGGTAAGAGGGGCTGCAGCAGGTGACGGATGGGAGCTTGTTGGATCGCATTTGTAAACAGGGCCATGCCAGCTGTCATACCTGTCGCCTGAAGCCACGCCAGGGGCGGATCGAACTTCAGGTATTCCTGGTAAGTCAAGCCTGGGCCGTAAGGTTCCTGCCACTGCTCGTACAACGCACAACTGCGGCGCACGACGCGGGTATTAATTGAACTCATGAAGAACGGCCCAACCCATGTACCAATGTCGGCATCGTATTGGGGGTATAAAGGGTCTCGATTACGGATCTCTTCTCTAGAGTGTTCGCCCACGGGGTTGAGCAGGAAGGGGTTGCCGACCTCAGCTGCTTGACCCGACTCGTATAAGTTGAAACCGGAGGCTAGGGTGCCGCCATTAAAGCCACCGGACATCTGAAAATACGCTTTCACTTCTGTGCAGGGTACACCCAGTTCTTGCTGTATGTGGCGAACCATTAAATAGGTGCCTAGATCCGATGGCACGGAATCAAAGCCGCAGAAGGGAATAATGCGAGTTCCGTCGGATGCGGCCTGCTCATGATAGCGAACAATCAGATCTTTAATCCAGGGTGTCTCGCCGGTAATGTCAACGTAGTGGGTACGGTTGCGTATGCAAGCATCGACGATCGCATTGCCATAGAGCGCAAACGGTCCTGCTGTGTTCAGTAACACCCGCGTCCTTGACACGATCGCCTCTACGGCAACTTGGTCGCTACTGTCAGCCACCAGCACGTCTACTGCTACGTGAGCATTAACTTGCGCCTTCACAGCCTCCAGCTTCTGTCGATTACGTCCCGCGATCGCCCACCTCACTTCCAAAGCGTTGGTGGCGAAGTAGTGCACCGTCTGTTTCCCAACGAAGCCACTAGCTCCGTAAAGCACAATATCGTATTGACGATCACTCATCAGCTAAACCGCTCCTTCACGCTGTAGAGATCGCGCTGCTTACCTCTACAGCAATTCTGATTTGGAAAACACTCTATCGGGATATACTTAAAGAATATAATCTTCTAATCCCTACTATACAAGGGTTTGGGCTTCAAAGGTAGCAGCACTGCTTGCTCTCAAATAGTAACGCTTTGGAGTACTGACCGACACTTCCTTTGGTCTGATACTTATATGTCACAAAATCCACCTGAATCTGAGGCGATCGCAACACCGCCATTTCTGATCCAACGCCACCGAAAAATTCGCAATCTAATTCTGGATTATGCCATGTTCGCAGCACTCATCGGGCTAAATCCGTTTCGTGGTACTCTAACATTGACATTGCTGGGCGTTGGTGTCTTGATCCTGAAAATGATTTGGGATATAGGCTATTCGTGGGGGTATACCAAAGGCCAAGATCCCTTGGCGATCGCCGGAAACCTCTTTGGTTTTCTGGGGGCTTTTGCGCTCGCCTTTATGGCTTGGGTGACAATTTTCTGTTTTGGGTTGTTTGCGCCACTGTTCTCTGGGTTTGCTATTTCAGCAGCTTTTTTTACCCTTACTTGGACATTGGGACAGGTAACCAACCAGTTCTATGCGAGTGGTAGTAAAGGAAGGCTCGGATGAATTTTGGGCGTCGGCAAATTCTGCTTGCAGGACTGACATTTGGAGTGGCAGCAACTGGAACTCGTAATTATCAGCGGCTGCTAAAGCAAAGCAAGCTAGAGGCATTGGCTCGGGAGAAATCTCAGAAGAACCTTCCCAGTGTTTTGAAAGAAACATTTGAAGCCGATACCAAGAAAATCAATCAAGGAATAGAGATTCAGGCATCGTTAAAGCTGACGCCACCCAAAGTTCCCTACGAGCGCGGCATATCTAAGCTTCTAATCCAGTGTAGCAAGTTGGGGACTCAGCAATACTTAACAGGCAAGGTAGATCCCTCCTTTAATGGGTCGATTAAATCCTTGCCTGCATACACTCTTCAGCTAGATGGCTATACTCAGATCGCCTCATTGAAGGGTTTGGAAGATGCGCGGAGTTCAGAAACCGTTGAGGTTGATGTGCCAGAGCCATCAAAGGGTTCTGCCACTCAAGACCCAGTTGAAAATAATTTAGACGCTGCCCAGAGTGTAATCGGGAATACTGTTAAACAAACAGTGAAAATCAAGCAGCTCATTCCCGTCTACTTTGGCTTTGTTCTGACCTCCAAGACTGCCAACATCATCATTTTTCGCGGTACTCAAAGAACAACTGAGTGGATTGGAGATATACTGCTTTTCCAAAAAAGCTATAAAGGTTTTGCTAATAGTAAAATCCACTCTGGTTTTGCCAATATTTATAAAGATTTGGCTCAGCAAACTCGTGAAATTGCCAGTCGATTAAATCCATCCCTGCCTTGCTATATCTCAGGGCATAGCTTGGGGTCTGCCCTTGCCACCCTTGCAGCACTTGATCTTGCACTCTCAGTTCCCAAACTCAAAGAGCAAATTCGACTGTACACTTATGCCGGACCACGGGTTGGCAATCCAAACTTTGCTAAAATTCACTCTCAGATGGTTCCCAACAGCTATCGCATCTTCAACCTGGCAGATTCGATTCCCCTCTCACCCCCGACTATCTTTCGTCACGATGTCTATGTACACGTCGGGCAACCGTGGTCTTTCTTGACACAATATGGCGATGTTCTGCCCAACCATGCCGTTGATACCTATCGTGCTGCCGTTAATAGCGAAGTCGAAACCAATCAAGCTCGCACCTACCCCAGTTCTGGTTTATGAAACAGTTAAGCCTTGAGAGCTTGTGACGCTGGATGAATTGATATCATTTACCATAAACACACTGCAAATTCCACTCGCCCTCACTTGTCCTATGGTCAAGTCTGATCTTTACCACAACCTGCCCACCAGCGACGAGTTACCTGACTCCGACGATTTACCTGTGGATAACGAAGACCAGAATTTGATTCCCAACGTCCTGCTATTCCTCCTAAAAGTGATTTGGGCACAGCGTACAGACTGGTATTTTGGTGCTGATATGGGCATCTACCACACCACCGGAGTCCATCCGCGAGTCCCCGTTGTCCCGGACGGCTTCTTAAGCCTGGGTGTAGAGCGGCGCAAGGGTGGTAAATCGCGTAGAAGCTACATCACCTGGGAAGAAAACGGTGTTGTTCCGCTGCTAACCCTAGAAATCGTCTCCTGGTCGCCCGGTGGAGAATATGACGAAAAACTAGAAATCTACCGAAAATTGGGCGTTCTGTACTACGTCATTTACAATCCTGAATTTTGGCAACGAGATAGACACCAACCATTCGAGGTTTACAAACTGATCGAAGGTGAATATCAGTTGCAAATTGGCGAACCCTTTTGGATGCCAGAAATTGGCTTAGGCATTGGACGCTTTCAGTCAGTTTCTGGCGGTACGCCCCAAGAGCTACTATGCTGGTTTGATGGTCAAGGAACTCGCTACCTTACCTCAGAAGAACGGGCAGAACGGGCAGAACGCTATTCAGAACGGCTGCGAGAATTAGGCGAAGACCCCGACCAGATTTAACCTATGAACACCGCCAGCATCGTTTCTAAAGTTTAGAGCTAGACATAGTCAGGATACGGTGACAAACGGGGTTGAATTTGCTGATTGGGGAGTGAAGGGATAGTCTAGGAAGTTAAAGCTATCAAGTCAAAAAGCTTGAATCCACTCTCTGAGTGAGTACTCCGTCCAGATGCCGTGTTGCCAGTAGGGGTCTGCTTCAACGAGCTGGCGTACAGTGACTTCGTCTTCGGCTTCGTAAATGCCAAAGACTTTGGTTAAATCCTTAGTTGGACCAATTGTAATTAGGACACCCGCTTCTTTTTGGGCAGCTAGTCCGTCCAGATGGGTTTGCCGGTAAGGAGCGCGTTTTTCCAAAACGTCTTCACAGTAGGTTCCCCACATCACGTATTTAGCCATGGCTTCCTTTTTGTTATTGTGCTCTTAGCTTCTCAGATTGACGTGAAATTTTTCGACCAGAGATTCTCGCACTTTCTGATGCACCGGCTCGACTTCTTCATCAGTGAGAGTGCGATCGCTTGCCCGATAGATTAATCGAAACGCCAAACTGCGTTGCCCCGCTGGGACATTCTCACCGCGATATTCATCAAACAATTCCACAGATTCAAGCAAATCTCCTGCCGCCAAAGCGATCGCGCGTTCAAATTCACCTACCGTTATTTCAGCTGCGGCGAAGAAAGCAATATCTCGGTCAGTAGCTGGGTAAGTGGAATACGGGAGGAATCGAGGAGTCAGTTTTTCATCTTGATCCAGCGAGTCGAACAGCACATCTAAATCAAGCTGAAAAACGTAGACCGCATCTGGCAAATTGAGGGTTCGCCGTAGCTGCGGATGCAGTTGCCCAAAAGTTCCCAGTCGCTTGCCCTGCAACCATAAGGAGGCTGTACGTCCTGGATGGAGACGCAGATCGCGGCGGTCAGGTTGATACTCTACTGCTAGACTTAATCGCTGAAACACACTTGACAAAACGCCCTTAGCTTCAAACCAAGTCAGGGGTTGCTCATGCCCTCCCCGCGTCCACAATCCTTGGGTTGGATCGCCACCCAAAATCCCTGCTAGAGCGTCTGCTTCTTGCAGTCCTTCTTCTTCTTGCCAAAAGATTCGACCAATTTCAAATCCATTCAGCGAACCATTTCCCTGCGAGCGGTTGTACTCGAACGCGTCAATCAGACCTGATATTAGATCAGTCCGCAGGGCGGAGTATTCTGCAAATAAGGGGTTCGTCAGCACTACCTGTCTTTGTTCCCCCGGCTTCACCAAAGAATAGTGGATTAATTCCGTTAGTCCAGCTGCTCGGAAAGCTGCTCGCAGTTGACGCGTGAGCTGCTCTTCCACTGAAAGATAGCCCGGTTCTGTCTTGTCGGGCAGGGTATCACAAAAGTTGTCGTAGCCGTAGAGACGGGCAATTTCTTCAATCAAGTCAATTTCCCGCTCTAAGTCCCGATAACGATAGGGCGGTACTCTCACCATACTCACTCCCTCTTGGTCTGGATCGGGAGTTACCTGACATCCTAGAGCAGTGAGGATACGCTGGATATCTGATTGTTGCAGTTCCCCTGTTGTTTTTCCCAATTCTATTGGTCCCAACACCTGGTTAACTCGTTCTAGACGCAGTTCAATCGAGCGGTGAGACAGCGCCTTCGTTGGGGTTAATGCCGCTGACTCAGTTCGGGTATCGGCAATCTGCTGATTTACAGGAATCCCCCCAGTCAGCTGAGTAATCAGCGTCAAGGCGCGGCTACATGCCACGTCTAACTCTGCCTGGTTGACGCCCCGCTCGTATCTAGCAGATGCCTCTGTCCTTAACCCCAGGCTACGGGCAGAGCGGCGAATTGCCACCGAATCAAACAGCGCTGCTTCTAAAACCAGGCTTTGTGTGCCATCATGGACTTCGGTTTCCTCACCCCCCATCAAGCCAGCCAGGGCAACGGGTTGGTCGTTGGCGGTAATCAGCAGGGTTGGTGCTGACAGGCTGCGTGTCTGACCATCCAGCGTCTTGAGGGATTCCCCGGACTGGGCGAAGCGAACGCCTATTGTGAGGGTGTCGCCACCGGCTTTTTTTGCCAAGCGATCGCGGTCAAAGGCATGCAACGGTTGACCCCACTCCAGCATGATATAGTTGGTAATATCTACCACATTGTTAATTGAGCGCACCCCAGCGGCTTGCAATCGCTGTTGCAACCAGTCCGGAGAGGGGGCAATCTTTAGCTGCTCAATCACTGTGCCAATGTAGGCGGGGCAGGCTTGCGGGTCCGAGATGTTTAAGGCTAAACCAGTCGCCCCACGGATGGATACCGTTTGGGCTGCTGGGAGTCTCAAAGTTGCCCCAGTCAGTGCTGCTACTTCCCGCGCCACGCCTACCATGCTCAAGGCATCGGCGCGATTGGCAGTTGCCGTTAGGTCTAAAATCACATCGTCCAGACCTAAGAGCGGTCGCACGTCTTCACCACGCTGGATGTTTTCTTGCTCAAACAGATGAATTCCAGCTGATTCTTTTGCCAAACCCAGTTCCGCCAACGAACAGATCATCCCTTCGGAACGAACTCCTCGGAGTTTGGTGGCGCGAATTTTAAGCTCGAGCTTGGGCAGGTAAGTGCCTACGGTTGCTACCGGCACATATATATCTGCCCGGACATTGGCAGCGCCGCAGACAATGTTTAACGGCGACTGTGCCCCCCCAATATCGACTTGACAAACGCTCAACTTATCAGCGTTGGGGTGGGGTTGACACTCAAGCACTTTCCCAACGACAACGCCCGATGCCCAGGTGCGGCGGTCTTCGATGTCTTCTACCTCAAAGCCAGCCAATGTTAGTTTTTCTGCTAACTCTTCTGGAGTGAGCGTCAACTCGACCAGTTCCCGCAGCCAGTTAAGAGAGATACGCATGGAATGTGCTTGTGCTCGTTTGAAGATATCAGCCAGACTATCTTAGCTTGCCAAGGTTTTTCCGTAAAAATCCCATGGTATTTTTTGATTTTGCTCTAAACAATTAACTTAGGGTGCAAGCCTCCCTAGACAGTCTCCCTTCTCGAGTTGACGCTCTAATGAGCTATTGCTTAAATCCGACTTGTCCCAATCCACAGAACCCAGGCTATACCAAACGGTGTCAGTCCTGTAATTTTCAACTGCTATTGCGCGATCGCTATCGCGTACACAAAGCTTTGGCGCGAGGTGGCTTCGGAGCCACCTTTTTAGCCCAGGACGAAGGGTTGCCCGGTCAGCCTAGCTGCGTGATCAAACAACTACGCCCCTCAGCAAGCGCACCAGAAGTTTTCCAGATGGCGCGAGAACTGTTTGCGCGAGAAGCCAAAACTCTTGGTAGGATTGGCAATCATCCCCAAGTGACACGGCTGCTGGACTACTTTGAAGATGATCAGCAATTCTACTTAGTTCAGGAATACGTCAGCGGCTTGACGCTGCAGCAGGAAGTCAAACGCTCTGGCCCCTTGAGCGAGGCTGGGGTAAAGCAATTCTTGAGCGAGATCATGCCTCTGCTGCGATACATCCACAGCCACCAGGTGATTCACCGGGACATCAAACCAGCAAACTTGATGCGCCGCGAGCAAGACTGCAAAATCGTTCTCATCGACTTTGGTGCCGTCAAAAACCAAGTCAACCAAGTTACAGCCAGCCAATCGGAGCAAACCGCCTTAACTGCCTATTCGGTGGGCACGAATGGTTTTGCCCCCCCAGAGCAAATTGCCCTACGCCCAGTTTACGCCAGTGATATCTACGCAGTAGGGGTAACTTGCATTTACCTGCTGACGGGCAAATCTCCTCAAGACCTCAACTACAATTCCAAAACTGGTGAGATGCTCTGGCGGGATAAAGTTCAGGTCAGTGACCACTTGGCGGAAGTGCTGAGGAAAATGATGGAGGGGTCGGTTCGCCATCGCTACCAGTCGTCTGACGAAGTCCTCAGAGCGCTTGATATCGAACCCTACCTGGATAGTATGGCCAAGGGGATAGCGGCTCAATCCTCTGGTGGTGGACAATCGCTTTTGAGGAGTGAAGCCGGTTCTGTAAGGTTTCCCAGCAGCCCATCACGTACCTCCTCCACTTCGCCTGCAGCTGATCTAGCAGCAGCAATTCGGGAGCGACGAGCCAAAGCAGCAGAGGCGACCAGCAATGTAAAGGCGAAGATAGCACCCCAGCCTAAAGTTCCTCGTAAATTAGATACAGATAGTTTACTAACGGCTTACATCAAGGGGAGGCGCGATTTTTCTTTGTACGATCTGAGTCTGCTCGATCTGCAACGGGCTGACTTACGGGACGCGAATTTCCATTCTTCCAAGCTCGACAGAACTAATCTCCAGGAAGCTGATCTGTTCAATAGCGATTTTAATCGGGCTACTCTCAACCGAGCAAATCTGAGAAAAGCAAAATTGAGCAAGGCTTACTTGGGCCATGCCAATTTAGAAGAAGCGGATCTGCGCGGCGCCGACCTCAGTTATGCTGATCTCAACAACGCCAATCTCCGAGGAGCCAATCTATGTGGGGCTAACCTCATCGGTGCCAAACTTTCGGATGAGCAGATGGCACTAGCCAAGATGAATTGGATGACGGTGCGACCCAATGGTAAGCGAGGAATTCTTTGACTGACCGCAATAGGGGTCAGGGAAACCCTGACCCCTAATCTTAAATCAGCGCTCTATCTAGGACGCAGATTTAGCAATTCTTGGGGAGATGCCAGCATATCGATCGCCACGAAGAAAATTTTGCCTTCGGGATTGATTAGGAACCGCCAAGCAATGTTCATACCAACCTGAACACCGAACCAAGGAGTTTGGACTTTGCCTGTGACTTTAATCTGCTTAGCGCCATCTGGTATGCTTTCGGTTATGCCCTGCTGCGGCATAATGTTGAGTCCCTGTGCTTCTGCACGCATGTAGGCGGCGATCGCCTCACGACCCACAAGCGGCTTCTGGAATGGCGGTTGCAGGGCACCGTCGGGAGTAAATAGAGCAATAGCACCCTCAAAGTCGTCTGCGTTCAGGGCTTTAAAATAGCTCAGTACGGCAGGCTCTGTGATGCCCTCAACGGTGAGATCAGTAGGAGCTGGCTCGGCGCGTTTGAACAGGGGTTCTGCAGCTTTTTTGTCACTCTTGGGAGCAACATCAGGCTCGAATCCCATATTTACAGTAGTATTGCGAAGTACTGTGATTTGCTGACCCGGATCGATTTTCTGGATTGCTTCTAGCACTGCCTTGACATCACTACTCATTTGATAGCCAGGTGGTATCGGAGCAACGATGCCCTGTTTCATCAATTCTCCTAACTCGAACCAGAAAGCTAGCTTGGTGTTGACACTTAAGACTGCATAGGAGCGGCTGATGGGAGTGTCAGTATGGTTAGCAAGATCGCGCATGACTTGCGTTTGCTCTTGGGCAGTCATCTGCTTAATTTGGTTGAGCACACCTTCCGCTAGTTGCAGGCGTGCTGCTCCTGGAGCTGCGGGAGTGATTGTACGACCTAGTTCAGTGTAGGCATACCAGAGTAATGCCAGTTGATCGTCCACGCCGAGTTTCTCGAACAGCGCTATGGTGGCTGGAATAGGGCTGGTAACTTGAGTGCTAGAGAAAATGGATTGAGCCGACTCGATAGTATAAGTCATGGTCATAATCCCCTAGTTTATTTGTTAGTTAGCTGCTTTCAAGATTCACACAAAGACGTTAAATCTGGGATAGCAAGGCAAGAGTTCCAATCAAGCCATGTAGGTCAGGATTTCCAAAAGCATCAGACACACAAAGCCTATCATGGCTAAGCGACCATTAAGCTTTTTTGCATAAACGCCCAAGCCAGGCCGGAGGCTTTCTTAAAGGTACATCTTGGGTTCAACGGCTAAGGTGTTCGTTAAACCTCGGTGCTCGATGACCGGCGTTGCCTGCGAGCGTGGAAATCTCCTTACATGTTGTTTGGGCATCTATATCAATTAATGTAACAATATATTTAATTTTTGTAAAGCTTTGTCAAAGATTTGATCCAAACACCTGCTTATAGGTAACATAGCGGACTTTTATAAGTCAGCCCAATTGCGTGCCCCATCATCTCCACCAACAGACGTTCGCCTTTTGCAGTAATGCGAACCAGCTTTGAGCGCTTATGCTGCATTGAGCGGCAATAATTTTCACCTGATAATAAGAAAAGAGAATGTGTGATGAAATTTTCACAAGTTAAAGCTCAGGACTAAGAGCGTGATATCCAGTGCAGAATATGAATTCTAGTCCGTCTGACGCTCAACCTAAATCCACTGCTAAGGAAAAGGCTCTCGAGGAGCAGCAGGACAAAAATCAGGAATTATTTCCGATCGTCGGGATAGGAGCTTCTGCTGGTGGGTTGGCGGCATTCACGGAGTTGCTGAGGCATTTACCGACCGATACTGGCATGGGATTTGTGCTGATTCAGCATTTGAGCCCAGATCATAAAAGCCTGTTGAGCGAGATTCTTGCTAGGACAACCCAGATGCCAGTCATTGAGGTACAGGATTTAATGGTGGTGGAACCTAACCACATTTACATCATTCCGCCGAATAGCAAAATGACTCTTGCCCAAAACCGGCTTAGACTCACGCCCCGTGAGAAGACTCAGGGGAAGTATATGTCAGTCGATTCCTTCTTTAATTCATTGGCACAAGAGCGGGGAAGCAAAGGGATCGGAGTTATTCTGTCGGGGGCGGATGGGGACGGAGCGATTGGACTAAAGGCAATCAAGGTGGCGGGCGGGATTACGTTTGCTCAATGCTCAGCAACGGCACAAGTCAGTAGTATGCCGAACACTGCTGCTGCTACGGGTCACGTAGACTTCATTCTGTCCCCTGAAGAAATCGCCGCAGAGCTGGCAAAGATCAGCCGCCATCCCTATGTAACTTACCCTGAACCAGAAAAAACGATAGAGGGACTCGCGCCAGACAAGAATCCGCTCAAAAGCATCTTTACGTTGGTACAGACGGATACGGGAATTGACTTTACCCATTACAAGCACACCACCCTCAAGCGGCGAATTCTGCGGCGGATGGCTCTGTATAAGTTAGACATATTGGAGGATTACGCTAAATATCTCCAGTCCAACCCTAAAGAAGTACAAGCTCTGTCCCAAGAATTCTTGATCCATGTCACCAGTTTTTTCCGAGACCCGGAAGGATTTCAAGCCTTAAAAGAGCAGGTATTCCCCAGCATGATGCTCAACAGAGCGCCCTCAGAGCCAATCCGGATCTGGGTGGCGGGGTGTTCAACAGGTGAAGAAGTCTACTCCATTGCCATTTGCTTGCTGGAGTTTTTGGATACTCAGGAAACGTCGCCAAAAATCATGATTTTTGGCACGGACATCAGTGAACTAGCGATCGAGAAAGCCCGTAAAGGTACATACATCCCAAGCCTTGTAGAGCAGATTTCACCCGAACGTCTGCGACGCTTCTTTATCAAAGTGGAGGGCGGATACGAGATCAGCAAGTCTATCCGCCAGATGTGTGTCTTTGCTAAACAAAACCTGGTGGCTGACCCACCTTTTTCCCAGTTAGACCTAATTAGTTGTCGGAACGTCCTAATTTATCTAGGAACCACTTTGCAGAAGCAGGTGCTCCCGATCTTCCATTACAGCCTCAAACCAACAGGCGTTCTCCTGCTTGGAACCTCGGAGAGTACGGGGTAACCGTTCAGGGGGGGATCAAAAAAACGTCCAATATGAAATCACACGTAATCAGTACGAAAACCAGTCTAGATTGGATTTATACCGGATAATTGTGAGTAGTCAAAAGTGCTATACTGGTCTGCAAATTGTCTTTTAGACATTTTAGGTACGATATTTTGATGCGCATAAAACCCAAAGCTTTTGCTTAGCAAGGCTTTGACGTTTATGCGCATGATGTACCCCCCCGTGAACGGTTACAGTACGGGCGAGTGTTCAGACTTATTTGCTCCGGTGAACAAAAAGCAGAGAATTTATTCCCGCAAGTTGACAGCCACGCGGCTAAATACTGACTATTTCACCAGTAATCATCTTGAACAGAAAGTAAATGGCGATCAAATGAACTCGGATACTGGGTCAGGTTTTGATTTGCAGAAAGAGGCTGACTCGATTGTCTGGAATAAATATGCCCCCGCCGGTGTAATTATTAACAGTGAACTGGAAATCATCCAATTTCGGGGAGATACCAGTCCTTACCTGAGTCCTGCACCCGGAAAGCCAAGTTTCAACTTGCTTTCCATGGCTGGGGCAAGCTTGCGCTTAGAGCTACGCACAGCGCTTTTGGAGGCGAAGCGGTTAAATATCCCTGTGAAAAAGTCAGGCTTACAGCTTACAGGTAAAGAGCAATTAAAGCAGGTAACTTTTGAGGTTATTCCCTTGAAAGCTCCCCCTACAAAAGAAAGCTACTTTTTAGTTTTGTTTGAAGAAGTTCCCGCGTCAGCGAGTCCTCAATTACTTAAAGACAACCGTAAGGTGAATCCCACGCGGGGGAAGCAGACAGCCAACTCCCAGGAACTTATCCAGCTCAAACAGGAACTTGCTGCGACTCAACAGGAGCTTGCTGGGACTAAAGAGTATCTTCAATCCGTTATTCAGGAGCAGGAGGGTACTACCCAAGAACTCACGACTGCCAATGAGGAGATCTTGTCGAGCAATGAGGAGTTACGAAGCACAAATGAGGAACTACAAACAGCCCAAGAAGAAATTCAAGCGACTAATGAAGAACTGAACACGACTAACGAGGAATTGCAGAGTCGGAGCCTCGAATTAAACAAGGTCAACAGCGAGCTGCGCAATTTCCTGAGCAGTGTCAATATTTCTATTGTCATGTTAGGAAACGATCTGAGCATCCGACGTTTCACCCCGATGGCGGAGAAAATCTTCAACCTGCTCCCGACTGATGTGGGGCGACCGCTCAATCATATTAAGCCCAATATTAACGTCCCTAACTTAGAGCAATTGATCGAAGATGTGATTGACACCCTGGTGATTAAAGAACAAGAGGTTCAAGACCAAGAGGGTAATTGGTATGACCTATTGATCCGCCCATACAAAACCCTGGAAAATCAGATTGATGGCGCGGTGATAGTGTTGGTCGATATTGACACCCTAAAACGCAGCAACGAGCAGATTAAAGAATCCCGTGATTACGCCGAAGCGGTTGTGGAGACAATACCGGAACCTCTACTAGTGCTTGATACCAGATTGAGAGTGAACACAGCGAACCAGTCTTTCTATAAAACTTTCCAGGTTTCACAAACACAAACAGAGCATAACAGTATCTTCGAGCTAGGGAATGGCCAGTGGGACATTCCGCAGTTGCGAACGCTGCTAGAAGAAGTTCTTCCTAAGAACAAGCAGGTCAACAACTTTGAGTTTGAGCAGGTCTTTGAGAAAATTGGACGCAAGACAATGCTGCTTAATGCCTGTAAAATTTTTCGAGCAGACAATAGTGAAATGATACTCCTCGTCATCCAGGATATCACTGAGCGAAAGCTGTTTGAGTCACAACGTAACCAGCTATTGACTCAGGAGCAGTCGGCTCGCTCTGATGCCGAGGTAGCCAACCGTACTAAGGATGAGTTCTTATCAATCGTCTCTCACGAACTACGGAACCCTCTGAACTCGATGCTAGGGTGGACTCAGTTGCTCCGTAACCGCAAGTTTGACGCCGCCCAAACTGCTCGGGCGCTGGAGACGATCGAGCGCAGCGCCAAGTCGCAAGTTAAGCTGATTGAAGATCTCCTAGACATCTCACGCATTACGACAGGCAAGATCCAACTTAATGTCAGTGCGATCGCTCTGGCACCTGTGATTGAGGCAGCCATTAATGTTGCCCATCCATCAGCTGAGGCTAAAAACATCCAAATAGAAGCCGTGCTTGAACCGGAGACCATAGAGGTGTCAGGCGATCCGGAACGCTTACAGCAGGTGATCTGGAATCTGCTCTCTAACGCCATCAAGTTCACCTCAGTCGGGGGACGACTTACTCTCAAACTTGAGCGCGTTGGCTCAATTGCCCAGATTCAAGTCAGTGACACAGGTCAGGGCATCAGCTTAGACTTTCTCCCCTATGTCTTCGAACGGTTCCGTCAAGCCAATAGCAGCAGCACTCGGGCGCAGGGTGGACTCGGACTCGGACTCTCAATTGTGTATTATTTGGTAGAACTACACGGTGGCACGGTTCGTGCAGAAAGTCCGGGTGAGGGGCAGGGAGCGACATTCAAAGTGCAGCTGCCGCTCTTAGAGACAAGAGAGGGAGAAGGAGAGAGCGGGAGAGAGGGAAAGAGAAAAAATTTCACCCCATCACCCGATCACCCCATCACCCCATCACTCCTTGATGGAGTGCGGGTACTTGTCGTTGAAGACGAAGCGGGTATGCTGGATTTACTGAAGACAATTCTGGAACAGTACGCAGCCCAAGTGAGTGCGGTTGCCTCAGCCAAAGAGGCGATCGCGTTGCTGAGAGCGAATCCTGGGCAGCACGATGTGCTCTTGTCAGACATTGGCATGCCGGATGAGGACGGCTATGCGCTCATCCGTCAGGTGAGGGCACTCGGTGCCGAGTTAGGGGGACAGATTCCTGCCGCCGCCCTGACGGCATACGTGAGGGTGGAAGAGCAAAGTTTGGCTCTTGCTGCCGGTTTTCAACGGCATATCACTAAACCAGTTGAACCAGCTCAATTGGCATTAATTATTGCGGAACTTGCTGATCGTAGAGGAGTAGAGGAGTAGGGAGAGTGAAAGACAAAGCACAAATGTTAACCTTGGCGCTTGGCCAGATGCAACAACCGAGTAAGTTCTTGAATGGATTTGCGACGATTGGCAATACCAGTCAGGATATCAATTTCCGCCAGTTTACGGATGATGTGTGCGCGTTCCAGCTGATTTAGTACACGAGCAATTAATTCTGGCCCCAGAATTGGCTTACTCACATAGTCATCTGCACCCGCTGTAAATACCCGATTTACAGTCTCCGTATCCCTGTGAGCAGATAGAAACAGCACGGGTAATTCACTCCAGCGTGGATCATTTCGCACCACCTGGCACAGGTCGATGCCACTTAACTCCGGCATTTCTAGCTCGAGAATCAGAAAGTCGGGGTTAGACTGTTCTAACGTGGTCCAAAAACACTGGGGGTTATCGAGTAGGGTTAGCTTGAATCCCCAAGGCTCTAGTGAACTGCGCAGAATGTCCAACGTCTGAGGGTCATCGTCCACGACCAGAATTTTTGCCTGAACGATGTCAGACCGCTGTAGCACCTGGGTAACTGCTGCCAATACTGAGGCAGTCGGCACAGGTTTGGGCAAAAAAATCTGTCCCCCTAGCAGCCTGTCGGAGAAAAGTTTAAGCTGTCGCCATGAGGACATTTAAGCGCCTCAAGTTGAAGGCTAGACAGACGAGACACCACTCGCCCGCTGCTTTGGTCAACCCTCGCAAGGAAAACT